>Ga0189276_10163_pt1 | contig 76336 bp, 69 predicted proteins | sample N26A31minimetaG_FD_130321 | JGI IMG/M metagenome (GOLD analysis project Ga0189276, IMG submission 130321) | Marine microbial communities from the Costa Rica Dome - N26 A3-1 mini metaG | ecosystem: Environmental > Aquatic > Marine > Oceanic > Photic zone | place: Costa Rica: the Eastern Pacific... | reverse complement strand
TTTGCAAGGGAAAGACAAGTCAAATCGTGGAAAAGTAAAAAGAAAATCACCGAACTTATTTCTGAAAAACCCTAGCTCAGTTGGTTCTGAGCATCCCGATTACATCGGGAGGGTCGGGGGTTCGAATCCCTCAGCTCCCACATTAGCCTCAGAAAAATCTGGGGCTTTTTTTTTGAAAAAAAATAAAAAGGCCTTTAACGCTATTTATGACTTTATTATTAATTCAAAATTTTAATCAAAGTCAATCTTGTTTTTTTCATTGGAAATAAAAATGCCCCCAAAAAGTCATACACTTATTGGGGGCGCATCGACTTTCGACAGCCTTTTCTATTTCAATTATATATCAAACTTAATCCCCTGCGCCAAAGGCAATGCAGTGGAATAATTGATCGTATTAGTTTGTCTTCTCATATATGCCTTCCAAGCATCTGAGCCAGACTCACGTCCTCCACCGGTTTCTTTTTCTCCTCCAAAAGCACCTCCAATTTCAGCACCTGAGGTTCCGATATTGACATTTGCAATTCCGCAATCAGAACCTGCCGCTGACAAAAATGCTTCAGCCTCTCTCATATTCGTAGTCATTATTGCAGAAGAAAGTCCCTGAGGAACTCCATTTTGAATGGCTATAGCCTCAGCTAAAGTCTTATACTTGATCAGATATAATATTGGCGCAAATGTTTCATGCTGCACAATTTCAAAGTGGTTTTCCGCTTCATAAATGGCCGGCTTGACATAGCATCCAGACTCATAGCCCTCACCTTTTAAAACTCCTCCTTCAACAACTGCTTTACCTCCCTCCTCTTTTACTTTTTGGAGAGCATGCTCATACATTTTAACAGCATCCTGATCTATCAGAGGCCCTACATGATTTTTTTCGTCCAGAGGGTTCCCTATCACCAATTTGCTATATGCCGATGCCAGACGCTCTTTAATCGCATCAAAAACAGATTCATGAATAATTAATCTACGAGTACTAGTACATCTTTGTCCCGCTGTGCCTACAGCTCCAAATAGTGCTCCTCTGATCGCCATATCCATATCCGCGTCTTCTGTGATGATTATAGCATTGTTTCCGCCAAGCTCAAGCAAAGATCTACCCAATCGCTCCCCAACAGCTTTACCTACCAATTTCCCCATTCTGGTAGACCCAGTGGCAGAAACTAAAGGGATTCTGGAGTCATGGGAGAGCAATTCCCCCACTTTATAATCTCCTACAATCAAAGAAGAAATCCCCTCAGGCATTCCATGTTTTCTGAATATTTTTCCAACTATCAACTGACAGGCAATTCCGGAAAGTGGCGCTTTTTCTGAAGGCTTCCATACGGTCACATCCCCACAAACCCAAGCCAAAGCCGTATTCCAAGACCAAACAGCTACAGGGAAATTAAATGCAGAGATAATTCCCACAATCCCCAAAGGATGCCATTGTTCATACATTCTGTGACCAGGTCTTTCGGAGTGCATCGTTAAGCCATACAATTGTCGGGATAGACCCACAGCAAAGTCACAGATGTCAATCATCTCCTGCACTTCTCCTAAGCCTTCTTGATAGGATTTTCCCATTTCGTAGGAAACCAATTTCCCAAGATCAGCTTTTACTTCCCTCAGCGCATTTCCAATTTCCCGAACGATTTCCCCCCTTTGAGGAGCCGGAATAAGACGCCACTTTTCAAAGGCAACCTGAGCAGTTGTTATTACTTTCTCGTAAGTTTCCTCATCTGTCACCTGTACTTTTCCGATCAAAGTACCATCAGCAGGAGAAATAGAGGAGATATATTCTTTTCCGGAATCCACCCAGTTTTCACCGGTAGAGGAGCCCAGATTTTCTGATTTAATACCCAGTCTTGCTAGGGATTCGGCTATGCCAAACTGCTTGCTCATACATTTAGAATTTTAGGAATACCTTCAAAGCTAAAATAAAAGGAACCTTAGCCCAAGAATTCGATCAATCTTTCTTTATTAAACGCAAGGGATTGATTTTGGAAAAGCCACGTTTGAAACCTTCTCCTGGCTGAAACTTGTAAATAAAATTAATCCTATAATTCCCGGTCTCTTTGCTTAAATCAAAATTATCCAGGCGAACCATCTGATTGTTTTTCAGGACATAATTCGCATTAATAGAAAACTTTCTGGAATTGTACCCAAAAAAGCCTCTTAAAAGATAGGTGGGTACTATGCCCCATTGATCTAAATCAGAGGATCCATTCCATTGCGCATAAGCTAAGCTTAGATTACCTGAAAATACCCCTGTAAGAAAAAAACCTCCTCCGAAAACTACCGTACCTGCCAATCCCGCATTAGGACCAACCTGAAAAGATCGGTTACTGGAAAAATTACTTTCTCTTTGGTTTTCGAAAGTCGGCAAAAGCAATGAATCCCCTTTGATAGATCCACCATAAACCTCAAATCCTACAAAAGGTGAGAAGGCTGATCTCTTTTGAATAAATGACTGGTTAAATGCAGCCATCAAAGAGAGCTGTTCCCCATTAAATAAGTAATTAAAATTTAAACCCAATTTTCGCAACTTGATATCTTCGCGGAGATATGGTGAATCAGAATTAGAAAGAAAATCTGACGGGATGCTATATCCATTGTAAAACTGTCCAAACACATCTATGATCATGTTTTTTGGATAAAGATGTGCCTGTAAATCCAGGTACAATGGCCAATCTTGTTGCCTGTCTGGATTGAGAAAGCCTACTGGCATAGCTAGATTTAAAGTAAGCTTTTGATATGTAAAGCCTATACCCAAATTATTTCCTGAATTAGGCTGAAATCGATAAGTATTTCCATCCGCAGTCTTTTGGATCAGGTCAGTATATTTTTTTGAGAAATAAAATCGAAGACTGAAAAGCTCAGGAGTCTCTTCAACATAATTGGAGTCCAATTTAAATTTTTGCCCTTTTACAGGTTCAAAAACCAGTACACTGAAAAAAATAAGGAAAAGGAGGGTTCGCCGAAAAGCCATTTTTATTCATCTTGATAATTTCAAAATATCCAAAAAAAAATCCGGATCGCAAGGACCCGGATTTCTTTAGAAAACTGTTAGAGTTCGAAAATTGAGGCGATAAAACCTCAGGATTTAAAAAGAATAGTTGACAAAAGTTGTTTAATCACCAGAATAAAGTTAAGAACTCTATTTAAATATCCAAATTTAAATTTGCATTTTTTACATAATCTAATTCATAATTAGCACTAGTCAATAAATTTCAAAATTTTTGGGTTCAATTTGTGGAGTTTGAAATAGACTTTCTTTGAGTTAGATTGCAGGATTATGGATTCCGATATGCCTCTAGTCTCAGTAGTAATCCCCTGCTACAACCAAGCCTCTTTTTTGAAAGAAACCATTGAGTCAGTTCTGAAATCAACCTATCCTAAGATTGAAATAATCATAGTGAATGACGGAAGTACTGACCATAGTCTGCAAGTTGCACTCAAAGCAGCTTCGACACATCAGCAAATCGATGTGATTGACCAAGAAAATTCGGAAGTAGCTGCTGCTAGAAATAATGGTATTCAAAAAGCAAAAGGAGAGTTGATTTTACCGCTGGATGGAGATGATCTTATTGCTGAAGATTATATAGAAAAATCCGTCGAGCAGTTTCAAAAAGATCCAGAGGTAAAGGTGGTTTATGCCCAGGCTGTGAAATTCAATGAGCATGGGACTAAGCCCTGGAATCTCAAAAAATTCAGCAGAAAAGCATTAGCAAGGGATAACATGATCTACGTTTCCGGTCTATTCAGAAAATCAGATTGGGAGGATTGCGGTGGCTTTTCTGAAGATATGAAAATGGGAAGTGAAGACTGGGAATTTTGGATCAAAATGCTCAAAAACGGAGGAAAAGTGGTTCAATTACCTTTTGTGGGATTTTTTTACAGGCTTAGTCCAAATAGCAAGCGAAAAAGAACCGGCACCAACGAAATGAAAAAAAAGCGCATCGCTTATTTAAATTCTAAACACAGCGATTTCTTCGAGAAAGAATTAAACGGGCCTCTTAGATTTCAAAGAACCTGGAGTAAACCTTACAATACGCTGTTAAAATGGGTAGATAATTTTTTTTCTTGACTCTTTAATTTCTTTATCAAAAACCTTCAATTACTTAAATGAAAAACTCTTTAAAGAACAAAGCAAAGCAATATTGGAAGGATTTCAGATTCAATCTGAGTGCTTCAGAAAATCTACTTTTCATAAATTTTTATAAGCATCTCTATCAACCAAAAAAAGGGAGCATTGCTGAATTTTTATCGGAATACTCTTTGAGTAAGCAAGGTGACTTTCATGTGATTCAAATCGGAGCCAATGACGGAATAACGAATGACCCGATCCATAAATTTATTAAAAGAGATAGATGGAAGGGGGGTTTATTAGAGCCGCAACCAGATGTTTACAGGAATTATCTCTCCAAAATTTATGTCAAAAACAAAGGCCTGCATACGCTCTGCGCTGCAATTGGAGAAAAGGATGGTAAGCAGAAACTTTATAAAATTGGATTTAGCACCATGAGATGGGCCACGGGACTTGCCTCATTTTCTTTGGAAAAGCTAAAGGAAAACTTTGCATCAGGGGTAGTACAGAAAAACTGCGATCGGTTTGGAATAGAGATTCCAGAAGACCCTAAGAAGCAAATCACTTCCGAAGAAGTCGATGTGATAAGTCCAGCTACGTTATTGGAAAAATTTAAAATCACAAAAATCAATCTTCTCCAAATTGATGCAGAAGGTTATGATTTAGAGGTGATTAAAATTTTTGAAATTGAAAAAACTCAACCCGAAGCTATCATTTTCGAAAATGTCAATCTACCTGAAGATGAGCTAAAAGCCTGTCTTCAGCTCCTGAAAAACAACAATTACCTGTTGAAAAAATTTGGAAGAGATACTTTGGCTCTACATCCCAGCAATACCAAAATGGCTCATTTAGTAGCCAGCTCAAATTAAATTTTATCCAAACCTTTCCAGAATTTTAAAAAGTAGTATTTCAAAGGGTTCTTATATTTCAGCTGCTTCCACGGTCTACTTCCATGTGGTCTGTGCCAAACAGGCGCATCCATGAGTACATAATTTTCAAACCCACAATCCAAAGCCTTGGTAGAAATGAATGTATCGTACCAATCCTTTGCATCATCCAGCCCGGTAAAGTCATAAGCTTGCAGAAATGGAAGAGAAAATAGTGTACAGCAGAAACTTAAACTCCTTTTGGTATTGATCTCAGTCTCTTTTCTTCCTTTAAATTTCAAGTATGGAAAATTGACTACTCCTGCTTTATCAACAGTAACAGCCCCAGTCAAGCCAGAGCCTGAATGGGATTTTTGATGCGCTAAAAGTTTGCTTATCGTATCCGCCATCACCACAACATCCGATTCGACCACCAAAAGTGGTAAGCCCAATTCCAAAGCTTTCTTTTGAGAATTTTGCAGGACCAGTTTATAGTTGGGAGAGGGATGATCAGTTATGTCTTCCAAATGAATCAATTCATAACCGATTTCAGCTTTATTATTTTCTAATTCCACTTTAGTCTCTTCGGTGCTGAAATCATTAAAAATGATATGATGCACATCAACATCAGAATTGGAAATAGCTCTAGCTGTGTCCAATGTGGTTTCTATGGAATTTTTAACCGGCGTTATTACTAAGACTTCTGCCATGAATTGATTTTTGAACAAAAGTAAACCATTCTTGTGGGCAAAAAAATAACCCCGACTTTCGCCGGGGCTGTATTATTAGGCTAACTCTGCCAAAGCTTTTTTAATTCTTTTCATTGCCTCTTTGAGCTCATCTTCTGAAGCAGCATAACTCAAGCGAACGCAATTTGGAGCTCCAAATGCACCTCCTGTCACTAAAGAAACGTGAGCAACATCCAATAAATAAAGACATAAATCATCAGCATCTTTGATGGAATGCCCATGAGCCGACTTCCCAAAGTATGCTGTCACATCCGGAAAGAAATAAAATGCGCCCTCTGGAATATGAGTTTTGATACCCGGAATTTCTTTCAGTAGGTCCAATACAATTTGTCTTCTGTTGAAATATGCTTCCGCCATATCCTTAGAAGGAGTCTGATCACCGGCAATGGCGGCCAAGGCTGCTCTTTGAGCGATTCCTGTTCCACCTGAGGTAAATTGACCTTGGATTTTTTCCACAGCTTTTGCTATCTCCACAGGTGCACAGATATACCCTACTCTCCATCCCGTCATGGCATAGCCCTTAGAGAATCCATTGACCGTAATGGTTCTTTCAAACATGCCAGGAAGAGATGCAATGCTGAAATTTTTTCCTGTGAAATTGATCAATTCATAGATTTCATCTGCAATCACCATCAAGTTTGGCTTCTTTTTGATCACTGCTGCTATAGCTTCCAATTCCGTTTGGCTAAACACCGAACCGGTAGGATTACAAGGAGAAGAGTAGATAACTGCTTTGGTTTTATCTGTCAATGCATCTTCCAATTGAGCTGCAGTAGCTTTGAAATTATTTTCTAAAGTACCTTCAATCAAAACAGGAACTCCTCCCGCTAGCTTGATGATTTCAGCATAACTCACCCAATACGGAGAAAAAATAACCACCTCATCTCCTTCATTCAACAAACACATGAAGGTATTGGCAATGGAATGCTTCGCTCCTGTAGAAACTACAATATTCTCAGCTTTGGCTTCTGAAATATTATTTTCATCTCTCAACTTTTTAGCCAGAGCCTCTCTCAGATCCTGATATCCAGCTACAGGAGGATAAGAAAAGTACTTTCCTTCGTCAATAGCTGATTTAGCTGCTTCCTGAATGTGTTTGGGAGTCTTGAAATCCGGTTCGCCGAGACTCAATCCAATAATGTCAATTCCCTGGGATTTCAGCTCTCTTGCTTTTTTTGCCATAGCAAGGGTTGCTGATTCCTCCATATTCAAGATGCGATCTGATAGAATAGAATTCATTTTTACAGTAGGTTTTTTACAAATTCCTCAAAAATAGGCAGAAGATTATTAATTCTAAACAAAGAAGCTGATTTGATGATGAATTGCTGATATGAAAGTACCATATTGATGACAGGAATATCCAGCGTCATTCAGATTGCTTGCAAAAAACTGATAATAATCGTTTGAAATGTTATTTTTGAATAAAATACTCAGACCGGATTTCCGTTTTTTATTACATGAATAGAATTTATTCCATTCTTCTTTTAACCCTGTTTTTTCAGTCAGCTCTTTTTGCCCAAAGCAAGGAGAAAAAAACTGATCCTGATTCTACAGGAGTAGTAGACTCTTCCCTTTTACCGACCACCATGCCTCTTTTGCTTTTTGATGATTCTAAAGAAAAAGAAGAGAAAAAAGAAAAAAAGAAGAAGGCCCGTAAAAACATCTGGTTTGGAATAAAAACTCAAAAAGGCTTCATCCGAAATAATATTCGGGGACAGCAGATTTATGAGTTCTTCAATTACACGGATTTGGAAAGAAAATTAGATCCTTATATCCGTGATGTGTACTGGTTTGACCCTAAAGATCGCGGTATAAAAAAAGAAGGTTTCGCCAAAGGCAAGGGTTACTTATTACATGGACCTTACGAAAGAAGAGTCAATGATGTAGTGGTTGAAAGCGGGATGTATTATTATGGCACCAAGCATAAAACCTGGATGCTTTTTGACAGTAAAAATGTCCTTCAGGACAAAGATCACTTTACAGAAGGCTGGCCGAGAAAATCCAAAATCACTTATTATAACAGAAGCACCCAAACTGTAGAGGAAATCACTCCAATCCAATATGGACTAGAAGAGGGGAATTACTTCTATTTTTATGAAGACCGACAAATCGCCGTCACAGGAGAATTCCAATATGGTGAGAAAGTTGGCTTATGGACTGAATATTGGGACACCAACAATAGTAAAACCATCCGAAAAAGGGAGATTCAATATCCAGAAACTCCTTTTGCTGACAATTTCAAACCCTACATTCGGGCAGAGTGGGACAAGGATGGAAATCTCGTATACAGAAACCCCAGAGCTGTCAATAATTAATAGAAGGCATCCTCAAATTGACGGAAATTGATGTTTCCACTTTTATCCTTGTAAACAGCCACTATATCAAAGCGAATATCCTTATGCCAGTCTTTTTCATGGACATAAGCATCTGCTGCTTTGACCAGCAACTTCTTTTTGGTAAAATCCACAAACTCTTCTGCAAAGCCAAAACCAGTTCCAGAACGAAACTTCACCTCCACAAAAATCAAAATCCCCCTGAATTTCATGATTAGGTCGATTTCGGCATGTTTAAAGCGGTAATTTTTGTCCACTAACTCATAGCCCTTCCCTATTAACCATTCGGAAGCAAGCTCCTCGGCCATTTTGCCTTTCTCATTATGCTCAGCCATTTTATTTAATTGCTTAATTTTGAAAAATCGAAGAACGAATTCAACTCATTGACGGTTGAATAAAAATCCATTTGGAGACTTGAATGAACGAAGTAATTAATAAAAAGGTTGAGTTCCGCGATTTAGGACTGATGGATTATCAGCAGGCCTGGGATTACCAAGAAGAGCTTTTTGCTCAAACCGTTGCCCGAAAAATCCGGAATAGAAACCTCCCAATTGCAGAACAGGAAGCAACCGACAACTACCTCCTTTTTGTAGAACATCCGCATGTCTACACTCTCGGAAAAAGCGGCAAAGAAGAAAACCTATTATTGGATGAAGCGGGGTTGAAAAGTCAACATGCCACCTACTATAAAATCAACCGAGGCGGAGATATTACTTATCATGGACCAGGACAGTTGGTTGGGTATCCCCTATTAGACTTAGATAACTTCTTTACCGATATCCATAAATACCTTCGCTTTTTGGAAGAAGCTATAATTCTAACTTTGGCTGAATATGGAATCGAAGCAGGAAGAATAAATGGACTAACAGGAGTTTGGTTAGACCATATCGAACAAAAAAATCCAAGAAAAATCTGTGCTATGGGAGTAAAATCTAGCAGATGGGTAACTATGCACGGATTTGCCTTTAACATTAACGCTGACCTCAGTTATTTTGGACACATCATCCCTTGCGGGATTGACGATAAGGCAGTTACATCTCTTCACAAGGAATTAGGAAAACCGATTCCTATGGAAGAAGTAAAGGGAAAAGTTAAAAGGCATCTCAGTCAGCTTTTTGAGATGGAGTTGTTCGAAAAAATGAATTAATGGAAAAGGAATACCTATTTCGAAGAAGAGCAGTTATTTCATTTCCTCAAGCCATTGAAAATTTATACAGATGAAAAAAGATATTGACTTTTCTCCGGTGACTGGAGTCAAACTAGCTATTGCTAAAGAGGAAACAGCAAGTGGAACTGAATGGGGAGTTTATATTATCAATCTCAACTTGATCGAACTCAACACTGTCATGATCACTTCCAAAGGTTATGGGGAAATTGAAGGAGAACAAAAAAAGACTTCAACACTGAGACACATGATCAAAGAACTGGGACCACAATGCGTTGCAAAAGTTGAACCTATTGACCCTCAAGTTTTTTCCTTAAATAATGAGTTTTGGGTAAGCTATTATATTCTTGACCAGATATTTGACAAAAAGTTTATATTTACTCCAGGCAGTTTTGACCCCTCGCTGCAGCGCATGATCCCCGAATTAGGTTTGGAAGGGGTTTTACATAGTTAGAATAAAGTATGGCTGATTTTTTTGAGCAATTAGGCGACATATTGTTTTTAGATATTGAAACTGCCTCCCTGACCGAGAAATTTGAAGACCTTGGGGAGCGATTGCAAGAGGAATGGATTAAGAAGGAAAAACTCATCAAAAATACCGATAATGAAAAAATAGAGCCGGGGTCATTGTATTTTGACCGGGCAGGAATTCATGCGGAATTTGGACAGGTAGTCTGTGTTGGAGTGGGTTATTTTCAGTGGAAAAAAAAGGAGAAAAAGCTGACTTTTCGTTCCAAAGTTTTTTCAGATTCGGACGAAAGGGAACTTCTTGTTGACTTTTCGAGCTTATTAGGGAAGAAAAAATGGATTCTTTGTGCACATAATGGGAAAGAGTTTGATTTTCCTTATCTATCCAGAAGAATGCTGATTCAGGGAGTTCCACTTCCTGAGCCTTTACAGATTGCAGGCAAAAGACCATGGGAAATACGTCACCTCGACACCATGGAACTGTGGAAGTTTGGCGATTACAAGTATTACACCCGACTTGAATTACTAGCTTCTGTTTTTGGAATTCCTTCTTCCAAGGAAGATTTGGATGGAAGTGAAGTCAATGCCACTTTTCATTTGGAGAAAAACCTGGAAAAAATCAAAAAATATTGTCTAAGAGATGTAGAGGTCACGGCAAGAGTTTACCTTGCTATGAATCCACAGATTGACGAAATGAACCTTGAAGTTGTCCAACTGGACGATTTAAAAAAAGAACATAAAAAATAGGGTGTATTTCTTTTTACCTTAACCAAAACAAACACCCAAAACATGGGAAGAAAATCAAATAGAAAAAGTTCTAACAAGCAAAACGGAGGAAAGAAAACGGATGCCGCATCATTGGCCCGTAGAATTCTCCAATTTTTAGATGCGAATTATGGGCAGGAATTCAATGCCAAACAGATTATCAAAAAACTTGATATAAGAGACTCTCTTACTAAAGGTGGAGTGGAGCCAGTTCTTCATAAACTCGTGGAAAACGGGTCAGTCTCTAAAAGTCCGAGAAACTATTTTTCATCTACTCAAGACCCGGATTTTATAGAAGGAACTGTAGATTTTGTAAATCCACGATTTGCATTTGTAATTCCTGATAATCCGGAAAAAGTAGATGGAGACATTCTTGTCAAAGAAGCCGACCTCAAGCAAGCCTTGGATGGTGACAGAGTCAGAGTGATGGTTTATCCTCTCAAGGGAAAAACCGGAAGGACTGAAGGAAAGGTGTTGGAGATTCTCGAAAGAGACAGAGATGAATTCGTCGGAAGAGTAGAGATTTCACCGCGATTTGCATTTGTGGTACCTGATTTCAAAAAAATGCACAAAGACATCTTTGTTCACAGAGGTGATCTAATGGGTGCTGAGCATAATGAAAAGGTCATAGTCAAAATGACTGAATGGAGAGAAGGAGATAAAAATCCTACCGGAAAAGTCATTAGAGTGCTTGGTAAAGCAGGCGTACATGAAGTAGAAATACACTCAATTATGGCGGAATTTGGGCTTCCATTTGAATACCCTCAAGAGGCTGATCAAGAAGCAAATGCTATTCCTGAAAAAATCTCTTCCAAAGAGATTAAAGCCAGAAGGGATTTCAGAGATGTTACCACTTTTACCATTGATCCTGCTGACGCCAAAGATTTTGATGATGCCATTTCTTACAGAAAATTGGAAAATGGAAATCTGGAAGTTGGAGTCCATATCGCAGATGTTACCCATTATGTACAACCTAAAACAGCTTTGGAAAAAGAAGCCTATGACAGGGCCACCTCAGTTTATTTGGTAGATAGAACCATCCCAATGCTTCCTGAAAGGCTAAGCAATGGTCTTTGTTCGCTAAGACCTCATGAAGATAAATTAACCTTCGCCTGTGTATTTGAAATGGACTCCAATGCCAATGTGGTGAATCATTGGATTGGAAGAACTATTATTCATTCAGACCGAAGATTCGCCTATGAAGAGGCACAAGAAAACATAGATAATCAATCCGGAGATTTCTTTCAGGAGTTAACGCTGTTGAATGACCTTGCAAAGCAGGTAAGAAAAGGAAGGTTCCAACATGGTGCTGTCAATTTCGAAACTGTCGAGGTCAAGTTTAAATTAGATGAAAAAGGTACTCCGCTGGGATTGATGATCAAAGAGCGAAAAGACATCCACAAAATGATTGAGGAGTTCATGCTCTTGGCTAACAAATACGTTGCTGAGTTTATCTTCAAAAAGAGAAGTGGTGCAGACACCTTCGTATACAGAACCCACGATTCTCCAGACATGGAGAAGCTTGAAACATTTTCGGGTTTTGCTAAGCGTTTTGGTCATCAAATGGACTTGGATAACGAAAAGAAAATTTCTTCCGCTCTCAATAAATTAATGGATGAAATCCAAGGCAAACCGGAGCAAAATGTATTAGAGCAACTTGCTATCCGGAGTATGGCCAAGGCCAAATACACCACAGAACCCAAAGGTCATTTTGGTTTGGCTTTTCCACATTATACTCACTTTACCTCCCCAATCCGTCGATATCCTGATATGATGGTGCATAGACTTTTAGAACATTATCTGGATGGAGGTAAGTCACCTGATGCTGAAGCATGGGAGCAAAAGTGCGTACATTCCTCCGAACGGGAAAAGCGAGCTGCTGATGCAGAAAGAGCCTCTATCAAGTACAAGCAGGTGGAATATATGGCTCTTGCAGAAGAGAAGGATTACGACGGTATCGTCTCCGGAGTGACTGAATGGGGAGTCTTTGTGGAAATCACCGAAACCAAGTGCGAGGGAATGATCCGAGTACAGGATATGGACGATGATTACTACGATTTCGACCAGAAAAACATGCGACTTATTGGGTCGAGAACAAAAAAAATGATCACTTTGGGTGACAAAGTGAAGGTCCGCGTAGTTAATACCGATATTGACCGAAGAACCATCGATTTGGAATTTGCAAACAATGACGAAAGAAAGCCTCGCGCACGCGCTTTTAGATAAATTAGAGTCCTTTATCAGGGAACAAAACTTTGGAGAAGATCCCAAGGAACTTTACGAACCGATCACCTATATTCTCAGCTTGGGAGGAAAAAGAATAAGGCCTCTCTTAAGCTTGCTGGCCTATGGACTTTATAAAAATGATCCTGAAACCATTCTGAGCCAAGCGAGTGCTATCGAGGTGTTCCATAATTTTACCCTGATGCATGATGATATCATGGATCAGGCACCATTGAGAAGAGGAAAAGCTACTGTTCATGAAAAATGGAATGAGAATGTAGCTATTCTTTCCGGGGATGTCATGTTGGTTCGAGCCTATGATTTATTGCTTCCTACGCCTCCTACCCTTCTTCCCAAAGTCATTCGTCTTTTCAATAAAACCGCTGCAGAAGTTTGCGAAGGACAGCAGCATGATATGAATTTTGAAAGCAGGGAGGAAGTTCATGAGGATGAGTATGTCAATATGATTCGGTTAAAAACTGCTGTTTTGCTAGGCTTCGCTTTAGAATTGGGAGCAATCCTAGCAGAGGCATCCGAAGAAGACTGCCAAAAAATTTACGATTTTGGGGTAAATATTGGTATAGGCTTTCAGCTTAAAGACGACCTTTTGGATGTATTTGCAGATCAGGCAAAATTCGGTAAGCAAGTAGGCGGCGACATCATTTCAAACAAGAAAACATACCTCCTTATCAAAGCGCTGGAACTTGCCCAAGGAGATGATAAAGAATTGCTTAATTTTTGGTTAACACAAAGTGAATTTGACAAGGAAGAAAAAGTTCAAGCTATCAAGGGACTCTATGAGAAATTAGGAATCCGAAAAAAGGCGGAGGACAAAATGAATCATTATTTCTCAGAAGGCTTCCGGCAGTTGGATACGCTTCATTTTAAAAATGAGGATTTTTATCAAAACCTCAGAAAAATCACTGAAGACCTGATTCACAGGGAAAAGTAATATGGAACTTTCGATCACTGTAATCCTGATTATTATCACAGTAATCAGCAGCTTTTACGGATTCAATAATCACAGCTTCATCGAAAGGTGGATGTTTACTCCCTACAAAATCAAACATCAAAAGCAGTGGGATAGATTTATTCTTTCTGGTTTTATCCATAAGGATTATATCCATCTCCTCTTTAATATGTTTACTTTCTACTTTTTTGGGAGAGTAGTAGAACAGTTTTTAGCATACCAACTTGGGAGCAGTCTCGGAGGTGTTGTATTTGTTCTGTTTTATATTCTGGGAATAATTATCGCGGATATCCCCACATACTTAAAGCACCAGAATAACAGTTATTACAGAGCTTTGGGAGCATCGGGAGGAACTGCTGCGACTGTCTTTTCCAGTATCATCATTCTTCCTTTAGCAGATATTTGTCTTTTCGGGATCATCTGTCTTCCAGGATTTATCTTGGGCGCCTTATTTCTGATTTATTCCTATACCAAAGGAAAGCAGGACAGCGATGGAATAAACCATGATGCCCATCTCTATGGAGCGCTTTTCGGAATCATTTTCATCCTGATTCTTTCTCCTAGCAGCGCTGTGCATTTTATAGATCAAATCAGGAATTGGAGGATTTTCTAAATAAAAAACGAGGTCCTTGGCTAAGATCTTACCCGCTACAATTTTTCTAATTGTCTGATATTTTTATCTGCAACAGACTTTAAAAGTTGTGAAAGGTTATCTCCTTTCTCTTCCGCATAGACATCCGGCCCAGGGATTCCCACTCGCATTCCTACGATTCTGACAGCAGATGATCCATGTCCTTCTGTTGAAAAATAAATGTCGACTGCATTGATTTTGGACGCGTGACGACCAATCTTATCTATCTGGTCCCTAATCAGTTGCTGGATAGAGGAGTCAATATCAAAATCAACTGCTTGTACGTCTATTTTTATGGCTTTATAGTTTTCTGTGTAATTCATGGAAATAATTGATTGTTATTTTAGTTGATAATATAAGAATTTCTTTTTATATTATATGTAGAAATTTTAGTATAAATCCTTTTTAAAACTCAAAATCAATAACCAATTATGAAAATTTTTGATAGAAACTTATTCTTGGAACTCACTCAGAAAGAAAGTGAGCCATTCATTTCTATTTATGTGCCTACATCACGTAAAAGCACAAACGCCTACAAAGACGACCAAACACGATTTAAAAATCAATTATCACAAGTCGAAAAAGATTTAGAAAAGAATTGGGGTATGGATGAAAGAAACATCTCGAAGGTACTTCGTCCTGCTCATCAATTATTGGAAGACTTTAATTTTTGGCAACATAATTCGGACCTATTAGCGGTATTTCTAGCTGATGGTGAAATGGAGTATTTCCAGGTTCCGATTCCAAGAGTAGAATCTATGAATTTTATAGGAACTAAAGCTTTTACAATGCCATTAGTCCCAGAACTCAATGATGATGGTCACTATTATTTATTACTGCTTAATTTGGATAGAATTCGTCTATATGAAGCAACAAGAGATGTCATTCAGGAAATTATTCTTGACGAAAAAGAAGTTGCCGTTTCATTTACTGTAGAAGAGGAAATAGCCGAAAATCAAGGTCATTTACAGGGACAAGGCGGCGTAGGAAGCGCTGGAGCCATGTATCATGGACATGATGGTGGATCGGATGAAGAGAAGAAAACGACAATCCTAAACTATTTTCATCGTATGACCAATATGCTGGAACCGCTTCTCTATAAAAACCCACTTCCCCTTTATCTCGCAGGAGTTGACTATTTGATCCCATTATTCCGCGAAGCTAGTAAATACAATCATTTACAGGATGGCCATGTCAGTGGAGCCTTCACCGAAAAAGATGTGATGAGTCTTCATCAAAAATCTTGGCAATTGGCATCAGACTATTTTTCTTCTGAGAGAAGAAAGCGAATGAATGATTTCGAAGAAAAGCAAAGCGAGGGCTTATCCATTCAAAATGATAAAACCGCATTGATTAAAGCTGCCCATTCAGGTGCCTTGGACACACTTTTTGTTGATGAAAAACATGAGCATGTTTGGGGTACATTCGACACCCAAAAACATCAGGTAAATTATCAGGAATCAAAGGATAAGCACAGTCACTGTTTGATTGATTTGACAATCAGTCAAACCATCAAAAATGGAGGTAAGGTTTTTCTAATGAACTCAGACTCCCTCCCTGCAAATGATATCATGGCTGGTATTCTCAGGTATCCCCTGAGTTAAAAAAAATAAGCCCCGGAAAATTCCGGGGCTTCATCATTTAAGGTTTATTGAATTACTTTTTGATATCCAGTTTGGTTCGAAGCTCCTCAATATTCAGAATCTTCGAAATCTCCTCCTGCTCCAATTTTTTGAATCTCGCAAGTTGCACATCAATTTGCTGAGTTAATTCTTTTCTCACTTCTACAGATTGATCAGTTGGAGGATAATCTCCATTTCCAACCACGCTATTTAAATGAGCCAATTTATTATTCAGCCTGATCGGATAGTTTAGAGGATCTTGACCGCTTCTGTTTTTGGTCTGGTACAAGGTCTCTTCTATCTCCTGCATTTGAGCTTTGATTTGCTCCAGGTTGGCTGGCTTATTTTCCATACTATCCAGTTCAGCTCTGTACTGACGAATCAATTTAATAGTCTGATGCGTTTCTGTCAGCTTGCGGTTCACATTCATGAGAAACTCAAACTGTTTTTCCAATCCCCCCTGAGTGGTTTCATATCTAGGATCTGCCAAAACTTTGAATCCTTGCTCCTGTCTTTCCCCATCCAAAGTAACTCTTACCTTATAATCGCCAGGAACAACCTTTGGCCCTCGAAGATTAGCAGCCCACATGATGAGACCATCAAATCCTTCCGCATCTTCTACTCTTAAATTCCAATTGAATTCATTGCTACCAGCTTTCACTTTTAAAGTATCCCCTTGATAGCCTTTGGTTGAGAAAGTCCTGAGAACATTATTCCCATTATCCAAAAACTCAATTTTAAGCTCCTCTTTAGGCTCCTCTTTGATAAAATAATACACCAAAACTCCTCCAGGTCTGTTGGTCCCCATGGTCGGAGACTTCCTTTTCACACCATCTATTCTATAAGAATCCTGAGGTTTAAATAGATGCAACTTTTTATTCTCAATACCTGGCTCTGCCTGATGCAAAACAGTTAGATCATCGATAATCCAGAAAGAACGTCCCTGCGTGGCAGCGATCAAATTATTATCCTTGATGGCCAAATCAGTAATCGGAACGATGGGAAGATTCATCTGCAAGGAATGCCAATTTGCACCATCATCTTTTGAATAATACATCCCAGTCTCGGTACCTGCGTAAAGCATTCCCTTCTTAACAGGATCTGCACGAATTACCCTGGTGAAATGCTCTGCATCTATTCCTTTGGTAATTTTTGTCCAGGTTTTACCATAATCCTTGGTCTTATATAAGTAAGGTTCAAAATTCCCACTTTTATAACCAGTTGCTGCAAAATAAGCCTCACCTGCTTCATATGGACTCGCCTCAATACTATTGATCTGTAACCATTCCGGCATGGCGGAAGGAGTCACATTCACCCAGGTTACCCCATTATCTGTAGTCACATGCACCAATCCATCATCAGAACCAGCCCAGATTACTCCCTTCTTCACAGGAGATTCTGCAGCTGTGAAAATAGTGGCATAATACTCTACAGAAGTATTGTCTTTGGTAATTGGACCACCGGATGAACCTAATTTACTAGCATCATTTCTGGTCAAATCAGGCGAAAACACTTCCCAGCTTTGTCCCTCATTAGTGGATCTATGAAAGCGGTTACTGGTAGTGTAAAGCATATTAGGATCATGCGGGGAGAAGAAAATCGGGAAGTTCCATTGAAATCTATACTTCATGTCTTCCGCTCCATGTCCCATTGGATTATCAGGCCAAACATTGACTGTTCTGCTGATTCCTTTATCATGATCCTCTCTGGTTAAAAGACCTCCATAAGATCCACCATACACAATGTCATTATTCTTGGGGTCCGGAGCGATCCAACCAGACTCCCCGCCTGCGGTAGGCTCCCAGTCATCTTCAGTGATTCCTCCTCTTCCATCTACTCTGTGGCGGATTCTAACAGTTGAATTGTCCTGCTGCGCACCGTAAATTCTGTATGGAAAAGAATTGTCAGTGGTCACTCTGTAGAATTGGGAAGTCGGCTGATTCATATAAGTGGTCCAATTGGCTCCACCATCTTCGGAAACTTGCGCTCCACCGTCATCGGCGATAATCATACGCTGATTGTTATTTGGATCTATCCACAAATCATGATGATCTCCATGAGGTGCATTAGCTCCTTTGAAAGTTTTCCCGCCATCAGTCGATTTGTGATAGCTCACGTTTAGCACATATACTGTTTCCTCATCTTGAGTATCTGCATAAATTCGGGAATAATACCAAGCTCTTTGTCTTAAGCTCCTATCCTCATTGGTTTTGGACCAGGTTTGTCCTGCATCCGTGGAAGTATACACTCCACCGTTATCATTTTCAATGATGGCATAAAGCCTGTTAGAATTCAATGGAGAAACAGTTACCCCCATTATTCCCAAAATCCCTTGAGGAAATCCTTCTTTGGATGTAAGGTCTTCCCAGTTTTTACCCCCATCTGTGGACTTAAACATTTTTGATCCAGGTCCACCGCTTTCCAATGAATAAGGAGTTCGCTTGATCTCCCAGGTTGTTGCATATAGGATATCAGGATTATTGGGGTCTAAAATCAAATCAACAGCACCGGCCACGTCGGAAACAAAAAGAACTTTTTCCCAAGTAGCCCCTCCATTGGTGGTTTTGTAAACACCTCTTGTAGCATCAGGCTTAAATAAATCACCCAAAACCGCAGCATAAACCACATCAGGATTGCTTGGATGAATTCTTAGTCTTGCAATAAACCGGCTTTTATCCAAGCCTGCTCTTTCCCAGCTTTTGCCGGCATCCTTACTTTTCCAGACTCCGTATCCAAAAGACACGTTTCCACGGACTGTTTTTTCTCCTCCTCCTGCATACACTACACTAGTGTCACTTTCAGAAACAGCTACAGCGCCAATAGAGCCACCGAAAAAGCCGTCGGAAACAGACTTCCAGGTATTCCCGGAGTCAACAGTTTTCCAGACACCTCCACCTGTAGATCCGAAATAGTAGGTATGATCAGAGCCTGCTACTCCGGTAACTGCATCGGATCTGCCTCCACGAAAAGGGCCAACGAGCCTCCATTCGAGGGCTTTGTAAACAGAAGGATTAGGTACATTTTGGGCTTGGGAAGAATTTGCCTGAAAAATAAAACAGAGCAAAATTCCCAATAAACCCAATGAAAATCGATTTCTCATAAGGATAATATTTGGTGGTTTCTTGAAGATAAAAAATTAGGATAAGTCTTCGACTCTATTGCTAAAAAATTGATCAGTGGTCGGAATTCTTTTTTGGCTAGAAACAAAAAAACCCTTTCCGAGGAAAGGGTTTTGATTTTCGTTTAGTAGGTATTAAGCCTCAGCTGGCAAAACACTTACGTAAGACTTACCGTCTGCTTTCTTTTTGAAAGTTACAACACCGTCAGAAAGTGCAAACAAGGTATGATCTTTACCTACACCCACGTTGTTTCCAGCGTGATGCTTGGTACCTCTTTGTCTTACAATAATGTTACCGGCGATAACTTGCTCGCCTCCAAATTTCTTCACACCCAATCTTTTGGAATGTGATTCTCTACCGTTTTTGGAACTACCTACACCTTTTTTGTGTGCCATGGTCTGATTCGTTTATGGTTTTCTAATAGAAAACTTAGAGTGTAATATTTTCAATCAATACTTTGGTGAAGTCTTGTCTGTGACCGTTCTTCTTCTTGTAGCCTTTTCTACGCTTCTTTTTGAAGACGATGACTTTATCACCTTTAACATGATCTAGCACCTTGCCAGATACCTTAGCGCCCTTAATTAAAGGTGCACCAACAGACACATTCCCATCAGCTTCTGCTAATAGTACTTGGTCAAATTCCACGGAAGCGCCAGTTTCTGCGTCTAGCTTTGGAGCATAAACAAACTGATCTTTTGTTACTTTGAACTGCTTTCCTGCGATGTTTACAATTGCGTACATGTGTTTCTTTCTAGATTCTTTGTCGAAATCGGAGTGCAAATATAAGGAAGAGTATTTGAAGAAAAAAATGGCTTCATAAAATTATTATGGCCTTAAGAATTACCTATTCAGCAACTTACATCTGCGCCAAAAGTATTTATCAGTAATCCCTTTTTTCAGGAGCTTTAAAAGCCAAGATTTGTATTAACACATTCAGAGCTTCGCAAAGATAAAAAGTAGCAAGAAACAGGGCAAGGAATCGTTGGACTCAAGCAATTTTAAAAGACAGTAATATTATCGGTAGAAAATTCAAACAGCTGCTCATACCTGATTTTCAGCTGTTTATTTCATTTTAAATCGATTGAATAGAATTGAACCTCGGTCAAAAATCACTTGAATTTTGTTAAAAATATTTTTTTCAAAAAAACTGAAAAAAGTTTCAACGCCTCAAAATGCCCATTTCAGCTTATCTTTTACTTTATTTGAATACATATAAAGTATTGTATTTATGATATTTAAATAGTTTTTGACCATTGTTCAAAAAACACCCTAATTCAGTACTTCGGGGGTTTTATTTCTGGATTTTGGTTCACATATTTGTTCAAAGGCTGTTCTAAAAAGGCAGCCTTTTCTATCCCCAGCAACGATTACTGAAGAGCTATTTGTCTGAATTTAACTTATTTAAAACATTATCAAATAAACCAAAGAGAACGATGCAAGCAGAACCAATTTTAGAAGAGAATAAGAATCGCTTTGTTTTATTCCCCATCCAGCACGCAGACATTTGGAAATTTTATAAACAGGCAGAAGCCAGCTTCTGGACGGCTGAGGAGATTGATTTAGGACAAGATATGAGAGACTGGAAAAACCTGAATGATGGGGAGCGCCACTTTATCTCTCACGTATTGGCTTTCTTCGCTGCAAGTGATGGTATAGTAAATGAGAACTTGGCTGAGCACTTTGTCGCAGAGGTTCAATATACAGAAGCTAAATTTTTCTATGGATTTCAAATTGCCATGGAAAATATTCACTCAGAGACCTATAGCTTATTGATCGATACTTACATCAAAGATCCGGTTGAGCGAGACAAATTATTAAACGCCATCGAGCACATTGACTGCGTCAAGAAAAAAGCAGACTGGGCATTGAGATGGATTGATAATGGAAGCTTCCAGGAAAGATTGATTGCTTTCGCAGCTGTAGAAGGAATCTTCTTTTCCGGTTCTTTCTGTTCGATTTTCTGGTTGAAGAAAAGAGGACTAATGCCAGGGCTTACTTTCTCTAATGAATTGATTTCACGGGACGAGGGTCTTCACTGTGACTTTGCTTGTCACCTTTATACTCAACACGTACAAAACCCGCTTCCAAAAGAAACTATCAAAGAAATTATCATGGACGCAGTTGCCATCGAAAAGGAATTTGTGACCGATGCACTTCCGGTAAGATTGATAGGAATGAATGCAGATTTGATGTGTCAATACATCGAATTCGTTGCGGACCGATTATTGATGGAACTAGGATGCGATAAGGTATGGAATAGTACAAATCCATTTGATTTCATGGATATGATCTCCCTTCAGGGTAAAACCAACTTCTTCGAGAAGCGAGTAGGTGATTATCAAAAAGCCGGAGTGATGAAGTCCAATGATGCAACAGAATCAGCACGCTTCTCTTTAGGGGAAGATTTTTAACCAAAACCACTTTACCCAACCATTAACCTCACCTGAACTATGCTAGTAATAAAAAGAGACGGAAGACGCGAATCAGTTCGCTTTGACAAAATCACAGCACGAATAGAGAATCTGTGCTATGAGCTGGATCCTAAATTTATACAGCCTATCGAAGTTGCCAAAAAGGTAATTGATGGTTTGTATGATGGAGTAACTACCTCTGAGCTAGATAATCTAGCCGCAGAAGTTTGCGCTTCATTGACAGTGAAGCATCCGGATTATGCGATACTTGCTGCACGGATTGCCATCTCTAACCTGCATAAAACAACCAGTCAGTCTTTTTCAAATACCATGAAAAGACTTTACACTTATGTCAATCCGATCACAGGTGAGAATGCGGCATTGATTGACCCGGAAGTGTATGGCATTATTAAAAAGAATGCGGCAAAGCTAGATGCGGCGATTGATTACAAAAGAGACTTTGGATACGATTACTTCGGCTATAAAACATTAGAAAGATCCTACTTGATTCGTTTGGATGGCAAAGTAGTAGAGCGTCCACAGCATATGTTGATGCGGGTAGCCGTAGGTATTCATAAAGAAGATTTGGATTCTGTAATAGAAACTTACAATCTCCTTTCTGAAAAATGGTTTACTCATGCGACTCCTACCCTCTTCAACGCAGGTACTCCTAAGCCACAGCTTTCCTCTTGCTTCCTTCTGACTATGAAGGATGACAGTATTGATGGAATTTATGATACATTAAAGCAATGTGCTAAAATCTCACAATCTGCAGGAGGTATCGGTCTTTCTATCCACCATGTAAGAGCTAAAGGTTCTTATATCAAAGGAACCAACGGCGTATCTAACGGAATCGTGCCGATGTTGAGAAACTTCGATATGACCGCACGATACGTGGATCAAGGAGGAGGAAAAAGAAAAGGATCTTTTGCCATCTACCTAGAGCCTTGGCATGCTGATATCAAAGACTTCTTGGAGCTTAAGAGAAACCATGGTAAGGAAGAAATGCGTGCCAGAGACTTGTTCTATGCACTTTGGATTCCAGATCTATTCATGAAGCGAGTAGAACAAAACGAAACTTGGTCTTTGTTCTGTCCTAATGAGTGCCCAGGTCTTTCCGATTGCTATGGAGAAGAATTTGAAAAGCTATACGAAAAGTACGAGCGTGAAGGAAAAGCAAGAGAAACCATCAAAGCTCAGGAATTGTGGTTTGAAGTTTTGGAATCTCAAATCGAAACCGGCACTCCATATATGCTCTACAAAGATGCAGCAAATGGTAAGTCCAATCAGAAAAACTTGGGAACCATCAAGTCATCCAATCTTTGTACAGAGATTATAGAATACACTGCTCCAGATGAGGTTGCTGTTTGTAACCTTGCTTCTTTAGCACTTCCTAAATTCGTAACACAAGGACCTGATGGAAAGCTTTCCTTCGACCATCAGAAATTATATGAAATCACCAAAGTAGCGACTCGTAATCTCAACAAGGTAATCGATGTCAATTACTATCCAGTAGAAGAAGCGAAGCGATCCAACTTCAGACATAGACCAATTGGTTTGGGTGTGCAAGGATTGGCGGATGCTTTCATCATGCTGAGAATGCCTTTTGACTCACCTGAAGCAAAAGGATTGAATGAAGACATCTTCGAAACCATCTATTATGCGGCTGTAGAAACATCCATGGAGTTGGCCAAAGTGCAAGGTACTTATGAAACCTACGAAGGTTCACCAGCATCCAAAGGAGAACTTCAGTTTGATATGTGGGGCGTGACGCCAAAATCCAACAGATGGAACTGGACAGAATTGAAGGAGAAAGTGAAGAAGTATGGTTTGAGAAACTCCCTGCTAGTAGCTCCTATGCCGACTGCCTCCACTTCTCAAATCTTAGGAAATAATGAGTGCTTCGAGCCTTATACTTCCAATATTTACACTAGAAGAACATTATCAGGTGAATTCATTGTAGTGAACAAGCACTTGATGAAAGATCTGATCAAGTTAGGCTTGTGGAATGATAACATGAGAAACCGATTGATCTCCACCAATGGTTCTGTTCAGGATGTACCGGGAATTCCACAGCACATCAAAGATATTTACAAGACTGTTTGGGAAATTTCTCAGAAGGTGATTATCGATATGGCAGCAGATCGAGGAGCTTATATCTGTCAGTCACAAAGTATGAACGTCTTCTTGCAAGACCCGAACTTTGGTAAGCTTACATCCATGCACTTCTACGCTTGGAAGAAGGGATTAAAGACTGGTATGTACTATTTAAGATCTCAGGCGGCAGCTGCAGCGATCAAGTTCACCCTAGATAAGAGCGCCTTAGAGCCCAAAGAAGATAAAGCACAAGTAGAAACCGTAACCAAGTCCACCAAACAAGAGGCTGTACAATGCTCTTTGGACAATCCGGATGACTGCGAAATGTGCGGAAGTTAAATTTTAGAGTTCGTCAATTGGAAAAAGCGTCTGGGAATCTCAGACGCTTTTTTTTGCAAAAGCCTAGTTGACTGTCTCCAACTCAGAAATTAATTGATAATAAAATATTAGATTGACAGCGATTCAATTGATATCAAAAATTTACTTTTCAGAAAAAAACTCAATTAACCACAATATGTTGAATTCGTCTAAAATCCAATCTCAACTTCAAAATCTCAGCACTGATACTCCAGCCCAATTCGGTATCATGACTCCTCAGCATATGGTGGAGCATATGACCATCACAATGAAACTTTCCAGTGGAAGAATCAAACTCCCGGAATTTGAGCCGAATGAAAAGCAGCTAATGCAAAAACAGGCATTGATTTATACTGATATAGAATTTCCCAAAGGAGTCAGAGCACCCAATTCAAATGGGGAATTGCCTGATTTGAGATTTCCGGACTTGGAAACTGCCAAAGAAAAATTAGTACAAAGTGTTCAAGAGTATGAGGAGGCTTTTGAGAACAATCCCAAGTTCAGGTCAATACATCCTCGATTTGGATATCTCACATTCGATGAATGGGAAAAATTTCATCATAAGCATTTCAAACACCATTTTGGCCAATTCGGGATTTGGTAAAACAAAAAGAGGTTAGCGTTTCCACTAACCTCTTTTTGTTTATCTATTTTCAATTAAGCCATTTCCTCTTGATTAGCATATTCCTCCACAGGAATACAGCTACACATCAAGTTTCTATCTCCGTAGGCAGAATCAATTCTTCTGACAGTAGGCCAGAATTTATTGTCTCTTAAATAACCCAAAGGATAAACAGCTTTTTCTCTTGAATAAGGCAGATCCCATTCTCCGATCAATACCATATTGGCAGTATGCGGAGCATTCTTCAATACGTTGTTCTCTTTTTCTGATTCCCCCCTCTCGATTTCTCTGATTTCTTCTCTGATGGAAATCAAGGCATCACAGAATCTATCCAATTCCGCCTTTGTTTCAGACTCTGTTGGCTCAATCATCATGGTACCCGCTACTGGGAAAGAAACCGTAGGAGCGTGGAAACCATAATCCATCAAACGCTTCGCGATATCCTCCACTTCTACTCCAAATTCCTTGAAGCTTCTGCAGTCGATGATCATCTCGTGAGCTGCTCTTCCTTTGGTTCCTGTATAAAGGATAGGATAATGACCGTCTAATCGCTCTTTGATATAGTTGGCGTTTAGAATCGCCATCTTGGTAGCATTAGTAAGTCCATCGCCTCCCATCATCGCAATGTAGGCATAGGAGATAGGCAAGATACTTGCGCTTCCATAAGGAGCTGCTGAGATAGAAGATACTGCCTGAGTACCCCCAGTTTTCACCAAAGGATTTCCTGGAAGGAACGGGGCCAAATGAGCTGCCACACAGATTGGTCCCATGCCAGGTCCACCTCCACCGTGAGGAATACAGAAAGTCTTGTGCAAGTTCAAGTGACAAACATCCGCCCCGATTCTACCCGGAGAAGTCAAACCTACTTGTGCATTCATATTCGCTCCATCCATGTACACTTGACCACCAAATTCATGAATAGTCGCACAGATTTCTTGGATCGCTTCTTCAAATACTCCGTGAGTGGAAGGATAGGTAACCATCAAAGCTGACAAGTCATTTGCATGAGCTGCCGCCTTTTCCTTCAGGTCAGCCAAATCAATATTTCCTTTTTCATCACATTTCACCAAAACTACTTTCATCCCTGCCATTACAGCAGAAGCCGGGTTGGTACCATGAGCTGATGTTGGGATCAAGGCTACATTTCTATGCCCTTCGCCACGGCTTATGTGATACGCACGGATTACCATCAAACCTGCATACTCTCCTTGCGCTCCAGAATTAGGCTGCAAAGAAGTATCGGCAAAACCGGTGATTTCTGTTAACCAAGTTCTCAAATTGGTAAATAACTCCTGATAGCCTAAAGCTTGATCCATTGGAGCAAATGGGTGAATCTGCCCGAATTCCGGCCAAGTTACAGGAATCATTTCTGCAGTTGCATTCAATTTCATGGTACAAGAACCCAAAGAAATCATGGAATGAACCAAAGAAAGATCTTTTGCTTCCAAACGCTTGATATAGCGAAGCATTTCATGCTCTGAATGAAAGCTATTGAATACTGGGTGGGTTAGGTAGGCTGACTTTCTATTCAAAGCTTCTGGTAGTTCCAAGCTCAAGTTGCTTACCAACTCATCCAAGTTTAAGGTATGCTTACCTTCTTCTGTAGCAAAAATATTGACGATGGTTTTAACATCTTCCAGAGTCTTGGTTTCGTCAAAAGAGATGAAGATGGACTCTGACTCGTAACGGAAGTTCATCTTCTCACCCAAAGCCAAGCCTCTTACTCTTTCGCGGGAAACCTCATTCATTTTCACCTCAATGGTGTCGAAGAATGTCTGCTCTCCTACCTGGAGTCCAACTTGCTTCAGAGCCTGAGCAGTTAATTTTGCAAAGCCATGCGTTCTCAAGGCAATATCCTTCAATCCCTTAGGGCCATGATATACTGCATAGAAGGAGGACATCACCGCCAATAGTACCTGTGCGGTACAAATATTGGAAGTTGCTTTCTCTCTTTTTATATGTTGCTCTCTGGTTTGGAGCGCCATTCTATAGGCTTTATTTCCAGCTCTATCGATGGAAACACCGATGATTCTACCCGGAATTTGTCTTTTGAACTCTTCCTTAGTGGCGAAAAATCCTGCATGAGGACCTCCATAACCCATAGGTACTCCAAATCGCTGGGCGGAACCTACGACAACATCAGCTCCCATTTCTCCCGGAGGTGTCAGTAAAGTCAAGGCCAGTAAGTCTGATGCAAAAGCAGTCAATACTTTATTTTCTTTTGCAGCAGCCACTATCGCTGAATAATCTCTCACAGCACCATCAGCGTCCGGATATTGGAACAAAATCCCGTATAATTCCGGATCCGTCACATCCATTTGCTCGATAGACCCAAATACCAATTCAATCCCTACAGGTTCTGCTCTAGTTTCCAAAAGCGCCTTGGTCTGAGGGAAAATTTTCTCGTCTACAAAGAATTTATTCGCATTCTTCTTTTCTCTCGGCTTCACAGAATGAAGCATAGTCATCGCCTCAGCTGCAGCTGTACCTTCATCCAATAAGGAAGCATTTGCCAATTCCATTCCGGTCAATTCACTGACCACTGTTTGGAAATTGATAAGCGCTTCTAATCTACCTTGAGCAATCTCGGCTTGATAAGGAGTGTAAGCAGTGTACCATCCCGGGTTTTCCAGGACATTTCTCAAAACCACTCCAGGAACTATGGTATCATAATAGCCCATTCCGATGAAGGATTTGAAAACTTTGTTTTTGGAGGCGAGTTTTTTGAAGTCTCTCAAAAACTCGGATTCCAGCTTAGCTTTTGGAAGATCCAAAGGTCTCTCCAATTGAATGGATTCTGGAACAGTTTGGTTGATTAATTCCTCCAGGGAAGAGGCTCCGATTTTATCCAACATCTCTGCGATCTCTGCCTCGGTCGGGCCATTGTGTCTGCTCTCAAACTTGACAGCATTAGAAAGGTTAATCTTCATACGAATTGAATGGAAGCTGTAATGAATATTTGGGTTAGAAATACTTTGTCTTTCTGGCGGCAAAGGTAATATTTATCAACAGATAATCTTCTCTAAACCAGTAGAAATTCACCCTCTCAACACTCCTTTCCTGTAAACAGTTTGTGGGAGGCTCAAATTTTTGTATAGCTTAGAGGCCTAAATAAAACTTTATCAAAAAAATCGAGCATGATCCGTGCTTAATAATCGATCATGTAAGAGGAATCGAAGCTTTAAAGCGACGGTTTTTTTGAATTAAAATCAAATTAAAAACTATATGAACAAACGATTTGCGTTGACTGGAGCGCTTGCCTTGGGTTTGAGTCTGGGAGCAATTGCACAAAATCCAGTACAGGTGAAATATGCCAATACAATTACGGCAGAAGACTTGAAAGAATATCTGACCTTTTTGGCATCCGATGAGATGAAAGGTAGAGATACCGGTTCCCCGGAAGGATTGATTGCCGCTAACTATTTGGCGGATTTTTACAAAAGCTTGGGCTTGACAGGACCAGTAGATGGCAGCTATTTTCAGGCAGTTCCTTTGGTAAGCAGCAAGTTTGACAAAGTGACTCTACAGGTAGGCAAGTCAAAACTGGTTGAAAACGAGGACTTCGTTTTCGTGGGTGATGCCAATATGAAGAAAGCCTCCAAAACTGAATTGGTATTTTTAGGCCTTGTTAATGATGAAAATTTGGCCAAAGTAGATGTAAAAGGCAAGCTCGTTGGAATTTGGGCTGTGGGTGAACGCAGTAATAATTTGCTGAATGCAGTGATGGACGCAGGAGCAGCAGGTGCTGTAATTGTAACCATGGAAGGTCAGGCAAATTTTGACAGAATTGCAAACAGATATAAATCACTAGCAGGTCGCGGAAGAGTAGGGTTTGATCAAGCCACCAACCAAAGACCGGTATTCATGGTCAGCTCAGAAAAAATGGGTGAGCTATTTGGTACCCCGGTGGATGTTTTGAAAGAAGCTGCCAAGTCAAATCCTTCCAGCATCAAATCTCAAAAAGCGTCTTATCAGGTAGTGAAAGATAAAACTCCTTTGGAAGCTTATAATGTATTGGGCTTTTTGGAAGGAACTGATAAAAAAGAAGAGGTTTTGGTTATCTCCTCGCATTATGATCACGTAGGTGTAAGCTCTACCGGCGAGGTTTTCAATGGTGCAGATGATGATGGTTCAGGTACTGTGTCTGTGATGGAAATTGCTGAAGCATTTGCCACAGCAGCCAAAGAAGGTCACAGACCAAGAAGATCAATCTTATTTTTGAATGTAACCGGTGAGGAAAAAGGATTATTAGGCTCTCAGCATTATTCTGAGAACCCTATTTTCCCAATCGCAAACACCGTAAATAATATCAATATCGATATGGTGGGACGTATTGATTATGAATATCAAAATGCTGAAAACAAAGACTATGTCTATGTAATTGGTTCGGAGATGCTTTCTACCGATTTGAAAAAAATCAACGAGTATAATAATATCACCTACACCGATTTGATTTTGGATTATCGTTATGATGCGGAGGATGATCCAAATAGATTTTATTACAGATCAGATCATTACAACTTTGCAAAGTTTGATATTCCTGTGATCTTCTTCTTCAATGGAGTTCACGATGATTACCACCAGGTAACCGATACTGTGGATAAGATTGAATTCCCATTGATGGAGAAAAGAGCTCATCTGATTTTCCACACCGCTTGGGATCTGGCAAACAGAGAAAACAGAACCCGGGTTGACGGGACAAACACTAGAACGGATAGATAAAAAAATAGCCCTGAAAATTTTCAGGGCTATTTTTTTTAATTCTTCCTATTCTTCGTCTTCAATTGGTTCCTGTTCTTTTTCTTTCCAGCTTTCTTAGCCTTTACTTTTTCCCCTTTGCCAATATTCTTTTTGGGTTTGGCCTTTTTTTCATGAAAAGCTCCCTTATAATCCGGATTGTCTCTTTGCTTTAGCTTGTCCAGCTCACGGGCATAAATCTGATTCTCCGCAAATGGAGTTTCTGTAATAGTGACAGGCTTGGGAATTGCATATTCAGGCACTTCCATACGAATCAGCTCTTCGATTTTCTCAAAATGCCAAGCTTCCGCAGGATTAATAAATGTGATGGCCTTTCCTTCCTTCTCTGCTCTGCCGGTTCTACCTATTCTATGCACATAATCTTCATAGATCAGCGGCACATCAAAATTGATTACGTGAGAAACCATCGTCACATCCAAGCCACGGGAAGCCACGTCAGTCGCAACCAAAATCCACACATTTCCGGATTTAAACTCATCCATGGAGTTTATTCTGGTATTTTGACCCTTATTAGCGTGGATTACCCGGATTTCACCAAACTCATTCTTATTTAGAAAATTAAAAACCTCCTCAGCATTTTTCCTGCTACGGGTGAAGATAATCGCCCGCTTCACAGATTCACTGTCTAGCAAATATTCCAAGAGATAGATTTTCGTTCGGATATTTGGTACATAATATTTGACTTGACCAATCGTCTCAGCAGTAGTTGCTGAAGGCGTGATCTCCACTCTTTCAGGAAATTCTAAAAATTCAGCAGCCAAGCGATCTACTCGGGGCGCAAAGGTGGCCGAAAAGAGTAAATTTTGTCTTTTGACAGGAATCACTTCCAAAATAGACCGAATCTGAGGCATAAACCCCATATCCATCATCTTATCTGCTTCATCCAGCACCATGGTTTTAAGCTCCTTGGTGATCATCACTCCTTTTTTGTATAAATCCAAAAATCTCCCTGGAGTAGAAATCACGATATCCACACCTGCCTGGATTTGCTCAATTTGAGTTTTTGGACCAATACCTCCGTATAAACTCACGATTCGTAAATCAGTGTAAGTAGCTAATTGATGGCAAACTTCCTCGATCTGCATGACCAGCTCACGGGTAGGTGCCAGAATCAGGGCTCTCGGAAGATTCCCTTGAGCATATTTGACCTTCATCAGGATAGGTAAGACATAGGCTGCCGTTTTTCCTGTTCCCGTTTGAGCAATTCCCAACACATCATGGCCAGCCAAAGCCAAAGGAATTGCTTTTTCCTGAATAGCCGTTGGAGAAGTGTAGCCAGCTTCGGCCACTGCATTTAGCAATTGCTTATTCAGCTTAAATGCATCAAATCCTACTGCCTCATTGCTCATGATTCCTTATTTTTGGGAAAACTTAAAAGATTGAAGATGAAAAGTATTCTGATCACCGATGCAAATATAGTCAATGAGGGCCGGATCTTTCGGGGAGATATTTTAATCCGGAAAGGAAGAATCGCCAAAATCGGCGAAAAACTGACTCATGAACAAGCAGACCAACATATTGATGCAAATGGAAAATACCTCTTCCCCGGGGTGATTGATGATCAGGTACACTTCAGAGAACCGGGGTTGACACACAAAGGTGAAATTTATACTGAAGCAAAGGCTGGAGTAGCAGGAGGCACCACCTCTTATATGGAAATGCCCAATACTGTTCCTCAGGCTGTAACCATTCCCCTTCTCGAGGAAAAATATGCCAGAGCCAAAGAAGTGTCATTGGCCAATTATTCATTCTTTTTCGGAGGTACCAATGACAATTTGGAGGAAATTCTGAAGCTTGATTTGAAAAATGTCTGTGGCTTAAAGGTATTCCAAGGCTCTTCTACCGGAAATATGGTGGTGGACAACATTGAATCATTGGAAGGGATTTTTAAGCATTACAAAGGGCTTTTGGCCATTCACTCTGAAAATGACCATATCATCGCTACCAATATGGCCGAATTCAAGGCTAAATATGGAGAAGATATTCCGATTCAAGCGCATCCCAAAATCCGTTCAGAAGAAGCATGTTACGATGCCTCTAGCAGAGCAGTTGCTATGGCTAAGAAGTTTGGAACACGACTTCATATTCTCCATATCAGTACTGCCAAGGAATTGAGCCTATTTGATAACAGTTTTCCATTGGAAGAAAAAAAGATCACAGCAGAAGCATGCATCCATCATATGTGGTTTTCGGAAAAAGATTACGACACAAAGGGCACCTTGATCAAATGGAACCCTGCTGTAAAAACAGCCAATGATAGAGATCAGATTTTCCAAGCGATATTGGATGATAGAATAGATGTAATTGCCACAGATCATGCTCCTCATACATTGGAGGAAAAAGATCAGGTTTACACTAAAGCTCCTTCTGGAGGACCATTGATTCAACACAGCTTGGTAGCCATGTTGGATTTTTATCATCAGGGAAAAATCAGCTTGGAAAAGCTCGCTGACAAAATGAGTCACAAAGTAGCCCAACTATTCAGAATCGAGGAAAGAGGATTTATTCGGGAAGGGTATTTTGCGGATTTAGTCTTGGTTGATCTCAATGCTCCATGGACAGTCAGCAAAGAAAATATCCTGGCAAAGTGTGGCTGGTCTCCTTTTGAAGGACATACATTTCAGTCACAGGTGACGCATACGATCGTTTCTGGACATTTGGCGTATGCAAACGGACAGTTTGACGAAAGTAAAAAAGGAGAGCGGCTAACTTTTTCAACAAATATTTAGGACCATCCTTGCGCTGATTAAAGCGAATACTTACCTTTGCCAACCGATTGAGAAATGAGTTCTCAATCCAAAACAAATGGTGATTGTAGCTCAGCTGGTTAGAGCGCTGGTTTGTGGCACCAGAGGTCGCCGGTTCGAACCCGGTCTTTCACCCATAACCCCTCCTAGTGAGGGGTTTTTGCTTTAAATAGGGTGCATTTGGCACAACATTTGACAAATTCAGACCAAACTAAACCAACTTGAGATGTTTACTTTGTTCAAATCCTCACCAAAATTCCCTGTGGTAAAGCCTGTGAATATTCATCAGGTGAGAAGCTACATGGTAAAGTTTGAGGAGTCCTTGCGCAACTTTGAAGAGATTCAAAAAGAGGCAGTTCACTCCTAATTGAAAAAATCAACCAAGGTTATGGCAACATAACCTTAATTTTTGCCCTTTTCATTTTTTCTATCAATACAAAATTCTATTTTAACGGGCTACAATATTAGCCCCTATGAGTTATATCCATTTTGATAAAACCCAGTTGATTAATCTGAATTATTCTCTAGATAGAGAAATCATTCGGACCAACCGATCTGGAACCTATACCAGCACCTCGATAATCGGATGCAACACCCGAAAATATCATGGACTTTTAGTTGCTCCTCAGCCTCAAATCGATTCCCAAAATCATGTTTTCCTTTCAACGGTACATGAAACAGTCATTCAACGAGGTGCAAGTTTCAATCTAGGTATCAGCAAGTATCCTGGTAATTACTCTCCTAGAGGCCACAAGTATCTGGAAGATTTTGATTCAGAGCCTATTCCAAAACTCACCTATAGAGTAGGCGGAGTATTGTTACAAAAAGAGCTAATTCTGGACACCAACAGAGACCGAGTAATGATCCGATACACCTTATTGGAAGCTCATTCCCCTACAAAAATCAGGATTTCTCCTTTCTTGGCATTCAGAGGTTACCACACCCTTTGCAAGGAAAACAATGATATCAACAAAAAATTCGAGAAGGTACCCAATGGAGCAAAATTCAAGCTTTATCCGGTGTATGACCCATTGTATTTACAGCTTTCCAAAAAGAATGAATTTGTCTCGGATCCAAACTGGTATCACAATGTAGAATACATTCTGGAAAGAGAAAGAGGCTACGAATACCAAGAAGATCTATTTGTTCCAGGATACTTTGAATTTGACATAGAAAAAGGAGAGTCAGTGATTTTTTCCGCTGGCTTGACAGAGGCAGACCCCAAGACGAGAGAAAGGGCTTTTGCCAAAGAAATAGCAAGAAGAATCCCTAGAAGTAATTTTGAAAACTGTCTCAAAAACTCTGCTTCCCAATTTATCAGAAGAAGAAATGGGGACACAAGAATCATTGCAGGTTACCCATGGTTTGGTTGGTGGGGAAGGGACACATTCATTGCTGCTCCTGGATTGACACTAGCTAATGGAGATTCTGAAACATTTTTGGAAATCATGGATACCATGTCCAAAGATCTCAAAGGTCCCTTATTCCCGAATGTGGGAAGCGGAACCTACACCAATATGAATTCCATGGATGCTCCTCTCTGGTTCTTTTGGTCATTGCAACAATACATTCAATTTACGGGAGACAGTAAAACCGTTAAAAAGAGATACCTTGATAAACTTAAAGGAATCATAGACGGATACAGGGCTGGAACTGACTTCAATATCCACATGCTGGATAATGGGCTGATTTATGGAGGAGAAGAAGGAATCTGTCTCACTTGGATGGATGCGGTAACTCCAGATGGTCCGGTGACTCCAAGAACAGGATGTCCTGTTGAGATTCAGGCCTTGTGGTACAATGCCTTATGCTTTTATCATAAATTAACAGGAGATCAGGAAATAGCCGAGTTGGCGGAAAAAGTAAAATCATCTTTCGAGGCCGAATTTTGGGATGAGGAAAAAGGCTATTTGGCTGATGTGGTTCAAGGAAATGAAAAAGACTGGTCCATTCGTCCCAATATGGTTTTCGCCACTTCCTTACCTTATACTATGCTCAGCGAAGGACAGAATGATCAGATCTTGGAACTGGCAAAGTCCAATCTTTTAACGACCAGAGGCCTGAGAACTTTAGCGCCGGATGACCCGGCATATAAAGGATATTATTTTGGGGACCAGATCAGCCGTGATCAAGCTTATCATAATGGAACGGTTTGGGTTTGGCCGATGGGCCATTTCGTAGAAGGCTATATCAAGCTTCACGGGAAGTCTGCCAAGAATTTTATAGGAAAAATTATTAAAGGATTTGATGGTGTCATGACACAATATGGTGTTGGAACAGTTGCCGAGATCTTTGACGGAGATCCTCCACATAGACCAAAGGGAGCTGTATCTCAAGCCTGGAGTGTTGCGGAACTGCTGAGAATGATGGAATTGGTCAAGAGTTTATAAATAGATTATGAAAGTTTTAATGTTCGGTTGGGAATTCCCACCACATATTTCTGGAGGACTAGGAACAGCCTGTTATGGATTGGTCAAGGGATTGGCCCATCATAATCAGGATATCATTTTTGTAGTCCCAAAATTATGGGGAGATGAAGAACCCCTGGCTGATTTTGTCAATGCAAGTGATGTATCCATCGATTATCGGGAACGAAAATTCAAGAAAATCTGGAAGAATCTGACCTATCTGGAGGTTAGTAGTTTTTTGGTGCCTTACCTGGGCCCTGAGGAATATAAAAAGTTCACGGATTATGCCATTCATGACAGAACAGATGTAGACGAAAGTATTTTTACTACCAAATATGAGTTCAGTGGAAAGTATGGCAAAAACCTCATGGAGGAAGTAAGCCGATATGCTTTAACTGCTGCTCAGATCGCCAGAGACAGAGATGATTTCGAAATTATCCATGCACATGACTGGTTATCTTTCCCTGCAGGTATCGCGGCCAAAGAGATATCAGGAAAGCCATTGGTAGCCCATGTGCACGCTACAGAATTTGACCGCTCAGGCCAATCTGTTAACCAGCCTGTTTATGATATAGAAAAAGCAGGTATGGAAGCTGCTGACCACGTTTTAGCAGTAAGCCAACTGACCAAAAATATTATCATCAATAAATACGGAATTCCTGCTGAGAAAGTCAGTGTCCTTCACAATGCGGTATTGGATGCAAGCATTATCAAATCCAAATACAACAAGAAGGTTCCTGAAAAAATCGTGACCTTCCTAGGAAGAATTACTTTCCAAAAAGGTCCTGAATACTTTGTAGAAGCCGCAAAGAAGGTACTAGACAGAGATCCAAATGTGCGCTTTGTCATGGCAGGATCCGGAGACTTACTCAATAGGATGATTGATCGGGTAGCCGAGCTGAGGATGGCTTCCAAATTTCACTTTACCGGATTTTTAAAAGGGGACGATGTGGATCATATGTATGCCATTTCGGATGTGTATGTGATGCCTTCTGTATCTGAACCCTTTGGCATATCTCCCCTGGAGGCTGTGAGGCACAATACTCCCGTTATCATATCCAAGCAGTCAGGTGTTGCAGAGGTTTTGGTCAATGCAATCAAAATTGATTTCTGGGACATTGACGCAATGGCGGATTCCATTTTTGCCTTACTGCATTATGATGGTATTTCCAGGATGTTCAAGGAAATGGGAAGCCAAGAACTTAAAAAATTAAAATGGGAACATGTGGCTGCCAAATTGGTCACTGTCTATGAAAAAACTTTATCCACGAGACCATGAGAACTATCTGTTTTTACTTTCAGGTTCATCAACCCTACCGATTAAAACCTTATCGTTTTTTTGATATTGGAGAGGACCACTATTACTGGGATGACTTCCTGAATCGAAGTGTAATTCGAAAAGTAGCTCAAAAATGCTACCTGCCAATGAATGCTTTACTATTGGAATTAATCCAGAAGCATCACGGGGCATTTAAAGTGACTTTTTCTTTTTCAGGAACTTTCATGGATCAATTGGAGGCTTATGCACCCGATGTATTGGAAAGCTTTCAGCGTTTGGTGGCAACCGGACAAGTAGAATTACTGAATGAAACTTATGGTCACTCCTTGGCAGCTCTGAAAAGTAAGGAAGAGTTTGCCGGAATGGTCAAGCAACATCAGGATAAAATCAAGCAGCTTTTCAATGGGTACCAACCCAAGGTATTCAGAAACACTGAGCTGATTTATTCAGATAAAATCGGAGCCATGGTAGCCGATTTAGGCTACAAAGGAATATTGACGGAAGGTGCCAAGCACGTGCTGGGCTGGAAAAGTCCCAATTACGTGTACCAAAACTCCATCAATTCCGACCTCAAAGTATTGCTTAAGAATTTCCGGCTTTCAGATGATATTGCCTTCCGTTTTAGCAATAAAACATGGGAAGACTATCCATTGACTACAGACAAATTCATCAATTGGATTAATGCTATTCCTCAAAGCGAGCAGGTCTTAAACCTCTTTATGGACTATGAAACCTTTGGAGAACATCAGTGGGCCGAAACCGGAATCTTTGATTTCATGAGAGCTTTACCTGAAGCTGTATTCAAACATACAAATTTTGGTTTCTCCACTCCTTCTGAGGTAATTGATAAAGTCCCTGCAGTCAGCCCTATTCACGTGCCAATTCCTATCTCATGGGCAGATGAAGAAAGAGATTTGACTGCCTGGCTTGGAAATGATCTACAGGACGAGGCTTTTGACAGATTGTATGAATTAGAAGCCATGGTCAAAAAGACCAAGGACCCGGATTTGATGAGAGACTGGAATTATTTACAGACTTCAGATCACTTTTATTACATGTGTACCAAATTCTTCTCTGACGGAGATATCCACTCCTACTTTAGCCCATATGACACTCCTTATGATGCATTTATCAACTATATGAATGTACTGAGTGACTTTGTATTGAGAGTCAAAGGAAAAATTAAGGAATTAGAAAAAGCATGAAAAAAGGCCGTCGATGACGGCCTTTTTTTGATCTCAATAATATCTTTTACGGATATCCGCTTTCTTACCAGTATTGACAAAAATATGGCCTATTGTCTGCTGAAAAGATCAGAATCCCGAAGCTTCGGTCTTCGGTCTTCCAACCAGTCAAGCAAGGAAAATAAGGCAACTGGCATGATCGCGGATAATCAGATTATCTTAATGGACTTTCCTAAATCAATAACTCTCGGAATCATTCGGAAAGTCCTTGTTTTTAACATCCCTGATATAATTTTTAAATGCATCAGTCATTACTTGTTGCAAATCAGCATATTGCCTCAAAAATCTAGGTTTAAACTCCTGAGTAATACCCAGCATGTCATGCATTACCAAAACCTGCCCGTCTACATGCGGTCCAGCTCCAATACCTATAACAGGGATCTGCACTGACTCAGCAACTTTCTTCGCTAAGGAGGCTGGAATCTTTTCCAGAACAATGGCAAAGCATCCGCATTCTTCCAAAATTTTTGCGTCCTCCAAAAGCTTTTTAGCTTCTGCCTCTTCCTTTGCACGAACAGTATAAGTCCCGAATTTATAGATGGATTGAGGAGTCAAACCCAAATGTCCCATCACCGGCACACCGGCACTCAAAATTCTACTCACAGACTCCTTGATTTCGGCTCCGCCTTCGACTTTTACTGCATGGGCTCCAGACTCCTTCATGATTCGAATAGCCGATCTCAAAGCCTCAGAGCTATTACCCTGATAGTTTCCAAATGGAATATCCACTACCACAAAAGATCTTTTGACCGCTCTAACCACTGAGCTCGCATGATAAATCATTTGATCCAGCGTAATTGGTAAAGTAGTCTCGTGTCCGGCCATCACATTGGAAGCGGAGTCACCCACAAGAATGATATCTATTCCAGCAGCATCAACAATAGTTGCCATAGAAAAATCATAGGCTGTAAGCATGGAGATTTTTTCTCCACGTTCTTTCATTTCCTGCAGAATATGGGTGGTGATCCTTTTGATATTGGCCGATGAGTGAACAGACATGAAATATTAGTGAAGGTGAACGAAATAATTTTCTTCGGATAAATCTACTTTAATATGCTCGTTAAGGGTAGTAGAGAGCTCATAACCTGTATAATCAGGTCGAATTGGAAAAAGGCCATGAGCACGATTCACTAATACGGCCAATTCCATTTTGTCAATATCCTCTTCCAAAAATGGCTTGATTGCATAGACAATAGTTCTACCTGTATTCAATACATCATCCACTACGATGAGGGTTTTGCCGGAAAGAACTACTGATTGTGACAACTCTACTTTAGAGTGTGCGATGTCGGATTTATCCAAAACTATCTCCACTTCTTCCACTGCTAGATTCGAGATGCTTTTAAGCTCTTTTGCCAGAAGCTGAGACAGAATTAGCCCCATTCCACTGATACCTGCAAAGACAACTCCAGATGAATAGAGATTTCTCTCGTAGATTTCGTATGCCATCCGGGTGATCTTTTTCCGGATTTGTTGGTGATTGAGTACTTCGCTCATGATTTGTTTTAAAAATGAAAATTAGGCCAATTTACCCTGCTTTCAAAATTATGACTTAACGGTGTGAATCTTCTTCATTTAAAATATTCACATAACTTTCGTATCTGTAGGGGTGAATGTATCCTTCTTCCAGTTGTTTGAGAATTTTACATCCCGGCTCATTTACATGCTGGCAGTTATTATACTTACACTCTCCCAAATGCGCCCTCATCTCAGGAAAGTAATGAGAAAGCTCATATTCTTCGATTTCTAATATCCCAAATTCTTTGATTCCAGGAGTATCTATCAAGTCTCCTCCTTCTTTGAGAAAAAACATTTCTGCAAAGGTGGTTGTGTGAACCCCCTTACTGCTGTAGCCTGAGACTTCTTTGGTTTCCTGTCTTGCATCAGGAATTAACCTGTTCAATAAAGTAGATTTCCCCACACCCGAATGACCTGAAATTAGGGTGGATTTTCCTCGAAGGTGAGGAATCAGAAGATCCTTCAATTGCTGGTTTTCCAGGGCTGAAACCTCGACCACAGGATATCCCAATGGTTCATATATTTCATGAATATCCTGCAGCCAATCTTGGGCATCTTCCCCTTCCATCAAGTCCATCTTGTTTACCACTAAAATGGCGGGAATTCTAAAACTCTCCGTGCTTACCAAAAACCTGTCAATAAAGCCAAGAGAGGTTCTGGGGTTTTTCATGGTTATCACCAACATGGCTTGGTCGAGGTTGCTGGCAATGATGTGAGAAAAATGCTGCTTCCGGGTGGATTTTCTAATCACATAATTTTCTCTGGGAAAAATTTCCCGAATCACTCCAGTAGCCTGACCTTCTTCTAAATCCAAGCCTACCCAATCGCCCACCGCAATGGGGTTGGTTAGTTTGAGTTCATCTTGTTTGAACTTTCCTTTAAGTCTGGCCTGAATCATCTCTAGGTCAACCTGTACAGTATACCAGCTCCCTGTAGACTTGATCACTCTCCCTTTCATGATTTCAGATATTTAGAGGTATAGGCAAGAATTTTAGCAGATGCCCCTAGCTGAGACTCAACCCAGTTTTTAGCGGCTTGTCTTGCATTTTGCATAAATAAGGGGTTTTTGAGAGCATCAAATTTTTCATTTAACTCCTCTCCATCCCTAACTGAAAACCCACAGCCCTGAGCTATTGCTTCTTCAGCTTCCGGAAATTTATTTACTTTTCTTACTTTCCCAAAGATAACAGGAACACCAAAACCTATGGGTTCGAGGATATTGTGTAACCCTTCTCCAAATGCACCTCCTACATAAGCGATTGTGGCATATTGGTAAAGCCTGCTGAGCATCCCAATATTATCGATAATTAAAATAGGGGATTTCTCAGTTTGATCCCATTGAGAATAAAAAAGCGTCTTAGTCTGAATTTGATTACCCCAAGTTTGAAGATGCTTTGACTTAATATCATGAGGAGCAATGATAATTTGATAGTCCGAATTGGAATTGATAAGCGGAATCAACAAGTCCATATCCTCCTCCCAAACAGAACCTAATACCATGACTTTTGAATCTCCCACCCATTTAGTGATCTCTGGGAACTCTTTTGCCATCATCGCATTCTCAGCAACTCTATCAAACCTGGTGTCACCTGAAAGGCTGTGATTTCTATAGCCTATTTGATTCAAAAGGGATTGACTGTGCTCATTTTGACAGAAAATATGATTAAAGCTTAAAATCGGAGTCCGAAAGAAGCCTTTCCTCGTAAAGTAAATTTGATCATCTCTAAATGAGGCGGCAATCAGAAATGTAGGGATCTTCTTTTGATTCAAACATTGAAGAAAATTAAACCACAAGTCATATTTCACAAAAAAGCTCACCTTCGGCTGAAGAATACCCAGATATCTTGCGGCATTTTTACCTGTATCTATCGGTAAATAACCAATGTAATCCACCTCATTTGGGGACTTTTTTTGAGTTGGAATAAATCCGGAGGGGCTATAAAAACTTACCGCTATCAAGTGATTAGGAAAGCTGTGCTTTAATCCGGAGATGACAGGTTTAGCCTGTTCAAATTCTCCCAGCGAGGCAACATGGAACCATATTAAGGGCCCAGAGTTAGCTTTTCTAAAACTTTCCAGATCTGTAAATAGATTTTTACGGCCTTTGTAAAAAAGTTGAATCTTTTCGGAAAACAATGAAATCAGAGGCAATGCAAAACTCAATAAATGCATTCCAAGATTATATACCCACTTCATCTTTCAAAATTAGGCTTTAATCCCAAAATTCCTTTGTTTCACGTTTTTGGAAAAGGAGTTTCTTCAGCTTTCTTCAAAAAAAGAGAGAGCGAAGGGTGAAATTCCACCAAAAATTAATTATTTTCAATGTTACTGTTAAGCCACCCACCAAATTCAGACTGTTATTTCAAATGATTAAAGTACTATTTGTTTGTCTTGGAAATATATGTAGATCGCCTTTGGCAGAGGCCATATTCAATCAAAAAATTAAAGAGGCTGGAGTAGACGTACACTTCAAATCCGATAGCGCGGGAACCTCTGATTATCACATAGGTGAACTTCCGGACGAACGAACTCTGAAATGTGCTGAATTACATCAAATCCCCATTAAACACAGAGGAAGACAGGTCAATAGAACTGATTTCAGGGATTTCGATTACATCATTGCGATGGATAAAAGCAATCTCAAAAATTTGAATTCCATGAAAATTTCTTGCGGTTTCCCCGACAAAGAAATTCATTTGATGCGTGATTTTGTACCTGGAGACGAAGGACTGTCAGTTCCTGATCCCTATTATGGCGGGGAGGAAGGATTCTTGGAAATCTACAGAATATTAGATGAGGCAATAGAGCACTTTTTGAATCAAATAAAAGTCACCCATCAGCTGTATGCTTGATCTGAATGAGATCTATGAACAAGTACTTTTTGACAGTTTAGGGCCCTTAGCCGAACTCAAATCAGCCTCATTAATTGCAGCTGGCAGCCACAACCAAGGAATTAGGCTGGATAGTAATGAAGGCAGTTTTTTTCTCAAGCTCAATTTTGACCATGAGAAAGACATTCTTTACAAAGAAGCAGAGGGTTTGGACTTACTTAGAAAATCTACTTTTATCAAAATCCCAAATGTCTTTGGATGTGGAAGAGTGGGTGATTACAATTATTTATTGTCAGAATTTATCCCTTCCGGAAGATTTCAACTCGACTATTGGGAAAATTTAGGATTGGGTCTAGCTCATTTACACTTGACCAATCAAAAAGAATATGGGTTGGAAAATGACAATTACATCGCCTCACTTCATCAGAAAAATCTGACATCAGATTCTTGGTTGGATTTTTTCATAGAACAAAGACTGGAGCCATTGTTAGGGAAGGCTTACTTTGACCGATTGATTCCCCTCGACTTCTTAAAAAGGTTTCAGGAGATATATCCTAAACTAGAATCTATTTTTCCAGATGAAAAACCAGCGCTACTTCATGGGGATCTGTGGTCTGGAAATGTAATTGCGACAAGTCAGGGGGAACCCTGCCTGATAGATCCGGCCATATATTTTGGACATCGGGAAATGGATTTAGCATTTAGCAGGCTTTTTGGAGGTTTTGACAACAGGTTTTATGAATCCTATGAATCGATTTTACCCTTAGAACCAGGTTTTGAATCCAGAATAGGCATATACAATTTGTACCCTTTATTGGTACATTTGAATTTATTTGGCGTCGCCTACTTACCTGGTATAGAAAAAATTGTAAACCGATTTCGTTGATGAGCTTTTTGATCCGACCCTATCAGCGCCAAGATAGTGGAGCTATTTTGGAAATAATTAATGACAGTATTCGTAATACATTTTTCAATTATGATTACCACGTCAAAACGCTAGAGGAAATTTCCCGGAATTTCGATCAAAAACTGAAGGATAATATTCCCATTCTAGTTGGCGAAATGAATGGCCAAGTAGTAGGCTATGCCACCTACGGGAAGTTTAGAGCCAAACCCGGATACGATAGAACTATTGAGCACAGCATCTATTTAGATCATTCCGCCCAAGGAAAAGGCTTAGGTACCGCTATGCTTAAGCAATTGATCTATCTTGCTAAAGATCACGGATATCATGTAATGATAGCTGGTATGGACTCTGAAAATCATGGGAGCTATCGATTTCATGAAAGGTTAGGCTTCAAGGAAGTTGCAAGACTTCCTGAAGTATCATTTAAGTTTGATAAGTGGCTGACCTTAGTTTTTATGCAGCTGAACCTAGAAAATTTAGCCTAAAAGAACTTTCTCGCCTGTTTTTACAGCTTCGAAAATCGCATCAATAATTACCATATCCTTTAAGCCTTCCCTTCCATCTACAGGGATTTTGGGAGTAACACCATCAAAAATTATAGCAGCCATCTGATCCATCTGGGTCGTCTGATGAGTGACATGGGGCTCATTCAAAGGACCTTTATGGGTTTTCCCCTGAATAGGACCATAGCCTGTGGAAGGCTGCATTTCTGCAAAACCCTGGGTTCCATTTAAGAAGAATTTATCCAAATTATTCATGCTGTAGGTAGAAAGGCATGAAGCCACGACCCCAGAAGGAAAGCCCATCTGAAATGTGATGGTTTCGTCAATCCCATCCTTGAACTTGACCGGATCGGTCTTCACTTCCTGAGCAGTTACCCAAATCGGTTCCTCCCCTACCATATACCTCGCACCATTGATAGAATAGATACCGATATCCATCATTGCGCCCCCTCCTGATAATTCTGGATTGAGCCTCCATTGAGTCGGATCCCCAATTTTAAATCCGCTCAATCCCTGAAAAAATTTAATGTCTCCAAACTCTCCTTTTTCTCGCATTTCTACCGCCTTCAACGTATTGGCTTCAAAGTGCATTCGGTATCCGATCAATAACTTTACTCCAGCCTGATCACAAGCAGAAACCATTTCAGCGGCATCTGAAGCATTCACAGCCATGGGCTTTTCACAGATCACATGCTTGCCTGCCTTGGCTACTCGGATAGTCTGTCCTTTGTGTAAGGCATTTGGTGTGATCACATAAACGGCATCTATATCCGGGTTATCCTTAATGGCATCGAAGTTTTCATAGTTATAGCAGTTTTTGGCAGGAATTCCATATTTAGATTGCCACATGGCAATTTTGGACGGAGTTCCGCTTATAACACCTACCAGTTTTGCCCGCTTACAATCCTGCATCGCTTCTGCGACTCTGGTACCATAACTTCCCAATCCCATAATGGCAACCCGCAAAATTTTATCCTGATCGAATATTTCGGAAATAGGGCTAGAAAAAACAGAAATTGCTGGAGTCGAAAGGGCTATAGCGGTTGCACCTGCCTTTTGGATAAAAGATCTTCTGGAGTTCATAGATTAATAGGTTGATTTATTGAAAATTACGGATAAAAAATGATTTCTCTTCTCATTGGTAAGTTTAAGACGGCGAAATCCATTTTATCAACATAATCTATAAAATCCACCTTTCGGAATTACTCTTTTCTTCTGACAAACTGGACTGTGTTTCTCGTACTTTGCTCCAACAAGATTTCATATCCCGGATTGAGATCGCTGAAATCTTTTCTGTCTGGGTGCAGTACAGTCAAAAGCTCTAATCCTTCATTGTATCGAATGATAAATTTATTTTTCAGGGAATTGACAAGCTGCTCTAATTTGAAAAGTTGCTGGTCTATAATAATCGAAACTGATATCGCCGAAGTCTGAAGAAAATTTACCCTTAGTTTAAGCGCATTCAACTCTTCATAAATTGTATGTATCTGTTCTTCCTCAATGAAAGTAAAATCTGTCACCCGAAAAGTGACCAAAATCTGATTTTGCTTTAAAACAATGGTAGGAATTGGATTTTGTTTTCCTAGTTGAAAGATTTTGGTACCGGCAGCTTCTGGTTTCAAAAAGGATTTTACAAATAAGGGGATACCAGAATTAGCCAGGGGTTTGATGGTTTTGGGATGAATCACCGAAGCTCCATAAAAGGTCATTTGAGCAGCCTGCTGATAATCAAGTTCATCAAAAAGCTGTGTGTCCTCAAACAGCTTAGGGTCTGCATTTAATACTCCTGGTACGTCCTTCCAAATAGTCACGGAGCCAGCATCTAAACTTGTAGCAAGTATGGCTGCAGTAAAGTCAGACCCCTCTCTTCCTAATGTCGTGGTTCGACCTTGAGGATCAGCTCCGATAAAACCTTGGGTGACGACTGGAAACTGATATAAAATCGACTTCAGATTTTTTTGGCAATTCTGTCTGGTCTTTTCCCAGTTGATTTTCGCAAATCTAAAATCACTATTGGTGGAAATAAATTCTCTGGCATCTTGCCAAACTGAGACCAAACCGATTTCACAGAGATACTCCATTACAATTCTACTGGAAATCAATTCCCCAAATGCCACCACCCGATCATAATATTCATCGTAATTATCTTTGGTGATTGGATTTATCAGCAACTTTTCCAACTGTAAAAAAAGATTATCCATCTTAGAAAAGATGCTGTGTCCGACAGGGAACAAATCATTGCAAACCTCAAAATGATAATTTTTTAAAATTGTACTATTTGAAGAAATATCTTCTTCCTTCATTCTAAGTTCCAGTAATTTCTCCAATGCATTTGTGGTTTTACCCATTGCAGAAACTACGATTACCATATTTTTTCGCAATCGATTACGCAAAATTTCAGCTAAGTTTTTGACTGCTGAGGCATCTTTTACTGAAGCTCCTCCAAATTTGAAAATTTGTGTTTTGGTCATAAAATATTATTCCTAATTTCGAGAGTAACTAATTCCAATTATTGTACTTTTCCAATCCATGAAAATTCTTCCTTATCAGCCTGACCAAAGTGGAATGGCTTATTCTGTCGGAACAACTCTGGACCGATTTATCAAATCAAAGCAAAGTGATTTCCCTTTTGCTTCCGGTGAACTTTCCCAACTACTTCGAGACATCGCTTTAGCTGCCAAGATAGTCAATAGAGAGACGAATCGTGCAGGGCTTGCCAATATCGGAGGTGCTTTTGGCCAGACCAACGTACAGGGAGAAGAGCAGCAAAAGTTAGATGTGATTGCCAATATACGTTTTATGAGAGCTCTCAGTAAAGGTGGGGAAGTTTGCGCTATCGTATCTGAGGAAGAAGATGCAGTTATAGATTTACAAAATGGTTCGGGAAAATATGTTGTCGCGATAGACCCTCTGGATGGCAGCTCCAACATTGATGTAAATATCAGCATAGGAACCATTTTTTCAATTTACAGAAGAAAAACACCTGTGGGTAGCCCTATACAAAAAGAAGATATCATGCAGCCTGGAAAAGAGCAAGTTGCTGCTGGGTATGTGCTTTATGGCTCCTCCACCATGTTGGTCTATACCACAGGCTTCGGTGTAAATGGGTTTACCTACGAGAATTCCCTGGGAGAATTTTTCCTTTCTCACCCAGCTATACAAGCTCCAAAGGATGGAAAAATCTATTCCATTAATGAAGGTTCAGAATTAGAATGGGCCCCTGGTGTAAAAAACTACGTTGACTATTGCAAAAAGTCTCAATATTCTGCAAGATATATCGGTTCATTGGTAGCAGACTTTCACAGAAATTTATTGAAGGGCGGGATTTATGCCTATCCTTCCACCCAAAAGAACCCCAATGGGAAACTTCGCCTACTTTATGAAGCTAATGCACTGGCATTTATTGCCGAACAAGCCGGGGCAAAAGCCACGAATGGAACACAGCGTATTTTAGAAATACAGCCTGAGACACTTCATCAAAGAACTCCTCTTTGGATAGGGTCTGAGAAAATGGTAAACGAAGCTATGGGATTTTTGAGCAAGAAAAGGGAAGCTGTAAATCTGTAGAACTAATGGCCGGGTTTTGAGGTTAAGTAAATTGGATGTTTTTATCTTCACACTCCAAATTCTTAACATATGAAATTTAACAAAACCTTTTTGGGACTAGCACTAGCTGCCAGTTCTCTATCCATTTATGCATGTGATTCGAAAGATGATCTTGACCTAGTCAGTGATGAGCCTATAGATGAAACTTTTGCGGTTCAGACTGAGAAAATGTTGATCAATGTAGACACGCTTTATTCTGATTTGGAAAGTCCTTGGGGAATGACCTGGCTAACTGATGGAAAAATGCTTTTGACTGAGCGAAAAGGAGAAATCCTGATTTTTGAAAACGACAAATTCACCGGTCAAAAAGTACAGGGACTACCCAAGGTACATGAGGTAAATCAAGCTGGGCTACTGGATGTTCAAGCTCATCCAAATTATGCTCAAAATGGATGGATTTACATTTCTTATGCTAAACCAAAAGGAGGAAATAAAGGTGCTACAACCATCATGCGATTCAAGCTGGAGGGTAATCAAGCAGTTCAACAGGAAGAATTGATTGAAACTACTCCAGAGTGGGAAGGCGGAAGACATTATGGATCCAGAATTGTTTTTGATAAAGACAATTATTTGTTTTTCTCCAACGGAGACAGAGGAGACACTCCTTCCAATGCGCAGGATTTGACCAATTCTCATGGTAAAATTCACAGAATCCATGATGATGGCAGAATCCCTTCTGACAACCCATTTGTGAATGAGCCGAATGCTATTAAATCCATTTGGACCTACGGAAATAGAAACCCACAAGGCTTGGTTTATGACAAAGCTAATGACAGAGTTTGGGAGGCTGAACACGGACCAATGGGTGGCGATGAGCTTAACCTGATCGAAAAAGGCAAAAATTACGGCTGGCCAGTAATCACCTACGGACAAAATTATGATGGAACTCCCATCACAGATATCACAGAAAAAGAAGGAATGGAGCAACCGGTGACTTACTATGTTCCCTCTATTGCCACATGCGGTATGACAATCGTAACTTCAGATAAATATCCAGCTTGGAAAGGGGATATTTTAATCGGTGCATTGGCGAAAATGCACATCAATAGAGTAGATATGGATGGAGCTAAGGCACTTTCACAGGAAGTGATGCTGCAAGATATCGGTAGAGTAAGACAGGTTTCCGAAAGCCCGGATGGTTATTTGTATGCCATCACAGAAGGCACTGGACTTCTAGTCAAATTGATTCCGATCCGATAACAAAAAAAGAGGCTGTTTCAAAAGTGCAATTTGTCACATTGAGCGAAGTCGAAATGTGGGCCACAAAGATAGAAATGGCCTTCGACTCCGATCAGGCTGACATCAGAACTATTTATGAGACAGCCTCTTTTTTCTTTTCTATTAATTCCTTAGACAAAATCAACATCCACATTGAATGGGTACTTCATCAAAAACTGAAGCGCCTCCTCAATTTCCAAATCTTCAAAAAGTACGCGGTACAAGTTTTCTGTAATCGGAGCGCGTAAATCCGCTGCTTCCAAAAACCCTTTGATAATTTTCACAGTATTGACACCTTCTGCAACTTCTTCCATACTGGCTTGAATCTCTGTCAAACTCTCGCCTTTGGCTAATCTATATCCTACCGTGAAGTTTCTGGAATCCACGGAATTACAAGTCGCTACCAAGTCTCCTATTCCTGCAAGTCCTATGACGGATTTTAAACTTCCTCCTAGGGCATTACTCAAATGGGCCATTTCCACCATGCCTCGGGAAATCAAAAGCCCTCGGGCATTTTCTCCCAAACCAAGCCCTGCCAAAGCCCCTGAAGCTATCGCAATGATATTTTTCAATACTCCACTAAGCTCCACACCAATGATATCCGAATTACCGTATACCTGAAATTTATCAGACCTTAAAAGTCGCTGGCCTTCCATGATTACTTCATTGTACTTGCTGGCAATTACGGTAGCAGCCGGCTGACCTTTGCTGAGCTCTCTAGCCAAATTAGGGCCTGCTAGGCATCCCACCCTGACAGCAACTGTCTCCTGTTGGATTACTTCACTCATGGTCAATATCTGGCTTCTTTTGATTTTTTTGACAGTGTCTAAAGTTTGACCTTCTGGGAGATTCAAACAAAGCCCTTTGGTGCCATGTATCACCAAATGATAAGGATGTAGAAATGGGGCAAACTTTCTTGCAACTTCCTGAAAACCGGAAGAAGGCACCATGAAAAACAAGATGTTACACTCTTTGCAGAGAGTCTCTGGGTCAAAAGTCCCCTGAATGCTGGCATGCAAGGCCTTGCCTTGAGCACTGCTTTGGGTATTGATTTCGTCGACTACCTCTGGCTTTCTGGCATAGACCATCACCTTGCTTTTTTCAGCGAGCATATTGGCTATGGCCGTACCAAAGCTACCTACTCCTACTACGCCTATGGTGCTAGATTTAGAAGAGTTTTTCAAGGCCATATCCGTGTAATCTGTTGTGATAAAAATACAATAAACTCATATCCTCAGTGACTATGTCTCCCTGACGATTTTTGATTAAAGGTCTTTTTGCATGGTACATTCCCACATTATCCAATCCATGGGAAATAATCTCATCCATAGATCTTTTCATGTGCGGAGCAATATTAATCTGCCCATCTGCCTTCAGTGCTAGAATCCTTTGATAGACCATTTCGCAGGCTTCTTTAAATTCCTGATAGGGTAAAAATATTTCTTCCTCAGGCAAGCGTATCAAATCGAAAAGGTCCAATTTATTATTTCGCAGTTTGATCAGCTCGAAGGCAGTAAAGGCCACTAAATGTGAACTGAATACCCGGTTGATTTTATGAAATTCCTCAACTATGCGCTTTCCAAGCATATTGGTATACTCTTCCTCCCGCTGCTGATCTACCGTAATTTGGTTGTTGGAAATAAAATAATCTCGAGGGTCAATTTTTCGTCCGTATTTATCAAGACTATCTCCATTTTCATCCACATAATTCCCCAACACATCCATGGCTTTCCCTACAGAAACTGAAATATCAGAACCTTTGGTAAAGAATTTTACCAAGAACTTGGAGATCTTGTAGGAATTAGAAAACTCGTCATTCTCTTTGTAATAGCGTTCCTGTCCGGTGATGCTGAGATAGTCTTTGATCAAACTTGGTGCTTCCAGTACAAAATGATAATTGATAGTCACTGGCACAATGAAGATTTTACCGGAAATATCATTTATATCATTCTGATAATTAGTTCTTTGCGCTTCGATGGCAGTACTTAACAGTCCTAATTTCAACTTGGACTCAATCATGCCGCTTCGGCTCCGGGTTCCTCCCGGAAAAAATAAAGAGTGGCATCCAAACTGTATCGCTTCTTTGGAATAAGTCTTTAAGGTTTCCAGATACATAAGATTCTTTTTCCTCCTATCCACCTTATAGGCACCCAAGGCATTCATGAAATAGGCAAAAATCGAGATATTAAACAGGTTAAGACCTGCTCCATAAATAAAAGGAGGCAAGCCCAAAACAGAAATAATCCAACCAATTAAAATACTATCCAAGTTTGAAAAGTGAGTTGGAACCATGACTATAGTACCTTTGGTTGCCAAATCCCTCAATTGATCCGTTTCGCCTGTGATCTGGATTTTATCCTGAAGTGTATATTGGTTACTGAATATGGATTTAAACCCTTTTACTCTGGCAGCATTCAGTAATCTGGAAAAGCCATAAGTGACTACGCTTCTGGTAAATTTATAATGTTGATGATTGAAATTACTGGCAATTTCCTCAGAATAACGATTGGTGATTCTTTCAAGAATCTCCTTGTAGGCCTCCAGCCTCTTACTTCTATTCAGCTTGGTCTCTGAATTGATCTGCAATAATGCAGCTTTGACTTTCCCCCAAAACTCACCCTCATCATCCGGGTCAACAACCCAGGGGTTTTGCTTAATTCTAAGCTTTTCCCTGTATAAGGTTGTCTCCAGTTCCTCTTTGAGAATATCAGGGTTTTTGCCCGTCAGAGTAAGAATTTTATCCTGCGCACTGGCTGAAACTCTGGAAACAAATTCCTTTCTCTCCCTAGCCAATTTTACGACAGGCCATTCATCCTTGCTGGGCAAAATTGGCTCGTACCGATGTTTGATATATTTCTCCTCCAAAATGGAAAATGGGTTTTATAAAAGTGAATGCCAAAGATAAGGAAAATGAACTTGTAGCGGGAATCTTAAGCCTTAGGAACAGATGGCTCTGATTTCGACTTCAGGAATAAAGCCACTACCAGGGTGGTAATCAATCCCATGACTATTGCTCCAATCAGGGATTGAACCATATAGCTTTTTAAATTGAAATAGGCTTCGGCGTCAGCTAATGTCATTTTTCCACTGGTCACTGCATGTTCGATTACATTGCTAAAATATTCGGGAGTGATATAGGTACTGATCACATATTGAGCTATGGGACTGAGTAAAGCAATAATTAGGGTCATGATCAGACCTGTGACCACCCCCTGTTTGTAGCTCATTCGCCCAAAATATGTATTTCTCTTTTTATCCAATAAGGCAAAAACATAAACCAAAATCGCAGGGATAGCAAAGAAGTTCGTGTAGGTAGCGTGATCAGCTATTTTTTCATCATGCCAGCCCATGGATTTTTCAAATAACATCCACAATAGCATAGTCAGAATGAAAATAAATGCCCATTTGAGCTCTATCTTAATATTTTTCATAGTGATTTGGGTTAGGTGATGGGGCGATATTTATACAAATTACAAAAATTCAGAAACGTTTATACTTTTCTGTTGTTTCTCAGGTATCAAATAGAATCCCTTGTCTAGGAACTAAAGGGTATTATTTTTACGCCAGCAAATCCCAATGAAACCAGATCTCAAACAAATACAGGTGCCGATCGAGTCGGAAATGGTTGTTTTCGAACAAAAATTCCGCGACTTCATGAAAAGCAAGGTGAAGCTGCTCGATCATATCACCAATTATATCGTGAAGCGGAAGGGCAAGCAAATGAGGCCCATGTTTGTGTTTTTGACGGCTGGAGTCTGTGGAGAAATCAACGATTCTACCCACAGAGGTGCGGCTTTGATCGAGTTGCTTCACACGGCCACCCTTGTCCATGATGATGTCGTGGATGATGCAAATTATCGCAGAGGCTTTTTTTCAGTCAATGCATTATGGAAAAATAAAATCGCTGTCCTTGTCGGAGATTATTTGCTTTCCCGAGGCTTACTTCTTTCAGTCGATAATGGGGATTTTCATTTGCTCCAGATAGTTTCCAATGCAGTCAAAGAAATGTCGGAAGGCGAACTGCTTCAGAGCTATAAAGCAAGAAAACTGGATGTAGACGAGGAAGTTTATTATGAAATTATCCGTCAAAAAACAGCCAGTCTAATTGCTTCATGCTGTGCTGTTGGTGCTGCGAGTGTCAATGGAGACCTAGAAATGGTCAGCAAAATGCGTGATTTTGGAGAGAAGGTAGGTATGGCCTTTCAAATCAAAGACGATCTTTTTGATTACGGAGAAGAAGAAATCGGGAAACCTGTAGGGATTGATATCAAAGAGAAAAAGATGACTTTGCCTTTGATATTTGCTTTGAGTAAGGCGGATTGGTTAGAAAAAAAGAGAATCATCCACCTCATCCGAAATAAATCCAACGATAAAAAAGCTGTAAATCAGGTTATTGATTTTGTAAAAAAAAGCGGTGGATTAGAGTATGCCAAGGAAAAAATGAATGGATTTTATCAGGAAGCTTTGGGCATTTTGGAAGGATTCCCAGAATCTGAATACCGAGCCTCACTTTCAGCTTTAGTCAGCTATACAATAGAAAGAAAAAAATAAGACCTCTTCGAAGGTCTTATTTTTTTCTAAAACACTTTTTGACTCAGCATATCTTATCAAAGTTCGCTTTCAAGTCAGGCTTATGACTATTCATATGAATTGATCGTTTGAATTTTTCCATCAGGTAAATGGACCAATTCTGCCATTTTGATATTTCTCAAGGGTGTTTTACCTGAAAGCTCTGTATCATGGTAAAATAGATACCATTTCCCCTCGAAATTGACAATAGAATGATGATTAGTCCAACCTTCTACGGGTTCCAAGACATTTCCCTGGTAAGTAAATGGACCATAGGGACTATCTCCAATAGCGTATGCTATAAAATGTGTATCACCCGTTGAATAGGATAGATAGTACTTCCCATCATGTTTATGCATCCAGGCAGCCTCAAAGAACCTTCGAGCATTATCTCCTGCTTTAATTGCTTCACCATTTTGATCCAGGATCAAAATCTCCTTCGGCTTCTCTGCCAAACCGGTCATTGAATCATCCAATTTGGCAATATATGGCATCAAAGCTTTTTGATCTGGCCCCGGTAGCCCATCCATTGGACCCTTTCTTCCCTCAACGAGTTTTTGATCTTCATACCATTGAAGTTGTCCTCCCCAGATTCCTCCCCAAATCAAAAAATACTCCTCCTGATCCTGAAAAACAGCAGGATCCATACTGAAAGTACCTTTGATTGGTTCTGCCTCTGGTTTAAATGGACCTTCTGGGCGATCTGAAACGGCAACCCCAATTTTAAATATCCCCTGTTTATCTTTTGCTGGGAAATAGAGATAGTATTTTCCATTTTTTTCGGCAGCGTCCGGAGCCCATAACTGTCTACTTGCCCAAGGAATATCTTCCAATTTCAAAGCCACTCCATGGTCAGTGACAGGCCCATTCACCTTCTCCATTGAGAAAACATGGTAATCTTTCATGTCAAAATGAGAGCCCATATCATCTTCTTCCACATCCGTTTCTATATCATGGGAAGGGTAAATAAATAGCTTTCCTTCAAAAACATGAGCTGATGGATCGGCTGTGAAAATATGTTCCACAAGTGGAGCATGCGCAAATTTAGACTCCTCTGTTTCTACTACTGCAGACTGAGAAGATTCCTGGGGTTTAGAGCAAGCAAAAGCAATAAATAGAACTCCCAAAAGGTAATTTGAAAATTTCATATGAGGTTAGATTAGGTTTGATTGCTATGAAAATACTCAAAGAGGAGTGGATTTCTAAATTTTGGAGCAAATGGAGCAAATATGGATTGATGCGCTAATCAGTTTTTTTTACAATTCTCCCAAAAACTCTTTAAATTCTTCAAAGCTTTTACCCATCGAGAGCACCTTCTTTTCTCCTTCCAGAAAAGCTGCCAATCGATCCGGCAAAACCAATTTTTCATTCAATGCGTCTTCCACCACGTCTCTGAATTTTCCTGGATGGGCTGTTTCTAAAAACACACCAACATACCCTGGATTTTCAGCCATGAAATCTTTCAAGCCTAAATATCCCACTGCTCCGTGTGGATCAAGAGTGTAGCCTTTGGGCTTGACATCCTGTATTGCTTCGATGGTCTGAGCATCGGTGTAGAAAAAACCCTTGACATTTTTCCGAAACAGCTCCTCATTTCCATCATAAAGCGCCTGAAGTCGAGGAAAATTACTGGGATTCCCCACGTCCATAGAATTGGAAACTGTAGGTACAGATGCTTTGGCTTCAAAAGGTAACCCCTTTAAATAATCAGGAACTATTTTGTTGAGATTGGTTGCAGCGACAAAATGGTCTATTGGCAATCCCATTTTCCAAGCCAAAACTCCAGCCGCCAAATTACCAAAATTGCCGCTTGGCACTGAGAAAACGATCTTCTTCCCATCTTTAGGTAGTCTTGAATAGGCATAGAAATAATACAGGCACTGGGGAATCCATCGAGCAATATTGATAGAATTGGCTGAAGTCAGGAGCAAGCTTTTATTCAATTCCGGATCCAAGAAAGCCTGTTTGACCAAAGTTTGGCAATCATCAAAAACTCCTTCCACTTCTATCGCTGTAATATTCTGTCCGAGAGTGGTAAACTGTTTTTCCTGAAGCTTACTGACTTTCCCTTTCGGAAAAAGAACAATAACTTCGACTCCTGCTACTCCCAAAAATCCATTGGCCACAGCACTTCCCGTATCTCCTGAGGTCGCTACCAAAACATAGACTTTTTGATCAGTTTTGGCAGTAAGCATGCTCATTAATTTGGAGCAAAAGCGTGCTCCAAAATCTTTAAATGCCGAAGTAGGTCCATGAAATAACTCCAAACTGTAAACTCCTTTCTCCACTTCAACTATTGGAGCATCGAAAACAAGAGTATGATCCACCAAGGCTCGGATTTGCTCATTTGTCAAGTCTTCCGAAAACAAGCCCTCAATCACATCGTAGCCAATTTCCTGAAAACTCTTGGATGAAAAACTCTCTATCAGTTGCTGCGGTAAGACAGGAATCCGCTCGGGCAAGTACAAGCCCTGATCTGGAGCCAATCCTTTGATCACAGCTTCTGCTAAACTAACTTGGTGTTTTGGGTTATTGGTGCTGTAATATTTCATCAATTATTCTGTTAAAACATAACCACCATCTATATTGATGGCAGAAAAATACACATCCACGCCCAATCCTATACTTTGATAAACTTCCTCCGCGGCCTTGGCAATTTGGACAGCTTTTTCCTTGCCTTTGGATAAACAAAACAGTGTTGGACCACTGCCCGATATTCCCATTCCCAAGGCCCCGGCACCTTTTACTGCCTCTCTTACTTCATAAAAGGCAGGAATCAATACCGCTCTGTAAGGCTCCGCAATGACATCTCTCAATGACCTTGAAATCAACTCATAATCTTCTTCATATAGACCAGCGATCAATCCAGCCACATTTCCTGATTGAATGGTAGCGTGTTTCAAGGGAATGGCTTCTCTCAAAACTGATCTGGAATCAGCTGTTTTCAATTCAAAATGTGGGTGCAATAAGGTACAATACAGATCCTGAGGAACATTCAGCTTAATCACATCCAAAGGATGATAGTCTCTGATCAGTACAAAACCTCCCAACAAGCTCGGGGCTACATTGTCTGCATGGCCGGCTCCGCAGGCAATTTTTTCAGCAGCAATTGCAAAAGGAAGAAGGTCTTTTTTCTCATAAGGACTGCCCAAAAATTCATTTGCCGCAACCAAAGCAGCAACAGCACTTGCTGCACTGGACCCCATGCCCGATCCAAGCGGCAATCCTTTTTCCAATTGAATAGAAATACCAGGGTTTATTCCCAAGTCCTCAACCATAGCTTGAATAGCTACCGCACAGGTATTCTTAGCAGCATCCAAAGGCAGTTTTCCATCGTCTCCTGAGATTGAACTTACTTCCAGGCCGGGACTTTCCTTTTCATTCAACTGCACAATATCCCCCATGCCCTCAATGGCAAATCCTAAAATATCAAAGCCGCAGGATACATTGGCGACAGTAGCAGGAGCAAAGGCTTTTACGGTTTTCATTACTCGCGGGTATAGTTACCAATCCTAATCACGTCAGCGAAAACACCAGCAGCCGTCACATCAGCTCCTGCACCTGGGCCCCGAATGATCATCGGTCTATCCAGATACCTTTCAGTAGTCAAAAGGATCATATTGTCACTTCCACTCAAACTGCTGAATGGATGTGCATTTGGAAGGGAATTCAGACCAACCTTTGCTTTTCCATTCTCCAGAGTTGCCATAAAGCGAAGCTTTTCTCCTTTTGATTCTGCTTCCTTGAGTAGTTTCTCAAACTCCGAATCGTGTGCTTGAAGCTTCTGGAAAAACTCCTCCACCGTAGCAGCTTCTCTGCAATCTTCCGGAACCATACTCTGAATAGTGATGTCTTCAAATTCTAAAGTTTGTTCGGCCTCTCTTCCCAAAATCAGAATTTTTCGAGCCACATCCATTCCGCTTAAATCGTCTCTTGGATCAGGTTCGGTGTAGCCTTTGTCTTTGGCAATTCTGACTACCTGAGAAAAAGGATCTCCCTTTTCCAGTTCGGAGAAAATAAAATTCATAGACCCACTTAAAACGGCTTCAATTCGAATTACTTTATCACCGGAAAGCATCAGATCCTGAAGGGTGTTGATCACCGGCAATCCTGCTGCAACATTGGTTTCATAGAGAAATTTCACTCCTCTCTTTTTCGCCAGTTTTTTAAGCTCTTTATATTGCTCCATTGAGCTGGAGTTCGCTTTTTTATTAGGGGTTACGATTGCCACCTTTGCACCTAAAACTCGTGCATAGGCATCTGCTACGCTTTGACTCGCTGTGCAATCCACAAAAACTGAGTTGGAGAAGTTCATTTCTTCCATTGTCCGGATAAACTCCTCCAAGTCCATCTTCTGATCTTGATCACTCAACTCATGTGGATTTTTTAAGTCAAATCCATCTTCATGGAAAGCCATATAGCGACTATTGGCCATTCCGTGAATCTGAATATCCAGCTCATTATCACCTTTCAGTTTCTCCTTTTGAGTTGCAATCATTTTGATCAATGCCTTGCCTATCAAGCCTACCCCAACCAAGAAAACGTGAAGCACCTTATTTTCAGACAGGAAGAAGGCTTCGTGTAAGGCATTGAGGGCTTTTTGTAAGTCAGCCTGTGGTATGACCGCAGAGATATTCAACTCAGAACTACCCTGGGCGATAGCAGCCACGTTGATATTATTTCTTCCCAATGCACGGAACATCCTTCCGGAAGCACCTGGATTTTGCTTCATATTTTCTCCTACTACCGCAACAGTGGAGAAACCATGCATAAGCGTAACCTCATCCATCTCACCGGATTTGATTTCGTAATAGAACTCCCGCTCCACCACTTCTTTTGCCAAATATGCCTCAGCAGTTTTGATAGCCAAACAGATACTATGTTCGGAAGATGCCTGAGAAATTAAGACAATATTCACTTTGGCTTCTGCAAGAGCCTTAAACACCCTACTTCCCGTAATCCCATCTAATAGAGAGGCTCCCTGCACATTGACAATGGAAATGGAGGACATGGATGAAATCCCTTTGATCAATCCTCCTTGAGTCACCTCCCCATTGATTAGCGTGCCTTTGTTGGAAGGTTCGAAGGTATTCTTGATATAGATTGGAATATTTTTCTTCATCGCCGGCTGCATAGTCGCCGGAAAAATCACTTTCGCTCCGAAGTGAGAAAGCTCCATCGCCTCATTGTAGCTCAGCTGAGGAATACTAAATGCTGAATAAACCAGCTTGGGATCTGAAGTCAAGACCCCCGATACATCAGTCCAGATTTCTAAATCCTCCGCATCTAAGGCAGCCGCAAAAATTGCCGCAGTATAGTCTGAACCTGATCTTCCTAACGTGGTAGTCTCCCCTTTTGCAGTAGAAGCAATAAATCCTGTGATGATTTTGATTCCATCATGCTTTAGGAAATATTCTTTGATCAGGTGATTGGTCACTTCAAAATCCACTCTGGCCTGACCAAATCTGTCATTGGTTCGAATTACCTCCCTTGCATCCAAAAATTGGGTTTTAATGCCTTTGGCAGCTAAAGCCTCGGCCAAAATAAAAGTAGAAAGACGCTCCCCGAAACTTGCCACATAATCCAAAGTTCGATCAGAATTTTCCTTGATCAGATATATCCCGTGGAATAAATCTTCCAATTCATTGAATCTGACCTTTACATAAGTCATGACAGTAGACTGGTTTTGTACTGCTATTAGCTGCCTTACCATATCCAGATGCTTTTCCTCCAAAGTCTGGAGTAGATCTCTGTAAACCTGATCACCTTCTCTAGCTAGGCGGGCAATCGTCAACAAACTTTCTGTCACACCGCCAAAAGCAGAAAAAACAACAGCTACATCTTGTTGCTTATTTTTCTCCTGAATAATTGAAAAAACTTTCCGAATCGTTTCTGGAGTTGCTACAGAGGAACCTCCAAACTTGATGATTTTCATAAGTAAATAGAATGATTTTGAATGAATAAAATGCCTTAATAGGCTCAGGGGCGAGTACTTTGAGATTAAACGGGATTACCCCGTAATCGTGGTCATTCCTGTAAAAAAAGTAGAAATAGAAGTCATGCCGGACATTGACATAATGCCCTTACAAGTGTGAAAAATGTTTCTTGCTGCAAAAACCATGACTTAGAAATTGACTTTACAATCTTAGGCAGTAATTTCTTTTATGCCAAATAATCCACTATTAATTTTCAATTATTTAATCAAAAGGGAGTGAAAAATATAAATTTGATAATTTTAAATATTTTCTAATTCAGTCTTTTAGATTGAATAACACCTGATATTCAAAATAAAATTTTCTCAATACTGTCTATTTTAGGATTTTAAAAAAGCTTATACGCAAAATTAGTTTAGTATTATTTTGGAAAAATATTTCTATCCAAAAAAAGTCCTCAGGTTTATTCGATAATCATGAAAAATAAAAAGCCTGATATCCGGGGGAATCAGGCTGATGCAATAGTATACTTAATTCTCAGCAAAGCTTATTGAACATCTAAAATGGCTTGTGGCTTTCCTCTGAAAAGGACATTCTCTCCTTTCTTTTTCCCAATTAGCACTTGTCCTAAAGGGGAATTTCTGCTCAGTAGAAAATATTTCTTGCCTTCTACTTCCAATTGGCCGATTGAAGCCGAAATCAGGAAAAAGTCTGTTCCCAACTGAATTAAAGACCCTTCCCGTACTGCCTCCGAATTGGATTTGATAGACTGAACCCTATAAATCTCATCCAAGTCCCCCTGAAGCTTTTCAATGGTGCCTTCGATGGTTTTTAAGTCCTGGGTCATCATCTCTCTTCCAGTCTCAAACTTATCACCTGCACTACTTTTCGTATCTTCTAAAATACCTTCAGAAACAGCCTTTCTTTCCTGCTGAAGTAGGCTAATTTTTTCTTTCAGCTGTCTGATAGCAGCCTGAAAAATCTTTTCTTTTAATTCCTGCATAAAATCAACATCCCTCTTTACGACGGGTATCAATGATGTAAACTATTTTCCAACCTTCGGACATTTTGACCAACTGAAAAGAATTGACTCCGCAGTGGCTAAAATTTCCATTGACGTAAAACTCATAGGGCGTCCATGCAGCCGCCATGTTTCCGTCTATTTTAATTTGATAATCTAGGATTCGTTCATCCAATTCTGTCTCAACCGGTGTACTAGCTATCCTTTTCCCAAAGTCCTCCACAGAATTACTTCCAACTCTTGTACCTGATGGGTCAGCAATCACGGTTTGCATCATTGCATCTGAGCTGAAAGATTTCATAACCATTTCAGCATCTTTTGCTCTCATCCCATCAAAAAGCGACATAATTACTTCTTTGACAGCCTGCTCCTCAGATTGGGCTAAAGTCGGAAATAAAACACCAAAACTTAAGGCCAAAAGGCAAAGTAATTTTTTCATAAATCAAGCTTCTCCATAAAGTTTGAAAGTCATATTTCTCAAGGCCGGATTATTGACAGCATAATGCATCGCCTCGGCAATTTCTTTAGGACTTACCCATTTGCTAAAATCCGAATCGGGCATAGCCTCTCTATTTGGCGGAGTGTCAATAATACTTGGAACGAAGACATGAGAACGAATATTGGTCTCTTTGGTTTCGGTTGCTAAAATTTCTGCCAAAGATACAATCAGCCTTTTACTCATCGCATAGGCGATCGTGGCAGAAGCGTCTTCTAATTGCAAAGCAGGACGCGCACCCACAAACAAGAAAGTACCTTTTTGCTGCTTCTTCATAAAAGGAAGGAATCCTCTTACCAGATGATATGCGCTAAAAAAATTGAGAGAAAACATTTTTTCAAAATCAGACTGCTTGGCATCCTCAATAGATCCCATCGCAAACCCTCCAACTATCATGGCCAAGGCATCCAACTCATTGTATTGAAGCTGATATTCCTTGACCAACTCGGCCACAGACTCCTCATTTGTTACATCTACTTCGTAGCTATCATCCGCATCTTCCACTTCCTCGTCTTTCCCTGGTTGAAGTAATGCGATAACATGATATCCTTCTCTTTTAAACTTTTCTACAACAGCTGAACCTAAGTTTCCGGCAGCACCGGTAATGATGATATTTCTACTCATATGCTAAAAACACGATTGATTATTGCTAAAATTAGGCTTTATTTTTCGATTAAGTTATGAATCACCTAAAAACTAGTATACGAACCAAGGAGAATAGAAAGCGCTGGAACTTCGCCATCAAACTGATTCTCTTGATTTTACTGGAATTTATTTATGAAGGGGAAACATATTTGAGACCTCTTTTGGATAACTATTCCCTCCTAAATCATGTGATCAGAGCTTTGATATTTCTACTCAGTGCCAACCTGATTATTTCTTTAGGAAGGATCATTACATTAAGACTTTACCTCCAAAAAACAGCTGAAACCAAAGTCCTTCCCAACTTTGTGGTTGGGATAGGAAGGATCTCCGGAATACTCAATTCTCTGGCACTCCTCATTTCACTTATGCTAGCCTTTGGCATTCGGCCTCTTGAGTTTCTAACTTCCATAACCATTGTAGCGGCAGCGATTGCATTATTAACAAAAGACTACATCACCAGTATTGTCAATGGTTTGATCATCATGTTTTCTGAGCAACTGGAAATTGGAGACAAAATCACGATTGGGAAGAACACAGGGTTTATTAGAGATTTTACCTTAATGAATACTGTCCTAAAAAGTGAGACCGGGGAAATCATCATCATTCCCAATTCCATGATGCTTACTTCGGACGTAATCAATTATTCAAAAAATAACACTCACCAGGTAGTTTTTGATGCAGAAATGCCCTATTCTACAGATCTTCAGTTGATCAATTTGGAAGAAAAACTAGTCGAAGTTTTGAAGCAATTTTCTGATTATGTGATATTGGAAGGAGCTCAGTTGAATGTACTGGAAAGAAAGTCTGACAATGTATTGGTACGCTATCAGTTCCCTATCAAATCCGGTGAGAAATTGGTAGAATCTCAAGTTAGAAAAACCATCAATCAGGCATTCCTAGATTGGAGTAATGAACACAGAAAAGCCTAATTATTTTGATCTTGTCTATCAGGTAGTCAAAGAGATACCCGAAGGCAGAGTTTGCTCTTATGGGGCCATTGCCAATTATTTGGGGCTTAAAAGCGGCGCCAGAATGGTAGGCTATGCCATGAATGCCGCTCACACTTTACCAGATGTACCTGTGCATCGTGTGGTTAACAGAAACGGCTTACTGACTGGCAAACATCATTTTCAAACTCCTACTAAAATGCAGGAGCTTTTGGAATCAGAAGGCGTTCAAGTTGAAAATGATCAGGTACAAAACTTTGAAAACCTATTTTGGGACCCTGAAAAAGAATTAGGATTTTGATCACTTTTTAATCCTTCCCAAATAGAGCCCCAAATACATCAGGAGTCCATTCAGAATCAAGGCTTCAAATCCAAACTTGTATCCCCAAAGCCATTTTTCAGAATTATAGCTGATCACAAAGGTGATTAAAGGAGCTATTATTGCCATTAAGGGAACCCAACGGTCTTTTACTTTCAATTTTGTAAATAACCCGAAAGCATAGAGGCCCAATAATGGGCCATAGGTGTAGCCGGCTATGATAAACACCGAGTTAATCACACTCTGATCATTGATCCAATGAAAGATCAGAATGGCAATAAACATTACGAAGGTAAATGCAATATGGACTCGCTTTCTAATAGCTACTCTCCTTTCCTTAGGATACTTCCGTTCTATCTCTAAGAAGTCAATGCAAAATGAAGTTGTCAATGCAGTCAGTGTAGAATCGGCACTCGAATAAGCTGCAGCTGTGATTCCTAAAACGAAAATAATCCCCGCAAAAGCGGAAAAATGCTGAGTGGCCAAAAGGGGAAATAGCTCATCGGTTTTAGCCGGCAATTGAACACCCTTGGTTTCAGCATAGAGGTAAAGCATCACGCCTAGTGACAGAAACATCAAATTTACAATCACCAAAATGATGGTAAACCAAAACATGTTTTTCTGTGCATCGCCTATATTCTTACAGGTGAGGTTTTTTTGCATCATATCCTGATCCAAACCTGTCATGACGATGGTAATGAATGCTCCAGAGATAAATTGCTTGAAGAAATTGGTTCCTGCTTTCCAGTCCCAATTAAAAATCTCCGAGCGAGAATCTTGTGAAACAGCGGTGAAATAATCGGAAATACCGGAGAAGCTTAATTCATCTCCAACAAGCTTGATACAGACTACCACAGCCAATAACATGAAAAATGTCTGAAGCGTGTCCGTCCAAACTACCGTTTTGATCCCTCCTCTATGCGTGTAAAGCCAAATTAGACCAACAGTGATCAAGACTGAAACCCAAAAAGGAATACCTAATGAGTCAAATAAAATCAACTGTAGAACGGATGCAACCAAAAATACTCTGAGCGATGAACCTAAAGTTCTTGATAAAATAAAGAAAAAGGCACCCGTTTTGTATGACCAAAAGCCAAATCTATCTTCCAAATAGGAATAGATGGATACTAAGTTAAGTCGGTAGTAAAGAGGTAATAAAACCTTGGCAATAGTAAAATACCCCAAGGTATATCCTAAAACAACCTGGAAGTAATAGAAGTTAGAATTACCTACCTCACCGGGAACCGATATAAAGGTTACTCCGGATAAAGAGGCGCCAATCATACCAAAGGCGACCAAAAACCAAGGAGATTGACGGTCACCGGTAAAAAAAGTATCTGCTGTGATTTTTCTGGATGTAAACCAAGAAATCAGGAACAACATCAAGAAATAACAGGAAATGACAAGCAGAACAATTTGGGGATTCATAGCGCATCGTTGGTGAGTCGCCAAATTTGTCTAATATTCTTAATTTTGCAAAATGATTGAAATGAGTACACCTTTCCCACAGGTAGAAGAAGAAGACGTATTAGTAGAGGAATTACTGGATCTTGAGTCCCATGATCTGGTGGTATTCAATGATGATATCAACACCTTCGATCATGTAATCAATGTGTTGATTAGAGTTTGCAAACACACGAGAGAACAGGCCGAACAGTGCACCATAATTATCCATTATAAAGGTAAATGCGCTGTAAAAAAAGGAAGTCAAGAAGAGCTAAAACCCATGTGTGAAGCTATCTTAGATGAAGGTATTCAAGCCACAATAGTATAAACATCACCCTGTGAATTTTCCTTCCAAATTAATTGAAGATGCAGTAACCGAAATTTCCAGATTGCCTGGGATCGGAAAAAAAACTGCATTGCGCTTGGCTTTACATCTGTTGAAGCAAAGTGAAGCACATACTGAGGCCTTAGCTCTTGCATTATCGAGAATGAGGCAAGAAATCAAGTATTGCAAAATCTGTCACAACGTTGCTGATGAAGAGGAATGCAGTATTTGCAAAAGCCATAGAAGAGATGGCTCAATCATCTGCGTAGTTGAAGATATGAGGGATGTTCTTGCCATCGAAAACACGAATCAATATCAGGGAAAGTACCATGTACTAGGTGGCGTGATTTCTCCCATTCAGGGGATCGGTCCAGAGGATCTTAAGATTGAATCTCTAATCAATCGGATTGAAAAGGCTTCCGAATCCGAACCAGTAAAAGAGGTTATTCTAGCTTTAAGCGCAACCATGGAAGGGGATACTACGGCCTTTTATTTGGCAAAGCGCCTTAAAGAAAAAGGCGTTTCAGTTAGTACAATAGCCAGAGGAATACCAGTGGGAGGCGAATTGGAGTTTACAGATGAGGTCACTTTGGGCAGGAGTATTATGACAAGGATAAATTATAACACCGATTAATTTTTGTTTGGCTAATTGAATCCTCAGCTTATATTTGCAATCCGTTTGGGGGATTAGCTCAGCTGGCTAGAGCGCTACACTGGCAGTGTAGAGGTCATCGGTTCGACTCCGTTATCCTCCACTCAAAGCTTCACAGAGACGTGAGGCTTTTTTATTTTCAAATCAGCTCAGCCGAATAGAGCGTACCGTAAGCATGCGGGAAAGTCATCGGTTCGACTCCTTTATCCTCCACTCAAAGCTTCACAGAAATGTGAGGCTTTTTTTATATTTCCCCAGTTAGCTCAGAAGGCTAAATCTTCCCACTCAAATACTAAATGAGTTTAATTTTTTCGCAAAATTGAGGATTTCCAAATACCTTGAAAGAATTCTAATTCTTCGGTGGAATAATAGTAGCATACCAATAATTATATACGTCTATGCAGTACTTGATCTAATAGCCTATCCATGAAATCCATGCTCTTTCTAGTATGTATACTATCCTTAATTTCTTGCCTTAACGAAAGACCATGTCAAAATTTTGAATTGGGGGAAACATTTGGATTCTCATACCAAGAACAAGTAACTCATTGCACAGAACCTATATCTATTACATTTTTGGAATTGAGTCAGGACTCACGCTGCCCAGAAAATGTCACATGCGTCTGGCAAGGATTGGCGCAGATCAAATTATTGGTTTCTGTCAACGGACAAGAGAAGCCTTTTGACTTAAGTACCTACCCTCCTCATCAAGGTATTCCTTCGGAAATTGTTTTTTTAGGGTATAAAATCGCATTAGTGGATCTCAAACCTTATCCAAATACCACTAAAAAATATAGGATTGAGGACTATCAAGCCTATTTACTCATTGATAAGGTGGAAGAGTAATCGTATCTTCCCCTATGAATTCAAGCAAAGCAATTTCCTTTTCATTTCTACTTTATTTAATCCTCTTTACTAGCTCTTGCGCATGTGATCCTGAAAAAATTGCAGGATTAGTTTTTAGCGGAATGGAAAATGTGATGGGGAAAGGATTCATGCCATCCGATGAAATTCGGGCTTTAGGAGATTTTCAAAACCTGAGTGTTCAGCTAAGCAAAAACTCCACCCAGGATGGTAAGCAAAGCACAATTTTTCTCCTTTTAGAAAATGGAGATCCACTTTTAATTGGAAAACAACCTGAAATTTTAGCCAGAAAATGTGCTGAAATTTATGTCAGAGATTTTGAAAATGCCTCAGATTATCAGCAAATTACTGTGCAGTTTATTCAGAGAGATCTAAGTAACCCTGATAATTTCGCAATGCAAGAGTATGAATTTCAGGTAGCTGATTTCTTTTCTAACCCTCAACCCTAACCAAATGAATATTCCTGAAGAATTTAAAAAACCACCCCAAACACTTGGTGATTGGGTAATCAACGTGCTAATCTCAAAACTTCCTCTGATAGGATTTATCATGCTGATCGTATGGGCTGTGGACAAAGACACAGAGCCCAATAAAGCAAATTGGGCAAAAGCGGAATTAATCATGAAGTTGATCGGCTTTGCAATAGCTGTGATTATCATTTCAATAATTGGTTTCAGTTTCTTTACCCATTTTGCGGATGAGGTAGATTGGTCACAGATTGATTAATGAAGTTTAAAGCTATCTGTACCGACATTGATGGTACACTCCTGAATTCCGAGAGGGATTTATCCCCTCGACTCAAGAAGGTCATAGAAGCCTTTTCTCCGGAAATACCATTGATTCTGGCAAGTTCGCGCATGCCTGATGCGATGCGGCATTTGCTTAGAGATTTGAATAGAGAAAAACAACCCCTCATTTGTTACAATGGAGGCTTTGTCATTGATTCCGATGGAAAAGTCGTGGATTCAGTGGAAATTCCTCTTCACCTAGTTCAACGAATCTTAGAATTAAGTCAATCCACCAGCATTCATATCAGTTTGTACCAAGGTGAAAGTTGGTTTGAACCCAAGGAGGATTATTGGTCAGCCAGAGAAATCAAAAACACCAAAGTGACTCCAACATGGAAGGACACCACTCTGGTTTTGAAAGAGTGGGAAAACTCCCAATCCGGAGCCCATAAAGTCATGTGTATGGGAAACTCGCAAGAAATTAGTTGGCTCTTTGGGGAACTGCACTTCCTCTATGGAGACCTACTCCATTTGTACAGATCGAAAGACACCTACATAGAAATCGCTCCCAAAAAGATTTCAAAGGCAACCGCTTTACAAATGATTTTAAATAAATACTATGATTTCGGCATGGGGGATGTTATAGCCTTTGGAGATAATTACAATGATATTGACTTGCTACAATCTGTCGGCTGGGGTGTGGCAGTTGGCAATGCGAGACCGGAAGTGAAAGCAGTGGCTAAGGAAGTCACACTTCACCACAAGGAAGATGGAGTCGCTGCAGTTTTGGAAAAACTTATTGGCTGATTTTCCCGCTTTTTGATTTCAAATTTCTGATTTACAAAATTCCTGAACCATCCTCCACATCTTCGATGGCCTTGGCTAAAAAGTCATTGAAAGGCTTCATTTTCCTAAAACCATCTAAGGCTAAATTGATAAAGTTGCCGGAGTTTACATCTTTTTCAGCAATCGGGTGGGATACAGTGAAACTTTTCAACCGGAGATATTCTATGTAAGGATGGTCCGCCTCATAATCTCTGGAGCTAGTTTTCAACTTATCCCCTTCAATTCCAGAAAACAATTTTTTAAACTCTGGATCAGCCTCTATTCTTTCCAATTCAGCTCCTGAATAATCAATTTCCTTCCTAATCTTTTTCAAGGTTTCTGCCATTGGCATCCAGATGCCTCCTGCAAAAAAAGAGTTTCCAGGCTGAACTTGCACATAATATCCAGGCCCTTCTGATTTTTTCCCTTTTGGGGAAAAGTAAGCTCCAAAATTGGTCTTATAAGGATCTTTATTGGCTGAAAAGCGAATATCCCGATTTTGCCTAAACACACAATCCTTAGGTTTGAATGCTGATAATTCAGGTTCAACTTCAGACAATTGCTTCAAGATCACTGAAACATCTTCCAAAAATTCCGCTCTCGTCTCCTGATACCACTTTTTATTGGCATCCATCCATTCTTTGTGATTGTTTTCTGAGAGAGCTGATAAGAAAGAGAGGTAGGGTCGCATAGGAATTATAATAGGAAAATCAACAGTTTTATTAACTCATTTCTAACCTTGTGGTTTAAATAAAGTCTACCAATCCCTCCAATTTCATCCCCCTGCTGCCTTTAATTAAAACTCGCTTCTCGAGGTTTGTAACCTCGAGAACTTATCCAAGGATTTGAAATCCTCTTTTAAAAACTGCTATCTCACCCAAAAACAGCTAAATCTAAAGGGCCTTTTCTAATTCCTAAATAGTCCCCTGCACTACTCATCAAATAATCTTCAGGCTTTTCTACAATACCAGCCCGAACCGGATTTTCATGAATATAATTAGCCTTAATTTCAAAAAATTGATGCGAAAATATCTCTTCTCCATGATAACCTTTTTCCCAAAACCAAATATGGTCTTCAAATGATAAGGTCAAAGCCAACCATTTTTTCCTACTTTCTTTTGGGTTTTCTATTATAGCCTTATATATCATTTTTGAAGTATACTTTCTTAAATCCCTAATAATATCAGACAGATTATTATTCTTAGCTTGAATAATCAGATGACAATGATTAGTCATAATTACCCAAGCATAAACTTCTAAGCCCTTATATAGCTGACAGTATTTTAAACTTTCTAGAAAAATTTCAGCATAACACTTTCGAGAAAAAACATCTACCCATTGATGCACCGTAAAAGTGACATAATGGACAGCTTCTTGATCTTTTACAATATACTCTCGTCCCATCACAAAAAATTAAATAAACAGCTAACTACTAAAATACTATTAGTAGTTAAATAATCAATTGTAAAAAGATTGAAAATCTTAGGATAAATCCTCGAAATTTCAAATTTCGAGGAGCTAGTGGTTTAAATGAACTCCACCAAACCTTCCAATTTCATTCCCCGGCTTCCTTTGATCAAAATCAGATAATCCTCCAATTGACTATCCTGAAGCCAGTTTCTAAAGGAAAAAGGATCTGGGAAATACAAAGCTTTGGGCGCTTTTTCCAAGGCAGACACAACCAACTTTCCGGTGAAGCAAACCTTATCAATTTCATACTCGCTCACAATTTCTCCTAGTTTTCTATGCTCCTCTTCCGCATGCTCACCCAATTCAAACATATCCCCCAAAATGATCATCTTATGCTTTTTCCCTTGCATTGTTCCAAAGGTTCGGATGGCCGCCTCCATAGAAGATGGATTCGCATTGTAAGCATCTAAAATGATCAAATTACTTCGCTTCTCCACCAACTGAGAACGCATATTGGATGGCTTGTAATCGACTATTGCCTGTACAGCTTGATTCATGTCTACGCCAAAAAACTTCCCAACTGTCAAGGCAGTGGCAATATTTCCAAAATTGTATGCACCTATCAGAGATGAAAGAAAGATCTCCTGATTCCCCTCCACTGAGAACTTCACAAATGGATCAGCTCCATGAAAAGAAACCTCACAAAAATCACCTTTGGCAGGATACAAAACAGGCTCCTCAAAGCGCTTAATCATGTTGGATAAAATCGGGTCTTGAGAATTTATAAAGACAGTTCCTTTATTCTCTCTCAAATGCTGATAGAGCTCAGTTTTGGTTTTTAGAACCCCCTCAGGCCCACCCATTCCTTCCAAATGAGCCTTACCAATATTGGTGATAAACCCATGAGTTGGCTCTGCGATTTCGCACAACTCCTGTATATCTCCCTGCTTGTTGGCTCCCATTTCAACAATCGCCAATTCATGACTTTGATTTAAGGCTAGTAAAGTCAGAGGCACTCCAATATGATTATTCAAATTGCCAACAGTAGCTAAGGTCTTGAATTTGGTTCTCAAGACTGCATTCAATAATTCCTTAGAAGTAGTTTTCCCATTGCTCCCAGTCAAACCGATAACCGGGATATCAAACTGATGTCGGTGATAGTTGGCTAATTTTTGCAGACAAACCAGTGCGTTTTCACAGATAAAATATCGCTCATCATCCTCCTCAAAATAGGCTGCTTCATCGATCACCACCGCCGAGGCGCCCATTTCCAAAGCTTTTGAAGCAAACTCATTGGCATTGAAATTTGGCCCTTTGAGTGCAAAAAAGATATTTCCGGGATCGATTTTTCGGGTATCTGTACTGACTCCTGTACTTTTTAAAAAGAGCTGATAAAGTATGGCGATGTTCATAAGCTTCAGAAATTTCACTCAAAATAAAGCAATCATTACATCTTTGAAGCCATCTCTTCGTATTAAATTTAGTCTTCGGAATCAATTGCCTTTATGAGATTTATCCTTTTTGCCTTTTTATTTTTCAGTTCCCTCTATGCCAGCGCCCAATCTGTTTTTTCATTTGATTCTAGCAAAAGCATCAGTAAAAACAATGAAATCTTCCCTGCAGGTCTGAGTCCGGGGATCAATTCCGCGCAAATTCAGACTATTGACCTGACTAATGATGGAAAAGATGAATGGGTTGTATGGGACATTAATTCACGCATACTAAGCGTTTTTGAAAAAAATGGAGAAGATTTCATCCATAAACCCGAATTAACCTATTTATTCCCAACTGATATCAGTGGTTTTTTGGTTTTAGCGGATTTCGATCAAGATGGAAAAAAAGACCTTTTCACCTCCACTCCGCTTGGGATTAAAGTTTACAAAAACAGTTCTACTGGCAATCAGGTCTCTTGGACTCTCGCACAAAATTTCCTGAGGCTGGATGGGGCTGGAAATATTCCGGCAAATAATCTGGACACTCCTTTGATTCAGGACTTGGATAATGACGGAGATTTGGATTTGGTCATTTTCAACTTTGCTCAAGGTGACTACTTGGAGTTTTATAAAAACACTTCAATAGAAAGAAAAGGCAGTCCTGATGTAGATGGTTTTGCTTTTCCTGAAAGCTTCTGGGGAAATATCAGCTTTTGTAGTTGTGAGGGAATCAATTTTGGAACTCGCTGCGACGGAAATCCCATCAATTTTAGAGAAAACCCTGAAACTAACCGTATCCAACATGCGGGAGGGCACAGTGTACTCTATCAGGATTTTTCCGGGGATGGGATTTTCGATTTGGTTTTAGGAAGAGATGAGTGTAGTGTTTTGTTTTATCTCCCCAACCAAGGAAGTAATACTCAGCCTGTTTTTTCTACTTTTTCAAATACCGTCCCAGAATACGGACCACTCCCTGTATTTCCCATATTCCATGTTGGAAAGCAGATTGATGATCAGTTGATCATCTCTCTAAACACCAATGAAACTTCGGCTCCATTCCAAATTGATTTTTCCAACTCCATCGTAGCCCTTTCCAAAAATTCAAGTACACAAAATCCTATTCTACAAAACCAACTTTTGGATTTAGGGGAAAACTCAAGGCCGTTTTTTAAAGGAAACGTTTTTGCAGGAGAATTATGGATTAGTGCCAACAAAAAAACAGGCAATAAAGTGAGAGGTGAGCTTTCTAGATTAAGTTATTCTGGAAATCAATTTCAGGTACTCAATTCAGATTATCTCAATCTGTCCAGTTTGGACTTACTGGATCTGCAAGTCATAGAGTATGGAAGTGTCAAAAACCAATCTTACCTTTTGGTTTCAGGCCAACGTACTAACAATGGAATACCATCCCAAGTCTTGCTCCAAAATCAGGGTAGCAATTATCCGGATTTTAGTCTTTCTGGCTTATCGCTTCGGATTGGCGATCAACTCACTTTTTTTCCCTATCAAGGAAAAGATCATTTACTCATAGCCTCGCAAAATGGCAGTTTAACACTCTATGAGGTAGACTTGGAAGGGAAGACTGCCATTTTAAAAAGTAATAATTTCTTGGGCTTCCAGGACAATCCTGCTAATCGAAACCTCAGTGTTGCAGTAAGAATTCAAGAAAATCCTGATTTATATTCTGTGGATCAAACAGGTCGGATATTTCTGGTCAAAGACATGATGAATTCGGAAGTTCGTGAGGAGGTCCTGGTCAAAATTGGTGATCAAAATATCCCATTCAGACTGGGAAGAAATACATGGATATCGATTGTCAACCCCGGATTTGATGAAAATACCGATCTGATCCTTGGAAGTCGGGCCGGTGGAATTTCCTATTTAATAGCTGTCAATTCCAGCTCAGGCGAAGAGGAAAGTTTTTTAGCGAAGGTATACCCCAATCCTTCATCTGGACCATTTAAGGTGATTTCCAACAAGCCTGGAACCGCAAGGCTTGTCAATGCAATGGGACAAATCTTAGTAGATGAAATAGCTATTCCTGCCAATAGGGAAGTGGGAATCCAGGCTCAAGCCCTTCAGCCTGGAGTTTACTTTTTACAATTAGAAACTCTCGATAGAGAAGTCCTAGTGAAGAAAATCCTAATCAGGTAATCGACTTTAGGAATTCCTGAATTGAATAAATAGAACTAATAGCAGATTCTGATACTTCCTAACTGCTGTATATAAATTAGAATTTACAATTTTAAGTTTTTCAGTTTTCATCCTTAAACTTTTCCATTTGTCTCAATGCTTCAAATCATCTAGCTTAGGGTCAGAATTATAAATCCAATGAAAAAAATATTCTTATTCCTTTTTGCAGCCCTATTTGCATGGGCTTGTGCTTCGGGGCCTGAAAATCCCGCTGACTCCGTTTTTATCAACGGAATAGTCTACACGGTAGATGAATCTAACCCCAAGGCAGAGGCAGTAGCTGTAAAAGACGGCTTAATCCTGGCTGTTGGCACTACTGCTGAAATTCAAGAATACATAGGGGAAAATACAGAAGTCATCGACCTTGAAGGTAAAACCATGACTCCTGGCTTTATCGAGTCCCATGCTCACTTGATGGGAATCGGCTACAACAAGCTGGAGCTGGACCTCATGTATGTCAAAACCTATGACGAACTGGTAGAAAAAGTGGCGGAGGCAGTTGCCAAGGCCAAACCGGGCGACTGGATCACTGGTCGAGGATGGCATCAGGACAAATGGATCCAAAAGCCCGAGAAAATGGTAAAAGGTTTTCAAACCAATGAGCCTTTGAATGCAGTATCCCCCGACAATCCTGTTTTCCTCAGGCATGCTTCTGGCCATGCTTCCTTTGCCAATGCAAAAGCCTTGGAATTGGCTGGAATCGCTAATCTGAAAGGTGAAAGACCGGGAGAAGTAGAAGGTGGTGAAATTATTGTAGATGACTTGGGAAATCCAACTGGCGTATTGACCGAAAGGGCTTCCAATCTAGTGGCAAGATTAGTCCCGGAAGAAACTCCCGAAAGAGCAGAGGAGGCATTGACTTTGGCTTTACAGGAATTGGTAGAAAAAGGAATCACTTCATTCCATGATGCAGGTTCCGGTCAGGATGTGATTGATTTGGTTCAGAAATTTAAAGACGAGGGTAAACTTACCGTTCGTCAATACATCATGCTTACCGGCCGTCAGCCTGAGCTTTTGGAGGAATGGTATAAGAAAGGTCCGATGATAGACTCCGAAGATCACTTACTGACAGTACGTTCTATCAAGCTAAACTGTGATGGAGCTTTGGGGCCAAGAGGTGCCTGGTTGCTGGAAGACTATGCTGACAGACCGGGGCATCGCGGACATGAGACGCTTCCAATGTCTGTCGTAACTGAGGTATCAGAAAAGGCCTTGCCGCTAGGTTTTCAGGTTTGTTCCCATGCTATAGGAGATCGCGCTAATCAGGAGATTTTGGATAGATATGAGGCAGCTTTTGCCAAATTCCCAGATGCGACCGATCACCGATTCAGAATTGAGCATGCCCAGCATCTGCATCCGGATGATATTCCGAGATTCGGGGAATTGGGAGTGATAGCGGCCATGCAGGCCATTCACTTGAGTTCAGATCGACCTTGGGCCATAGACAGACTGGGTGAAAAGCGCATCATAGACGGAGCTTATGTTTGGCAGAAGCTATTCCAAACCGGAGCGAGAATCTGTAATGGAACGGATGCGCCTGTTGAGCCAGTAGATCCAATCCCTTCCTTTTTTGCATCCGTAACCCGCAAGACTTTGGAAGGACTTCCTGAGGGAGGCTATGAAGGCGATCAAAAAATGACCCGTGAACAAGCTTTGAAGTCCTACACGCTAGACGGTGCATATGCCGAGTTCGAAGAAGATTTCAAAGGCTCCATCGAAGTAGGCAAAGCAGCTGACTTCACAGTTTTTGATCAGAACATCATGGAGGTAGCTGAGGATGAAATACTAAAAACCCAGGTTGCCATGACGGTGATGGGGGGGAAAGTGGTTTTTAAAAGACAATAATTAAGGCCTCTCAAGGTTAGTTGAATTTTAAAAAGTTCCCTTTATGGGAACTTTTCTTATATATTTGAATTTAGAAACATGTGAGAATAATTGCAAAACGGACTTTGCGGGAATTTTGGGAAAAACATTCCGATTCTGAACAACAGCTAAAAGCTTGGTATCGAGAAGCTGAAAAGTCCCAATGGAGTAATACCCACGATCTAAAAAGAGCGTACCCAAACGCCAGTATATTGGGAGAAAATAGAGTAGTATTCAATATTAAGGGGAATCACTACCGATTGATTGTAAAAATCAATTTTGAATTTCAGTTATGTTGGATTCGCTTTATTGGTACTCACGCCGAGTATGACAAAATCAACGCAAATACGATCTAATATGAATATCAAGCCTATCAAAACTGAAACAGATTATCAAAAAGCACTGATTCGCCTTGACGAGATTTTTGATGCTCAAAAGGGAAGCAAGAAAGGAGACGAACTGGAAATACTTTCTATTCTAGTCGATCAATATGAAAAAGAAAATTTTCCGATTGATCTACCTGATCCCATCGAAGCTATCAAGTTTCGAATGGAGCAGATGGATCTCAGAAATAAAGATCTTGCTGAGGTGGTAGGAAATAAAAGTCGGGTAAGTGAAGTGTTGAATAGAAAAAGAAAACTTTCGCTGGATATGATTCGAAAACTGAACACCTATCTTCGAATTCCTACAGAGGTATTGGTTCAGGAATATTGATCCCATGATTTATTTAATTTTTTGTTTAGGATTACTTTTTCAAATTCAAGAAGAGCACACCAATGCACTACCTTAGGATAGTGTACTAAAAACCCAGTTTGCAATGACCGTGATGGGGGTAAAGGTGTTTTTCAAAAAGTATTGGGTAGAAATCTGAATTCAGATTGTAAGTTGTGTAACCTTCCAAGTTTTGAAAACCTGGAAGGTTTTTTTGAGGTATTTGCCAACTATCGAATTTGCTAAAATTCAATTTTCCTCTGGAGAGAATTCGTCTAAATTAGGTTTGGAAAATTGATTAGTGGTTTTTCAGATACTTCATAAATCCGCGAACCTTGTCAATACTACTAGCTTTTGTATTTAAATGTTGAGAAAAAATATTAAATTTTTATGCCAATATTTTAGTTGATTTTCGGAACAATATTCTAAATCATTAATAAATTTATAGGAGGGGGCAAAAGAGTATTTCGTTAAATCATGTTTTATGTTTTTTTTTTAAAATTTAACCAAGAATTAATTGACTTTAATATTATTTTGTGTTTTAGATTTTTCTATTTACAATTGATTGTTCATTTAACTAAAAACACATTTGTTAGGAAATAGAAATTATCAGCAATAGTCACAATGCTTGGAGTATTTTTCCTCTCCTAACTTAGCATGGAATTAACGTTGGAGCCTGGGAGCAATGCTTCTGTTTTCAATTCATTTGCAACTCCGAGATTTTCACAAACAATGGGTGGAGAGGATTCTATGTGTGACCCAATTACTGATCAATGTGGTCCACTAATGAGAAAATCTTCTGGAACCCGCTATTGTTGCGCCAATACAAATAGTGATTGTTGTTATATGGCAGAATGTTAATTGTTATTTGAGTATTTGGCACAGGAATAAGCCTAAGCCATAATCCCTTCTATCTTATATGAAAAGCAAATTTTGGCTAGTGGCCTTTATCTTATTACTAAATTGTACAAGTAGATCACCAGAAAAGATTAAGGAAAGTTACATTGTTATTGATCAAGGTATTCCGTCCATTAATGATGTGGTTGATTTACCTAATTTCATAACTATAAATAAAGTAATTTCTTTAGAAACAACTGACAGCTCACTAATTGATTTTGTCCATAAAGTGGTCGAAGATGAGTTTTATTTTGTCCAAGGAGGAAAGTCTGTTTATAAATTTGATAAATCTGGAGAATTTATCTCAAAAATCTCAAAGGGCAAGGGTGGTCCAGACGAATTTGTTAATCTAACGGATATTTTAACCTTAAATGATAAAGATAGATTATGGGTTTATGATTCTCATGCTAGAACGATTTTTCAATTCGACTACAATTTTAATCTCGAAATTAATTACACCTTAGACTATCCCCTTTTTGGACTTGAAAAGCTGGAAAATGGTTTAATTGGTACTCCAGGATATATGTTGGTATTAGAAGATCCTTATTCATTGTTTTATTTTCAGGGTGACAATCTAGAAGCTGGCTATAAATTCGAAAAAACTCTTCATCCATTTGATTTAGAGAAATCAGATTATCTTCATGTTATGAGGCACGATTTCTTCTCTGAACTTGAATCAGGTGGATATAATTATGTGAATTCTTTTAATGATACTATTTATCATATAAGTAAAACTGGAGATGTTTACCCATCTTATTTTATTGATTTTGGGAATAAGAAAGTTCTCGAAACAGATTTGACTGAGAAAGGATATACTTCAATCGTTGATGTCTTTCAATTTATCAATTCTACTGATAAGTCCTTTAATGTTGGGAATGTATTTGAATCAAATAAATTTCTAATTTATCGATTTTTCAATCAGGGAAAAGCCTTTTTATCCGTATATGACAAATCTACTGGCAAGTTGGTATCAGGGCATCGCATTAAATTGGACAATATTGGTAAATCAATAGAGCTACCTTTGGATGAAGAAATTAGAATTGGGTCATTTGGAGATGGGAGGGGTTATTTAGTATTACCTTCTGAGTCAAGCGTCTTAGGTGAATTCCAAAAAGAATTTGGTGTAGTAGATGGAGATAATCCTTTGTTATTAGTTTTTAATGAAAAATAATCTAGTTTTAATTGTATTTTGGCTTTTTTTAGGGTGTTCAGTTGAGGAATCTCCTCTCTAGGTGTAGAAGAAGTATCGTTAGGACTAGGTGAAGTTTGTCCACCCTGCAAACCAGCCTCTCGCTAAAAAGCTTTACAAAAGCTTTTCATGACGCTCGATCCTACCTTTCTATCCAAACAATTTTGTAATTTTCCTCCGCTATCCTGGACGAAGTCCTACTTTGAAAGGGGGTCAGTTTTGAGCTTCAACCCGGAGAAAGTCTGGGGCTATTTGCTCCAATATGCAGTGTTTGCAACTAGGAATAATTTCTTTTGGTTTTGCGCTTGGTCAAATCTGGCCAGTCGCAGGTGGTGCACTGACAGTGGCAACAGTTGGGAATTGTTTTGCAGCTTGGTGATTATGGGT
>Ga0189276_10162_pt1 | contig 77624 bp, 65 predicted proteins | sample N26A31minimetaG_FD_130321 | JGI IMG/M metagenome (GOLD analysis project Ga0189276, IMG submission 130321) | Marine microbial communities from the Costa Rica Dome - N26 A3-1 mini metaG | ecosystem: Environmental > Aquatic > Marine > Oceanic > Photic zone | place: Costa Rica: the Eastern Pacific... | reverse complement strand
CCATCGGGCCACCCGGAGATTTCAGAACTTGGGTGCCACTACTCGCGGCGCAGTCGCGCAGTAGTGTCTTCCGAAGTCCGAAGAGCACTACTGCGCCTCTTCGAGGCGAGTAGTGGCACCCTGATAACTATGGTTCTCGTCGCTTCATCAACTCAGGTACTGCAAACTCGCACGCAAGGCACACGGACTGCTCGGCGTTGATGATCGCTTCGAACTCTTTGTTCGTGAGAAGGCGCACGCTACCGTCCCAGAACGCGACGGAGGTGCCGTCGGGGTTGAGATCGACCCGCTCGTGGAGCAGGGGGATCTTCGCGAGTTCTTCCTGCGTGATGTCTTCAGGGATGCGACGATCCGGCCAGGGGATGGGGACGATCCAGACAAGATCCTGTGTCTCCTCGGGACCGAATAAGGGCTCGGGCCAGAGTTGATTCGTCTCCATGAGCGCTTCGCCGTACTGGCTGGGGTCTCGAAACACTCCGTCTTTGATAAATGCGTTGCCATGCAACACATTCGACAGAACCGAGCGGAGGTTCGCCTGTCGCATGATGATCTGAAGCTCAGTCTGCGCCTTTGGATCTCCGGCCCTATCTGAGCAAGCAGACAAGAGTACTACAGAAAGAATAACAACGAAGTGCAGAATTGTTTTCATGACTAATCATACTACCAAAAGTTTGCTTGCTCACTCATCCACCCGCACGCACTTCGTCTCCGCGCCGTTCTGGAACAGCGTGACGCTCGATGCGACCCCGCCCTCCTCATCGAACGCGAACTGCAGCTCCGCGGGCACGGCGCTGTAGCGGAACCGATCGTCGCCGACCTTGTCCACGCGGTAGGCGTTCTGGTTGGTGACGCGGGCGTAGAGCAGGTTGTGGGCGCTGGTGAAGGTGATGTCGAAGCCCCACTCGGATCGGTAGACGCCGACGAGGCGTTCGAGGTACGCGTCGTCGAGGCGTTCGGGCGCTTCGAGTTGCATCGGGTCGGGGTTCATCCCGATCAGTTCCTGCAGGAGCTTGGCGCCCGCGTTGGTCGTCGCGTGCGTCGCGCCGTTGGCGAGGACGACGACGGCCGTATCGAACGCGTGGTTGATCCCCATGTACGAGGAGTACCCGCCCGTCTGCCCGTTGTGCCAATAGGTGCTCCCGTCCATCGCGAGCATCCACCCGAACGCGACCTTGCCGTACCCGGTGTTGAACATCGTCTCGCGCGCGTTCGTCAATGACTCGTAGATCTCCAATGAGTCCTCGTTGGTCTCGCGCAGGTTCTCCATCGCGAAGGTGATGAGTTCGGGCGCTGTCGCGGACCACAGCCCCGCGGGCGCGATCGGGTTGGAGTCGCCCCAGCGTTTGACCGTCAGCCCGCCGTTGGTCGGCGGCGCGAGACGCGCAAGCTGATCATCGTTGAGCTCGATCGAGATGCTGGTCAGGCCCAGCGGCTTGAAGATCCGCTCCTTCACGAGCGCCTCGTACTCCCCGCCCGCGTTCCGCGCGAGGACCGTGCCGAGCGTGCCGACACCAAAGTTCGAATACTCGAACCCCGTGCCCGGGTCACGATTCAGAGGCATCTCCGCATGGGCTGCATACATCAACTCCTCGGTGTACCCGTGGAAGGGTTGATCCGGATCGCTCGGCGACAGGTTCACCGGAATCGTCCCCCACCCCGATGTGTGCGTCGTCAGGTGCCAGAGCTCGATCTCCGTCCCGTCCGCGCCCTTGATGACCTCGATCCCCTCGGGGGCGAGTTTCTGGAGCTTTGTGTGCTTGGTGACCTCGCCGCGTCGGATCGCGTCCGCGAAGAACACGCCGGTGATGACCTTGCCGATCGAACCGATCTCGTAGACCGTGTTCGTGTCGGGCGCTTGTTCAACATCGTAGTTCAGCGTCCCGATCGAATGGAAAGTCAGCTTGTCGTCGTGGTACAACCCCACCATCGCGCCGGGGATGAGCACCGCATCAATCAGCGGCTGAACATGCTTCTGCACGATCGCGTCGCGATCAATCGCATCATCCTGAGCAACAACAACGGACGAACAAAGGACAGCGGCGAGGGCAAAGGTGTGTGTGCGCATGCACGATGATACCGGCAATCCCTCCTCCGCGATGCGGGTTTATTCGTTGATCATCCGCTCGATCAGCGCCTCGAACCGCTCGCGCTGCTGCGTGTACGCGTCGCCCGTCGCCGGCCCGCTGAACCCCGAGTACACCGCCTGCACCTCGTTGTCCGCGTTGAGGAAGATCAGGGTCGGGTACGAGCGGACCTTGTCAAGGAACCCGAGGGTCTCGGTGGCCTTCGCCTTATCGCTCAATCCCGCGATCAGGATCTCCCAATCCGACCCGATGTGCGCGTGGTGACGCTGCACCTGCTGCGATGAACGCTCAAAGTCCTCCGTCACCTCGAACGCGAGCCCGACGATGCCCAGGTCGTCGCCGTACTTTTCTTTGAGTGAAACCAGCTCGCGCGAAGCGTCGGCGCAGTTGGGGCACCATGTGCCGAAGATCTCGATGACGCGGGCCTTGGCGTTGGTGGCGTCGAGCGTATCGAGCACGCGCGTGGGGGTCCCATCGATGTCCTTGAACACCGCGTCCGCGAGCGCCCGCTCATCGGTAATCGTCGTCTGCTCGAACGCGTCGGGGAGGGTGGCGTCATCGTCTCGGACAGCCGTCCATGTCTCGTGGTGCCAGTTGCCGGACCAGAAGTCGCCGGTGATCTTGTTCCGCGCAACCATCTCCGCATGGAACAGAAACGCGTGCGCACCGTCGAAGGTCGAGAGTCGCATGTACGGCCCATCGACACGGCCGGCGAGGTAGCGATAGTCTCCGGTAGTCGTCATAAAAGTACCCGTCGCGAGCTGCTCATCGTCAACCTCAAAGATCGCGACCGCGGGCTCGTCCGATGAGTCGAACTTCACCTTCCATCGCCCCGTGTAGTTCACCGGCTCATCCATGTCGAACCCCACATCATCAGGGAACGGCACGAATCGCTCATATGTATCCCACGACGAATACCAACCCAGATCTGTGACAAGAACAGGAAGCTCGTAGACCTTTTCTCCCCGCTGCTTCCGCCAGACCCCTTCGTTCTGCTCGGGTGCATGGTTGAGAAAGCCCATACCGATCCACCGCGTCCATTCCAAGATCGAGTCATACTGTTCGAATGGAACAGAACTCGTCACTCTGCTTCTGGTTGTGAATCGTGCAAGTCGATCTCGCCGGTTGAGCAACCTTGGACCAAAGTATTCGACTTGTGAAGCGTCTTCCGGGAACCGGATTCGAATCTGCTCCTCGCCATTGCGAATCACCCAGTACGATTTGTACTCGCTGGGTGTACCCTTTACGCCGAAGATGCTGCCTTCGTTTTCGCTGTACAGAATGAATGGCAACGCGCCGCCGGGCGTCATGATCTCCACGCGATACACCGCGTGTCCAATATCATCGGCCACCACTTTCGAGCCGAACCCAACAAGGAGACACAACGCAGCAATCAGCGAATGATTCTTCATACCTACAGTATAAGTTGAATCAGGTATCGCAGTGCAACGCCTTTGTCACACTTTCATCCCCACCGCCACCCCCTCGCGGATCGGCACACAGAACGCATCGAAGTCCTCATCCCGCGTGATCAGGTCATTGAGCGAATCCGCCCCGTCCCGATCGAGGTTGTGCCCGCTGGGATCATCAATCCACCAATCGCCCCCGCCCAGCGCGTTGTCCGCGATCAACAACCCACCATTCCGCAGCAGCCGCTTGCTCGCGGGGAAGTAGTCCGGGTACTCGCTCTTGATCGCGTCAAGAAACACCGCGTCCACCGAACCATCGCCCAGATCGTTCAGCAGGTGCGGCAGCGCATCGAGCCCCGTCTCCTCGATCACCGTTACCTTGTGCGCGATGCCCGCCCGCTCGAAGCCCTCGCGGGCGATCCGCGCATGGAGCTCGTTGGGTTCGATCGCGTACACCATCCCATCCTCCGGCAGCGCCCGGGCCATCCATGTCGTCGAGTACCCGGCCAGCGTCCCCACCTCCACCACCGTCTTCGCGTCGATCATCTTCAGCAGCACCCGCAGCATCCGCCCCACGCTCGCCGAAACCGCGATGCTCGGCACCCCGTTGGCAATCGCCCCGGGCATCAGATCGTGCAGGTGCTGATCCTCCTGCCCAAAGACGACATCGAGGTACTCGCAGGTGTTATTCCAACGCTTTGGTGTCATATCCATACGGTGAGGATAGGTCTCTTATCCGGGTGCCACTACTCGCGGCACAGCCGCGCAGTAGTGTCTTGAGGAGTACGGAAGAGCACTACTGCGCCGAAGACGGCGAGTAGTGGCACCCAAACCCTGATGCCAAATCCCTGATCCCCGATCCCTCTCCCTCCTACCATCTACCATGCCCCAAACTACGGACAAAACCCTCTCCGACGACGCCGTGTTTTCCCCCATCGACGAGATCCTCTACGGGCGGATTGAGATTAGCTGCTTCTCAAAGCCCAACTGCCGCACCGGTTCATCTTGAGCCATGCTCCGATCGAACTCACAAAACACACATGCCACAAATCCATAATTAACAAATACATACAACCGAATCACACAAAATGCCTACAAATTGCGCCACGAATAGCTTGCTGAGACTCCATCAAACAGTACAGTACAGAGTATGAAAAATACACTTAATCTAATCGTGTTCACAATTTTAGTATGTGTTACATCCGTTTCATACGCCCAAGACGAAACTGGCACCAACGAGTGGTTCTCGGTCGAGCAAGGCGATTGGACTTTTTATCCAGGATTCAGGGCTGACCGCACAATTTCAGGGATAGTCGCGATCGCGACTCCTGACAGCGTGAATGACAATAATTATTCCATGGTCTATTTCGAGCACCAAGGTGACGACACCTGGTCGTCGTGGGGGTGGAAACAAGCGCCTGTCGTCGATGCGGTTCTTTTTGCACGCGAACGCGATGCAGACGCATTTGAGACCGACTCTCCTTGGAAGGACGACCCCGGACTCACTCAAACAGATTATCTTTCTGCGTTGCCAACTGAACTGGTCAAGGGCTTCGAAATAGGTGACCCTATCCGAGTAGCTCTCGATTCCTTGAATGCAGATGCTCTAACCGTTGAAACCCTGGCCGATGCAAACTATCAAGTGGCACCATCGCTCTCTGCTTCACAGTATGGAGATTCTATGCTGACGAGCTCAGCAGATGACGACTGCTTAAGAGCTACTTTGGGGAGTGATGACGACCCAACGCTGGACCAGTTTCTATCGTACGTGCTCTATGTATCACACGAATGGAGCCGCACAACCGGCCGGGGCACACCCCCGAGCTACGACCCAAATGGTGCCGCTTGGGATGTTGGATAAGCTATTCTCGCCTGTTGGCCATGCCGAGGGTGCACATCGACAACGACCTCAACATGGACAGTTACTGTCACGAGACCAGTCATCTTGTTTGTCACCTGGTGCCAGTATTCCTACACTATAACTTACACAACCGTCCGCACTGGACAGACACTTTTCTGCAACCCTTGCACAAACACCACACGGACTTGTACCGAAACGGTTGTACTGCCTGTGCTCTCTAATGGAAGTTGCTTACCCGCGATAGGACCGTTGTTTGGATGCTGACTCTCGAGTAAGTGTTCGTGCTTCAACCCCACTTCGTGTTGGGCTGACTATCTCAGCTCTGGGTCTGCTGCTTGGCTCAACGCCAATCGCACATGCCCTTGCGATTATCTGGGATCGAGCCGGGTATCTGTTAAACCAGATACCCGGGCTCGGCCCATTGACCGACCCGGGATCAAGACTCCGAGTACACATGACCGGAGAGATTGCCCATACGATCTCTCCGATACATTTGATCCTGAGCGGCTGCGCAACCACCCTCCTCGTGATCTTGATCAACGCCCGGTTCATTCATCGCACAAAGACTCATTTCCATGACAAACTCCAACGAATCTTCGTTCACGAACCGATTGCTTTATCGCTTCTGATACTTTGCATGCTTTCAGTGATCGCTCGTGCCTCACTCGAATCCGCTGGAGCTCATGCGTGGAATGCCCAATCGGGTGAGTCGTATACCAACCCCCTCCCGTTCAGCGTCGGCCCCGCAGCAATGCTGTTGCACCTCTTCGGGCTCCTTCTTGTTGCGAGAATCATCGCGCAGCTCGTGCTTTCCGCTCTCATCACCCGCCCGCTTATCGCGAATAACACGCTTGTGCCTAGCTGCCCAAAGTGTGGTTACCCAACATCCGATCACCTTACGGATGTTTGCCCGGAATGTGGGAAAGCGGGTCTTCATGGCGCATGGTCCATCCTCTATGTTTTCAGACCCAATCCTCGCAACAGGATTCGAGTGCTCGTGTTTCGTTCATCGATCGCCGTTGCCCTGTATTCAGCTCCGGCATGGTGGTTCATCTTCCTATCCGCGTTTCAGACGCCGCTTCGCCTCTTTGTGATGCCATTCGAATGGCTCGCATTCATCCCCTGGTGGATCTTTCACTGGATCCTCTGATCCAGTGCCCCTTGCTCCTACCATCTCCCATGCCCCAGACCACGGACCATACCCACTCCGACGACGCTGTGTTTTCCCCGATTGACGAGATCCTCGACGAGCTCCGCAACGGACGCATGGTCATCCTCACCGACGACGAGGACCGCGAGAACGAGGGCGACATCGTCCTCCCGGCCCAGTTCATCACGCCCGAGGCCGTCACCTTCATGCTCTCCGTCGCGCGGGGCTACATGTGCCTGTCGCTTACCGAGTCTGATTGCGATCGACTCGGACTCGAGCCGCAGTCGTCCGTCAACACCTCCGTGCGCGGCACGCCCTTCACCGTCTCGATCGACGGCCACCCCAAGCACGGGTTCACCACCGGCGTCTCCGCCCAGGAACGCGCCAAAACCATCCAGCTCGCCATCGACCCCAACTCCAAACCCGAGGACTTCGTCAAGCCCGGGCACATCAACCCGCTCCGTTCACGCGACGGCGGCGTGCTCGTCCGCATCGGCCAGACCGAGGGCTCGCTGGATCTCTGCCGACTCGCCGGGCTCCACCCCTCCGCCATCATCATCGAGATCATGCGCGACGACGGCGAGATGGCGCGCGTCCCCGACCTCGTCGCGATGTGCAAAGAGCACAACATCAAGATGTGCTCCGTCAAGCAGATCATCGAGCACCGCCTCGCCGAGGCCTCGCTCATCTCCCGCATCGACCCCATCGAGGGCACCAAGGTCAACACGCCCTACGGCGAGTTCAACCTCATCGCCTTCCGCTCCGTCGTCGATCCCATGCCCCACCTCGCGCTCACCGTCGGCGACATCGGCAAGCTCGACAACTCCCGCAACCCCATCGAAACCACCGACCCCACACTCGTCCGCGTCCACCGGCGCGACCTGCTCGGCGACATCTTCGATGATCTGGGATCGGGCTCCGACGACACCACCTCAACGGGGCACCTGCTCCGCGAGTCCATGAAGATGATCCAGGAAGAAGGACGCGGCGCCATCGTCTACCTCCGCCCCCACGGCGTCGGCGACGCCCTCTCCCAGCGTCTCTCCCGCCCCTTCGATCACGACACGGAAGACAAGCCCATCCAATCGATCTCCCCCGCGATGCTGGAGATCGGCACCGGCTCGCAGATCCTGCGTGCACTCGGGGTCCACAACCTCAAACTGATCACCAACTCCAACACGCCCTACCCGCAGCTCGAAGCCTTCGGGCTGAGCATCACCCAGCGCGTGCCGGTCGGGAAGTAATCGCCCCTACGGACACCCCGCAAGGTAGTCCTCAAGAAACCCCGACACATCAAAGAAGTTCCACGCACCGTCGCCGTTCCAATCGGCTGCGAGACCTCGGGCCTGAAAAATAGCGAGGAAGGCCGAAACATCCATGTAATCCAGGCCGCCGCTGAGGTACAGATCCGGGAGGCAGTAGCTCACGCAACGCTCGTGAAGCACATTCAGGGTGTAAAGGGACGAATGCACGAAAACCAGCTCATCCTGTCCGTCGTCGGTCAGATCACCGGCTGCGAACAAACCCGAGCCGAGTCCCACACCGATTCCTGAGTTGCTTGGAACAAGACGCCCCGTGGAATCATTCAGGAAAATCTCTTCAGGCACGCTTATGCCTGAATAGTTACCGATCCAGGCAAGGACATCGAGATCGCCGTCCTGATCCCGATCAAACAGGCGTAGATCGAGTTCGGTATCGAGCTCAGGATCGACACCGGAGTCCCACCGGCTGTACTCAACGAACTCACCCCCGTTCTTTGCAATCAAAGTGCGCAGGTACAGATTCTCACTGCTATTTATATAACCCAGCACGACCACATCACTCAGCCCGTCCTGATTGAGGTCGGCCACTCGGATCATTTGCGGGTCGTGGAGCAACTCCACACCCACTGCCGGCAGGAAGAACCCAAATCCCTGTCCGTTGTTGGGGAGCACAGCGATCGATTGCCCCTGGTCGGACCCGCCGTTGCGCGTACCCGCGGTGACGATATCGAGAAAACCGTCACCATTGACATCACCAAGCTCGAGCTGCAGCGCGGTGTTCAGCGTGGAGTATTGGATGGGTGGGAGGAAAGCCCGCCCGCCAAGCCCCAATGAGACACCCACACGCTGCGATCCCGACTGGTACGCAAAGACGAGATCGGGCGTAGAGTTATTGTTGAGGTCCCCGATCTCGACGCCACTCGGCCTTGGACCGGTTTGAAGCTCATCGATCTGTTCGAACACGCCGTGCCCATCGTTGTACAAGATCGTCGCTACATCTTCAAAGGTGCTGATCAGAACAATGTCTACCGCTCCGTCGGCGTCAACATCACCAACCGCCACCTCATTTGGGTAGCGATCGAACGGATAAAACTGTCTCGGCTCAAAGGCGCCCCCGCCTGCTCCCAAGAACACAACCAAAGCCCGCTGAGATGGTCTCACCGCAACGATGTCAAGCAGACCATCGTTGTTCAGATCAACGAGTTCAACGGCATTCGTGCTCCCGTTGATTTGGACGGAAGCCGAGCGGAGACTCTCTCCACCCTCGTTGATCACAACCTGGTGACCTGTGTGACGCACAACGAAATCAGGATCACCGTCGCCCTGAAGGTCCGTGACGAGCCCACTCTTGAAGTGCGTGCTGCGCCCCGCGAGCGGCGTATACATGGTTTCAACAAATGATCCGTCCGAGGCCAACTGAACGCTGCGCGCCCCTCCGAAGCTGTCGATCACACCGACCTCGTCGATCCCATCGGAGTTGAAGTCGCCCACCCCGACCATTTCGATCCCATCAGTAACGCGCGCACTCGAGGCATAGGGCGGCTCAGGCATACCTGAAAACATATAGGTTCCGCCATCATAAGCCACCACAAAGTCGGGGTATTCGTCCCCGTTCGCGTCTAACCGATGCATCGTGTGGATGCTCCGACCGAACTCGGTGTCCCCGATACCGGTCCACATGCCCGGCCCATCGTTGCGGAAGATCCGCACATACAGCCCCCCGGCCCCAAAGAGATCCAGATCACCATCAAGATCAAGATCGACCAGTCTCACATAGACCACAGAACCAGAGACCTGATCAACAACGCGTTGCAGCGAGCCGTCCTCTTGAGCGATGTAAGTCACAATCGCACCGGTCCTCGAGCCCACGAAGTCGGTATCCCCATCGTCGTCGATGTCACCAAATGAACCCCAGCTCACATTCTGGCCGGAGGCAGAATGGTCGGCCAACTGCTCGATCTCAAAACCAAGCGGGCCCACATCCGTCAACCGGAAGACCCCGCTTCTTGAGCCAACCGCCAGCAGGTCCATGACGCCGTCGCCAGTCAGATCCTCCGCGTGGAAGATATTCATCTGCGGCACGACCTGCACTCCGAATGGCAGAGAAAAGCCAGCGTCCCCATCATTGCACAGCAGGACCAAGCCGGTCTGGTCGTCCTCAACCGTGATGTAGAGCAAGTCGGTGTCGCCATCGCCCTCGAGATCGAAGCCCAACCTGAAGTAAGCCTTGTTGATCGAGCCGTAACTGATCGATTCTCCAGATCGCAGCTCAGCATGCTCATTGCTGTGGACTACCCGAAAGAATCCACCCTCAAGTGCTCGGGGGATCATCTCAGGATACGGGTCGCTGTCGAGCTCAAGAGCAAGCTCGGCCGGGTCGACTAAGAAATCGTATTGCCCCATACGCAGGAACTCCCCGCAAGCCGCGCCCACAGGAGCAGCGGTCGCGTGGGTACAACTCAGAGCCCACACGCCCAACAAGATCATCAAAGAGCGAATCGCACTCATTACATCTACACCTTCAAAGCAACGGATAAAAATGCCCAATCAAATGCCATCCCAGCATACAGACCCGAATCCAGAATCAAAGCCGATTCTGCCAACTCCACCGGATCAAGGACACCCCACGAAGTAGTCCATGAGGAACCCCGACACATCGAAGTAGTTCCACGCCCCATCGCCGTTCCAGTCCGCAAAAGCATCCTGCGCCTGGTACCCGGTGAGGAACGCGGCGACATCGAAGAAGTTGAGCGAGCCATCAGCATTGAGATCGGCGGAGCAGACCCCGCACCCCGTGCGAACATCGAGCACTCTCAGCCTGTTGAACTCCGCAAAGAAGGCGTGCCCCTGATCGAGCACAAAGGGCCCACGACCAAGGTATTGTCCGATCTGCACAGGATCACTCGGATCAGACACACGAACAATCGTGAACAACGCAGATTCTCGAATGTACAACAGGTCCTCGAGCAGCTCAACCTGCTCGATCTCGAGACTACGCCGTGTCTCATAGACGCCAACCTGCTGAGCAGTCGCTGGATCGCGTAGGTCATAGACACGCACATAGCTTCGTGGCTGCCGCTGTGGGTCTGCAGAAAACACGATCCCGTCACGCACTTCAATCTCGGATGTCGCATTCTGAACCGGAAAATGAAACGCGAACTCCGGATGCTCCGGATCTGAGAGATCAAACACATCGATACCCTCTACGAAGATCGAGATATACAGTCGATCGCCATCGATGTCGGCATCCTTGACAAAGCTTGCTGTCGTATCCAGATTTGCAATCCAAGCAGGATCCAGCGGGTCGTGAACATCATATAGCACATACCCCTCCTGCTCACCGGTCAGCATGAACCCGTCTTCGATGTGAACGATTTCGATGAAGTTCCTCTCAGATTGGAGCTCAAGCCGACCAGCCAGAACCGGGGCTGAAGGCACACGAACATCAAAGACAAGGGGGTGACCGTCATCCTGTGTCACATACAAGTACTCACCATTCAGATGAACGCTCGCGTCTCGTTCAAGCCCGAGCTCCTCGTGAACAAGCACGGGCAATGCCGGATCCCGGATGTCATAGACACAAAAACCCTCTCTTTCATTCGCGATGAACATATGACCATCCAATACGGCCACATTCGCTACATGCTCTAACTCACCACCCATATAGGCCTGCGGACTCTGCGGCTCATGCTCAACATCGATGAGCTGGATCCCATCATCCCCACCCAGGTACGCGACCCCGCCGTAAGTCGCGACCGAATACCCACCAGAGAACGACAGGAAAGAGGATCGGAGTGTCAGGTCCGGATACGCGCCGTTGATGTCAAACAACCCATCCGAACGCAGCCCATAGACACGCCCGTTTGAAACAGCCAGATCGAGATATGAGACACCCGACCCGAAGCTACCCAGAATCTCCGGAGACTGTGGATCAGCAACATCAACAACAACTCCACCATCCCCCGAGCCAGGCATGTACAGGCGGTCGCCATCGAGCTTGATATGGCCATCTGCCCCGATGGGAAGCTCGCCAACAACCTTGGGGACATCCGGAAAGGTCAAGTCATACACAGTAAACTCATCAGGGCTCGCCACATACAGCTTCGAACCCGACGCAAGCACGCCCAAGCACTCCCCATCCAGCCGGGCCTCCTGCGAGTACATCGGAAAATACGGATTCGATATGTCGAGTATGTGCAAATCCGCTGAGTAGGTTGATGCGACATATGCACGATCACCACTGACACCCACACGATTCCCAAAGTATCCAAGCAGATATCCATCTATAAACGGGTTCTCGGGATTGGCGATATTGATCACCCGAAATCCCTGTCCGTCGATGCAGAAAAGGTTCTCCCCGACCCGTGCCGCATGATAATACGGGATCTCAGATTCCAGAGTCCCCACCAAAACCGGGTCCGCCGGTGCCGAAATGTCAAAGACCACGAGGCCCGAATCCGTCAAAGCAAAGAGATGCTCATCATGAACGATCAGATGGTTCACAGAATCATCGGTCTCAAGAAACTGAAGATAGCTCTCATAAGAGCACACAACACCCTGAGTCTGCGCAAATAGAACAGAACCGAAACAACCGATCAGCATGTAGAACACTATAAATCGCACGGCCGTCTCCGACTCAAGTATGTAAACGCAATGGACAAGCCGTGATCAACGCATCAAATCGACACCATTCCAACCAGACTGTACCCGTCCCTGAGCTTCCCTACCAACGAATTTCACCACTGCACAACTTGAACCCCAACTTTCGTTTGGATAATTTTCGGTATTTCCGATAATTACCTAGACTCACACCCCAAAACCCGTCACAATACCCATCCCCCGTCCACCCCTACGGCGGGCACTCCAACACACAACACACCCAGGGGCACGCAGGAGACATCCAAATGAACACCCGTTCACTCATCGCCTTCGGCGCTGGCGCACTCGCCGCGTCCTCGCTCGCCGTCCTCATCGCCTCCGGCCCAGACCACGAACCCAAGGACCCCGTCACACAAGACGAGGTCGATCAGATGATGGAGATGTCGCCCGAACAGATGATGGCATCAATGGCCGCAATGGCCACACCGGGCGAAGAGCACGAAGAGCTCATGAAAACCTGCGGCCAATGGACCGCCAAATCCAGCTTCATCATGGACCCAGCCGCTCCACCCATGGAGAGCACCGGCTCCATGAACATCGAATCCGTCATGGGCGGACGCTTCGTCAAGTGCGACTTCGAGATGGACTTCATGGGACAACCGTTCAACGGCCTCTCCTACGCCGGCTACGACAAGTACCACAACCAGTATGTCTCCATCTGGATGGACACGATGTCCACCAAGATCACCTACCTCGAGGGCAACCACGACGAGGACGGCAACCTGGTCATGAAGGGCATCTCCTCCACGCCCATGGGCGACAACCCCATGAAGATCGTCACCACCCACCACGACGATGACCACTTCACCGATCACTTCTACGACAAGATGCCCGACGGCACTTGGTTCCAATCGGGCACCATCAAGTACACACGCAAGTGAGCCCAAACCATGAGCGATCAAAGCAAGACACTGCCCGATGAACTCGAGGCCTGCGCCGCAGTCGGACAAACCGCAGAGCAGCACGCGCTCTTCAACCAGTTCGTCGGCTCATGGGACGCCGTCGTCACCATCTGGATGGGCCCCGGAGACCCCTTCGTCTCCGAGGGCATCATGGAGAACACCCTCGATCTCGGCGGGCGATTCCTCCACCAGCACTACACTAACAACGACGCGAGCTTCAACGGGCGCGGCTACTGGGGATACAACACCCTCGATCAGCGTTGGGAAGGGTTCTGGATCGACGACATGGCCACCTTCTTCCAACTCGAACGCGGGCAATACGACCCCGCGTCAACATCATGGGAAATGAAGGGCGAGATGACGGACCCCGGATCGGGCAAGCCAATGCTCAAGCGGACCGTGATCACCATCAAGGATGCCGATCACCACTCCATGGAGACCTACTTCACCCAAACCCAGGGCGAGCACGCGGGACAGGAATCCAAGTGCATGGAGATCCAGTACACCCGCAAACCTTGACGATTTGATCGCCCATCTGATCCAAAAAAGCCGCGTATCCGAGCAGAAACGCAACTTCTTTGCACCCCGCCCCAACAACCGGCGGGGTTTTTTCGTACAGTACTGGCCCAGCACCAACGACCCCGGAGTGACATATGCCCCAGTTCATCTGCTTCCTCGAACCAACCCGCCCAGACCTGCCCGAGAACCTCTCCACCGAAGAGTCCGCCGCCATCGAGGCGCACTTCAAGTACTACCAGAAGCTCCTCGATATGGGATCATTGCACATCGCTGGACGCACCCACGAACCGCCCTACATCGGGATCTTGATATACGAAGCACCCACCAAGGAAGACGCGATCTCCATCGCCGCCCAGGACCCCGCCATCACCAAGGGCATCCTCAAGGCTCGCGTGCAGGTCTTCGAGACCGCGCTGCAGGCAACCTGACCCATGAGCGAGTCGCCACTCAACACCGACGAGCTGGCCGCTGCATACCTGAAATCACGCGATGTGCCCTGTCCCAACTGCGCCTACAACCGGCGCGGCGGCGTCACCGCTGCGTGCCCAGAATGCGGGCACGATCTCGCGATCCTGCACGAGGACGGCGGATGGAAGCAACAACACAGGCAACTCGCAACGCGCATTCTCACGATGCTCTTGGTGCTTTGTATCGTCCAAGTTCTGATGTCGGGATACGCAACGATCTTCTGGCTGAACATGGCGATCTTCAGCGCAGCGTCCAGCATGACCCTGTATCTATACCTCATACAGGGCGTGGTGGGACTGATCGCATACCTCGCTTTGTCGATCTTCACCGTTCGAGTCCGCAGAAGAACCCGCTCGGATCAAGAGATCACCGCGACAAAGGTATCATCGCCGATGCTCGCGTACCTGATCGTCACCATCTTGCTGTGGCTCTCCTCATTCATGTATGAGTTCTTCTGAACCGCAGCCCATCAGATCCGCTCATACAGCGGCAGGTCCCCCACCAACGGGCGGCAGTAGTCCAGGAACTTCTGCGACACATTGTTGTGACCCTCGATGAACTCCTCGGGCATGTGCTTGGTCTTGGCCGCAACATCGCTCAGCTCGATCCGCTCATACTTGGCCGCGTAGGGCTGCCCCTCGCCGATCGGGCTCGTGCGGATGATCGCAACAGACCCGTCGAGATCACCGCTCGTCGCCAGACGCGCCGCGTACCGGCCCACGCCCCGCGCTTCCTTCTGATCCACCGGTGATTGATCCGGGAAACAGCGCTGCACATAGCCAAAGGTGTCCGCGCGAACACGCGGCGCCTTGCCGCCCGCCGGCGTCATCTTCTCTTTCAGCAGGTCCGACAACGCATCACCCAGCGCGCCCGAGCCGGAAAGCTGCACATTCCCGTGCGCGTCCGTCTGGGCGTTCTTGATCAGCATCGCACCGATCGGGTTCCCGTCCTTATCCGAGATGCCCTCGCTCACCGCGATGTGACAGCGCCCGCGCTTGTCATACACCTCCGTCACATCCTGCACGAACCGCTCCGTATCAAACGGAACCTCGGGCAGGTAGATCAGCTGCGGCCCGTCCGTTGATCCGCCCTGCGCTTCAAGACGGTCATCACGACGCGCCAACGCGCTCGCGGCCGTCAGGAACCCAGCGTGACGACCCATCACCACATTGATCTTGATGCCCGGCAGCGAGATATTGTCCAGGAAGTCCGCCATACACGCCTTGGCAACAAACCGCGCCGCGCTCGGGAAGCCCGGCGTGTGGTCATTGATCATCAGGTCGTTGTCCACCGTCTTGGGGATGTGGAAACAGCGAAGCTCGTACTCTGTCTCCCGCGCCATCTCGTTGACGATGCGGCAGGTGTCGCTGCTGTCATTCCCGCCGATATAAAAGAAGTAACGGATATCGTGCTCCTTGCACGACTCAAGGATCCGCTCGCAGTACGCCGCATCCGGCTTGTCCCGTGTCGAGCCGAGCCCGGCGCTGGGGGTCTGCGCCAGGATCTGAAGACGATCGTGCGGATAGTCCGTCAGGTCATACAGATCCCCGTTCGTCAGCCCAGTCACACCATGACGCATGCCCAGGATCTTCTTGATCGGATTGCCCGGCATCCCCGCGCCCGCCCGGCGCAGCCCCTCAACGACACCCACCAGCGACTCGTTGATGACCGCCGTCGGACCGCCAGATTGCCCAATGACCGCGTTTCCCTTGACCAGATCGATTGTCATCTCTGTTACACCTTCTCTATTTCAACACCCTGAATCGTGGTGGAGTGGATTACCCAGCCGCCGCGTGCACAATCCGCACGCGAGAGATCAGAGGGTAGGCAAAATCCCGAGGTGTTGGGTGAACAGGTGCCACCAAAACCCCCGAGTTTCGGTACCATGGGCTCTCAGAAGGAGTCTCTCACACATGAAGATTGCAACTATCGCGCTGATCGCGAGTGGTTCTGCCCTCGCGTTTGCCCAATCACACGACCCGCTCGCACCCCGACCCAACGGGATGTCCCCCGCGACACCCGCACGCCACCTCATCACCAACGCCACGGTTCATACCAAGCCGGGCACCGTGCTTGAGGACACTGACATCCTGATCGTCGACGGCAAGGTCTCCGCCGTGGGCTCCGATCTCAAGCCCGGGAACGCCCAGGTCTGGGACATCGACGGCGCCCATGTCTACGCCGGCTTCATCGATCCCTACATCGAGGTCGAGACCCCCGATCTCCCCGCCGACGAGACCGGGACACACTGGTCCGGCCGCATCACACCCCACGACAACGCCCTCCGCGTCGGGCTCGGCAGCGATGCCGCCGGCTCGCTCCGCAGCATGGGCTTCACCACCGCCATGATCGCACCGGACTCGGGCATCTTCCGCGGCTGGACCGCCGTCGTCTCCACCGCGGACGACTTCAGCGACGATTCCATTGGCGATCCGCCCGTCTACAAGTCCAACGCGGGGCAGGCGATGGGGTTCGATCGGGGAAGCTGGGGCGGCGACCGCGGCTACCCGACATCCCACATGGGCGTCGTCGCGCTGATGCGACAGAACTTCAGCGACGCGGACACACGCCGAGCATCCCAGCACACCGACTCCACCATCCTCGACCACATCAACCCGGGCGAGACCACCTTCTATTACGACATCTCCCAGGAACTCGAAGCCGCGCTCGCCGACGACATCGCCAAGGAGTTCGAGCACCCCAGCATCGTCATCGTCGACAACGGCACCGCGCACCGACGCCTCGATCTCTTCAAGGAGATGGGTCACCCCGTCGTCGTCCCGCTGCGCTTCCCCGAGACACCCGATGTCTTCTCCGTGGGCGCAATGGACGATATCGATCTCGCCACCCTCCAGCACTGGGAACGCGCCCCCGCCAACGCCCGCTGGCTCCACAACGCCGGGCTCGATGTCGCCCTCACCACGAGCAAGCGCCGCTCGGGCGAGAAGTTCTGGGACAACCTGCACACCGCGATCGCCAAGGGTCTCCCCGCCGACGACGCGCTCGCGATGATCACCACCAACGCCGCCAAGATCCTCAAGCTTGAGAACCACGGCACCATCACCAAGGGCAACATCGCCAACCTCGTCGTCGCATCGGGCGATCTCTTCGATCCAAGCGCCGACGCGAAGATCATCGACACCTGGATCGACGGACGCCGACACCACATCAACGACGGCGAAGACGCTCGATTCGATGGCACATGGACACTGAGCCTCATCGGCGCGGACTTCAAGGTCGGCATGGAGATCGACGGCAAGTCCCTCACCATCATCGACTCAAACGGCGTTGAAGAACCCGTCAGGACCAAAGCAACCAAGGTCAGCATCGACGGCAACGCGATCTCATTCCTCGTCGACTACGACGAGGATGACATCGGCGCCTACATCAACTCCGCAACCATCGCGCCCGACGACACCATCCGCGGCTCCTCCATCGCGCCCAGCGGCGCGGTCGTTCAGTGGTTCGGAGACAAGGACGACGCACCCAGCGCCTCCGACTTCCACGGCACATGGAACGCCGTCCTCTCCGGTGAACACAAGCTCGATTTCAAGATCGGCAAAGACTCCGTCACCGTCATCGAACGCGTTGAAGACGGCGATGACATCGAACAGAAAGCCGAGAATGTTGAACCAAAGGACGGCGTGTTCACCTTCACCTTCGAGCACGAACCCTTCGGCGATCCCGGAACCTTCTCCGTCGCACTCACCGCACCAAACGACGAAGGCACCATCGCCGGCATGGGCACCCTCCCATCGGGCAAGGGCTTCACCCTCACCGCGACCAAGTCGGAGAAAGAGCCCGACCCCGTCCACGCGCTCCCGGACATGCCCGACGCGCCCTTCGGCCCCTTCGCCTATCCCGAGGCACCCCAGCAGGACAACTACATCCTGCACAGCGCCACCGTCTGGACCCAGTCCGACGACGGTATCCTCGAGGACGGCTGGGTCCTGATCCGCGACGGCAAGGTCGCACAGATCGGCACCGGCGGCTACCCCCGCATCGCCGCCGAGACCATCGACGCCACCGGCATGCACATCACGCCGGGGCTCATCGACGCCCACTCCCACACCGGGCTCTTCCGCTTCGGTGTCAACGAGTCCGGGCAGGCCGTCACCTCCGAGGTCCGCATCGCCGACTCCATCGACCCCGCCCACCCGGGCTACTACCGCGAGCTCGCGGGCGGATTGACCTCCTCGCTGCTCCTGCACGGCTCGGCCAACCCCATCGGCGGGCAGTCGCAGACCATCAAGCTCCGCTGGGACTCCGACAAGCCCAAGGACATGTTCTTCGAAGACGCCAAGCCCGGCATCAAGTTCGCCCTCGGCGAGAATGTCAAGCAATCCAACTGGAACAGCGACGGCACCCGATACCCACAGACCCGCCTCGGGGTCGAAACACTCATGCGTGACCGTTTCATCCGCGCCCGCGAATACGACGCACGCTGGGATCTCTTCACCAAACTCCTCTCCCAAAACCCCGATTGGCACTCGCCATTCGACAATGTGAAATCAGCAATCAATGAGAACAGCCGCGCCAAACTCGCCGGGCTGATGATCGACGATGTCCAGCGCGACTGGCTCGATCAGGCATTCCGGAAAGAGGGCCTGGGCCCGTTCCGCCCGATGTTCGTCGATTACGAACTCGAAGCACTCGCCGAGATCCTCCGTGGCGATCGCCTCATCCACTGCCACTCCTACCGCCAGGACGAGATCCTGATGCTCTGCCGCATCGCCGAGGAGTTCGGCTTCAAGATCGGCACCTTCCAGCACGGGCTCGAGACCTACAAGGTCGCCGAGGTCGTCAAGGAGCACGCCATCGGCGCGTCCATCTTCTCCGACTGGTGGGCCTACAAGTACGAGGTCGTCGACGCGATCCCGTTCGCCGGCCCCATCAACCACGAGGTCGGATTGCTCACCTCCTTCAACTCCGACTCCGACGATGTCGCCCGGCGTATGCATGTCGAAGCGGGCAAGGCCCTCAAGTACGCCAAGCTCAGCGGCATCGAGATGACCGAACAGGAAGCCCTCAACTTCGTCACCATCAACCCCGCCAAGCAGCTCATGATCGACGACCGTGTCGGTTCGCTCGAAGAGGGCAAGGACGCGGATGTCGTGGTCTGGACCGGTCACCCGCTCTCGTCGCTCTCGCGACCCGAGATGACCTTCGTGGACGGGCGCCTGCTCTTCTCGCGTGATCTGGACGCCGAGATGCGTGCACGCGACACCGCGGAACGCAACCGCCTGATCCAGCTCATCATCCGCGACGGCAAGCCGCTCGAGGAGACCCAGAACGCCGAGCATGACCACGAGCACGACGACCTCGTCGACCCGGGCCATGATCACAACCACGATCACCACTTCAACACCGCCCGGGGCGAGTGTGGCTGCGGCGACATGCTCCCCGCGTTCCACACCGGATACTAAACCCAACCACCGGTGGCACAGGCGTTTCGCCTGTGCTTCACACCAATGCACAGGCGAGACGCCTGTGCCACCAAATCCAGATATCACCATGAGATTCACATCATGAACACAACAACACTCATCACGACACTCGCCATCGCCGCCTCCGGCGCGTTGGCGCAGGACCTCGAGCACACCGCACCCGCCCAGTCCAGCCCCGTGTTCCTCGTGGGCGCGACCGTGCACACCGTTTCGGGCGACACCATCGAGAACGGCGTCGTCTCCTTCTCCGACGGGCTCATCGGCATCGTCGGCAAGGCCGACGACATCATGCCGCGTATCTCGCTCGGTCCCGACACGCAGCTCATCGACCTCTCGGGCAAGCACCTCTACCCGGGCCTCATCGATTCGGTGACCATCCTTGGGCTCGAGGAGGTCTCCGCCGTCCGCGCCACCCGCGACACCAACGAAGTCGGCGACATGACCCCTGAGGTCCGGGCCTATGTCGCCGTCAACCCCGACTCGACCGTCATCCCCACCGCGCGGACGAACGGGATCCTCACCTTCGGGGTCTTCCCGACCGGCGGGACCATCCCGGGTCGCGCCTCGATTCTCAAGGCCGACGGCTGGACCACCGAGGACCTGGCCATCGAACGGGACGCCGGCGTGATCATCAGCTGGCCTCGCATGCGCTACACCGGCGAGAACGCGAAGCGTCAACGCGAACGACGCGACGAACGCATCGCGAACCTCGACACCGTCTTCGCCAATGCCGCCGCGTACGCCGCCGAGCACGACCTGCGTGATCTGAAACTCGAAGCGCTGGGCACCGTCCTCGATTCCGCGGAGGATCAGAACCCCGTCTTCATCAACGCGAACGATTACGACCAGATCACCGCAGCCGTCAACTGGGCGATCGATACCGGGCTCAGGCCCGTCATCGTCGGCGGGCGCGACGCCCACCTCTGCACCGACCTGCTCGCATCCACCGACACCCCCGTCATCATCGGCGGCACCTACGGGTTCCCCAAACGAAACGACGGGGCCTACGACGAGCCGTACACGCTGCCCGCCAAGCTCGAAGCCGCGGGTGTGAAGTGGTCGCTGACCATGTCCGGGCGTTTCGCGCACGAGCGGAACCTGCCCGAGGCGATGGGCATCTCGGTGGCCCACGGGCTCGATCATGACGCCGCGCTGCGGGGCATCACCCTGAGCGCCGCCGAGATCCTCGGCGTGGGCAACGAGCTCGGTTCCATCGAACCGGGCAAGCACGCGACGCTCGTCGTGACCGATGGCGACATCCTCGATGTCACTTCCATCGTCGAGCACGCGTGGATCTCTGGCTCCAAGATCGACCTGACCAATAAGCAGACCGAACTTCGCGACAAGTATCGCGAGAAGTACCGCCAGCTCGATATGATCGAGGGTGATGACTGATACATGCCTCGAACCAATCATGACCGATCTCATCAACGAGGTCTTCACGAAGCGGGTGTCTTTGACTGATGTCATTGAGCACCTGCTTTTACTAGGTGGCAGAGAGTTTGAAGGTGTTTCTGTTCAGCACCTTACAACTGCCGTCACCCTGCCAAAGTCCAAGTCACTGAACTGGCAGGACATCGCATTTGGCTGTGACGAGACCCTCGCGTATTGCCACGCCGTTGATACCTCTCAACGAAACCCCGCACCCGTGAGTGATGAGGAACTTCGACGGGATGCTTGTGCTCGTTTGCTCGCTGTAGGTCTGATAGGAGAAGCCGCATTCCAGCGCGAACGTGACATCGATGACCACCTTCATCTATCGAAAGTGCTCTATACATTGACCGCATATTGCGGGGCACCATCTGGGGGAGGCCGCATTCTTCATCTTCCACATGACACGCACATTGAACGCCTTGCGAAGTACATCTTCAGACAAGTGACAACGCAGAAACCGTAGCTCATCGCATCACGAACTCGTCCTGGAGCACGACGGGCTCGCCGTCCGACTTCGCTGTGTGGAACAGCACCCGCACCCGCGCCGGTTCCGGATCTCCCGCGAGGACCGATTCATCGAGCCAATCTGGGAGTCCGCCGAGCACGACGCGATAGGTGCGTGTTGCGGAATCGAAGTAGGTTACATTCTCTTCGATTTTGCGCAGGTCCAGATCCCAGCGTGTGCCCCGGTCGCCGATGGTGCTTGTGGTGCTGGCACGCCGGAGCTGCACCTGCACCAGTCCGACGCCCTTGACCGTGTCGCCCCATGGGTCCTTGAGCTCGACATGCAGGACCATGACGGCCTCGCCGTCGGCGCGTGTCTCGGTGTGTGTCAGCGGGTGCACGCGCATCACGGAGGGACGGAATGGGCCGGGCACGGCGAGCAGATCGTCCGTGCGGACCACCTGCTCGCGGAAGATGACCGAGCCCTGGCACCCGGGGATCGAGACGATCGCCGTCAGCATCAGCAATCCCATGATGAACATTCCGCGGCGGGTCGGCATACATCTATCGTATGCCCACTGTCGCTCACGATGCACGCCGGTCATGATGCCCGCCGATCCGCTCGATGGCGCCGATGAGTTCCCGCTGCGAGCCCTCGAGCATGGCCAGCGCCCGGGTGTTCTCCCGGACGACCTCGATAAGCCCGTCCCGCTCGTCACGCTGCTGGATAATTGCCTTGTGCGCCTCGGATATCTGACGCTCTCGATCCGCCGATGCGCGCCGCTCCACCAGCCACATCCAGCAGATGAGCCCCGCGACCCCGAACTGCGTCAGTGCGCTCATGATTTCTGTGTCCATCTTGTTACCTCATCCTGTGATACCGAACAACGCCTCGTAGCCGATGCTCCAGGTCCTGCCCCGATCCACCGGCCCATCCCACTCGACCCAGAACAGCTTGACACCGTTCCATGCGCGCCCGTGGTGGTCCACGAGGTTGCCGCCCGAGACCTCGAAACCCGACTCCGCCGTGATCGCGTCTCGGAGCGTCCATAGCGCGCTCTCCGATCCCGCGACCAATCGCCCCTTCACCGTCACGCGCAGCTCATAATCACCCGACTCGATCGTCCCCTGCACGCTCGGGTCGCCGGACAGGGCCGCGAGTGAGACGATCCTGCGTCCTTGCCTGCCGACTTCAAAGACATGCGGCCCGCTTCCGAACAGATCGTTCCCCTTGAACGAACTCCCCATCTTTCACCTCCTCACGGGTTTGTGATCCGCACCGGATCGGTCACGCCAGACTCACTCTGCGCAATCAGAACGATGCTTCGTGTTGCGCCGTAATCACTGATTTTGTTCTGCACGGATTCGATCACGCAGTCGCAGCGCAGACGGCGCCGATCGTTCTCGGTTCCGTTGCCCGCCATGAGCTCCAGCTCACCCAATCGTCCGGGGATCGGTGCCTCGAGATCATCGCCCTCGATCTCCTGTGTCACCCTGATGAGCACCCGCTGGCGTGCCACATCGACATGCGTCGCGAAGCTGCCGGTCTCGTCGTATCCCTCGATGGTGCGCGCGGAGAGGCGGTCGATCGCGACGCGCACCACGCCGTTCCACGCATCGCCATCGAACTGCACCCGGTCTGGTCGAAGCACAATCATCGCTCACCCCCTTGCCAGCACGAACGCGTTTGGGCGACGGGTGACCTCCGCGATCCCGTCGCCGTCTGTATCGATCATCGCGACTACCGATTCCCGCTCGCGCTGGTAGCGCTGGCGGTAGAGCTCTGCTCGCTGCTCGAACCGATCGTTCGCCCGTGAGGGCGCGGACGCGCCCGCGTAGATCAGGTGGAGGGTGCCGAGTGTCTCCAGGCGGTTGAGTGCGCCCGTGTTGGTGATCATCGTCTCGTCGATGCCGAAGACATGCTCGCCCTGGGCATCGATCCCGAGCATGGTCAGCACCTGCCGGTGCACGATCGATCGCTGCGCGGAAAAGTCGTGCACCACCACCGTGCGTGTGTCGGCCTCGATGGGCGGCACGGCCGCGCCCAGTGCATCCGCTCGCATCAGGCTCACCGTGGCCGTCGTCGCGCTGTCCACGCTCACCACTTCCAGGGTGATCCCATCGAACAGCACCGCATGCCCCGCTTCGATCCCCGCGTCCACGAATGAACCGGTCTCGATGGTCAACTGTGTGCCGCTGATCCCGCCGATCACCGACAGCCGACGCTGACCCGCCCACCCCACATCGCGCATCAGCCCCGGCTCGTGCACGACCAGATCTCGATCCTTTGAAAACATCGTCTCCGCCTTTCCATTCAGAACCACTTATTCGAGAACAGTCTCTTTGAATGGCCCGGGCGGGCACCCCTCCCGCCCGGGCCGCGAGCCCCAGCGCCCCCGCTGAAACCCCGCGTTTGGTTGCCGGCCTTTCGGTCGGCTTGTTTCATCTCATCCGGGTGTGCGGCAGGCCCCCTCCGCCTCTCCGTCAGGACGGGGGAGGAGAACCCATCACACCGCCAGACCCGAGATCACGCCGTGCGCGTTTTCGTTCTTGAACTCCAGCGTGTACTCGCCGAGCACCTGCCCGCTGATGGAATCGCCCGTGGCCGCGAGCGGCTTGTACTGAAAGCTGCGTCCCTGCATGGGCATGACGCTGATGCGTGACGAGTCGAGCAGCAGGACGCTGTCGGTTGGCACCCAACGGCTCATGATGACACGGCACACGCCGAAATCACTCTCGTAGACGCTGATCATGTCCGAGAAGACCTGGTCGTCGGGCAGGTATGCGCGGCTGCCGCTGGCGAAGGAGTTGATGCGTCGCTTCTGCGCGCCGCCGACGACGATGGTGTCGATGTTCCCGCTGCTCTGTTCCCAGACGGACTTGAGCGCGGCGTTGAGCACCGCCTCGTTGAGCTGGTCGGTGCCCGCGCCGTCGCCGTCGGGGATGCCGTCCATGCCCGGCATGAACATGTTTGTCTGGATGGAGTGGAGGATGCCGTTCATCGATCGGCGCACCGTGCCCGATCCCTGCCCGTCGCTTGCTGGGGCAACGCCGTTGATGACGCAGTTCTCCAGGTCGCGGAGCAGCTCGCGCATGCGTTCCTGCTTCTGGTAGTCGACCTCGTCGGCGACGCCGTAGGACCGGCTCGCCTGCATGGACCCGGACACATCAATCCCGGCGGTGAAGATCTGTGTGAAGTTGCTCCTGCGTACCCGGTTGGTGAAGCGTGCCTCGGGCGCGACATCGCCCTCGAGCGCGGCGTTGCCGATGATGGTCAGCTTCATGTCGTCGCTGAGGGTTGCCGCGGTTGTGGCGCCGTAGCCGCGGACCAGCGCGATCTGATCCGACGCGGTGACGACGGCGACAACCATCGCGACCTCGCCGGATTCGCCGGGGCGGATGAGATCGCCCTCGCGGAAGACGCTCGCGTCGTCGACGGTGATGGTGCTCGCTGCCTGTGGGCTTGGCGTGAAGCTGGACTGGTTGATCTGTCCGCTGTTTGGCAGCAGCGCGTCCTCGATCCATTCGTGGACCGTGGACATGGCTGCGCGTTTCGCATCACCGAGGTGATCGAGCAGCGGTGTCTCGTGCGGGCTGACGATCCCGATGATGTCGCTGACATCTTCGACCAGTTCCGGGAGCTGCGCCCCTGCTGAGTATGTTGCTTTCCCTGTGAATGCCATGTTTCCTCCCAATCTCTATGACCTGTTTCAAACCGTTTGTGTGTGAGCCGTCCTGCGTGTTCATTCCGCGCGCCGAGCGCGCAGGTAGCGGAGCAGTTCGCTGCGATCGCCGCTGTTGCGTGCCGTGTGGGCCATCGCGCCCAGCGTTTCATCCGCGCTCGCCTGCGGCGATGGGGACATGGAGACCCCGGCGCTGGGCGGGCGTTTTCCGCAGCCGAACAGGAACGGCTTGCGATCGCACAGCTCCCGGACGGCCGTTGCCACATCGGGCTCGTCCATCTCCGCGATGACCGCCTCGGTCAGCAAGCGCGCCGTCTCCAGATCCACCGCCTTCGCGGCTGTCAGCTCCCGGTCGATCTCGCTGCGCCGCTCGGTGTGCACGAGTGATTCCCGCGCCTGCGTGAGCGCCGTTTCGAGCTCAGCGATCTCGAGCCGCAGCGCTTCGATCTGCTCTTCCGCTTCTTCCGCTCGTGCTTTCCATATCACCTCCTCGTTCACGGCGATTTCGTGTGTTTCCACGCTCGCCTCGCCGCCGCCGTCCAGGTTGTTCGCGCCTCCCGCGCCCGCTTTGCTCATTGCTCTTCTCCTTTCGCTTAGACCACGCCCGGGTCGTTCTCGCTGTACCCGAGCTCGTCGAGCACCCGCTGTTCGTCTACGCCAAGCTCGAGCTTGGCACGCCCCGCGGCGATCACGGACTCCTCGTCCACGACCGGCATCGGGCCCCACACCACGCGCACACCGCGGTCCTTTGGATCTGTCCTGAGCACACCCGCGGCGTTGAGGTAGTCGAGCACCAGCGTGCTAGCCCGCTCGATGCCGCGCCCGTATGTCACACGCTTGCGCATGGTCTTGGCGATCAGCCCCATGAGCGTGACGCGGAGCGCGTTGGCGCTGCTCAGGTTGCCGAGCTTGGCACGCACGACGCCGCCGGCGACGGGGGGTACACCGCTGATCTTGTCCATCGCCTCGCGGATCTCGCCGATGTGGGCGTCCTCGCTGGGGCTGTTGGCGTCGCCGCCGAAGCTGGTGATGCTCGCGTCCGGGTTGTCGGTGCTCCAGACCATGCCGGGATTGACGCTGGTTCCTCGGAACCCGTCGATGCCCTTGGCGAGGTACATCTTGAAGCTCTGCATGGTGACGCGGCTGGCGCGATCGCTCAGGCGTGTGTTGAGCTCGTCCTGCAACCCCACCAGCCCCTCGACTTCACCGATCCCCTCGTAGACGAACGGCTGGCTCATGTTCTGGATGTGCACGACGGGCAGCACGCCCGGGAGCAGTGACCATGACCCCTTCGCAGAAACCTCGGCGCCCTCGACTCGCAGCCACCCGTCCGGCGTGAACACCTCGCTGATAACGGTGTCGGTGGGTGTCGGGTGGTTTCGCGTTGTGCGTCGCTCGCTGCGGAGTCGGTCCAGCCAGCCCCGCCGCGCCGCCTCGCGTGCAGGGGCGGGTTCCGCTGCGTCCGCGCCGGCGATGTGCAGCGCGTAGAGCTCGATGTCGCGATAGTCCGTGTCGCTGAGCACGGCCACGCCCCGGCGGGCGTCGATGGGCTCGATGGAGACCCATCGCTCCGCGTCTGCAGGGCGCGAGGCGATCAGGGCTTGCTCGTCCACGCGTACGAGCAGGTCGACATGCCCGAAGACATGCCCGAGCGTTGCCAGATCCTGCAGCATGGCGATCCCGCCGCTGCCCTCCCACACGCGTTCGAGCGTGTCTTCTATTTCTTCTTTCGTGTCCTCATCGGTGGCGAGTGATTCGATGCGGATGGGCGAGCCGAACATGAAGTCGACCATGGCGGCGATGCGCCATCCGATGTCGTTCTCGATGACGACCTCTTTTCGCCCGTGCTCGTCGCCGCTTGTTCCGTTCCCCACGATTCTGGCGGGGAGCCCGATTTCCTGTGCGGATCGGTACCAGCCGCGCGTTGTTCCCCGCGGGGTTTGGGCAGCGCCCGATGCGCGGACCAGCTCAATCGGATTTCGGTAGTACGCCCAGAGTTTTTCGTAGCGAGGCTTCGAACGGTGCGCGTGCGCCCCGATCGCCTCCCTCGCCCTCAACCAGTCTTGATTCGCGTCACCGTTGATCGTCATGAGCTGATCCGTCATCGAGCTTGCCTCCTCCTCACCCGGCGTGTCACTTGTGTCGCACGCCCTCACCAACACCCGCCCCGACCCGATTTGTGCGCACAAAGCCGGTCACTGCAAGCCCCCCTCCGATCAGCTAAACCCATGCCGGATAACGCGATAAAAAAATTGTTCAAAATCTCGAAGAGCGCGCGCGCCGCGACCGATTTGTGCGCACAAACCGTGAGATGCGCGCAGAAAAACACGGGCACGAAGCCCGTGGAATCAATCGGGTTTGGTCTGGTTCAGATCAGGCGATGACTTCGACGGCCGTGCGCTGATCGAGGTTGATGACGACGATCTCGCCGTCGTCCTTGCGGAGCTCGAGGCGGTCGAGCCAGAGCTTCTTGTCGCGTGAGTGGGCGTACCAGGAACCGGTTTTCTGCTGGCCCATGCGGAGGATCTCGCCCTCAACGACGAACGCCGAGAGTTCCTCGCCATGCGAGAGGGCCTTGGTGACGCGCACCTGTGATCCGATCGTGTATGCCTGAGCCGCTTCGTTCATGCCCACAGTATAGATCCCCGATCAGACCCCTTCACGACCCCATCGACGCGATCTGCTCGTCGATCGTCGCCGCGACGGATTCCGCCTCTTCGGCGCTGGGGGCTTCCACGATCACCCGCATGATGGGCTCGGTATTACTCGCCCGCACATGGGCCCAGACGCCCCGATCGTCCCAATCGATGCGGATGCCGTCCTGCAGATCCACGCGGCAGTCGTCCTGCGCGTCGTAGATCCCCCTGAGATGCTCCACGACCGGGTCGGCATCGGATTTTTTGGCCAGGGCCAATTTCTTCTTGATGATCGTGTAGCCGCTCGCCTTCACCTCGTCGGTGGGGCCGAGACCGTTGATCATCTCGACCAGCTGCGACATGGTCTTGCCGGTGCGGGCCATGAGTGAGAGGACGAGGGCCATGCCGGAGAGGGAGTCGCGGACATAGGTGACCTCGGGCCAGATGACGCCGCCGTTGCCCTCGCCGCCGAGGACGACATCGCGTCCGGAGGCCTTGAGGGATTTCATGGCCTCGACAACATTGGCCTCGCCGACGGCGGTGCGGACGACCTCGCCGCCGTAGTGCTTGGCGACATCATCGATCATTCGGCTGGTGGAAAGATTCACCACAAACGCCGGCTTGCCGTTGGACGAAGCAGGATCGCTCTTCCGTGCTTCCATCAGCGCCATGGCGCACAGCACCAGCGTGTACTCCTCACCGATGTACTCGCCTCGCTCATCAACAACCGCCAACCGATCCGCGTCCGGGTCCTGTGCGAAGCCGACATCGGCCTTGAGTCCCGGCACCGCGTCGCAGAGGCCGCCTTCGCCGGAGAGGTTTTCCTTTGTGGGTTCGGGGGTGTGGGGGAAGATGCCGGAGCCGTCGCCGTGCAGTTGAATACTGCTTGCCCCCAATCGCTGCATCAGATCACTCGTCACAGTCGTACCAGAGGAGTTCACCGAATCAACGACAATACGAGGGCGATACGCATGCTGATCAGCACCACGAGGGATGTATCCGTTGGGTGCAACCAAGTTGGATACATATTCAGCATGGAGAGCACAACACTCCGCGCCCTCCAGAACTCTCCCCTCTATGTCTGCTGATGACATCCACCCACTGTTCGACTCTTGGAATCGGGTAATGATCTGATTGGCAATCTGAGCATTTGGAGCGCTGAAAGACTGATCATCCTCGATCAGGCACTTGAGCCCATTCCATTCTCCCGGATTGTGACTCGCCGTCGCGATCATTGCCCCGTCACACTCATAGATCGATGCGAGCACACCTGCCGTAGGCGTGGTTTGAACTCCACAATCTAAAACTTCACACCCCGCACCACGCAGCCCGGCCGCGGCAGCATCGAGCATGACACCGCCGCCCATCCGTCCGTCGCGACAGATTAAGACGAGTGGAACATCACCGACCTGCTCGCGTAACCAACTCCCGAACGCCGCTGCATACCGCACCGCCACCTCCGGCGTCAGACTCTCGCCCACGATCCCCCGCAGCCCGCTTACACCCAGAATCAACGGCGCATCACTCATCGCATCCACTCACTTTCAAACCGAACGCGTCAAACCGCCGTCGACACGAATGCTCTGCCCTGTAATCGAACTCGACGCGTCCGACGCGAGGAACACGATCGTCTCTGAAATCTCACGAACCCGAGAGTAGCGGCCGATCGCGATCCGTGCCCGGCGGGCCTCCGTCTCAGGGAGACTATCGACAAAGCCGGGCAGTACATTGTTCATTCGAACCGAATCGAGCGCAAACTCATCGCTGAACATCTTCGTGAATGCCGACAATCCCGCGCGAAACACCGCCGAGGTTGGGAAATCGGGGTCCGGCTCAATCGCTGAGAACGACGACACATTGACGATCGACCCACCCCCGCCACGCTTCATGATCGGCGTCACTAGGCGAGCCACCCGAATCACGCTTGTGAGATAGATGTCCATGCCCGTGTGCCATTCTTCATCACTCAGCCCGAGCACCCCGCCCTTGGCGCCGTGCCCCGTGCTGTTGACGACCGCGTCGATGCGCCCGAATCGATCAACGGCGGCGTCCACGAAACGGCTCAGATCGTCCGGCTCCAGATTCGAGCCCGTGAAACCCAGCCCGCCAAGCTCGTTCCCCAACGCCTCACCTTTCCCCGACGAGGACATCACGCCCACGCGATATCCACGCTCGTGGAGCGCACGGGCCGCATCTGCACCGATGCCGCTCCCGCCTCCGATGACCAACGCTACGCGATTATCTGACATACACAGCTCCTTGCTCCCACCTTCACGACCACTGTAGACCCATTCACCCCTACCCTTCACCCATGCCGCAAAGCGTCCACGATTTCCTCTTCTCCTACTACGGGCTCGACTGGGCCGCGGCCGTCTTCATGTTCCTCTCGATGTATCGGCTTGGGATCCATAAAAAAGACGGCTTTCTCTTCGCGGCCCTCGCCTCGGTCTGCTGGATCGCCTTCAACCTCATCGCCCATTCGGCGGCCGGGGTGATCGCGAACCTCATTATCGCCGTCATGGCCTTCCGGTCGTTGTCCAAATGGAACGCGCCAGAACCCCAAGAACCCTGATCTGAGTGATTCTTCTGTCCCTCCCCGCGATCCGCCTATGGCGGACGAGGGAGGTGGTCCGCCGAAAGCGGATCGGAGGGGTCTTCGTAAGCATCTAGATTTCAACCAAGACCCCCCCGTCTCGCTCCGCTCGACACCTCCCCGCGAGGGCGCGGGGAGGGACAAGATCGCCGCCTCTTCCCCACTGCCCCTCCTCCCCTATCCTCCCCTATGCCCACCTACACCATCACCGTGACCCACGAGTTCTGTGCCGCCCACACCCTTACCATCGCAGGCACCAGCGAACCCCTCCACGGGCACAACTTTGTCACCAAGGCCACCATCGGCGGCGATAGCCTCGATGCTGACGGGCTGCTTTGCGATTTCCATACGGTCCACGCCGTGCTTGTTGAGATCTGCAACCCCTATACGAATCAGAACTTCAACGAGATCGCCCCGTTCGACGCTACCAACCCGTCCGCCGAACTGATCGCCAAGCACATCGCCGACGAGCTCGCCGCCCGGCTCGACGATGCGCTGGCACCCAGCGCCAGGGTCCAATCCGTGAGCATCACCGAAGCGCCGGGCTGCGTCGCCACCTACACCCGCTAACGCCGCCTCATCGCGCAACTTCTGCCTGCCGATTCGCTGGCTTGGGCCCTTTCCCCCACTCCTGCCAAACCCGATCCTGATCCGCGCCGATCCAACTGGCGTGCATCGGCGTGGGCCGGTGTGCACCGAACGAGACACACACCAAAAGGACGCATGCGCATGTTCAACACCCCATTCAACGGCGGCAACTGGAACTGGAATAACGGCAACAACTGGGGCTTCAACGGCTTCGGCGGCGGGAACAACTTCGGCGGTTTCCCCGGCGTGCCCGGCGTGCCCTCCTTCAACAACTGGGGTGGTTTCTCGCCCTGGAACTGGAACAACAACAGCTTCGGCGGCAACGGCTTCGGCGCTGGCAATGGCTTCGGTGCTGGTAATGGCTTCGGGGTCAATGGGTTCAACTCGTGGAACCCCGTCAACTGGTTCAACCCCGTCAACTCGGGCTGGAACTGGAACAACCCCTTCGTGGGCTCATGGAACAACGGCTTCGGGTTGAACCCGTTCGTCGGCTCGCCCTTCGGCGCGTTCAACCCGTGGAACTGGAGCAATGTCAATCCCGGTTTCAACGGCGTGAGCAACTGGGGCAGCAACTACGACGACTGGTCCGAGCCCACCGAGTTCACCGGCGAATCCTTCAACGGTGGCTATGGCGGCAACGGTTTCAGCCCCGTCCCCGGCCCGTTCAGCCCAAGCTTCAACGGTGGTTTCAACCCCGGCTTCAACGGCGGGTTCAATCCGGGCTTTAATCCGGGCTTCAACGGCTTTAACCAGGCCGCCTGATCGACACGCCCAAACCTGATTTGATCAACGCCCTCGCTCGTCGGGGGCGTTTTCTATGTCCACTTCCCTCGCCTGCGTTCCTTGCCCGCCCCCTATCCTTCTTTATGCGTTTCCGATTCCTTGGCACCGGCACCTCCGCGGGCATCCCCGTCATCGCGTGTGATTGCACCACCTGCACATCCACCGACCCGCGCGACACCAGATCGCGCTGTTCCGCGACGATTGAGTTCACCGATGAGACGGGGCAGGATCGCGTGATTCTGATCGATACCTCGCCCGATCTCCGGGCACAGGTGCTCCGCGAGCAGATCCCCCGGATCGACGCGATCCTTTTTACGCACAACCATGTCGATCACACCTTTGGGCTCGACGAGGTGCGTCGCTTCAATGAGGTGATGAAGCAGAGCATCCCGATTTTCGCGGACGAGCACACGATGAACGCACTCGGACGCGTGTATCAGCACATCTTCTCGCCGCACACGAACATCCAGTCCTCTTTTATCGCTTCGCTCGAGCCCACGATCATCTTCCCCAACGAACCCTTCGAGCTCTTCGGGCTCCGCATCACTCCGATCACGCTGATGCACGGTAAGCTCCCGATTCTGGGCTACCGCTTCGATTACCCATCCAACCCCGGCCCGCTCCCGCTCGCCTACTGCACGGATACATCCGATATCCCGGAGGACACCTACGCGCACCTCGATGGCGTGGAGACGCTGATTGTCGATGCGCTGCGACATCGACCCCACCGGACGCACTTCACGGTGGACGAGGCGATCGCCGCCGCGGAGCGGATCGGGCCTTCTCGGACCTATCTGATTCATATGACGCACGATCTGCTACACGCGAAAGAGGATTCTTCCCTCCCAAATGGCATCACCCTCGCGTACGACGGACTCATCCTTTCAGATTCCTGAGAACTGCCTTGCCATCCTCATCAAATGTGTCATTCTGCGTTGTCGCCCGTTCGTCTGGGTGACACAAAAACCATGGAGAGAGGAGTGTTCACCATGCCGGAATCCGTTAACCCCAACAACCAATCCCAACGAGCCCCCCAGATCACATCCCTCTCCACGGCTTTCCCGATGCATTTCGAGACCCCGCACCCGACCCCGAACGAGGATCCTCGGCGTGCCCAGAACCAGACGACCCGCTCGCCCCACCGCCACGACGCGGGGGAGTGAGGCGCCCCGTCCCGATCCATCCAAATTCCCACAATTGAGCCCCCATCGGGGGCTCTTGTCGTATGACCAAACGGCGGTCCGGGCCTACGATCCCCTCCCATGGGTAATACACGAGACATCAAGAAGCGCATGAAAGCGGTCGGGAACATCAAGCGGATCACCCGCACGATGCAGATGATCGCCACCTCCAAGTTCGCCCGCGCCCAGCAGGCGTCCGTTGCATCGCGGCCCTACACCGAGTCGCTCTTCGGGCTCGTTGCCAAGCTCAGCGCCGCGGGCGTTGGCGAGGGCAACGCGCTGCTCTCGCAGCCCAACCCCGACGCGCCGGAGCTGACACTCGTCATCTCCGCCGAGCGTGGGCTCTGCGGCCCGTACAACGGGTCGATCCTTCGGACCTCGCTCAAGCACCTGCGTGCGAACCCGGGTTCCGAACTCGAGGTCGTGGGCAAGAAGGGTGCGACCGCGCTCCGCTTCAACGGGTACACCGACTTCAAGCATCTCCCCGCGTTCGGCGACAAGCCCGCGTATGAGGATGTCGAACGCCTCGCGGCCGAGTACATCGAACGATTCGTCAACGGCGAGATCTCTGCCGTCCGCATCGTCTACATGAAGTACATCTCCGCGGGCAAGCAGATCCCGACGGTTCTGCAGCTCCTGCCCTTCGCGACACCCGACGCATCGGAAACAACCGAGGACGCTTCGGGGCACAACGATCTGTACGAGTTCTCGCCCGACGCGGAATCGCTGCTTGAATACCTGCTGCCCGCGGCGGTGAAAGCGGTGCTCTTCCAGAGCTTCAACGACGCGATCGTCTCCGAGCACATCGCCCGTATGGTCGCGATGAAGGCCGCTACGGACAACGCGGGTAAGATGGGCAACGCGCTCAAGCGCCAGTTCAACCGCCTGCGTCAGGCACAGATCACCACCGAGCTCACCGAGATCATCTCGGGTGCGGCCGCCCTCGAGTAATCTGCCTGAACTTCCTGATCACACAAGAAGCGACCCGGATGGGTCGCTTCTTTTTTCTGTCGTTGCCCGCGATGCTCGCTCGCGTTCTCGTGGTCTTGGTTGCTTTGTCTTGGTTGCTTTGTCTTGGTTACTTTGCGATCGGTGCAGGCTCGGATTCGATGTGCACGCGGAACCAGTTCCCGCGTTCGATGGTGTCCTGCAGCGCTTTGCTCGCCTGTTCAGCGGTGACTGCCCGGTAGCCATCGCGGATGTTCCAGAGATCATCGACCGTCCGCCCATGCACCCCGAGTGTGCTCAGGCGTGAGCTCCAGTATCCGGGTCGATCGAAGTACCGATCTATCGATGCGACGAGCCGGTCCTGCACCGTTCCGAGTTCTTCCGCGTCGATTCCGTCGATCGAGAGCTGGTGCATGATCTCGCGGGCGCGTTGTTCGTGGACTGTTGGATCATCGGACCCGATTCGGATCATCATGGCCCACTGGTTTCCCAACGCTTCGCTCATGAAGACCTGCGCGTCGAGTTCTTCCTTTGACAGCCCGATCTGTTCCGCCTCGCGTTCGAGGTGTTGATCGAGGACCATGACGGCGAGGATCGTGGCTCGGAGGTTTGCGAGGTCTCCCATCGATCCGCCCTGCACGCCCAGCATGAGGGCTTGATTCTCGCCGTGCACGCGTGTTTCCTGCTGGCTCCTGAACTGCGCTCGCCGACTGTCCGTCTGTGTATCGGCTTGCGCTTGTTCGCTGAGTGGTTCTCGTGGGCTGAGCATGCCCAGCATCCCGCTGGCCTGTTCGAGCGCAGCCGCCGGATCGATGGCTCCGGCGATCCCGACCTCGATCCGGGCGTTGTGCACGATCCGGGCGAGCGCACGCTGGGCGATGTCGATCGTGACGCGTTGGTCGTCTCGTTCCAGGAGTTCTGGGCGGTAGAGCTGGGCCAGTGCCCGATCGAGCGGATCGTCATCTCCGTAGTGAATCGGCGGCTCTGCGGCCCATCGCTCGAAGGCCTCGACATCGATCATGGGGCGATCGAGCATGACATACATCAGTTCCAGCGCTGAACCGAGGGCATCTGCGTCCGTCTCGATCGTGAGGCGCACCCCGCCGACGGTTCGCCGGGCCTGCACATCGAGCCCGTGCGTTTCCTGATAGACGGCCAGCCATCCTGCATCGCGCTGCTCGGTGCTCGGGGTTTTCCATGCGAGCATGGCCGCATCGATCTCCGCGGCGCTGAGAGATCCATCCGCGAACATCGGTCCCCAGAGCATCACGCTGAGTTCGGTGCGGGAGCTTGTGCCCGCTGGGCGCGTCCAGATGCGGACGCCGTTGTCCAGCGTTCCGCCCCAAGTTCCCGATGCAGGGTGCTGGGTGATCTGCATTGGCCCGCTTGTGGCACGCTGGTCATCGAGCAGATCGCCGCCGAGCGATCGCATCCAGTCCGGATCGAGGGCGCTGATCTGTTTGGATCGCATGGACCGGGTAAATGATTCGAGCTGATCCTGCATCGCCCTTGCCTGATCGTACTCCCCGCCGCAGGAGACGAGGACGCGTAGTGAATCCGGCTTCACCAGTTGCCTGATGGCCTCGACGATCTCTTCATCGCGGATGGTGCTCATCAGCTCGGTCGCGATTTCATCCCATCGACCGGGGCTGATGATTTTGCGTTCGCTGACCAGGAGCCACAGGTAATCCTGTGCCCGGACTCTCGAGCCCATGGTGCGCCATTCTTCCGCGTCGCGGTGCCAGCCGGCGAGCAGACCGGCTCGTGCCTGTACGACCTCTTCGCGCTGAGCCCCGTGTCGGGCGAGTCGTTCACGCTCGCTCAGCAGCAGCCCGATCGAGTCTTGCCATGTGCGCGGGTCTGTTCCTTCGCGCTCCACGACCCATTGCATGAGCTTGACCCGTCCGCCAAGTTCGAATCGATCGACCGCGATCTCGCTGTCGCGTCCGAGCTGCGCGATGCCGAGTCGCTCGATCCGTCGTCGGATCAGCTCCTCGGCGACCCGATCGATGACATACGCCCGCAACGCTTCTTTGGTGTCCGGTGTTTTCCGGGTTTTCTCGGCCCAGACGAGCACGGCCTGATGCTGATCCCACCCCGGCTCCTGCTCGAAGATCACGCTTTCACCGCCGAGCCCGTCCGCCGTGCTCGCGCGTTCGATCTGTGCGCCGGCTGGGCATTGGCCCAGAGTCGCGGTCACCATCGCGTCCAGATCCACGCCGGCGACATCCCCGACGATGAGCAGTGTTGCTCGGTTGGCGCGGTATGCGACACGGGCGAACTGGATCGCGTCCGCGAGGCGGAGGTTGTCGATCTCTTCGGGATCAGGCATATCCAGTCGTGTCCCGAGCGTCCCGTGTCCCAGCAGTCGCCCCATCCAGCGTTGTCTTGCGCGCATCATCGGATCGAGCATCTGCTCAACGCGTTCACGCAAGCGTGCCTGGCTGCGTTCGAAACCGGCCTCCCCGTCAGCATCCCATGCGTCGGGATCGAGCAGCGTCGCGTAATACTTCAGTACACGCTCCATCGCGTCCGAATCGCCGACGGGCGCGTGACCACTGAAGATCGTTTGGGCGAGAATGACCTGCACGCCTTGTGTCCGCTTGGGGTCCTGGGCTTGCTCGCTCTGGGTGGTGAGGATTGCCGTAATGGTTTCCTCGTCGAAACCCCTCACGCCTTGGGAGGACATGGCGGCGCATATCTGGGCGATCCCGCGGGTCTGATCCGTCTCATCGATCATGCCGGCATCGAGGATCAGCCACATCTGCAGCGCATCCTCGCTGGCCCCGATGCTGTGCTTGATCGATTCCTCGTGGGTCGGCACAACGACCACTTCGAGCCCGTTGCGGAGCCCGTAGCGACGCACGCCCTGGTCGTCCTCGATCTGATCTGCTGCAGATCCGGCGCACGCGGCCACCGTGAGGACGGCGATCATCAGAGTGAAGAATGACGATTTCACGCTACGCTCTACCGCTGAGCTCTCTCGGCGCTTCATCAGAACGGGGTTCCTGACTCAGATTCGTCGGTTTTTGGGTGGTTTTCGTCCGAAAAGGTCATCCCGGGTGCTTCCAGGATCATGCACGGCGCGTCGTCCCCCTTCGTGTTTCGGCATGCCGTCGATCGTGACCAGTCCCCATCGAGCATGCCCTGGATCGCTTTATCGATGGACGCGTGGATCTTCTTCATGTCCAGCGCGTCGAAGCCGATCGTCCCGATGGACCCGTCCTGCAGGCACCAGTACTCACAGACGCTGCCGGGGCCCGGCTCGCCCAGGGCGTGTGTGAGGGCCATGGCGTAGATGCCCAACTGCAGGTCCTTCTTCTCCGGGTTGGTCAGCTTCTTGCTCGGATACCCCGTTTTGTAGTCGATCACGCGCCACCCGTCGCCGTTGGTGTCCACGCGATCGATCTTTGCTTTGAGGGTGTGCGTCACGCCGGCGTGTTCGTAGGGCATCTCGATTGCGCGCTCGACCTCCAGCAGGTGCGCGTCGTCCGCGTACATCCGGTTCCAGTACACATCGAGCACGGCGTCGAGCTGCTCGAGCTTCGAGGGGTCCATCTCTCGTTCGCGGGGCCAGTGGTGCATGAATCGTGCCCGCGTCATGCTGCGGAGTTCTGCGTACCCCGGGCGGTCCTTGCCCTCGGCGTCCGCACGCAGCCATTGCTTGTAGAACTGCTCGAGCCCCTCATGGACCGCGGTCCCGAGCACCGCGTTGACTTTGTCGTCCTGGTGGAGCTTGTGCACCTGCTCTGCGAGGAAGCAGCGCGGGCAATGCAGGTAGCTGGAGATCTTTGAGAAGCTCAGTTTCAGTGGCGACGACAGTCCCGGGTGCAACGGCGCGTCGTGGTCCGGGGCGTCCTGCTCCGCGAGAACATCGAGTAGCTGCTGCGCGTAGCCGCGGGTCTGCGCGTCCGTGATCCACCCCGGCATCTCGCCCGTGCGGAGCACCTCGTGCACCGCCGCCGCCCGGTCCGCGGCCGCGTTCAGCCGCGCGATCATCTCGTCGCGTTCGATCTCCCCGAGTTCGTGGGCATCGATCGCGTCCGCCGCGTCTCGCCTGGCGCCGCGTTCCGCCTGATCGAACGCATCGCGCACGCGTGAGAGCGCTTTGAACTCTGCGCTCAGTCGGCTGACCGCGTCCCCCGCACGATCCGGGTCGATGACCTCGTCCACATCGCGTTCGATCAGACGCTCTCCCAACGCTTCCTGAAGCTCCATTGCGTAGTTATCGACCCTGGTCTTCTTGGGGATCTTGGCGAGCAGGATCGCGCGGCGCTCCGCTCGGGTCAGCGCCACAAAGAAAACACGCCGCTCCTCGTCTGCGGTGCGGGTTTTCTCGTCTCGCTCATCGTCGCCGCGGTCCTCGACCCCCTCGGGGAGGAACCCATCGCCGCCCTTGCCTGAGGGCGCGAAGCCGTGTTGCCCCACGCGTGCGATGAACACCGTATCGAACTCCAGCCCCTTCGATGAGTGCGCGGTCAACATCGCGACCGCTCCGCGATCATCGCCAAGCGAGGGAGAATCGCTGTTCTGGGGCGACACGCGATCCTCGGGCATCTCGCCCAGCCCCTGATCGCGATCGTCCAGATCGTCGAAGTAGGCGAGCATCGACGCGAGATCGCCGGGCGCATCGAACCGATCCGCACGCGAACGCGCGAACTGGACGATCGAGGAGATCGCCGAGATTCTTCGTGCTCGGCTGCGCCCGTCGCTCATGTCCCGATGGACCACGCCTGTGCGTTTGATGATCTCGGTGATGGCTTCGGCGGCCCGTTGCTCGCTGGCGACATACCCGAGCTCTGTCAGCAGGTGGTGCATCGCCTCGACCCGGTCTCGCATCGTCCCCTCGCTGCGATCGAGCACCCACCCCACGAGTGTTCCCGGGTCGCGGATCATCGCGTCGGGGTCCTGGGCCTCCTGCTCGTAGCGTGACCGGGCCGCGCGGTAACTCCCGAACAACGCGTTGAGTTTGACCGGGTCCACGCGGTATGGCGGTCGAGTGAGGACCCGCTGCAGATTCGGGGCGGATTCCGGGTCCACGATCAGCCGTGCCCACGCGAACACATCCCGCGCCCCCTCGTCCTCCATCGGGGAGACCTTCTCGCGCATATCGATCGGGATGCCCTCGAGCAGGAGGTTCTGCGCAATCTGCTCGAGGAACGCGCCTGAACGCGCGATCACCGCGCACGAGCTGAAGCTGAACTCCTCGCCGCCCGTGCTCGCCATGTCGAGCAGCATTGACGCGATGGCCTCGCCTGCTCGGTAGTCATCGTCCATCTTGACGAGCTGGATCGCCGAACCTTCGACATCGCCGCGGTGCGCGTCCGCTTCCTTGTCGGGGGCGAATCGTGACTGAGCGCGCACGATTGACGCGTTGCTCGCTTCCACGATCACCTCGGCGCTGCGGTAGTTCGTCGTGAGCTGCACCGTCTGGGCGTGCGTCCAGATCCCCGCGAAGTGCGCAAACGCCCGATCGTCCGCGCCGCGGAACCCGTAGATGCTCTGATCGTCGTCGCCCACCACACACACATCCGCGCGGTCGCTCGGTGGGCAGATCGCCCGGATCATCTCGATCTGTCCCAGATTCACATCCTGAAACTCGTCCACAACCAGGTGCTTGAAATCGTGATGCACGATCGACGCGACCATCGGGTTCTCGCGGATCAGTTTGGTGGGGAGCATGATCAGATCATCGATCACGATCCATCCATGCTCGCGGGTCCGCTGCTCGAAGTGCCCGTACACCCCGATCGCGTCCGCGAAGCGGTCGAGCTCGGCGGAGCGTGCGTCGCGATCGCTCTGCTCGTACTCGCCAATGTCGTTCCGTGCGTCGTCCAGCCATGATTGTGCGGCTTGCGCGTCCATGCCGAGGTGACGGAGCGATTCCATTGTTCCGCGTGCGTGATCGATCGCGGCGCTGATGCCGGTGCTCAGTGACTTCCGGTAGAGCCGTTCGTCGCGGATGATGTCGCGGATTAGTCTGTTCCGCTGGGCGGAATCCATGATCATGGGATCGCCGGGCAGACCGAGTAGATCTGCGAAGCGTCGGACGATGCCCAGCCCGAGACTGTGGAATGTTGAGGCGTGGATCCTGGCCGCCTGCGTCTGCCCGACGAGCTTCGCGAGGCGTTCGCGGAGCTCGCCCGCGGCTTTGTTCGTGAATGTCACGGCCGCGACCCGATCGGGCTCGATTCCCCGTTCGTGGATCATGTGGGCGACGCGCGATGTGATCACCCGCGTCTTGCCCGTGCCGGGCCCAGCCAGGACGATCAGCGGGCCGTCCTCGTGTGTGACGGCGCGGCGCTGGGCATCGCTCAGACCCGCGATGACCGATTGGTACTCATTCAGTTTGTCGGTTGTGGATCGCTCCCCGACCCCCGCGAACAGATCTTCCATAGATCGATTCTACTCGATCAGCTCGCGTCCGGATCGCGCATGTACAGGTGGAGTGCCATCCCGCCGTATTCATGCGTCTCGGGCCCGAGGGCGCCCTTCATCGTCAGATCGATATCGATCGTTTCGAACTTGGGCTTGCTGCTCTCGCGGGCCATGTCCTTCTCAAAGGCGTCCATCTGTTCCTCGGCGTCCGGGTCGTTTAGATCGATCTCGATCATTTCCTCGCCGTCGACCATCTCGATTGGCGCGGGTGCCTTCTTGGTATGCGATTGAATCTCTTCGTTCGCGACCTTGTGAAACAACGGCCAAGGCGTGCGAAGGACCGCGTACCCCGTGTCGTCGAGCTGTTGGATCAGGCGTTCAAACTGGGTCCGGACGCGAATCCAATCCTCCGCATCCCACACCATTGGGTACGGTGGGTCAAAGAAGATGATGTGCACCGGCTTTGGGCAGCGATGGATGGCCGTGGGTCCGAGCGCATCGCCGGTGACGACTTCGACGATTTCTTCCGCCCCGAGCATCTCGATGTTCTGATCGAGGACCCGCGTGACCTTGCGATCCCGCTCGATGCACACGACACGCGACGCGCCCCGCGATGCCGCTTCCAGCCCGACCGTGCCTGTGCCCGCGAAGCAATCGAGCACGGCTTCGCCCTCGAAGTGCCCTCGGAGGAGGTTGAACATGGCCTCTTTGACCATGTCGGGGAATGGGCGCGTGATCGCGCCTTCCGGGGGCGAGTGGAGTTTGCGTCGTTTATATTGGCCGCTGACTATGCGCATGGACAAGCACACAAGCACGCTGTACTCACAAAGTCAAGCACGCGTGTGTTTGTGGATACCCGAAAGCGTGTTTGAGACCGCGATGGGTCAGTCGTTCATGATTGCTTCGATGGAGCAGAGCGATGTGGAAGGTCGGTCAACGCCGCTCACGAGCGACCAGAACGGCACGCCTGGCCCGTCTGCTTCCCATGACTGGAACTGGCCGTCGGGCTCGCGTGCATATTCCGCGAGCGCCTGCCCGCCGAAATAGATGCCGCGTTGAATGAGCATCCCGCCATCGTTGCCGAACTCAAGCTCGGCGCTCACGCCTGCGATGACCTCGACGAGCTGTGCGAAGAGTTCCGGGTTGCTTCGAAGGAGCACATCCGCGTCGTGCCAGAGGAAATAGCGTTGTCTGATGGGCGAGCCGATGATGCCGCCGCCGTCCTGGCGGAGGATTGATGCCACGCCGTGCGCTCCATTGACGGTTCGAGCGAGCCGTTCTGTCGGGATCAGTCGTTCGAGTTGTGCACAGAACCCCTCGAGGTCCAGAATGCCGCGTCCGTGGAGCACGAGCACTTCCGTGCCGGCCTGTGCATCCAGATACTGCTTGATTCGAACACCGAAGCGTGTTCGCAACGCAGAATCCGAGCCCCAGGCGACCACATGGTGCGATTCAAGCTTCGCGAGAAGCTCGGGCTCCCAACTCATGGGCGCAAAGACAAATCGAGATGACCCGAAATGGATCGACATACAAACGCCTGACGGCAAACAAACGCCGTTCAAGCCCTCCGCTCTTTTATTCTGGGCTTTGGTGGTGTCAGCATCGCGTTGCCCCAGTGCAATCGCGACACCCCAATATGCCCCGGTTCCATACAAAAGCCACGGAATCCACAGATTCTTGGCTCAAATCGGCCTTGAACGCCATGAAGCGGGGGGTATCCCGCGATTGTCATTCAAATCCTGTTGAATTGTCGCAACGCCCAGCGAATCGAACAGTGTCGTAATAAATATCGCACCGATCGGCGTGTTCTCGTGGGATAAACCCCCTTAATCCATGGGGTCTATTTACCGATTTCCGATAACCTGCACCCATTTTCTTCTTTATCAGTATTCTGTTTCTGTTACATTCAATAATGAGAGGGAACGGGGACGCTCAATTTGAATGCTTCGGGGAATGCATATGACTCATTTTCAGCTTATTCGACAGTCTGTCCTCAGCACACACCGCATCGACGAACTTCCGTCAATACCCACCCAGACCTGGGTGGAGCAGTGTGCTGAAGCGCTGTGCACAACCAGCCCACGCATTGCGGTTGCGTCGCTCGTGTGCAGCTACATCGCGAGCGAGGATCACTTGAGTGTCTTCTCGTCCGGCGCGTGCATCGCCGGTGCCCACGCTGGAGGGGAATCCGACTCGCGGATCACTCTTTCGCTTCAGGACCGATGCGAGCGGCTCTCAAAACTCGGGCTTCCGATCTCGGCGCAGGCCACGCAATCCGGGCTTGTTGCGCCGATGCAATCGCTCAGCGCATCCTGGTCGCAGAGCCCCGCGGCGCGGATCTTCTCCGGAACGCAACTCGTACACCCCATCATCCAAATCCTGCCGATCAGGAAGGTAGAGCAATCACACCTTTGTCTGCTGAACCTCTTCGGGTTCATTGCGGGCGAGGATACCTCCGCGCCGAGCGAGACGCTTGCACTGATCAGCGCCCTGCACTCCCCGTTGCGTCTGCGTGCGACGGCCGCGCTGGAACAGGTGAATAACCCGCGTGCATGGCTCACCGATCGCGAGCAGCATGTGCTTGAGCTGCTCATCGAGGGCCAGTCCGTCCGTTCTATTGCTGAGCAGCTCGGGCGGAGCGCGCACACGGTGCACGATCATGTGAAAAACCTGCACAAGAAGATCGGTGCATCTTCACGCGGGGAGCTGATCGCCAAAGCACTGGGCCACACACCCGACGAGCTGCAGCTGAGCTTCCCCGAGCCGACGACCTACCCGTTCCCGGGCGAAGAGCCGCTCACGGAGCTCAAGCCCGAGAAGCTTATTGCTCGCCCGCTCCGCGGCTGATGCGCTGATTGATCGCCTCGGCGATTCGCGCCGCGAATCGATGGTCGAGCCCGACCACCTCCCCGAATGAACCGGGCTCGAGTTCCCCTTCGCGGTTGCGCGTGCGCGCGTGGTTCGACAGGCGCACGCTCTCGGTTTGTACGCGCCATCCCGGGCGATGGGTGCGGATCACCTCGACGAGGACCCGCAACTCTGTGATGGGTTCTCCCTGGGCCTGCTCATCGCGATCGAACTCGACCCGCACCACCCGACGCTGTTCGTTCAGCAGGTCCTCCCATTCCTGATCGATCCCGCTCTGCTCTTGGTCCCACGGGGTGGCGATCCCGGCGGTCCGCTTGGGATGCGTGGTGATGACGCCGCGTCGCGCATCGACCCGGTCCAGCGCGAATCGATAATCCATGAGAGTTTCGCGTGCCGCGTCAAACACCAGCTCGTCGCCAGCGGCCCCGTCGATGCTCAGCGTTGCGGAGGGCTGGGCCGCGTCCGCGTGTGCATCACGCGGGGTGTGCCCGGCGCAACCGGCACAAATCGCCGTACAGATTGCCGTGAGCGCTGCGAATCGGATGGTTTGGGTATATCTCATCGCCATCACTCTACCACCTCCGCGAGGGCTTTGTCGATTTCACTGATCAGCAGGTCGATGTGTTGCTCGCGTACGCTGCTGGCGCCGACCGCGACCCGGGCAACACATCGGAGCTCATCCCCGACACGGACGCGGGTCTGGGTGATCAGGACGCGTCCGCTCGTGTTCACGGCATCGATCAGTGCTTTCGTCCGCTCGTCCTCGCCCTCGACGACGAAGCAGACGAGCGAGAGCGAACGGTCGAAGACCAATCGCAGGCGTGAATCACTGCGCACATGCGCTTCGAACCGCTTCGCGAGCTCGATGTGGTGCCCGATATGTTCCCGCAGCCCGTCTGCACCGAAATAGCGCAGGACCCACCAGAGTTTGATCGCGCGCATCCGCCGCCCCAGCGGGACATGCCAATCACGATAATCCACGACGCTACCCGCGTCGCTCTCCTTGTTTCGGAGGTAATCCGGCGTGATGCTCATGGCGCTGGTGAGCGCGTTGCGATCGCGGACCCAGAACAGGTCGCAATCGAAGTTTGTCATCAGCCATTTGTGCGGGTTGATGCACAGTGAATCGGCCCGCTGCACCCCATCGAGGATGCCGCGATGCTCCGGGCAAACCGCCGCGACGCCCGCCCACGCTGCATCGACATGCAGCCATGGTCGTTGCTCCTGCTCGATCGTGGCGAGCATCTCGCCGATCTTGCTGAGCGGATCAAAGGCGCCCGTCGATGTTGTCCCCTGAGATGAGCACACCATGCACGGGGTCAGGCCATCGCGGATATCCTGCTCGATCGCCTTGTGCAGCGCGGCGGTATCCATGCGCAGGTCGGCGTCTGTTTCGATCAGACGCACTCGGGAACGATCCTCCGGATCATCCGCGAGCCCCGCAACCATCGCGGCCTTTATTACTGATGAATGCGCCTGCGTCGAGGTGTATATGCACATGCCCGAGCGGTCGGCGCCCGCATCAACCTTGCGTTTGCGTGCGGCGCAGAGTGCGGCGAGCACGCCCTCGCTCGCGGTGCCCTGGATGCACCCGCCCCCGATGGAAGCATCCCGATCAAAACGGAACGCATCGGGCAAGCCAAAGAGCTGGGCGCACCAGTCCATGACGCGCATCTCGAGTTCTGTCGCGCTGGGCGATGTGGACCAGAGCATCCCGTTGACATTCATCACGGCGCTTGCAAGTTCGCCCATCACGCCGGGCAGGGAGGAGCTGCACGGAAAATAGGCAAAGAATGCGGGTGACTGCCAGTGCATGAGACCCGGCTCGATCGTCTCGCGGAGTTCGTCGCCGGCATGATCCCAGAGCCCCATGCCCTCGCCCTGCATCGGGGGGCTGGGGTCCAGCATGGCCAGCGTCTCCCCGGGCGAGCGGGCCGGTGCCGCGGATCGGTCATCGAGCGATGCGATATATGCCCTGGCCCAATCCTCAATCTTCCTCAACGCGGACGAAAACTGGTCCGGGTCGTAGGCACCGATCGGCATGGGTGAAATTGTGGTTTTATCGCTCATGAGTCGGGTCCAGGGTGAATTGTGCTTGCAGCACGGGTTGAAATCTGATATATCTGAAGTGTTCCGTTCTCGAACACCGTGGGGGTATTTGAGAGCACGACATGATCCCGGCGATGTGTTCACTACCCAGCATCCGTGCTGTGTAGCTCGCAGGTTTTTCTGCGTAGGGTCTCTGCGTTTTTTGACTGAAACGCGAACACGCCAACGGATTGATCATATGAGGTCTCCCCATCTCTGGGTAGAGACCCGCGCCGAGCCGGATTCCCGGCGATGAAGCGCCGTGCAACGCCCAGTATCCCCATTGTGTTGACCGGCTCGCGCCCCGTGAATCGCGGCAGGCCCGAGCATCGGCCATCCAATGACTCGTGTGGGTTGGATGCGAGCACAAGTTGATGTGTTGTTCTGCGCCCAAGCACACGCCGTGTGCGTTGTTTGCGTGGACCACCAATGTTTCGTGTGGGGTCCAAAATCATGAAACGCTCCGTTGATACACAACGCGTTCCGCTCGGTCTTATCGTCTGTGCAAGCTTCGGGATACCGATGCTCGCGTTCGCCTCGCATGCGAACGCCCAATCTAGGCTCGGATTCATCGAAATCACCGAGGAGGCGGGGCTCTCCGATGCCATCCGCGATGTTGCGAACGGATCGCGCTATTCCTCGATGCAGGGCGGCGGGGTCGTTGGCGATTTCAACAACGATGGCTACCACGACATCTTCGCCCTCGCGGGTGGCGGTCTGGCTGACTACCTCTATATCAACAACCAGGACGCGACATTCTCCAACCAAGCCGCCCAATGGGGCGTGGACCTTGCCCACTACTCCTTCGGTGCCAGCGCCGCAGATTTCAATAACGACGGGTACCTCGACATCTTCATCACCTCGTACGGCAGCACCAGCTTTGCGCCCAACTCGGGAAAGATGCTTCTTCTCCAGAACAACGGCCCCGACGAGCACGGCAACTGGTCGTTCACTGATGTCGCGGTTGAGTGCGGGGTCAACAGACTCTTTGGGAACACGCGTGACGGGCTCGGATCGGGCTGGTCCGACTACGACCTCGACGGCGATCTGGATCTTATGGTTTGCGGGTATATCGAGGACCGGGCATGCAACCGGCTGTTTCGCAACGACGGCCCCAACGATGAGGGCATCCACATCTTCACGGATGTGACCGTGATCGCTGGGCTCGAGCGGACGGGAGTCCCTGGCTTCACGCCACAGTTTGTCGACATGAACAACGACCTGTACCCGGAGCTGATCCTGATCGCGGATACGGGGAACTCGAAGTATTTCCATAATATGGGGGATGGCACCTTCGTTGATATGACCCATATCGTCGGCGGGATCAACACCGCGAATGCGATGGGGATCGACATCGGGGACATCAACAACGACGGGCTTCTGGATATGTACATCTCGTCCATCACCTACGACCTGACGGGCGGGCCGGGGAATGTTCTGCTCATCCAGAATTCGGACGGCACCTACGAGAACACCGCACGCGACAACGGCACATACAACGGGTATTGGGGCTGGGGCGTGCTTATGCAGGACTTCGATCACGATCGCGATCTTGATCTGGCCGAGACCAATGGGTTCCTTGGGACCTACAACGGTGACCCGGCCGTGCTCTTTGAGAATCTGGGGGATGGCACAACCTTTTCTGAGGTGGCCCAGCAATCCGGATTTGTGCATACGGGCCAGGGACGCGGGATGTGCCGCATCGACATCGAGAATGATGGCGATCTCGATATTGTCATCTTCGAGAATATCGGGCAGCTCCGGCTCTACGAAAACCTGCTGATTGACGACGCTCCGACGCCCGATGATCGGAACTGGATCCGCGTCCTGCTTGATACCAGCGAGCGCGACACCCTCGCGCCCCACGGTCTCGGTGCAAGCATCAGCGTCATCACCGGCGAACACACCCGGCTTCTCCCGGTCCATTGCGGGACCAACCACGCGTGCTCGTCGCCAATCGAATCACACGCCGGGCTTGATGAATCCACGATCATCGACGCGATCCAGGTCCGCTGGAACGATGGGTCTTTCACAACCCTCACGGGTGTTGATGCGAACCAGATCCTCACGATCAGCGCATCGTCATCGCCTTCGGACTACTTGCCCGATGGCACGCTCGATATCCACGATGTCATCGCGTTCCTCGATCAGTACAACTCAAGCAATCTCAGCGCCGATCACAACGGTGATCTGCGTTTGAACTTCTACGATGTCGCCGGGTTTGTCCGCGACTTCCTCGAAGCACGCTGATCGTTCGCGCACACTTCGCCCACACAGACCGCGAGGCGTCGCCCCCTCTAGTGGGTACGACGCCTGCGGTTTTTTGTAGGTTTACAGCACGCTGGTTAGCCGCCGAAGTCCTCCTTCGGGCATCCCTGCGCGTACAGCTGCAGGAACACGCTGACATCGAAGAAGTTGAACTCGCCGTCGTACGCGAGATCCGCCTGCCCCGATTGATCCGTAAATGCCGCGAGGAACGCGGAGACATCGAAGAAGTTCAGCTCCCCATACGGCTCGGCATAATCCACGGCCGTGCATGGGCTCCCCGGCCCACGGGCCAGGGTCGCGCCGACTGTTACCTGCACACCCGGGTTGTTCAGCGCTCCCGATTCCCACACCAACGGTCCCGATAGCCCGTCGGGCGCCGTCGGTGGCTCGAGCGGGAGTCGGTACACCGTCATCGCGATCCCATCGAACGAGGCGAACCCGCCGTCGTCGTTGATCTGATTCGTGATCTGGTTCATCGCGAACTCCGCCGGCTCTCCGGGGTTGAGCGGTGCCGCGTAGATCACATCGATCGCGGTGTCCCCGAACCCATTGGCCGAGCTGATCCGCAAAAACCCATCCGTTTCAGGAATGCCCTGAGCCGAGATGATCGGGCGTCGGACCACATCCGGGAACCACCCCTTCACGGGTTTCACCACGATCTGAGCCGTCCAGTTGCTGAACGAGAAACAGATCGCGTCGACATTCCACCCGCAATCGATCACATCCTGATTCACGAACCCGCAGACCTCGCCGGAGATCCCCGGGCGCGCGACATTCACCGGCGGGACATTCTTCGCGAGCCCCTTGAACAAGGGCACCGAGTCCGGATCCTGCCCGGGCTTATCGAACTCCATCGATTCGAACGCGTCCTTGATCAGCTGCGCCTTCACATTTGGGTCGGACGACGCCATCCCGCGCACCTGCCCGTCCTTGCGGATCGTCATCGTGTTCCCGTTCGCGTCGCACATCTTGATCTCGATCGACCAGTTCACGATGCTCGGCACATCCGCGTCGCACACCTCCACCCAGAAAGTCCCGATCGGCGCGCCGCCCCCGCGGTACGGTGGGCAGTTCGCGGGTTTCTCCGGCTCATCACTCGGATTGGGGAAGCCCGGAATGTACATCGGGAACGGGTCCAGCGGATCCGTCGCCCCGAGCTTGAGCGCATCGAGCACATCGCCCGCACCCAACCGGATCCGACGATCACCCTCATGCAAGAGCGTGTGCCCGCCCGCGAGCCCGCTCAAATAGATATCCCCGCCGTGGTGGAACGAGGTCAGCGATCGGTTCCGCACATCGCTGCCCGGGACACCCACGCTGGTCTCATCGACCGAGAAGTAGACGAGCGCCGAGTCGCCGGGAGCATCGAACACCCCGTTGCCATTCACATCCATGCGTCCGAACAACGCAACGCCGTCGAGTTCGTCCGCGGGGATCAACCCCAGATCGTTCGCGCTCGCGGCACGCCGGAGCGATGCGGGCGCACCGATGACCACCGTCAGCAGATCCGCGCCCGACCACGCGTTCGCAAGAAGCGTCGGCGACCCCTGCTGCAACGAGAAGTACACCCGCTGACCCGCGGACACCATCGGGTCCGTCATCGCGTCGATGGATTCGACCGGGACGGTGCGTAGCCCGATTCCGGGTTCGTTGTACGCCTGCACATGCCCCGTCGCGCCCGATTGCAACGCGTAGATGTCCGCAGCATTGAACGGTGCCTGTGCCCACACCGGGAAAGGCATCTGCCCGATCGCGCCGGGCTCAACGGAGAACAGGAACGGGAACGCGGACACGCCCGATTGGGTGCTGATGACATCGCCGCGATCGAACGCGTCGATGTTGTCACCGAACACGAGCCCCATCGACGCGAGATTCGCGGTCAAGGTGTTGCTGCCCGCCCCGTTGCCGGTGAAGACCTCACCCGGGTTCGGGGACGCGTTGACCCCGGTGCCGGGCAAGCCCGCCGTCCCGAAGTCATGCGAGAAATCAACCTGCGCCTGCGAAACAGATGCGGCGCACGACAGTACCGATGCGATCACGATGCGTGACATGGTTCCCTCCGTGCGTGCAATGAGTTGTCAGGCGCAGTGTACCGCGCTGCACGACGCACCCAAAGCACGAAAGCAGCTTGCACAAAAACATTGCGTGATCAGGATTCGAGATCATCGAACTTCGGTCGGATCCGCTCGGTCACATCCTTGGGCTTGCCCCCCGTCCGCAGTTCCTCGAGCAGCCGCACATAGGTGTCGTAGCGCACCGCGGAGATCTCGCCCCGCTCGACCGCGTCTTTCACCGCACAACCCGGCTCGTGTTCGTGCGAACAATCCGTGAACTTGCACGAGTGCACATACTGCTCGAACTCGGGGAACAACCAGCGCAGCTCGTCGGGGCTCACATCCGCCAACCCGAAGAACCGGACGCCGGGCGTATCGATCACGCGGATCTCGCCGCCCCCGAACTCTTCGGGGTTGTCGATGAAGTGCATCTCGCTCGCCGTGGTTGTGTGCCGACCACGCTGATCAACATTGCGGACTGTTCCCGTCTCGATCCCCAATCGCGGATCCAGCGCATTGGCAAGCGAGCTCTTCCCAACGCCAGAGTGCCCCACGAAGGCGCAGGTCTTCCCCGCGAGCAATCGGCGCAGCTCATCGACACGCGAAGACGAATCATCACCCGGGGCCGCGGCACACACCGCGATCGGGATCCCCGCGTCGCGGTACGGGTCGAGCTTCTTGAGTGTCTCGGTCAGCTCATCTGTATCGACGAGGTCCGCCTTGTTCACCGCGATGATCGCGTCGCACTCGCCCCACTCCACCGCGACCAGATACCGATCGATCAAACGCGGATGCAACGGCGGCGACGCCACCGAGACCACGATCACCACCACATCGACATTCGCCGCGACGACGCGTTCCTGGCGCGGGTCGTGCGCATCGGGGCGCGCGAGCTTTGTGGTTCGACGCAGCACATTGACCACCTCCGTCTGTTCCTCCTCGCCCGGAAGATCCAGAGGCACGACGCTCACGCGGTCCCCCACCGCGATCGCGGACTGCTGACGACCCGCCATCTCCGCGCTCAATCGGCACAGGATCGGCTCATCCTCACCATCGAGCAGCACCGTGGCGCGTCGACGCGTGAGCCCGACGACCCGGCCCTGTGCGAGCTCCAGTTCCTCTGCGTGCTCGTCACTCGTGCGTTTGTGCGCGTATTCCTTGTCCACCAGACGCAGCACCCAATCGATCAGCGGGTCCGGGCGGCGCTTGCCGCGCCCCACCCGCTCGCCGTCGATGGTCTCACGCGATTTCGATCGCCGACGCTTCTGCGCCTCCGATCGCGCCCGGCGGGCGTCCTCGTACAACCGATCCTTCTCGTCTTTGGGCAAAGACTCCAGGATCCCTTCCAGCTTGGCTCGTTGGTGCTTGTTCAACAGGGCATTGTTAGCCCCCCCGGACACAAAAGCCCCGTACAATCCCGCACGCAAACGAGGAGTACCCATATGTCGACCGCCACCACCACCCCATTCGCCGTCCGCACCCGTGAAACGCTCGAGATGCTCGAGTCCTCCGGGCAACTCAAGCACCTCCAGACCCTCGACTCGCCCATGGGCGCAACCGTCACCATGGTCGACGACGACGGCTCAAAGCATGATCGCATCTGCATGTGCTCCAACAACTACCTCGGGCTCGCCAACCACCCCGATGTCGTGGAGTCCGGGATCGATGCCCTCCGCAAGTACGGCGCAGGCACCGCCTCCGTCCGGTTCATCTGCGGCACATTCTCCCCGCACCTCACCCTCGAACAAACCATCGCCGAGTACATGGGCACCGAAGCCGCCTACACCTTCGTCTCCTGCTGGAACGCGACCGAGGCCCTCTTCCCCACCTGCTGCGAAGCGGGCGACATCATCATCTCCGACGAGCTCAACCACGCGTGCATCATCGACTCCATGCGCCTCACCCCCGTCATCAAGAAAGGCGTGAAGAAGGGCGTTTTCAAGCACTCCGACATGGACTCGGCCCGCGAGGCGCTGGAAAAAGCCAAGAACGACCCCGAGGTCACCGGGCAGATCTGGCTCATCACCGACGGCGTATTCTCCATGGAGGGCGACATCGCCGACCTTCCCGGGCTCCGCGCGCTCTGCGACGAGTACAACGCCCTGCTCGTCGTCGACGACTCCCACGGGCACGGCGTCATGGGCCAAACCGGACGCGGCACCCACGAGCATTACAACATGATCGGCAAGGTCGATGTCTTCACCGGCACCCTCGGCAAAGCACTCGGCGGCGGCGCGGGCGGGTTCATCGCGGGCTCCAAGGACCTCGTCGAGCTCATCATCCAACGCGGACGCCCGACGCTCTTCTCCAACGCCCTCCCCGTAACCGTCGCTGCGAGCGCGAACACCGCGATCCGCACGCTCATGAACGAGCCCCAGCGCGTGCAGAAACTCCGCGATGTCACCACCTACGCCCGTAAGCAGCTCGCAGCCGCCGGGTTCGAGGTCCTCGAATCCCCCACCGCGATCTGCCCCATCATCGTCGGCGACACCGCCAAAGCCATCGCGATGTCCAAGAAACTCCTCGAGCACGGCATCTTCGTCATCGGCTTCGGCTACCCCGTCGTCCCCGAAGGCACCGCACGACTCCGAATCCAGATGTCGGCTGCGCATGAGAACGAGCATGTGGATCAGTTGGTTGAGGCTTTGAAGAAGCTGTGAATGCCATACTGCGCACGATGCAAGTATGACCTTCAGGGAGTCCCCTCTGTAGCGCCGTGTCCTGAGTGCGGCTGTATCTACCAGCAAAGTTCACTTAGGGAGCCAGTTGCTCGCACTTGGAGGAAGACTGCAATTACGATTGCCGTCTTCTTCATCTCATTGTTTCTCTTCACTTATGGTGCCGGGCCAATTCATTTCGCGGGCAACGGCTCGATCAAGTTCAACAACTTGCCCTTCGCTATCTATATCCTCGCTTATGTAATCTGCACCATCTCCTTGACACTGATTCCATTCTGGTTTCTCCGACGAGATCGCTTGATGCAATCAAATCAGAAACGATTGACAATCGAAACAATCTACTTTGCAATCACGATCCCTATGGCGGCAGTTGTCATCCTGATTGCTTACACCATCATCGGTGTGAGTGTGTTGTGAACTACTCGATTGCTCCGTCCCTCTATCAGCCCCAACGGGGCTGCGGCCTGTAGCCACGGGTGAAGCGCAGCGCAACCCGTGGACCGCTCGCCCCACCGATCCCCTTCGCCCCGGAGGGGCGAGGGAAGAGCTCAGGTATCGAACGCACCACAGGTGGAGCGCCTCCCCTGCCCCAATTGGGTGTGCGCACAACACAAATTGCGGGCATCTTCATCCGCCTCTCTGAATTGTCTTGGCAGCCACCGAGACTGAAGCATACTTGGGGTTCTCGACGACCCCGCTGCTTGTGCTCCGGGACCGATATGTGAGGGGAATGCGCTCCGGCGTCGGCCCCTGACCACACCCACTCGGTCGCCGACGAGTTCACGAACCTCACACACAAGGAGCAAGCCATGAGGGGAACGCACAGATTCATCACGATCGGCGTCGCGCTTTCGTGCACCGCGGCTATCACACAGGCAGGGACCTTCGCGCTCGGGTACGGCGGGGGCGTCTCGTTCACATCCACCCACACCGAGAGTGTCCCGGGTTCGGGAATCTACGACATCGGTGTGAGCGACACCTTCTATTTCGAGCCCGGCGCCGGCGGATGGGAGAAAATCCTTCTCCCGCCCAGCCAGGGGTTTATCCCGGGGCAGACCTACTGCATCAACGAGTGGTTCACATTCTGCCCGCCCCCAACAGGCGGGCCTTCGCAGCCGCTCGAAGACTGGCATGAGATCATCTCGTTCGGGCCGGACGGCAACCCGTGGGATATCTGGGTCACCGATCTGGGCGACCCGGTGATCAGTTTCGATCCCGACTCGCGCGAGCCAGTCCCGGGGCTGCAGTTCATGATCAGCACCGACGGCACCGGGCTGTGGTTCGATTTTGACCCGATCGACATCGGCCCGGACGGGGTGACGCTGCACATCACCAAGTACTTCCAGTACACTGGATCGACTGTTTCGTTCGACCCGGTCACCATCACCCAGTACCCGACCCCAACCCCGAGCTCGATCGCGCTGCTCGGGATTGCCGGGGTCATCACCTGCAGACGCAAGCGTTGATCACGATGCTGTTCGTGCGTCTGCCATTCACTCGCATTCGAGAGCGCCCCGCGGCAACGCGGGGCGTTTCTCTGCGCCGATCACGCTAGCTCGTCGTCCGCCACGCGGTAGCGCGGGTCTTCGAGCACATTGACCTCGACCATATCGCCCGCCTTGTGCAGCAGCTTGGCGCATTCCAGACTCAGATGACGCAGGTGCAGGGTTTTGCCGGCCTTGCGATACTTCTCGGCGAGGTTGTCGATCGCCTCAATGGCCGAGTGGTCCATCACGCGTGAGTTGGCGAACTCGATCACCACATCGTCCGGGTCCTGCTTCGGATCGAACATCTCCAGGAAGTCTTTCACGGAGCCGAAGAACAGCGGACCGTTGAGCTCGTAGGTCCGCGATCCGTCCGGGTCGTCGCGCTGCACGATGTTGATGTGGCTCGCGTGCTCCCAGGCGAAGATCAGCACGGAGACGATGACGCCCACGATCACCGCGAGCGCCAGGTCGGTCATCACTGTGACCGCCGAGACAAGGACGAGCACAAAGGCGTCCTTGACCGGGATCTTGCGCATGATGCGGAAGCTGGACCACTCGAATGTCCCGATGACGACCATGAACATCACGCCGACCAGCGCCGCCATGGGGATCCGCTCGATCAGTCCGGACCCGAAGAGGATGAACGCGAGCAGGAAGAGGGCGGCGCTGATGCCCGAGAGTCGCCCGCGACCGCCGGACTTGATGTTGATGACGCTCTGCCCGATCATGGCGCAGCCGCCCATGCCGCCGAAGAACCCGGTGGCGGTGTTGGCAATGCCCTGGCCCACGCACTCGCGGTTGCCGCGACCGCGGGTCTCGGTCATCTCATCGATGAGCGTCAGGGTCAGCAGCGACTCGATCAGCCCCACGCCGGCGAGGATGAATGCGTAGGGCGCGATGATCTTGAGCGTCTCCATATTAAAGGGGACATCGGGCAGCGCAAAGCTGGGCAGCCCGCCCTTGATCGATGCCAGATCGCCCACCGTCTTGGTGTCGAGCCCAACAAAGATCACGATCAGCGACACGACCAGAATCGCGACCAGCGAGCTGGGGATCTTCTTGGTGAGCTTGGGGAGGTAGTGGATGATGCCCATGGTCAGCGCGATCAGTCCACAGAACAGCAGCAGCGTGGTGCCCGTCATCCATCCGTGGGTCTCCACGCCGTCCACGACCTTCTTTGTGTGGAACTGCTCGAGCTGCGAGAGGAAGATCACGATCGCCAGCCCGTTGACGAATCCCAGCATGACCGGGTGCGGCACGATGCGGATGTACTTGCCCAGTCGCAGCAGCCCCACCGTGATCTGGATCACGCCCGTCAGGACCACCGCCGCGAAGAGGTACTGCACGCCGTGCGCGGCGACCAGCGAGACCATGACGACCGCCATGGCACCCGTGGCGCCGGAGATCATGCCCGGTCGACCGCCGAAGATCGAAGCGAGCAGCCCCACCATGAACGCCGCGTACAGCCCGACCAGCGGGTCAACGCCCGCGACGAACGCGAACGCGACCGCCTCGGGAACCAGCGCGAGTGCGACCGTCAGCCCCGACATCAGCTCACGCTGAATATTGTGACCATAGCCCGTGCTCGCCTCGTCGCGAACACTCGTTGCGAGTGTGCTCATCATCTTTGAACTGCCTTCATTTTGGGGATGATCGAACACGCCGCGCCGATCAGAGTCTGGATGATTGGCGCACGAACCCGGAGATCAACTATGCCACTCGGAATGAGGATAAATCCTCTCAGGAATCACGCAAACCGAACGCCTTACTCCCTTTATCGGCATCTGGCTTCATTTCCTGTTTACTCCGGAATCGACCATGAACGCCAACCGAGGTTCCGATGCGCTTATCACCACTGCCACTGATTGCCCTCGTTATGAGTTCGATGCTGCCCATCTCCGGGTGCGGGACGACCGGTCAACATGCCCCTTCAGCCGTGGCGGGCCGGAGCGAGGTGCTCTACCTCTCCAACCGTGACGGCGATTATGAGATCTATCTCCAGAACCTCACCACAGGCGTTCTCACCAAGCTCACGGACAACGATGTCACGGAGTTTGGGCTCGCATGGTCACCGGACGGCACCACCATCGCGTTCGGGCGATGGATCGACGACAACCGCGATCTCTACACCATGCGTGCCGACGGATCGGGCGTGACGCGCCTCACCGAGCCCGGATCACAGGCCTCCTCCCCGGATTGGTCGCCGGACGGCTCACGCATCGTGTACACCTCGCGTCGTGATTCAGAGCGGGGCGAGATCTACACCATGAACGCGGACGGGAGTGACATCACACGGATCACCAATAACGATCGCTACGAGGAGGTTCCCGCATGGTCGCCCGATGGGCACCGCATCGCATTCGGAGCGCTCGCAGGGACATCGAAGGATGATTCGTACCTGCAGATCTTTGTTCTGGACCTGCGGACAGGACGCGAACAACAACTGACAGAGTTGCATGGGCACAGCTCGGCCCCGCGATGGTCGCCCGATGGGTCGCGCATCGCGTTCTATGGGAATGTTGGAGATGGGTTCGACGGCGCGGATATCTTCACCATCGCTCCGGACGGATCCGGGCTGACCAACCTCACCAACGATCCCGAGCCGGACTGGCAACCCGACTGGTCACCCGACGGCACCCAGATCGTCTGGGCCCGCGGCCCCGGGGACCCACTGGATATCTGGGTTATGCGCGCGGACGGAACACAGCGACGATCAATCGACATTGAGCAGGGCCGAGACGAGCAGCCATACTGGCGACCGAACCGCTGATCCAGGGAGCGTCATCGACGCGGATTGCGGGGCGTGCCCTTCATCCCACCGCTGCCGGGACGATTCACTACGCGAGGACCATTGATCGATGCTGGCTTCACGGGGTGAAACCCAGAGTCATCGTTTTCCTGATCATGCTCTCCGTCGTTGTCCTCGCTGTACTCGCCGTCATAGTCGCGGTTGTAATCTTCTTCGCTCTTGTCCGGGGCACGGTGCTCCTGAATCGCCTGCTCGCGATCGCCGGAATCCATCTCCGCCATGTCAACACGAGCGAACAGCAAACGCCCAGCGGCGGTCTGCATCGAGCTGGTGATCACCAGTTCCTTGACCTGCCCGATGTACGGGTAGCCATCTTCAGCGACAACCATGGTGCCGTCTTCGAGATACCCGACGGCCTGACCGTGCTGCTCACCGGGCTTGATCAGCTCAACCGTGATCATTTTGCCCGGGATCACGACGGGCTTGAGCGCGTTGGCGAGGTCGTTGACATTGAGCACCCGGATCTTCTGGATCGTGGCGATCCGCACCAGGGCGATGTCCAACGACACGAGCATCGCGGGCATCCGACCGCACAACTCCACGAGCGCCAGGTCCACGCCCTTCTTCTGCGTGGGCGAGTTGTCCAGCACGACATCGACACCGCTCATCTTCTGAAGCTTGTGGGCGATGTCCAGCCCGCGGCGGCCCTTGTTCCGCTTCATGCGATCGCGTGAATCCGCGAGCAACTGCAGCTCTTCGAGCACGAACTCAGGGATCACGATCGTCTGCTGGATCAGCCCTGACGCGGCGATATCCGCGATGCGTGCATCGATCAGCGCCGAGGTATCCAAGACCATGGGCATCGGGCCTCGCATCTCTTTGGCGAACTCTACATACGGGATGACCAGACGGAACTCGTCCTGAGTCTGCAGGACCATCGTGATACCGAGGTACGAGAGCGAGACGCCCATCAGGACCTTGATCGCGGTAGTGAATGCACCAAAGGCAGATGCCTGCAGATCCCAGGTCTGCACGATTAGATCGATCACTGTGGAGAAGACCCACGCCGTCATCAGTCCGGCCATGAGTCCGAACACCACGCCCGAGATCAGGGAGATCTTCTTCTGAGGCGTGAACATGTCGATCCCGAGGAACAGAAACGACATCGTCAATGCGATCAGGACCGGGATCCACCAGTTTTGGGCGAACCCGATCTCGAGCTCGTCCGCGTTGCGATTGATGCTGAGCACATAGAGCAGCACCACAATCAGCATGAGGGCAACAAAGCCGATTCGGATGAATCGAAGAAACATTTTCTTGTTCAGATCTTCATGTTCGCGCGTCATTACAGTCCACCTCTTGCACGCCTCGAGCGGATTCCATAGGATTGATAGTTGCTGCTCACTCTCGTTTCGTGGCTCGCGTCCCGAATCCAGTCTAGCAGATTCCATTCTCGGATTCGTCAAAAAGAGACCAGAATCCATACCCCACGACCATCTTTTATAGAGCGAGTCCTCCGGTGACGCCCGATACCTCAGATCCAACACAAGACCCGAACCCGACGAACTTTATCAACCGGGATCTGTCTTGGCTTGAGTTCAATCGCCGGGTGCTCGCACAGGCGTTCGATGAGCGAACCCCGCTGCTCGAACGCCTGAAGTTCATCGCGATTTTCGCCTCGAATCTCGATGAGTTCTTCATGAAGCGAATCGGACTGCTCAAGTCCCGACACCGCCAGCAGATCGCCCATTCGCCCAACCGCCCAGACGAGCTCCCGCCCCTCCAGACGCTCCATGCCTGCTACGAAATGATCCGTCAGATGGAGGATGAGCTCTCGCAGGCGTTCGACGACGAGATCGTCCCTGCGCTCAAAAACCAGGGAATTGAAATCCTCAACTATGAGGACCTCGGCAAGAAAAACCGCAAAGCCGTCGACGAATGGTTCAACACAGCCGTTTTCCCGATTCTCACCCCGCTCGCCGTCGATCCGGGGCACAGATTCCCTTTCATCTCGAACCTCTCCACGAACCTGGGCCTGCTCGTTGAACCCGTGTCACCAAGCACCCACGGAACGGACGAGCCCCGGTTCGCGCGGATCAAGATCCCCGCCGTTCTCCCGGCCTACATCCGCGTCGACGCGCTCCGATCCGGCGAGGATGAGCCCGACGAGCCAACCCCCGACGCACCAGCGCGATTCGTCCCGCTCTCGCAGATCATCATCAACAACCTTGATGACCTCTTCCCGGGTATGCGCGTCATTGAGGTCCTTCCGTTCCGGCTGACCCGAAGCGCCGCCGTCGAACTCGATGATGAGGATGTCGAAGATCTTCTTGAGCATGTCGAGGAAGAGCTCCGGATGCGCCGTTTCGCGAACGCGGTCCGAATCCAGACCCCGCCCAACCCGTCGCAGAGAATCCTCGATTTTCTCACCAACGAACTGGGCCTCTCGAAGGATGATCATTTCTCCCGCCCCGGCCCGCTGGCGTGCATCGACCTTTTCGAGATCGCTGGGATCGATCGCCCCGATCTGCGTACCTCGCCTTGGAAACCCGTTCGGCCCGCCGCGCTCGCCGACCCTGAGGCGGATATTTTCGCGAAGATCCGTGAACGCGACATCCTCGTGCATCATCCTTACGAGTCCTTTTCCGACTCTGTGGAGCGTTTCATCGATTCCGCTTCCAAGGACCCCGATGTTCTGGCGATCAAGCTGACGCTGTATCGCACGAGTCAGGACTCGCCGTTCGTCGATTCACTCGTCCGAGCCGCCGAAGAGGGGAAGCAGGTCGCCTGCCTCGTCGAACTCCGCGCCCGATTCGATGAAGAAAAGAATGTGACCTTCGCCCGACAGCTCGAGTCGGCTGGCGTGCATGTGGCCTACGGGGTGCTGGGGCTCAAAACCCACTCCAAGTGCTCGCTTGTTGTCCGGCGGGAAAAAATCCAGGGCTCGTGGGGGCTGCGCACCTACGCGCACCTCGGCACGGGCAACTACCACCCCAAGACCGCCCAGCTCTACACGGACCTCGGGCTCCTGACCGCAGACGAGCAGATCACCTCGGATGTTGTCCGCCTCTTCAACATGATCACGGGTTTGAGCTCGGGCCAGCATTACAACCAGCTGGTGGTCGCGCCTGACCACATGCGAAACCGGTTCATGGCCCTGATCGACAACGAGATCGCGAACGCGCAAGCAGGCAAACCGGCGCATATCTACGCGAAGATGAACTCGATGGAAGACCGGATGATCACTGAGAAGCTCTACGAGGCTTCGCAGGCCGGTGTGCAGATCGACCTGATTGTTCGCGGGTTCTGCTGCCTCAAGCCCGGCGTCCCGGGGCTCTCCGAGAACATCCGTGTGATCTCCATCATCGGCCGCTTTCTCGAGCACTCACGCATCTACGCGTTTTCAAATGCGAGCACGGATCCCAAGGATTTCCACTACTTCATCAGCAGCGCGGATTGGATGTATAGGAACCTCTCCAACCGTGTCGAGGCCGCGTGCCCCATCCATGACCCCGATGCCAAGCAGCGGTTGTGGGAAATCATCGATTTCGCCCTCCGAGACAGGCGGAAATCGTGGATGATGCACCCCGATGGGTCCTATTCCAGACTGCAGCCCAGGAAAGACCAGGACCCCGATTCGCCCGAATCGTTGGGGACCTTTGAGACCCTGATGCGAACCACACGCAACATCCGCCCCCTTCCCTAACCACCCGATCACCAAACGCCCCGACATACGCGTACTATTCCCTATGCGCTCCCACTCAGTCATCACCGGCATCGGACCAATCTCCTCGCTCGGAGTCGGTCCGGACGCGTTCTGGGAATCGCTCCAGAGCGGCTCACACGCCATTTCTCCGATCGAATCCTTTGATGCCCGGGGCTTCCGAGTCCGGGCTGCAGGTGAAGTTCGCGATATCAAGATCCGTGACTTTGTACCCAAGTCATATCGCAAAGCCACCAAGGTGATGGCCCGTGATACCGAACTGGCTGTTATCGCGGCAAAAGCCGCGGCCGACGATGCCGGGCTCAAGACCCGCGGGTCCGAGGATTCGGACGAAGGGTTTGAGATCCAACCCGCCCGTGTGGGATGCCAGATCGGTGCGGGGCTGATCGCCGCCGAAACCGAAGAACTCGCCCGTGCTGTCGTCACCTCGCAAGACGACGATGGGCGATTCTCAATGCGCAAATGGGGCACGGAGAACGAGGGCGAGTCGGGGATGAACAACCTCCCCCCGCTCTGGCTGCTCAAATACCTCCCCAACATGCTGGCGTGCCATGTCACGATCATCCATGGCTTGGAGGGCCCATCGAACACCATCATGGGTGCTGAAGCGAGCGCCTTGCTCTCAATCGGCGAGAGTGCACGCGTCATCGAGCGCGGCAGCGCTGATATGTGTTTCACGGGTGGTGCGGAATCCCGGATTAACCCGCTCGGGCTCATCCGGTGGGATTACGCCGGGCGACTCGCGCCGATTGACATTGATGACAACCCTGCAGATATCTGCAAACCCTACGATTCTGGCTCAAAGGGCGGGCTGCTCGGCGAGGCCGGTGGCATGCTCGTCATCGAATCCGAATCGCACGCGAAAAACCGGGGTGCAAGGGCATATGCGCGTATCACCGGCTTTGGCGCCGCACAAACCCCGCGTCCCTACATCCCCGGATCGAGTGCGTTGCGCACGCACGACGACATCGAACGCGGGCTCAGCGCCAGCATGACCTTGGCGATGCGTGAAGCAAACAAACGACCCGAGGAAATTGACGCGATCTTCGCCCTGGGGCTTGGGCAGCCGGTTTTAGACGGCATGGAACTCGGCGCTATTCGTGAAGCGTTGGGCAACCCCGCGACGATCCCGCCGATTGTCTCGCTCGCACACAGGACAGGGAACACCATGGCCGCCCACGCGGGTTTGATGACCGCCGCCGGTGCGTTGTGCCTGAAAAACCAATCACTGCCGGCGTCTTCAGTTGTTTATGGAGACCCAACCCCCCGTAACCCGCTTCGAACGGTGATGATTTGCTCCCCTTCTTTGGGTGGGCAATCCGGGGCACTTGTGCTCGAATCGTGCAACTAAGTGATTTCCCTGCCACTATTTATTTAGGTAAATTGCCCTGATTCGATGTGCTTGGCATATACACTCTGACATACCATTTCGGCTTGTAATGTATTTCTCAGGAGTCATGATTCATGCATGAACAACGAAACCACACTCGGGGACGACGCCCTACCCCGCTCTCCGACCTGGATCCGGCATTGACCGAGATCAGCCGTCGCGTCATCGGATGCGCGATCGAGACCCACAAAGAGCTTGGCCCCGGCTACCCACTTGACATCTACCGAAAAGCGCTCGCTCACGAGCTCAAGCACGAAGAAATCTCCTTTGAGTTCGACAAGACCTTCGCCGTCGAGTTTGACGGTGAGGACATCGGGAATGTGAATGCGGACATGTATGTCGGCGATCGCTTCCTCCTCAAGCTCCTCGCGGACAACAACGAGGTTGATGGTGGAGCCCGCTCCGAGCTGCGTGCAGTCCTCCGGGCCGCGGATCTCGAACTCGGGCTGATCATCAACTTCGGACAGCGCCGTCTCAAAGACGGTCTCGTCCGTGTCCTCAACCCCGATGCGCTCCGCAACGACGACGAAGAGGACTACGATGATGAAGAGGAAGCCGAGTACGCGAACACCGCGGAGGAGTAGCCCCCATGCAGAACGGTCCCACGAACGGTGCTCAGTCCTCCAACGGTCACCGGGTCGTGATCACCGGCATGGGTTGGGTCACACCGCTCGGAACGCAGATCGATCAAACATGGGACCGCCTGCTCAACGCGGACAGCGCGATCGGGCAGGTCTCGCGGTTTGATGCCGACACATGCTCCACGAACTTCGCCGCGGAAGTCAAGGGCTTTGATCTCAAGAACCACATCGGTGATCGCGCTGACGCACACGCGGACGCGGGCATCTCCACGCAGTTCGCGCTCGCCGCAACTCAAGACGCGTGGACGATGGCGGGGATGGACCAGACCCCGCCTGACCTGATGCGGACAGGGATCTACCTCGGGGCAGGCGAGGGCGTTCTTGATTACGACCCCTTCATGGCGGCCAACATCGCGGGGTACAACGCCGAGTCGCGTTCGCTCGATAACGAGACCTGGGCACGCGTCGCCTACGACGGGCTCTCGCCCACGATGGAGGTCGAGCAGGAACCCCAGCTCACCTCGACGCACATCGCCTACGAGTTCGGGACGATGGGTCCGACGCTCAACTGCATGACCGCGTGCGCGGCATCGACCCAGGCGATCGGCGAGGCGTTCGAGATCATCCGTCGCGGCGACGCCGACGCCATGATCGCAGGCGGGTGCCACTCCATGATCCACCCGCTGGGCATGACCGGGTTCATGCGCCTCACCGCGATGTCGACCAGGCGCGACGATCCCCAGCACGCGTCGCGCCCGTTTGATAAGACCCGCGACGGGTTCGTCATGGGCGAGGGCGCGGGGATCCTGATCCTCGAATCGCTCGAATCCGCCAAGCGCCGCGGAGCGAATATCCTCTGCGAAGTCGTCGGGTTCGGGTCCACCGCCGATGCATACCGGATCACCGACATCCACCCCGACGGGAAGGGCGGCGCGGGCGCGATGGCCGCGGCGCTTGAGCAAGCCGGGATCGATCCCCACGCGACCGATGAAAACGGACGCCCCTTGGTGCACTACATCTCGGCCCATGGCACGGGGACGCAGGAGAACGACAAGACCGAATCCGCGGGCGTGCGATCCGTCTTCGGCGACCTCGCCACCGAGGTGCCATTCTCCTCCATCAAGTCCATGATGGGACACCTGATCCAGGCCGCGGGCGCTGTGGAACTCATGACCTGCATCCAGGCGGTCCGCACAGGAATTATCCCCCCCACGGGCAATCTCAACGAGGTGGACCCGGTTTGTGGGCTCGACCATGTGCCGCTCGAGCCGCGCGACGAGAACCACCGCGGTGGCGTCGATGTCTGCCTGTCCAACTCGTTTGGGTTCGGTGGACAGAACGATACGATCTGCGTCCGTCGCTTCCGTGACTGATTAAAATCATTCGTGGTACTCCTGATAAGGGGTGCCCGTACTCGCCGCTTCAGTGACGCAGTACGAGTTGAGATCGTGCACACGCGGCGAACTGCGCGGCTGGGCCTCGAGCACGGGCACCCCGGTTCCGATACACCTACCTCACCCGGCGACGGAACGCATACTCGCCTCCGCTTCCTGCTGGTGCACATCGCCCACACCTCGACCCGAGATGTCGCCCACCATTGATTCCCAGCGTGGATCCCACGCGATCGCCTCGGGCGTGCAGCAAGCGACGCTGCGACCGTCGCCGAGTGTTCGCAGCGCGCTCTGCCCGCTCGCCTTGGCGTGCACGAACCGCTCGAGGAACAGCTCGCGCATCCAGTACATCTCCTTGTTGGCGGGGGTCCGCACCGGATGCCGACGCGCCGCGTGGGCCATCATCTCGTCGCTGACCAGATCGTCGGCCTTGTCACGCAGCGCATCGACCCACCCATACCCGACGCCGTCGCTGAACTGTTCTTTCTGGCGATACAGGATCGAGTCGGGCAGCCAATCACCCTCACGGAAGGCCTCGCGGAGGATCGCCTTCTCGACGCCCGCCCAGACGCCGCCCCACTTGTCACTGCCTGGGATCATGCGATCCTCGGGGTCGATGCTCATGCAATGATCCACAAACGCGCGATCAAGCAGCGGGAATCGCAGTTCCAGCCCTGATGCCATGGGTGCTTTGTTTGCACGCATGACATCGAACTGATGCAGACGGGATGTCTTGCGAACGGTTTCCGCGTGGAACTCCTCGGCGCTGGGCGCCTTGTGGAAGTAGAGGTACCCGCCGAAGATCTCATCTGCACCTTCACCCGAGAGGACCATCTTGAACCCCGCGTCACGGACACGCTGTCCGAGCAGATAAGTGGGCACGCCCGTGCGGACCTGCTGATCGCTCTCGATATGCTCGAGCGTCTTGGGGAGCGCGGCCATCGCCTCCTCGATGGTGAAGCGGAACTCGTGATGGATCGAACCGATGTGCCGTGACACCTCGCGTGCCTTGATCAGGTCAGGCGAGTCGTCAAGACCGATCGAGAAGGTGTGGATCGGATCGCCCGTGCGCTGACGATGCAGGCGTGATGCGATCGAGGCAACGAGTGACGAATCCAGACCACCTGAGAGCAGCACACCCCAGGGCGCATCGGATCGGATCCGCTTGGCAACAGCCGTCATGAGGTGCGCCTGAACCAGTCTCGGGTTACTGCTCCCGCCCGAGACCGGCCCATGCGCCCACGCGGGCCGATACCAACGCACGAGTCGCATCCCTCCCTCGTCGTTCACCCAGGCGGTGCCCGGTTCAACGAGTGCGACCCGTGCGCAGTCTTCGACCAGCGCCTTCATCTCTGATGCGAACCACACCGTGCCGTTTTCGTGCCAGCCGATGTACATGGGGCAGATGCCCATGTGATCGCGCCCCGCGATCCAGTACCCGGTCCGCGGATCGACATGCACGATGGCGAACTGCCCGTCGAGCTTACCGAAGCCTTCGGCACCGAACCGCTGCAAGGCGGGTCCGATGGCCTTGGAATCCGCGGCGCACGCGGGGGTCACACCCAGCTCGTCGATGAGCTCGTCCGCGTTGTAGATCTCGGAGTTGCTGACCCAGACGCCGCGCCCGTCGTCGATGGGCTGCAGCCCGTCCTCGGGTGCCATGATCGCGAGGCGTTGGTGGCCAAGCCACCCGCCCTTGCCGCGCCAGATCCCGCGTTGATCCGGGCCGCGATGCTCCAGCAGGTCGAGAAGCTCACTCGCCCGCACGCTCAGCGATGCGGACGCGCCGCCCGATCGCTGTGTATCCAAGATGGTCAGAAAACCGCACATTGCTCACTCCACGCTCGATCTCGTCGGGTCTCGTCGCGGAGGAGGCCTGGTTTGCACAAACCAAAGAAAAGGCCTCGTCCGAGACGAGGCCCTTGTGGTTCTTGTGTTGTTCGCCGCTCACGCCCAACGCAGACCAAATGCCTCGTCCATCCCGTTGGTAACGAGATTGACATTGCAAAGGCAATTGGTAATCGGATTGGTCGAGAACTGGCTCATGGCACGCATACTACATACCTTCGTGTCAAACTCAAGACCTGTTTCCCATAATTCAGCACAATCATTGATCGACCTCGCATTTCCTTGTTATCGGCACCTTCCCAAAACGCCTAGATTCACGCGGAATCCGCTGTGCCGCCGATAGATCCATCATGTCCAAGCTCGCTATGATCCAGGGTTCCATCACCGGTCTCGCCGTCGTCGGTGCGACCGCGGTGGTCGCGATGGTCGGGCTGCGTTTCGCAAAGGCAGACGCCGCTAACGCGGTCTACAAGTCGCGCCTTCAGGACCTCTCCTCCGAATACGAGACTCTCCGCACGCACTACAACAGCGCAGTTCGCCAGACGGCCGTGACCGAACTCGTCGTCAGGGACCGGTCCGTCACGGTTCAGGTCCGAACGATCGAGGGCACCGTCGAAACCATCGAGACCGATGCGAACGCGGACAAAGAGATCTATGTGGACTTCGCCCTCATCGAGGGGCGGCTCTGGATCCGGCGCGTCTTCGATGCGGACACCCCGCCATCACAAGCAACCCTGATCAACCCCAAGCTCGCGCAGATCGATTGGGACCAGGAGAACGCGCTCGTCGGACAAGCGGTCTATCGACAGCTCGGTGAGGGGCGATGGGTCGTCAACACCTCCGGCGACGGCGCGCTCGCGCTCACCCGGGTCCCCGAGGACCAGATCGTCAACCTCGCGCCACCGCCCGAGATCGGCAACTTCGACGAGATCCAATCCGAGGTCTCCGAAGAGATCGACAAAGTCTCGTGGCGCGATGTCTTCGCGGCGGTGCTCGGCGACTGAGTCATTCACTCGTTGCGGGCCATCGCGATCCGCGTCACGCCCAAGATCTTGCGGGTGCGTGTGTCCTGCACATACACGATGATCGATGCGTGCTCCCGATCCACATCACCCGGCACATCGATCTCGACCGTTGCGCCGTCGCCCTCCATCGCGACCGAATCAAACCCACGCACCACATGATCGTGCTCAAGCGTGCGTCCCTTATTCTCGCCTCGATCGGGGGTCTGCGACAAATCACGCTCGACGATCGCCGCGACGATATCCCAGTTGCGATGGAGCAGCTCGACCTCCATCTCCACGCGTGCCTTGATACGGACCGAGTTCACGCCTGTGGTGCTTGCTTCTGCAACGACCTCGACCGGGGCGGGGCGCTGGAGCGCCCGCTCGATTTCCTTCTCGGCGCGTTCCTTGTCCGAGCCGACGAACCCCACCGCACCGTTGACGATCATCTGCGGCGTGTACACGCGCTGATCGCGCAGGGTCTTGGCGTATGCCCGCTGACGCTCGCTCGCCGCGGCGGTGGAGTACGGGTCCTTCCAGCCCAAGCGGTCCCAATAGTCCACATGGAAACTCAGCACGAATACATTTTGCCCGTCGTCTTCATCGACGAGTTCGCTCGCGACCCGATCCGCGGGCGGGCAGCTTGAGCATCCTTCGCTCGTGAAGAGCTCCACCAGCGCAAAGGGCTCGGCCGCGTGCGTCGTCATGGTGATCACCATCGGCATCAAAGCCGCCAAAGTCGTGTATTTGAATCGCATATTCATTGAACAGGTCCTCCCACGCGTGTTATTCCACCCCCGCCTGCCCCTTCCACACGCACCAGTAGTGCACCGCTGCTGCGTGCCACACGATGTGGCGATGCATCACGCCCATCATGAACTCAAACGACAGGTCCTCGCCATGGCGCACATCGCCCACCCGATCCGGATCCGATCGGCACCAGTCCGCGAACCGACCCGCGTCTTCTTTGAGCATCTCGACCTGCTCCGCGAGCCCATCGGGCATGCTCGGCCACGACGCGATCTCGTCCTCGCCCATGAACGCGCGAGCGTGGATGCGGAATACCTCGCACACATGCATCAGGTGCCATGCACCCGAACCCACTTTGCTCGGATCGCCCATCCGTTCGTACGGGTGCTTCTCGATCGTCATCCGCAGTGACTCGTACGGCTCATCGATCGTCATCAACACCTGATCAACCAGCGCATGAACTCGTATTGAATGATCACTCATGCACCGAGTCTACCACATCAGGGTACGACCACCCCGTACCCTTCGCTGAAGACATCGACCGGATCACCAACACCCAGCGGCGCTCCCGATGCATTCCACACCACGATCATGATCATCCAGACGAGCGTGAACGCGATCGTGTACGGCAGCATCATCGCGATCAGCGTCCCGATCCCTGCCCTTGGCGCGTACTTCTGCACATACATCAGGATGATCACCATATACGGGTTCAGTGGCGTGATGATGTTCGTCGTCGAGTCACCGATTCGGTACGCCGTCTGCGTCATCTCCGGGCGGATCCCGATGAGCATGAACATGGGCACAAAGATCGGTGCGAACAACGCGTACTTCGCGCTCATCGATCCAACGAACAGGTTGAACACCATCGTGACGAGAATAAACGCGATGAGCAACGCCCCAGCGCCGAACTGTTGATTGAACAACCACTCGCCGCCGGAGAACGCGAGCATCCGTCCGAGCCCGGACTCATCGAAGGCCGCGACGAACTGACCCGCGAAGAACGCGAGCACGATGATCGGTGCCATCCCGGCCATCGACTCGACCATGGTCTGGGCCGCGTCCTTGGTGGACTTGATGTTCCCCACCACCGCACCGTACACGCACGCGGGGAGGATGGTCAGGATAAACATCAACGGCACAATCACCGCCACCCAACGCGGGAACGGCCCGTCCGTGCCATGCAGCGGCGAGTCCTTCCAGAACACCAGCAACGCGGTGAACGCGAGCCCGATCCCGAAAACAACCCCCGCCCAGAGCAACCCCTTCACCTCTTCGGGCTTGAGCGTCCCGTGCCCATCGAGCGTCGACGCGTGCGCCAGGTCCGGCCCGCCATCCTCCGGCGACTTCGCGCTCAACCGTTTCTCAACGAACATCGCCGTGATCGCCCACCCGACAAAGGTCAGGATCACCGTCGAAACCGCCATGAAGTACCAAGTCGCCGTCGCTGCGACCGCTCGGTCCGCGTCGATCGATTGCGCTGCCCCCTGCGACAGGTTGCTCATCAACGGCTCAAGACTCGTGATCAACAGGTTCGCGTTGAACCCGGCCGCCACCCCTGCGAAGACCGCCGCGATCCCCGCCAATGGCGATCGCCCCACCGCGAGATACGCCAGCGCCGCGAGCGGCGGGAGCACCACATACCCCGCGTCCGAGCCCAGCGAGCTCATGATACCGAGGAAGATCATCGCGGGCGTCAGCAGCGCGCCCGGCACGCGCGAGAGCGAGGCTCGCAGCAGCGCCGAGATCAACCCCACCCGTTCCATCGGACCAATCCCCAGCATCCCCAGCAGCACCACACCAAGGGGCGCAAACCCGAGGAAGTTCGCTTCCATGCTCGCGAGCAGCCAATAGATCCCCTCACTCGTCATCAACGATCGCGCGAACATCACGCGCCCGTTCGACACAAGCTCAGGGGGCGTCTCCGGATCGGCGTCGGTATCCACTGGCACCTTCTCAAAGACCGCCCACCCGTGCTCCGCGACATTGATCGGGGTCCCGTCCGAATCGAGCACCGTCTCACCCGTCGCGTCGATCACCAGCCGGGCGTTGAGGTTCTCGGGGTTCGCGTTGTCAACCACGATGCTCGCGGGCTCGAAGACCTCGCCTGCTTCTGTTTCTGTCACCCGCCCGATGACCCCCACGCGCTCATCGACCCCGCCGTTGGCGACATCCACCTTCCACCGGACCTCGAACCCGTCCGGGAGTGCCGGGGCTGCGAGATGACTCGCGAGCAGCACAAAGACCAGCCCGATCAGGAACAGAAAGGCCGGATCGGGCAGCTTGTTGCCCAGCCATTCGATCCCGTTCAGGACCTTGCCCAGGATGCCCACCTTGGGCGCGTCAGACGGATTCGATGCGTTTTCATTCGACATGCCGCCCAGTGTCGCCGATCTGCCCCCCACCCGCAACCCGACACCCGTCCAATCGCCTCTTCCCCTGATGACTGATCCCTGATCCCTGATGCCTTCCCCCCTACACTTCCGCTCAACCCAAAGGGAACAGGAAATGACCGCAAACGCCGAGCAAACAGAATCTTCCGTCAAGTCCATGGACGACATCATGTCGCTCTGCAAACGCCGCGGGTTCATCTACCCCGCGTCCGAGATCTACGGCGGCGTCAACGGCTTCTGGGACTACGGCCCCCTCGGCGCCCAGCTCAAGAAAAACCTCCGCGACGCCTGGTGGACCGATGTCGTCATGAAGGGATGCGACGGCAAGCTCGGACCCGACGGCAAGCCCGTCGAGATCGTCCCCGTGGACACCTCCATCATCCAGAACCCCAAGGTCTGGGAAGCCTCCGGTCATGTCGGCGGCTTCAACGACCCGATGGTGGACTGTCGCGAGACCAAATCGCGCTACCGTGCCGATCACCTGATGTGCATGGGGCAGAAGGGCGACTCCACCGGGCAGATATACGCGTTCATCGAGAACGACGATAAGTCCTTCGAAACCGCGCTCAAAAAGCTTTCCAAGTACAAGAAGACCGAGCTCACCAAGGATGATATCGATCTGTGCCCGCTCACCGATCTCTCCGCCGACGAGCTCAAGATCACCGTCGGCCCCGACGCGAAGGAAGTCGGCACCCTCACCGAGCCCCGCGCTTTCAACCTGATGTTCAAGACCGTGCTCGGCGCGACGGGCAACATGGAAGACAACGCCGCGTACCTGCGCCCCGAAACGGCGCAGGGCATCTTCATCAACTTCAAGAATGTCGTGGACACGACCCGCGTCGGGGTCCCATTCGGGATCGCCCAGACGGGCAAGGCATTCCGCAACGAGGTCACCCCCCGCAACTTCACCTTCCGCAGCCGCGAGTTTGAGCAGATGGAAATCGAGTTCTTCTGCCACCCAGACGAATCCAAAGCCTGGTACGCGTTCTGGCGCGACTGGCGCATGGAATGGTGGCAATCCCTCGGGCTCAAGGGCGACAACCTCATCCTCCGTGAGCACGATTCCGACGAGCTCGCGCATTACGCGAAGGAAGGCGCGGGCACCGCGGACATCGAATACAAGTTCCCATTCACCGCGCCTGGGTTCGGCGAGCTCGAAGGCATCGCGGATCGAACCAACTTCGACCTCTCCCAGCACGCATCGCACGCGGGCGCCAAGCTCGAGTACTTCGACAACACCCGAGGCGAGCTCGCCAAAAACGGGCAGCCCAAGGGCGAACGCTACCTCCCCCATGTCATCGAACCCTCCGCGGGTCTCGATCGTGGGGTCCTCGCGCTCCTGTGCGAGGCCTACACCCCCGACCCCGATCGCGCATCGGGCGTCTATATGAAGTTTCACCCCCGCCTCGCCCCGATCAAGGCCGCGGTCTTCCCGCTCGTCAAGAAGGACGGCATGCCCGAGGTCGCCGCTCCACTCGCCGCCGCGCTCCGCAAGCGATTCGGGCACCTGGGCACCATCGAGTACGACGAAAAACAATCCATCGGCAAGCGCTACGCCCGCATGGATGAAGCCGGTTGCCCGTTCTGCTTCACAATCGACGGCGACACCCTCACGGACAACACCGTGACCGTCCGCCACCGCGACACGCTCGATCAGGAACGCATCGCGATCGATTCCGTCGCGGATTATCTCGCTGAGAAGCTCGGACTCTGAGCCGACGAAGAACTCCAACCGCCTGTTCAGAAACGATCGGAACTGTTCCTGCACGACAATTTGTGCAGAACTGGGTCGAATACTGAATAGACCCCCCGAATCACGAAACTCGCATCGCGTAATCCCATAAAACTACACGCCGCTTCATCCTGAGGCGGGGCTTTGTGAAGCGAAAAGGGGTTACGGATATGGGAATCGGGAAAGTTCTGGTGGTCACCGCCATCGGCATCGGCGTTTTGGGCGGCATCGGCTTCGTCGTATACAAGTCACCGGTCGGACAGCAGATCGTCAATCGCGGGAATCAGGACGAGGACGGCATCCCTGTGATCATGGAGCCCGTTGCCTTTGGCGATCTCGAGCGCACCGTATCCGCGCCCGGGTCCATCGAACCCAAGCGATTGATCAACATCTCTTCGCAGGTATCCGCGAAAGTCCTCGCGCTCCCCTTCGAGGAAGGTGATCAGGTCAAAGAAGGCGATGTCGTCATTCGACTCGATCCCCAGGACCTCGTCGCGGCCCTGGACTCGGCCAAGGCCGGGCTCGCGGGGCAGGAAGCATCGCTCGGCGGCGCCGAAGCGGCACTCATCAACGCGCGCCTGAGCTACGAACGACTCCAACAACTCAACGAGACGGGCGACGCGACAAAAGCAGAACTCGACGCAGCAGAAGCATCCTTCCTCCAAGCGCAGTCCAACAAGCAGGTCCTCATCCACCAGATCGAGCAAGCCAAAGCCCAGATCGAACGCGCACAGAAGGACCTCGACAACACCACGATCACCTCCCCGATCGACGGCGTCATCACCGCGCTCAACACCGAGGTCGGCGAAACCGTCATCGTCGGCACCACCAACAATCCGGGCTCGATCATCATGGAGATCGCGGATCTCTCGCAGATGCTCCTCAAAGCACAAGTCGACGAGGCGAACATCGCACCCGTCGAGGTCGGGCAGGACGCCAAGATCTTCATCAACGCCTACACCGATCGCGAGTACGACGGCAAGGTCCAGAAGATCGGGCTCAAACGCCAGGTCGCGGCCGACGGCACGGGCACCTTTGAGGTCGAGATCCTCATGAATCTCAGCGAAGGAGAGACCCTTTACTCCGGGCTCAGCGCCTCCACCGATATCGTCGTCGAGCACTTCTACGACGCGATGATCGTGCCGTCGCAGGCCGTGGTCGATCGACGCATCGACGAACTCCCCGAGGACATCAAGACCGGCAACGAGCTCATTGACCTCAACAAGACCTTCACCCGCGTGGTCTACCGCGTGGTGGATGGAAAAACCATCGCCACGCCCGTCAAAGTGGGCCCATCCGACCTAACCCAGACCGTCATCACCGAAGGGCTCAGTCGCGACGACACGATCGTCACCGGCCCCTTCCGCGTGCTCGTCGATCTCAAGCACGACCGCGCCGTCCGCGACGAGAAGGACAAAGCAGAAGAGCAATCCGAACCCGACTCGGATGCATCGGATGAGTCTACATCCGACGAAGACAGTAACGCTGAAGAAGAAACACCTGAAGCGTCCGCAATCGAATCGGATGACGACGATCAGGCACCGCAAGAGGAGCAACCCTGAGCATGTCGGGTGAACCAAAGACCAACCCGACGATCCGCATCCGCGCACTCAAGAAAATCTTCCGCGTTGGCGATGAGCGTGTGCGCGCGCTCGACGGCGTGGATCTCGACATCTACCCCAACGAGTTCGTCGCCATCATGGGCGCGTCGGGCTCGGGCAAGTCCACGCTTATGAACATTCTCGGGTGTCTCGACAAGCCCAGCGCGGGCCAGTACATCCTCAACGGGCACCCCACGCACAAGATGGGCATGGGCAAGCTCGCGCAGGTCCGCAATCAGGAGATCGGGTTCATCTTCCAGAGCTACGAGCTCCTTTCTCGATCCACGGCGCTGCGCAATGTGATGCTCCCGATGCTCTATTCCAAGCAGCACCTCTTCAGCGCTCGCCGACGCGCGAAGGACGCGCTCAAGCTTGTCGCCCTCGAAGACCGCATGTCGCACCGACCAAACCAGCTCTCGGGCGGGCAACGCCAACGCGTCGCGATCGCCCGGGCGCTCGTGAATCAGCCATCGATCCTTCTCGCGGACGAACCCACAGGAAACCTCGATTCCAAGACCACAGTCGAGATCATCGACCTCTTCCAGAAGCTTCACGAGGCTGGGCAGACCATTGTCATTGTGACACACGAAGAGGATGTCGCCGGGCATGCCCAGCGCATCGTGCGTCTTCGCGACGGACGCATCATCTCCGATCATCCATCGAACGAAGACCCGATCCACCTCGACTGGGTCCAGCGGATGAGCGAGGGGCGCGCGTCGATCACGGAAGCAGAACTCAAGATCAACAAGAAGGCCGACGAAGAACGCAAGCGTCGCCTCGAGGAAGAAGAAAAGAACAAACGATCGTTCTTCTCGCTTCGGAGATCTGAAACAGAACCGATCGCAACGAACGCCGAGGAGGATGATTCATGAGGGTGCTGCTCTCCCCGATTTTCTTCGTCATCCGCCTCTTGTGGCAGACTGTGTTCCTCGCGCTCGGACAGGTCTGGGCAAACAAGATTCGCGCCATCCTTACGGCGCTGGGCATCATCATCGGCGTCGTCGGCGTGACCGGTGTCGGCACCATGCTCAACGCGATGGAATCCTTTGTTCTCGATCAGTTTGAGGGCATCGGTGCCAAGAAAATGTGGGTCTGGGGACAGGTCCCCGAATCCAAACGCTCGGTCATGAGCTGGACAGACGCGAAGCTCTCGACATACGAAGCCAACCTGATCCTTGAGCACGCGACACAGATCGACACCCTGACCCCGGGTTGCCGCGCGAGCTGGGAAGTGACGAACGGGAAGAATGTCCTGCAGGGCGTCCGCGTCACCGGGATATGGCCAAGCTGGCACGAGATCGAAGACCGCCAGGTGCTCTTCGGGCGACCGTTCTCCCGGATCGATGACGCGGAAAACCGTCAGGTATGTCTGATCAACGAGCAGGGTATCGAGGAACTCAACCTCGACACGGACCCCGTCGGTGATTACATCCTCGTCGACGGACGCCGATTCCTCATCATCGGGATCATCGAAACCAAAGAGGTCAGCCCCATGATGGGCGGCGGCGAGGCCCGCACCGAACTCTACATCCCATTCTCCACCCACAAAATGATGAACCCGTACACCTGGACGGACTTCACCCTCCAGATGGTGGATCCTGAAAAGGCGGAGGACGCGAAGGCGGAGATCCGATTCATTCTCAGAAATCATCGAGGGCTCGACCCGGACGACGAGGACACATTCGATATGTTCGTCATCCAGAGCGCGATCGAAGACTTCAACAGCGTCGCACGCGTGATCGCGCTTGTGCTTGTCGGTGTCGTCTTCATCTCGCTGATCGTCGGCGGCGTGGGCATCATGAACATCATGCTTGTTTCGGTCTCCGAACGAACGCGCGAGATCGGGCTCCGCAAAGCCATGGGTGCCAAGCCCCCCGTCGTGCTCATGCAGTTCCTCGTTGAGGCAGTCGTGCTCTGTCTGTCGGGCGGGCTCATCGGGCTGCTCATCGTGCAGGCGCTGGTCACACTCGTGCCGCTCATCCCCGACTTCCCGTTCGATTCACTGAAGATACCGACTTGGGCAATCCTGCTATCCGTTACTTTCTCCGCAGCCGTCGGCATTATCTTCGGCATGTTCCCCGCGATCAAAGCGTCCATGCTCAACCCCATCAACGCGCTCCGTCACGAGTGATCCCCGCACACACGCTCCCATCCCACCCACGCACATGACACATACACGAACACGCGCAACCGTTGCACTCGCCACGCTCCTCCCCCTCCTCGCGGGCGGGTGCATGTCCAACCCGTTCGGGAAGGACCCGCTCGATAAGCACACCATCGCATCCCCGGACCGTCTCCGCTCGATCAACGCGCTCGTCCTCGAACCGCGCGAGATCAAACCCGACGAGCAACCCACCGCGGAAGAGACTCTCGAAGACGCACGCGCTCGATTCGAGGGGATCGAACGCATTGAGCTCTCACTCGACAACGCACGCATCGCGGCCCTCGCCAACAACCTCAACCTGAGCGCAACCCTCATCGCCCCCACCCTCGCCGCCGAACAGGTGTCGGAAGAAGAGGCGCGTTTCGAGTCCGTCTTCACCCTCAGCGCCAGCGTGCGCGACACAGACGACGCCGTCGCCTCATCGCTCGATAGCTCCCAATCCACGGCCGAATCGATCACCCCGGGCATCCGCATCCCGCTGCGAACAGGCGGGGAACTCAGTGTGAATCTGCCGATCTCGCGTTTCGAAACGGACAACTCGTTCTCGCTGCTCAACCCGTCGTACACAACGGACCTGAACTTCTCGCTCTCACAGAATCTGCTCCGTGGTGCTGGGCGACGGGCCGCAACGCACTCGATCCGAATCGCGGAATACAACCGACAGGTCTCCGAAGCGCAGACCAAGCTCGAAGTGATCCGCACACTCGCGGAGGTCGATCGCGCCTATTGGCGTCTCTACGCCACCATCCGCGCCCTCGAAGTTGTCGAGCAGCAGTACAAAGTCGCCGAGGCACAGTTCGATCGAGCGGGGCGCAAGGAACGCGCAGGGACGGGGACCGAGGTGGACATCGTCCGCGCCCAGTCCGGGCTCGCCGACCGAGCCGAGCAGATCATCCGCGCTCAGAACGATGTTTCACTTCAGGAACGCGCCCTCAAGGCGCTGCTCAATATCGACGGGCTTGATGTCGATTCGCAGACCCATATCGAGCCGGCGTCCCCCCCGGATCCGGTGGAATATGCGTTCGACGCACCACAACTCACGCAGGCCGCCCTCGACAACCGGATGGAGCTGCTTGAACTGGAGCTCAACCTCGCCCGCGACGCCGCCAATATCGCGTTTGCCGAGAATCAGGCGCTCCCGCTCGTCGCCCTTCAGTACACCTACGGCATCAACGGGCTCGGGGGCACCCTCGATAACTCCATCGACACGCTGACCCGCAATAACTTTGAGTCCTGGTCCATCGGGCTCAACGCGGAGATCCCGATCGGCAACGAGCAACGCAAGTCATCGCTCGCCCAGTCGATCCTCACCCGTCTGCAGACCCTGGCTACCCGCGACGCACGCGAGCAGGCCATCACCCGCGAGGTCTACGACGCGATCGACCAGCTCAACTCGACCTGGAACCGGATCATCGCGGCTCAGCAGGCCGTCGAGCTCAACGCCCGCGTTCTTGAGGCCGAGCAACGCCAGTTCGATGTTGGACGCTCCACCACGACCGATGTCCTCGACGCGGATGTCAACCTCGCGAATGCCCGTCTGAGCGAGATACAGGCGATTGTCGAATACCAGATCGCCCAGATCGACCTCGCGTTCGCGACGGGCACCCTCCTCGGACAGACCAAGGTCGATTGGGTCCCCCACGATCCGCGTACGAACGAGGGCGAACAGCGCGCCCGAGAGGGCGTGACGCCCTACCGACCCGCGTCGGGCATCTTCGTCTCGCCCTGACCAATCACGCGGACAAAAATCATCACGATTTGCGCGCACCACTATGCACGCGATGAAGTCACACGCCCTGTGCGCCGATGTGATGTCAGTCATGGAGCAGACCCCACCCAACACCACCCAGGCGGCACGCGAACCCAAGCACGACGCGGACCGCATTGCCGTCAGCGCCGAGCAGCTCATGGAGCTGATCCGCAATGGGCAGGGTGACGACCTCAACGAGCTGGTTCGCCAGACGCTCCTTGATCGCCACGCGGCGTGAAGCACAACACAGCACTCAGGACTCCAACTGAGCAACAGCCGCGGGTGTTGAGCGCCCCGCGGCTGGTGTTCATGCGCTGATTGTCCGTCATGACCCTTTTACGGGCATCCGGCCTGATAGAGGACCAGGAATGCGGACACATCGAAGAAGTTGAACTCCCCGTCACCGTTCATATCGCCCTGCGGGTGCTCGTTCTGGAACATCGTCAGGAACGAGGAAACATCGAAGAAGTTCAGGTTCCCGTCGCCGTTGAGATCCGCAGGGCAAGACAACGCCGTGATCGTGTACCGACCCGGGGCAACGCCCGAAAGGTTCGTGACATCACCGTTCGCCCACTTGATCGTCAGATCTGCGGATTCATCGCTCCCAAGACCGAAGTGAACACTCAGCTCGCTCGTGCTCAGGTAGTTGCTCCCACCGTCCATGTAACGGAGCTG
>Ga0189276_10161_pt1 | contig 77821 bp, 70 predicted proteins | sample N26A31minimetaG_FD_130321 | JGI IMG/M metagenome (GOLD analysis project Ga0189276, IMG submission 130321) | Marine microbial communities from the Costa Rica Dome - N26 A3-1 mini metaG | ecosystem: Environmental > Aquatic > Marine > Oceanic > Photic zone | place: Costa Rica: the Eastern Pacific... | reverse complement strand
AAAGATGCACATCAGTTTGTTGAATTAGCCAAGGAGTTGCCGGTAGGTAAACCGATTCCGGTACTGGTTCAACGCTCAGGGCAATCACAATTCCTGGCCTTGAAAATCGAAAAATAGATAAGCATTTCTCTCGCTCAAAAGCAGCTGACCGGTTTATCCGCTCAGCTGCTTTTTTTTGCCTCTCAGTTTAGTGTTTATTTTTGGCGCCAGAACTTTTATCATAAATGTGAATCATTCGTATTTATTATGGTGACGCAGGGACGAAAACTTGGATAAAAAAGCACGTATTCTCATCATTGAAGACGACAGCAAACTGAGTGATCAGTTGAAGCAGCTGTTAGAGGCTGCAGAATTCGACATCAGCCAGTCGTTCAATGGCGAGCAGGGTTTACTGATGGCGATGAAAGCGCATTTTGACTTGATCCTGCTTGATGTGGCGCTACCAGAAAAGAATGGCTATGCCGTGCTGAAAACGTTGCGACAAAGCCGTACCACACCAGTGATGATGCTGACCGCGCATGGCGCAGAAGAGGAGCGGATTACCGGCTTACGTAACGGTGCCGATGATTATCTTTCAAAACCCTTCAACCTGACAGAACTGCTACTTCGTATTGAAGCTATCCTCCGGCGCTCGCTCCCGCAGACCAGGCCGGAGGGGAACCTGGCCAGACTGACACGCGCAGGGCTGCAAATTGATAAAGATAAACAGCAAGTGATGTTTGATGGCAAAAAGGTGACGTTCACGCCGATCCAGTTCAAGCTGCTTTGGACGCTGATGCAGCATCCGAATCAAACGCTCAGCAAACCTGCTTTGTATCAATTGGTGCTGGAACGTGAATTCAGTCGTTATGATCGCAGTCTTGATATGCATATGAGCCGGGTGCGGCGGAAATTGACAGCAGCAGGCATGCCGGCAGACCGGTTACAAACAGTGCATGGCACTGGCTATCTGCTGTTATGAAGCGGCGCCTCTTGTGGAAGCTGAGCGCGATTATCGTTGCCGGCACAGTCCTCCTTTTCTGGCTGATCCACATTCTTGTTAACAAAACTGAGCAGCATATGAGCTTCATCGATGAGGCGCATCAACAAACTTTACACCATTATGCGGCTAAAGCTGAGCAGCTATATTTAAACGGAGACAAAGCCGGCCTTAAGGACTGGTTACAGACACTTCGTGACAAAGAAGATACCTGGGTAGCCGTTGTGCAGCCAGAGATTCAGACGATTGCGGGCAGTGTGTTGTCAGAAGACTTCAAACAACGGTTTCGTCTGGGCCGCAGCATTGACTGGAAAATCCATCTCTATTTCAAAACTAATCCGGTCATGGATCTCATTTTTGCCGATGGACGAACCCATTTTCTAATTACCTTACCGCAACGAATGCGGCCCGGGACCTACTGGCTGGAAACCAATCTGCTGCTACAGATTGCTTTGCCCATGCTGCTGATGGCAATGATCAGTATCATCATCTATCGTCATGTGATGTCACCACTAAGACAACTCGAACGTGCCACTCAACAGTTCAGCCAGGGCAATTTTGATGTCCGGCTCAGAAACAGTCTGGGCGCACGTAATGATGAAATCACCGCGTTGGCAGAAACCTTTGATGGTATGGCTGAACGGATTGGCAATCTCATTCAGAGTCAGCGACACCTGACTTCCGATTTGTCCCATGAATTGCGAACCCCTCTGACGCGGATTGAACTAGCGCTCAACTGGGCTGAACAGCACTCACCGAATAGCGAACCTTTGCGGCGAATCAGGGAAGAATGTCAGCAGATGCGGAATTTGGTTGAGGACACGCTCAGCCTGGCCTGGCTGGAGAACGAACAGCCTGAATTGCAGACTGACGAACTGGATCTGACCGATCTGATTGACAGTATTGTTGATGATGCCCGCTTTGAGTTTCCTGAGCACCGAATCGAACTCAAACTGCCTGAACATGCACTGTTAACACACAGCAGTGATCGGGCGTTGGGGCATGCGATTGAAAATATCATTCGTAATGCCCTTACTCACACCCCTGAAGGGGGCACAGTGACAGTGAGTTTACGATCTGTTGCTCAGCAGTATCGGATTGATATAGATGATCAAGGGCCGGGTATTGCAGCCAAGTATCTGGATGATATTTTCAAACCTTTCTTTCGACTTGGCCGTGCCAGCCGGCACCAGTATCACGGCTTTGGTATCGGTCTATCGCTTGCCAAGCGTCAGGTTGAAGCGGTGGGCGGCAAGCTGAAAGCGAGCAATATCCAAACAAAAGGGCTGAGGATGACCATTAGCTTGCCTGCCCCTGTGGCTGCCAACTAACAAATCTGGATTTGGTGACCATCATGTAACAATTGTAAAAGTCGTTTCATTTCAATTGTATGCTGATTAGAATGCGATCTTGTTTTATTTGATAATGATTATTATTAACGAGGTCGTTGTGAGCAAGAACTTTAACCCCATCAGTCGCCCGACTGTTCTCACTGTTGCACTTTTAACCGCTATGACAGCGAATACTGCTGTTGCCGAGCCTATCGTGCTGGATACCGTTCAGGTTACAGGTAACACGATTACACCAGAATTAAACAGTGTTGATGCAGAACAGATTGAAAAGCTGCAAGCGAATGATCTGGAAGACCTGTTCAGCCAGTCACCGGAAGTGACGGTAGGGGGTGGCCCTGATGTGGCGCAGAAACTCTATATCCGCGGTCTGGAAGACCAACTGTTGAACATTACTATTGATGGTGCTCAGCAGTCCACTCGCCAGTTTCACCACGCCGGTCGTATCAGTATTGAGCCTGAACTGTTGAAACGGGTTCAGGTCAATGCCGGTGCAGGGAATGCCTTGTCAGGCCCTGGTGCATTGGGTGGGTCAGTGAAATTTATCACCAAAGACCCGGAAGATATGCTGAAACCGGGTGAAAAATACGGTGGCCTGGTCAAGGGCATTTTTTCCAGTAATACCGATTCGTTCAAAACCAATACCACGCTGTTTGGTCGCCTGAACGATGACTGGAGTGCCATGGTCTCCGCTACGAATTACAACCCGGATGAATACGAAGATGGTGATGGTAATGAAGTAGCCGGAACAAAGTTTGATCAGGATTTTCTGTTTGCCAAAGTCGTTGGTCATCTTAACGATAGCCAAACAGTACGTTTGAGCTATGAAAAACGTGAAGATCAGGGGGAGAGAACACAACGTCCACAGTGGATTGTGAGTTCATGGAATCCGCTGTACCCACTGGATATTGAGCGTGAGACGGTAACCCTGAATTACGAGTTGAATCCACTTGATAATCAATACCTCGATATGGCTCTGACCCTGTATAACACCGAAACCGAGTTGTTCCAGAATGGCCGTTTCGGTCCTTACTATGGTGTCGGTGAGAGCAAAGGCTTTGACCTGCGTAATACCTCTATCCTGGGCCTGCATAAAGTGACTTACGGTATCGACTACCGTGAAGATGAGACGGTTGCCGGGGGCGACGCCTATGGTGATAAATCAGCGTTTAGCGATGAATCTGAGGTGAGAGGCGTCTATATTCAGGATGATATGCAGCTTACTGATGCCTTGTTGCTCAGTGCAGGTCTCCGTTACGATGACTATGAGCTGGAAACCCAGTTTGGCGATAACGACTTTGATGAAGATGAAGTCAGCCCTAATATCGGTATTAACTATCACTTCACGGATAACTGGAGCGCCTTTGCTTCTTATGCAGAGGCCTTTAAGGGACCACAGGCACAGGATGCATTCAAAATTGACTTCGTTGCCAATGATCCCAACCTGAAGCCTGAAGATGCACAGAACGCCGAATTTGGTGTGGCTTATGAATCAACAAGCTGGTTTGGTTCAGCCAAGGTGTACAGAAGTGAAATTGAAGATGTCGTGGCTGATCCGGCCGGTGGCCCACGTCTGTTTGAAAATATTGGTGATCTGGAATCAGACGGTGTCATTCTGGAACTGGGGCGTCGGTGGGAAAATATCCTGGCCAGAGTCAGCTACCACTACAACGATGCCGAAGTCGACGGCTTGGAAGCGAATGGTTTCGACCATAATGGCATTGCCAACCTGATCCAGGATACCTTCATTGCCCAACTTGATTATCGGCTGAACCCACAATGGAACTTTGGCTGGAATGCTCGTTTTGTTAAAGGCAACGACAATATCGAGACCAGTGCCGGTGAAATCGACAAGCCCGGCTACGGTGTACACGATTTTTATGCTCAGTGGCTGCCATCAGCATCGGAAGATATTCGTTTGACCTTGACAGTCAGAAATGTGTTTGACAAAAACTACCTGGATCACGCCAGTGTCGGTGACTTCGAGCATATTGCCGGTTATGAAGGGGTCAGAGGCTTCAATGAACCGGGCCGAGACATTCGCCTGAGCGTAGCATGGCAGTTCTAAGCTGCTGATATTCTGATTATTGTCAGACTGAGCAAGCCAGCTACTTAGTGCCTGGCTTGTTTAGTTTTATGGGGAAGCACAGTGACTTCAAATGAGGCAAAAAAAAGACTTTATTTCACAATAAGTCGAGCAGGGCGATGATGCCAGAATAGGATGGCTGCCAGCGTAAAGGTCAGCCATTCAGCGATTGGCAGGGCGATAAGAAACTGCGGTGGTGATAGCAGCGAGCTAAATATCCATAGCAGCCCCACCGGGAAAAACAGACCACGTGACAAAGCAATCAGCATGGATGGTCTGGGTTTTTGCATTGCCGTCAGATAAATCGACAGAATCACGTTGAGCCCGTTGATCAAAAACAACGGCCACACCAGCCCGATAAATGCTACCGATAACTGCCGGGTTGAAACCGCGCTATCATCCAGAAATAATCCCGTCAGCCATTGCGGTGACAGCCACAATAACAGCGCAAGCCCCAGACTGATGAGCATCACCATGGCAGATGCGGTGGCGACAAACTGCACTATCCGCTGGGGATTGCCAGCACCGTGATTACGACTGATCAGCAGATGCAGCGCATCGGCAATGCCGTAGTAGAGCATCAGACTGACAAAAATCAGGTAATTAATGACGGCGAAAGCAGCGATACCATCGACATCCAACTGCATTACCAGCGTCCAGTTCAGGACCAGGATAACCAGTCCACCGGAGATTTCGTTAATACATTCAGACAACCCATTAAAGCTAATGCTTTTTAATTCAGCCCACTGAGTTGGCCAGGCCCAATGCAAAAGGCGTTGCTTGCGAGCGAAAAAGCTCAGCAGAATGATGAGTTGGATACCCTGTGCAATCGCCGTCGCCCAGGCGGCTCCGACCAGCCCCATTTCAAAATGAATAATAAACAAAGCATCCAGTGCAATATTCATCAGCGCGCCGGTGACCAACGCTGTGGTGGCGAGACGCTGCCCATTGTCCTGGCGCACGAAGTAATACAGCACCATGGTGAAAATCTGTACCACCAGCACGCAACTGATAATATGCAAATAAGGCAGAATCAGCGGCATTAAGCTGTCAGGCGTTCCGAGCCAGCCCAGAATAGTTTTATCCAACCATAACGACAGCAGCATAAAGCTGATGCCGACGATCAGTACTGCCACCAGGCATTTGCTGAGTACCGCAGAAGCCATCTCATTTTGAGCGCGGCCGAGAAAATGGCCGCACCGCACCGCACCGCCGATCGCAATCATCAGGGCCAGGCCGAATATCAGTGACAAATACGGAATCAGCAGGTTTATGGCGGAGAGACCGTCGCTGCTGACAAAGTGGCCGACAAAGATGCCATCAACAATACTGGCTGTGGTGATCGCCAGCAGCCCCAGCATAGAGGGCAGTGCAAAGCGCAGGAAAGTCGTCACGACCGGACCGGACAGAATCAGTATATTGGGAGAGAGTGAAGACATGAACAGGTCCGGCTTGATGCCACAAAGTCGCTTAGGCTAATTATTCTTATTTGAATCAGCAAGGTTTTTCCAGCAATAAGCCGGAAAAGTGGAACGGATCATGATCGTTTTGTCACCGTTAAGTGCGTATAATGACGGGTCATTTGCTTAATTCGTGACCCGAAGCCGGTGATTGTCAGCCTGGGATAATACAGCGTTGACAGGCTCATTATGGGCGATTGAGGGCACCCACAAAAACATAACTGAATGAATAATATACGTAACTTCTCTATTATCGCGCATATCGACCATGGCAAATCCACCATTGCGGATCGCTTTATTCAGATCTGTGGTGGTCTCACCAACCGTGAAATGCAGCAGCAAGTGCTTGATTCGATGGATATTGAGCGTGAACGCGGCATTACCATCAAGGCACAGAGCGTGTCACTGGAATACAAAGCCCGTGACGGAGAGACGTATCAGCTGAACTTTATCGACACCCCCGGTCACGTCGACTTTTCCTATGAAGTCTCGCGTTCACTGGCTGCCTGTGAAGGTGCTTTACTGGTAGTTGACGCCGCCCAGGGCGTGGAAGCACAGAGCGTTGCCAACTGCTACACCGCCATCGATCTGGGACTGGAAGTGTTACCGGTGCTTAATAAGATTGATTTGCCATCCGCAGAACCGGACCGTGTTGCTCAGGAAATCGAAGATATTATCGGCGTTGATGCCATGTCCGCTGTGCGCTGTAGTGCTAAAACCGGTCTAGGCATTGAAGATGTACTAGAAGAGTTGATAGCTAAAGTGCCACCGCCACAAGGTGATCCTGATGCGCCGCTGAAAGCGCTGATCATTGATTCCTGGTTCGACAGCTATGTTGGCGTCATCTCGCTGGTCAGAATTGTTGATGGCAGCCTGAAAACCAAGGATAAAATCCGCGTGATGTCGACCGGTCAGGAATATCAGGTCGATCAGGTCGGCACTTTCACGCCCAAACGCACGGCATGTCAGACGCTTGATTGCGGTGATGTCGGCTACGTCATTTCCGGCGTCAAAGAAATTGACGGCGCCCCGGTTGGTGATACCCTGACTCATGCCCATCATGGTGCCGATAAAATGCTGCCGGGCTTTAAAGAAGCCACGCCGCAGGTCTATGCAGGTATTTTCCCGGTCAGCAGTGATGATTATGAAAATTTCCGTGAGGCTCTGGGCAAGTTGCGGCTGAATGATGCCTCGCTGTTCTACGAACCGGAGACCTCACAGGCGCTGGGTTTTGGTTTCCGCTGCGGTTTCCTGGGTCTGCTGCATATGGAAATCATTCAGGAGCGATTGGAGCGTGAATACGATCTGGATCTGATCACCACCGCGCCGACAGTCGTCTTTGAAGTGCTGAAGAAAAACGGTGAGGTGGTTAAGGTTGAAAATCCGGCCTCATTACCTGATGTCGGCAGTGTTGATGAAATCCGTGAACCTATCGTTGCCGCTGATATCCTGGTACCGCAGGAACATCTGGGCGCGGTGATTACCCTCTGCGTGGAAAAACGTGGCGTGCAGAAACACATGCAGTACATGGGCAAACAGGTGGCCCTGAGCTATGAGCTGCCGATGAACGAAGTGGTCATTGATTTCTTTGACCGTATCAAGTCAGTGAGCCGTGGTTATGCCTCACTGGATTATCATTTCATCCGGTTCCAGCCCGCCGATCTGGTCAAGCTTGATATCCTGATTAATGGCGAAAAAGTCGATGCACTGTCGCTGATTGTGCACAAAGATACCAGTGTCAGCCGTGGTCGCTTGCTGGTGGAAAAAATGAAAGAACTGATTCCCCGGCAGATGTTTGATGTGGCGATTCAGGCCGCTATCGGCGGACATATTATCGCCCGTTCCACGGTGAAAGCGATGCGTAAAAACGTCTTGGCCAAGTGCTATGGCGGTGACGTATCACGTAAGCGCAAGTTGCTTGAAAAGCAAAAAGCAGGTAAGAAACGGATGAAGTCGGTCGGCAAGGTAGATGTGCCGCAGGAGGCATTCCTGGCAGTGCTACAGCTGTCCAAGAATTCATAAAAGGAGCGTTGTTGAGTGAGTTTTCCGGCATTGATGGTGTTACTGGTGGCTGTGACCGGCCTGATTTGGTTAGTTGACAGGTTGTTCTGGGCACCTAAAAGAAACAAAGAAGAAGATGAACCCGTCGTGGTGGAGTATGCCCGCTCTTTCTTCCCGATCATCCTGCTGGTGCTGGTAATCCGCTCTTTTATTGCTGAGCCTTTCCGCATTCCTTCATCATCCATGCTGCCGACACTGCATATCGGTGATTTCATTCTGGTGAATAAATTCTCCTACGGTATCCGCCTGCCGGTTCTGCATACCAAGCTGTTTGATACCGGAGAACCGGAACGGGGTGATGTCCTTGTCTTCCGTTACCCTAAAAAGCCCGAGGATCAGGACAAGCCGGATATCGATTATATTAAACGTGTGGTCGGTTTACCGGGCGACACCGTAGGCTATTTTGACAAGATCGTGTACATCAACGGTGAACCGGTCGGTCAGGAATTACTTGAACCGACCAATATCGTTTTACCCAGTTATACCGAATTACGTTTTGAGCATCTGGGTGAAGAAGGGCATATGATTCTGGTGGATACGGATAAGCGGCCGCTGGAAGGCGAAATGGTTGTCCCGGAAGGGCACTATTTCGTCATGGGTGACAACCGTGATAATAGTAATGACAGTCGTTACTGGGGCACCGTGCCGGAGGAGAATCTGGTCGGTAAAGCGTTCTTGATCTGGATGAGTTGGGACTGGGATGCCGGCGGTATTATCTGGAACCGTATCGGTCAGTCAATCGATTAAGGGGATAATCATGAAAAATCAACGCGGAATGACTTTGATTGGCTGGGTGATTGTGCTGGCACTCATTGCTTTTTTTGCCACATTGGTGATGCGACTGTTGCCAATGTATCAGGAGTACTATGGTGTGTTGCAGATCATGGACTCGATGGAAAACGAACTCAAAAATAACAATCTGAGTAAAAATCAAGTAGAGCTTCTACTCTACAAAAAGTTTGATACTGGCTACATAAAAAGTGTTGATAGAGAAGATATTGAAATCCTTCGTGGTAAAAATTCGGCTTATATCACCAAAATCGTGATCGATTATGAAGTCAGAAAACCCTTTATCGCCCATATTGACCTCATCGGTCATTTCAAAGAAGAAATTGATGTAGAGCCCAAGCGACAATGATGACCCAGCGGCAAAAAGCCCTGTGCAAACAGTTACAAATTGAATTCAAGGATACCGCCTTACTGCTTCAGGCACTGACTCACCGCAGCGCCGATCCCAAAAACAACGAGCGTCTGGAATACCTGGGTGATGCTATTTTAAGCTTTGTGATCGCAGAAGAACTGTTCAACCGCTTCCCGCAAGTCAAGGAAGGTAAGCTCAGCCGACTGCGCGCTTCGCTGGTCAAAGGCGAGACCCTGGCCGAGATTGCCCGCGAACTGAAAATTGGGGAAGTGTTGATCCTGGGACCGGGTGAGCTCAAAAGCGGCGGTTTCCGGCGTGAGTCGATTCTGGCTGATGCGGTGGAAGCGGTTATCGGCAGTCTTTATCTGGACCAGGGACTGGAAGTGGTTAAAGCCCTGATCCTGCGACTTTACGATGAAAGACTCGACAGCATCGATGTCACTGAAACGGTAAAAGACCCCAAAACACGCTTGCAGGAACTGCTACAGAGCCGCAAGCAACCCCTACCGATCTATAGCGTCCGTGAAATCAAGGGTGAAAACAAGCAGCCGGTCTTTGAAGCGGCCTGCCAGGTGACCCTGCTGGATAAAGTCGTGATGGCGCAGGGTAGCAGCCACCGCAAAGCTGAAAAAAAAGCCGCTGAACGCGCCCTGACCCTGATAGAAAGTACATTATGACTGAGACCCCATTCCGCTCCGGCTATGTCGCCATTATCGGCCGACCCAATGTCGGCAAGTCGACCCTGATCAACCGTGTGTTGGGGCAGAAGCTCTGTATCACTTCCCGCCGGCCGCAGACAACCCGGCATCGAATTCTGGGTATTAAAACGACTGAGCAAGGGCAGTTCATTTACGTTGACACGCCGGGCCTGCACAGCGATAACAAAAAAGCGATGAACCGTTATATGAATCGTGCTGCAGCCTCGTCGATTGAAGATGTCGACGTCATCCTGTTTGTGGTGGAAGGCCTCAAATGGACGGATGAAGATAAAAAAGTCCTCAAACGCCTGCAACAGGATGCCCGGGCGCCGGTGATCCTGGTGCTGAACAAAGCCGATAAGCTCAGTGATAAGGGGGCTTTATTGCCGCAAATGCAGGAACTGTCGGCACAATATGACTTTGCCGCGGTGGTGCCGATTTCCGCCCGCAAAGGCATGAACACCGATGTTTTAGAACAGGAAATTGCCAAGCTGATGCCGGCAGGTGAGATGATTTATGACGAGGATCAGCTGACCGATCGCAGCTCCCGTTTCCTCGCAGCTGAAATCGTACGTGAAAAACTGTTCCGTTATCTGGGCAAGGAACTGCCCTATTCACTGACTGTGGAAATCGAGCTGTTCGAAGAAGAAGACAATATGTACCGTATTAGTGCCGTGGTTTATGTCGAGCGCAGCGGTCAGAAGTCGATTGTCATTGGCAAAAACGGTGAACAACTTAAACTCATCGGCCGTGAGGCCAGGCTGGAAATGGAGCAATTGTTCAGTTGTAAGGTCTACCTGCAGATATGGGTCAAGGTGCGTGAAGGCTGGTCTGATAATGAGCGCATGCTTAAAAACCTCGGTTACAAAGACGAACTTTAAAGCCTTTTGACGTGGAACAGACAGCCGCCTTTGTTCTCCATCACAGACCCTATCGTGAAACCAGTCTGCTGGTTGATGTGCTGAGCCGAGAGCACGGTCGTGTCAGCCTGGTAGCCCGCGGGCAGCGGCAGCAATCCAAGCGCAGAAGGAATGTTATGCAACTGTTCCAACCCTTGTGGCTGAGCTGGTATGGTCAGGGGGAACTGGTTACATTAAGTCAGGTGGAAGTGTCTGATGCCGCTTATCGCTTAGTAGGTAATGCCAGTCTTTGCGGACTCTATATCAACGAGCTTTTATATAAACTGCTGCCCCTGCATGAACCGGAAACCGACCTGTTTGATGCCTATCAGCAAACACTTGAACAGCTACAGAATAACAGTCATCAGCAACAGCTCACTTTACGCTTATTTGAAAAGGCTTTACTCAGTGAACTGGGCTATGGCCTGCAACTCGAAACCGATGTCGACAGTGGTCAGCCGCTGCAGGATGAGTTGAACTATCTGTATCACCCCGACAGTGGTCCACACCTCTATCAAGGTAGCAGCAGCAATGCCAGTATTGTGTCCGGCAGAAGTCTGCGCCAACTGCGTGAAGGGCGGGGATTTGATGAGACCAGCCTGAAACAGGTTAAAACTCTGATGCGGACAGTGATAAATTATTATCTGGGTGGTCGGCCTTTGCACAGCCGTCAGTTGTTCGCCGGCCTCAAACAGTTTAATAGCAAATAAAAACGGAGCTCCATGTCCATTTATTTAGGTGTCAATATCGACCATATCGCGACCCTGCGCCAGGCACGGGGTACACGTTACCCGGATCCGATCCAGGCCGCGATTGAAGCAGAGCAGGCCGGTGCCGACAGCATTACCCTGCATCTTCGTGAGGACCGACGTCATATCCAGGAACGTGATGTCGCTATGCTGGCTGACATTCTGCAAACCAAGATGAATCTGGAAATGGCCGTCACCGAAGAAATGCTTGTGATGGCGGAAAAATACCGTCCTGCCGATTGCTGTCTGGTGCCGGAGAAACGGGAAGAGCTCACTACCGAAGGCGGACTTGATGTTGCCGGCCAGTTCGACAGGATTAAACAGGCTTGTGACAGGCTGGCTGCTGCTCATGTCCGTGTGTCCTTGTTTATTGATCCGGAAATCAGTCAAATCGAGGCATCACTGGCCTGCGGCGCACCGGTGGTGGAGCTGCATACCGGTCGCTATGCCGATGCTGAAACCGACGGTGAGATGGCCAGAGAACTGGCAGTGATTACTGAAGCCGCTGAGCAGGCTCATGCCCGTGGTTTACAGGTTAATGCCGGCCATGGCCTGCATTATCACAACACCCAGGCGATTGCGGCGATTCCGCAACTGGTTGAACTTAATATCGGTCACGCGATTGTGGCCCGCTCGGTCTTCACCGGCTTTAAAGCCGCCGTGCGCGATATGAAACAGCTGATGCAGGAAGCCCGTCGCGGATGATCGCGGGTATTGGCACCGATCTGGTTCATATTCCGCGCATGCAGAGCCTGCTGGAGAAGCATGGCGATCGTATCGCAGAGCGCATCCTGAGTGAGTCGGAGTTTGCCGAGTTTAAATTACAGATCAAACCGGCGGCATTTCTGGCCAAGCGTTTTGCTGCTAAGGAAGCCGCGGCCAAAGCTTTAGGCACAGGTTTCCGTGATGGTCTCAGTCTTCGCCATATCGTCGTCAGTAACAATGCTGCTGGTAAGCCGGAATTAAGTTTTGAGGCGGCAGGTCAGACTATTATGACTGAGCATCGTATCGGCCGGGCCCTGTTGAGCCTCAGTGATGATCATGAGTATGCCAGTGCTTACGTGATACTAATGGAAGCTATCTGATGACTGCTTTTCCCACCATTGAATCTTTTATTGGTCATACGCCCCTGGTGCGGCTGCAACGGCTGCCGGGCGAGACCAGTAATACCGTCCTGCTCAAGCTGGAAGGAAATAACCCGGCCGGTTCAGTGAAAGATCGGCCGGTCGACAGCATGATTCGTCAGGCACAGCAGCGCGGCGATATTCAGCCCGGCGATACGCTAATCGAGGCCACTAGTGGCAATACCGGCATTGCGCTAGCCATGGTGGCCGCGATTCTGGGTTATCACATGATTCTGATCATGCCGGAAAACAGCAGCAGTGAACGGCGGGCAACCATGCGTGCCTATGGTGCCGAGATTATTCTTACCGATGGGATGGAGTCAGCCCGTGATCTGGCACTGGAACTGTCCAAAGCGGGTAAAGGCAAAGTGCTTAATCAATTTGCTAACTTCGACAATCCCCTGGCGCATTATCAGGGGACCGGACCTGAAATCTGGCAGGATACCCACGGCAAAGTGACCCACTTTGTCAGCTCAATGGGCACGACCGGTACGATTATGGGGGTGTCACGTTATCTCAAGGAACAAAACCCCGCTGTTCAAATCATCGGTGTGCAACCGGCTGAAGGCGCCAGCATTCCCGGCATTCGCCGCTGGCCGCAAGCTTATCTGCCGGACATTTTTGAACCAGAGCGCGTCGACGAGACGCTGGATGTCTGTCAGGAAGAGGCTGAACATACCATGCGTGAATTGGCACGTCAGGAAGGCATATTTGCTGGTGTATCTTCCGGTGGCGCACTGGCGGTGGCGTTAAGACTATCGAAGCAGCTGGAAAATGCGGTCATTGTCAGTATTGCCTGTGACCGTGGCGACCGTTATCTGTCTACCGGGATATTTCCGGTCTGAGTTATGCGCTGGACTGCGGCATGGACAGCCTGGATATGCTGCCTGCTGTTGTGGCATTCGCCCTTGTATGCGATTGACACAATTCGCCTGCAAGCCGGTCACTGGACCCTGGACGGCACCGTAGCGGAACAGTTTGATATGTCAGTCGATCTGACGGGACAGGGCCTTCAAGTTTCCGCCACTGCTGAAAAACTGGACTTGCCGGCGCCAATTGGTCGCCTGCACAACGTGCAACTGACTTGCGAGTCTTTCTTGCTTAATGCCGGTCACTGGCAATGTGAATCTGGCAAGGCGTCATTCAGGCATGAACAAGTAGGTGAGCAGGACTTCCGTTTCAGTATCAAAGCATTACCTGATAAAAACGACTATCAGTTGAATGTTAATGGCCTGAAGCTGGCAGAGTCCCAGATTAGTCTGCAGGCCGATATAACTGATTCAGCCTGGAAAGTATCCGTGTCAGCTGACAGCGTCGCTCTGTCGGCACTCACTGACTGGTTACCGTTGATTCTCAGTGAGTCGCAACTGGCTTTAGCGGCAGACTGGGATTATCAGGGGCGAATTAAAATGGATGGTCGGCTTGAAGGTCAGGCCGATCAGTTACGGGCATTTTCCCTGAACTGGCAAGTAGCAGATTTGAGTTTCAGTAATGCAAGCGGCACTCAGGTTGCTGAGAGCGTGGCCTTGAACGGGCAGACCAGCGGTCGGCTACAGCAGGCGCAATGGCACTGGCAACTTGAACTGGAAAGCGATAGCGGTCAGGCCTACAGTGAGCCCATATTCCTGGATCTGCAGCAATATCCGTTGTCGCTGAAAGCGAGTGGTCAGCTGGCAACTGACTTCAAGGCGCTGAAAGTTGAGCAGGCACAGCTTGAACAGTCAAAGGTACTGTCGGCTGATGCCACACTGAACTGGAAAAATGACAGTTTGCAGTCGCTTCATATTGTGACCGGCCCCGCTGACTTATCCAGACTTTATCCCATCTGGCTGCAACCTTTTGTTGCCGGTAGTGCGGCTGCCAAGCTCGAAACGAGTGGCAAGCTCAGTATGACATTTGACTGGCAAAAGTCGATTTACAAGTTATTGCTCGACTTTAACGAGGCCATGCTGAGTGATAAAGAAGGGCGTTATAGCTTGCAGAAGCTGAATGGCCAGTTGGGCTGGAGCCAGACTGAGCAGCCATTGCATACGAATTTAGACTGGCGCTCGGCAAAACTTTATGAGATCGAGTTGGGCGCGGCTGCCATCAGAGCTCACAGTGTTAACAGCCGTCTAACATTGGATGAGTCGCTGCAACTACCGGTGATGGATGGCGAGCTTGAGATCAGTAATTTCAGTCTTGATAATCAATCCGGCCAGTTGCAATGGCAGTTTCAAGGCCTGCTCACCCCGATTTCAATGCAGAGTCTAACTTCAGCACTGGACTGGCCACCGCTTGAGGGGAAACTCTCCGGTGTCATTCCCACCGTCACCTACCAGGATGAAGAGCTGAAGATTGACGGGGCCTTGCTGGTCAAAGTTTTCGATGGCACGACGGTGATACGGGATCTGCGTATGACCGCACCTTTTGGAAGGCTGCCACAGCTTTATGCCAATGTTGATATCCGCAATCTGGATCTGGCGTTGTTGACCAATGCGTTTGATTTTGGCCGCATCACCGGCAAAATAGAAGGTCATGTTCATCACCTGCGCTTATCCAACTGGGAGCCTGTCCGGTTTGATGCCCGGCTGGCGACACCAGAAGAGGATCCCGGTAAGCGTCGTATAAGTCAGAAAGCGGTTGATAACCTGACTGAACTGGGTGGCGGTCCCACAGGGATGGTGTCACGTAGTTTTCTCGGTTTTTTTGATGACTTTTCCTATCAGAAACTGGGTTTAAGCTGTGAGTTACAGAATGAAGTCTGCGAAATGGCCGGTATCGGAGAAGCAGAACAGGGCTATTATATTGTCAAAGGGGGAGGTGGCTTGCCGCCGTGGATCAATGTGATTGGTTATAACCGTCATGTAAACTGGTCAGAGTTGATTGCACGCCTGCTCGCCGTGCGGGACAGTCCCGGCCCGGTGATTGAATAAAAGGAGATAAAGATGACGTTATTTAAATGGCTGACAGGTACGGTATCAGGGCTGATGCTGGTGTCTTGTGTCACGATTAATATCTATTTTCCGGCTGCCGCTGCGGAGAAAGCGGCTGATCGGATTATTGAAGATGTCTGGGGACCGGGAACACGGCCAGGTGAGGATGTGGAGCCCGACGCAGCCGTAGATCAGTCATCAGCCATCGAAGCCGGCGACAACAATATTGCCATTGCGATATTGAACTGGCTGGTCTCACCGGCAGCTGCAGAAGCCGATATTAATATCAATTCACCGGCCATTAACGAGCTGAAAGCAGATATGAAAGAACGGCATGAACAGCTGGAGCCTTTCTATAACAGTGGTGGCATCGGTCTGACCGAGGATGGTTTTATCATGGTGCGAGATGCCAAAGCCATCCCGCTTAAAGATCGCAACAGAGTGAATGCGCTGGTGACGGATGAGAACAAAGACCGCAAATCACTCTATGCCGAAATTGCTCGTGGCAATGGCCATCCGGAGTGGGAGGATGACATTCGTCAGACCTTCGCCAAGCGCTGGATCAGCAATGCAGCTAAAGGCTGGTGGTATCAACAGGGCGGCAGTTGGAAACAAAAATAAAACCCTGTTTCCTTTATAATATTTTTCTTTTTGGTCCAGTGACGTGGTAACGCGTCACTGGACTTTTTAGTTCAGCGTAAAAGAGAGCAAGATGGCAAAACGCAGGCGCAGGCAGAAACTGCCTCAGGAGCCGGTGACGGCAACAATCGAATCTTTATCCCATGATGGTCGCGGCATTGCCCGCATTGATGGCAAAACCGTGTTTGTTGACGGTGCACTGGCCGGTGAACAGGTGGATTTTCAGTATACCCGTCTGCATAAAAGCTATGATGAAGCCAGAACCCTGACCGTACATCATGCTTCGTCGCAACGGGTGGATCCAAAATGCCGTCATTTCGGTGTCTGCGGCGGCTGCAGCCTGATGCATATGGCACCGGAAGCACAGCTTCAACATAAGCAATCGACACTGGCCGAACACTTCACCCACTTTGGCAATCTGACACCGGCAACCTGGCTGGCACCGCTGACAGGGCCGCTCTGGGGCTATCGCCGCAAAGCGCGCCTCGGTGTTAAATATGTCACCAAAAAAGAACAGGTGCTGGTGGGTTTTCGGGAGAAAGCTTCGCCATTTATCGCCCAGCTGGAACAATGCGAAGTTCTGGACCCGAGGGTTGGTCTGCGACTGACGGAACTGGGTGAAATGATCGCCGGGCTGGATGCTTATAACCGTATCGCCCAGATTGAAGTCGCAATGGATGATGAGCATGTCGCTTTGGTATTCCGAAATCTCGATCCTTTATCTGATGCCGATAAACAGACACTGATTGCGTACGGTCAGGCACAGAATCTCTGGGTTTACCAGCAGCCGGGTGGTCCGGATACTATATCGCCCCTGTGGCCTGACAATCCGCAGCTTTCTTACGCCCCCGAGCCTGGCCTGACATTGAACTTTGACCCCAGTGACTTTACCCAGGTCAATGCCGGTATTAACCATAAAATGATTCAGCGGGCTCTGGAGTTACTCGATATTCAGCCTGAAGATCGCATTCTGGATCTGTTCTGCGGACTGGGGAATTTCACCTTGCCGCTGGCACGTCGGGTATCGGAAGTAGTCGGTGTTGAGGGCGATGCAGCCCTGGTCGGCCATGCCCGCCGCAATGCCGAGCTGAATCAGCTTGGTAATGCCGAGTTTGAACTGGCGGATCTGACTCAGACTGAATTAAAGGACTACTCATGGGCCGCCAAAGGCTTTAACAAGATTTTGCTGGATCCACCTCGCAGTGGGGCTTTGGAGGTGCTACATCAATTGGCTGATCTGGGTGCCGACAAACTGGTCTATGTGTCCTGTAACCCGGCCACGCTGGCACGTGATGCCGGTGAACTGGTGAACCGGCATGGCTACACAATGGAAGCGGCCGGGGTGATGGATATGTTCCCGCATACCAGCCACGTCGAATCCATTGCGGTGTTCAGTAAACAGCGCTGATGGCGGAGCCGGCACCGCTTAAAGCACAACTGGGGGCAGCTGCTGTCGGGCAACTGGCTGCTGTGCTTAAATCGGTGTATCCGGACTTTGACGAGACGGGCTTCATCCAGCTGGCCAATCATGAACTTGATGAGCTCGAGCTCAAAGCGCGTGTCAGACATCTGATTGCTGCACTGGCTGAATATCTGCCGTCAGGATTTTGTGAAACAGCCCGTCTGCTTGAGTGTGTGGCTGATAACTGGCCGGAGCAACATCAAGGGCAGTGGAGTAGTTTCACCGTCTGGCCTTTGATTGATTATGTCAGTGTTTATGGCCTGAACTATCCGCAACGGGCTTTTGTTGTGCTGGAGAAACTAACGCCGCTGTTTACCGCCGAGTTTGCTATCCGGCCGTTTCTGGACCGGCATTTTGAGCTGACCCATCGCCAACTGCTGCACTGGACCCGCCATGATAATGAACACGTCAGACGGCTGGCTTCAGAAGGTATTCGACCACGTTTGCCGTGGGCACAGCAGTTACCGGCTTTACGCCGGGATCCGGCGCCGATCTGGCCGATTCTGGAAGCCCTTAAAGCCGACCCCAGTCTCTATGTACGCCGCTCGGTCGCGAATAATCTCAACGACATCAGCAAGGATCATCCCGACTTGGTGTTGATGCGTTGTCGGCAGTGGCAGCAATTACAGAACAAAGAGACCGACTGGCTGATTAATCATGGTCTGCGTAGTTTGGTGAAAAGCGGACGTGCGGAAGTTTACCCGCTGCTCGGCTTCAGTGATAAGCCGGTCATTAAAGATATTGAGCTGCAGTTAAGCGAAACGCAGTTAAAACTCGGTGGAACCTTACGATTAAACCTGACACTGACAACACAGGAAGCCGAACGGCTGGTGGTGGATTATCGTATCGGCTTTCGACGCGCAGACGGCCGTCTGAGCTGGAAAGTCTTTAAATGGAAAAACATCCAGACACGGACAAGAGAACCGCTGACTTTAACCAAAAGCCAGACGTTCAAACCACTTTCAACCCGTCGTTATTATCCCGGGGAGCACCAGGTCGAGTGTCTGGTTAACGGCCAGGTAGCAGCCCGGGGAGTATTTGAGTTATCTGTCTGAAGCTTTATGACATGACCAGGCCGTAAGCGACCAGCAGAATAAATGCGACTGACAGAATGCAGATAAATTCAGCGAAATGTTTACTGAAGAACTCTTCCAGTTTGTCCATAATGCACCTCCTTCTTGGGTGGTTTGACGATAAAACAAGCTTGAGTTGATTATCGAATGTGTCCCTGTGGTGAGCATTGATTTGGATCAATTATTAACGGCTTATGTGCGATTACGAAGTTACGCCCATAAAAAAAGCCAGTCAAGTGACTGGCTTTTTCATTGCTTTACAAGGCGAATCAGGCGTTGTACAGGCCAAAAGCGACCAGACTCAACCAGAAAGCAGTGAAGCTAAGAATAATGTGGGGGAATTTTTCCACCAGCAGTTTATCGATTTTTTTCAACATGCTCTTGTCTCGTAGTTCATCAAGTTAAACAATTATTAATATTATTATTCGGGCAAAGATAGCAGTTCTTTTTCTGGAAAGCCAGCTTCAATTTCATCTTTATTGTGTCTTGTTCGGTGCTAAACGCACTGATATCAATGGATTTTAGCCGTAAAGCGATGGTTCACGACTTTCATCCACTATTACTTAGCAATTAATAGAAAAAAACGCTTGCTGTATCCGCTTTTGTTCTCTATATTTTCTCTTCTCACTATTTTCTCTTAAAAGGAAGGGATCATGCTGACTGAACGTGAACAAGATACGCTGGAATTTATTCGTGCTTACATCGCTGAACAGGGACGTTCACCGCTGGTCTCAGAAATTGCGGACGGACTCGGTCTGCGTTCGCAGGGAACCACGCATCGTTATATCCAGGCGCTGGTCGATGCCGGTCTGCTGGAACGCCATGTTGGCCGTACCCGCGGTCTGCGTCTGACCGAGCAGGCCGAACTGCCAGAGACTGGACCACTGACGCTGCCGGTGAAGGGAAAAATTGCAGCAGGCCGGCTTATTGAGGCCGTGGCCGATGAATCGGAAATTGATCTGGGCGATATGTTTACCGGTAAAGATCGCTTTGTACTCAAGGTCAACGGCGACTCGATGATTGATAAAGCGATTATGTCCGGTGACTACGTCGTGGTGCAGTCGCAATCGACCGCCCGTCATAATGATATTGTCGTGGCACTGGTGGACGGCTTTGATGCCACCTTGAAAACCCTGCTGCTCAATGATGACGGCACGGTGACCCTGATGCCGGCCAATATTAATTATGAACCGATCACACTACCGGCTTCGCGGGTACGGATTCAGGGCGTCGTGGTCGGACAACTGCGTACCTACCCTTAAAGTGGATCTGAAGCAGCAACAAATCTGGTCGCGGATGATTGCCCTGATCGACATGAACTGCTTCTTTGCACAGATAGAACAACGGGATAACCCGAACTGGACAAAGAAGCCGGTTGCCGTGACCAATGGTGAACTGGGCTCGACTATTATTACCTCATCATACGAGGCACGGGCATTCGGTATTCATACGGGGATGCGTCTGAAGCAAGCCCGACAGCTTTGTCCGGGCCTGATACAAGCACCCTCCAGACCATACCGTTATGCCGCGGTATCAAGCCGGATTATGGAAGCGCTGGTTGATATCACGCCGGATATTGAAGTCTTCAGTGTAGATGAGGCATTTCTTGATTTGACTCGTTGTCAGCAACTCTATAACGGTGCCGAGGATATCGGCGAGCGTATTCGGAAACGGGTGTGGAACGTGTCCGGTCTGACCTGCAGTGTCGGTATCAGTGGCGATAAAACCACCGCTAAATTTGCGGCTAAAAAGAAAAAACCGGATGGTCTGACGATTATTCATCCGATGCAGGCTGAACAAGTGCTGGCTGTGGAAAGGGTGACCGCGCTTAGTGGCATCAACAAAGGCATTGGTCGCTTTCTGGGCCGTTATGGCGTTGTTTATTGCGGTGATATGAAACGGATACCAATGAGTTTGCTAGCGAAACGTTTCGGTAATCTCGGCCGACGGATCTGGCTGATGGCGCAGGGCCTGGACCCGGAGCCGCTGAGCTTTAACGTGAAACCACCCAAAACCATCGGTCATGGCAAGGTGTTACCGCCACAGACCCGTGAGGAAAATATCATTCTGACCTATTTTCAGCATATGTCGGAAAAGGTCGCCGCCAGAATGCGTTGTTTTAACTATCAGGCTGAATACTTTTTTATTGGTATCAAAACGCAGCAGGGCTGGCTTAAGACCAAAGCCCAGGCTGGTTTTCATACTGATGACGGCAGGATCATTTATCAGCTTTGTCGGGAGTTTCTGTTTTATTACTGGCAAGGGCAGGGTGTCTGGCAAGTGCAGGTGACGGCCTTATCTCCTCGCCAGGGCCGCCAACTCGATTTATTCTTTGATGAGGATCGGCAACGGCATCAAGTCAATGCCGCGATGGATAAAGTAAACCAGCGTTATGGCGAAATGATGCTGGCGCCGGCGCGGTTACTGGCAAAGTCAAAAATGCCCAATGTCATTGCACCGGCATGGAAACCGGCCGGCCACAGGAAAACTATTTAAGCGCTTACTTCAAAACCCGGCTGTGCAGGCGGGTTTTGGAGCAGTTACCACCCGCTTGCTTGGCTTGCTCAATATGATGTTGCACCGTGGCCAGCATATCCAGGATGCCATAGCAGTCATTTTCAACCGGTGCATAAGTGCTGTGGCCGATGCTGATCGTGGCATAGCGTCCGGTCGGTGAATGTGGATGAAAAATTTCCAGAGCGGCGACAGCTTTATGAAGCCTGGTAGCCATCTGGGTGCTCTGGCGATAACTCATATGAGAGCTGATTGCCATCATCTGTTTACGGTTAAAACGCGCGATAAAGTCGGTTTCACGATGAAATTGTTGACGAATCGCGTCCAGGATTTGTTCAAAGCAGGCGGATTTACTTTCCATCTGCGAAAAGCGATCGACATCGATAATAAACATCGAGACAGGAAAATCTTCAGCCACGGCCTGACGCCAGTGAAAGATCAGTTTTTCCAGCAATCGGGTCTGATCGATCAGAATAGGATTGTCGGAAGCTTGTTCAGGATTGTTTTTGATGCCGCCCATAGGGTTAATGTATCAGCTTCGTGTCAGCGTGATCATAACAGCATCACGCTGACACGGAAGTGTCTTATGACTTTTTATAGTCGCGTTGATAGTAGTAGTTAGTGGCTTCGACAAAACCGTCGATGCTGCCGCAATCAAAACGGTGACCTTTAAATTTCAGGGCAAGCACCCGTTTGTCCTGCGCCATCGCCTTAATCGCATCGGTGATTTGAACTTCACCGTTGGTGCCCGGTGGTGTTTTGCGAATGTAATCAAAAATATCCGGTGTCAGCACATAGCGGCCGATAATACCGAGATTACTGGGTGCATCCTGAGGCTTGGGTTTTTCGACCATATCGTCTACTTCGTAGACACCTTCTTCGATCTCACGACCGGAGATTACACCATAACTACTGATGTTATCGCCGGGCACTTCTTCAATCGCGATGACACTGCAGTTGAAGCGTTCATAGAGTTCAACCAGTTGTGCAAGAACACGTTTGCTGCCGTTGTCTTCAGGGGGGGAACACAGATCATCAGCCAGAATGACGGCAAAAGGTTCATTGCCGATAAGTGGTTCACCGGTCAGAATGGCATGGCCGAGGCCGAGCATGGCGCGTTGACGGATAAAGATGAAGTCACAGCTATCCATCAGGTTACGGATATCTTCCAGGAATTTTTCTTTACTGGAGCCTTTAATTTCCTGTTCCAACTCGTAGCTGGTATCGAAATGATCAGCGATGGCACGTTTACCACGACCGGTGATAAAGCCTGCTTCACTGACACCGGCTTCTACCGCTTCTTCCACACCGTATTGAATCAGAGGTTTGCTGACGATGGGAAGCATTTCTTTGGGCATGGCTTTGGTTGCTGGCAGGAAGCGGGTGCCATACCCTGCGACGGGAAACAGGCATTTACGGATAGGTTTAACTTCAGACATGCAAATTCCTCTTTTAGCAAAAGGGTAACGAATTAGTGTGAATGTAACATGACAGTTATCAGCTGTTTGTAATCCATAACACCTGATAAGGCGCTACTGTAAACGTTTCTGTCTGTCCATCAAAAATATGACCGCTGATAAGGTCCCACCAGCGATCGGTGACGATTAAATTAAGCTCAGCGATGCGAAGTGGCTGTGGGGTATCGCTGATATTAAAAATACAGAAAATGCTCTGACGTCTATCCATGCTCTGACGCCAGAAGCCGAACAGCTGTTCCCCCATCTGCAGCGTAAACTGCGTGGCGTTCGGATGGAAGGCCCGTTGTTGTTGGCGCAGGTGGACCAGCTTTTTCAACAGATCAGAGACGCGGGTATGCTGGGAGGCCGGATCGGCCAGTTCCGCCGTAAGTTTATCGTAATCCCATTCGTGCCGGTTAATGGCGCGGTTGTGGCCGCTATGCTCAAGTTTGTCCAGATCATTACTGGTCGCGAGCAAACTGTGGATATAAATACCCGGAATACCTTCCAGTGAGAGCATGATGGCATGAGCGCAGACAAAACGGTCAATTTGCCATTGATCGGGCCCTTGGGTTGTCCCCTGTAAAGCATCAAATAAAGCAATGTTGATTTCATAAGGTTTTTTGACACCGTTATCACCGGCGCGCCATGAAATCTGGCCGCCGAACTGTTGCATGGTACTGATCAGTGACGCGATTTCGCTATCAGTCAGCAGACCCTCTGCCGGGCGCAGACCGATGCCGTCATGCGAGGCAATAAAATTAAAATAGGCCGTACCGTTCTGAGCCGGCGGCATACTCATCAGCCATTGCTTGAGATAGAAGCAGTTGCCGGTGACCAGTGTATTGACCAGCAGCGGTGGCAGGGAGAAGTTATAAATACAGTGCGCTTCGTTGGCATTACCGAAATAACTCAGGTTTTCCCGGTTGGGGATATTGGTTTCGGTGATGATGACGGCATCCGGCTGAGCATGTTGAATCAGGTTGCGCATCAGTCGCACTACTTCGTGTGTTTCAGACAGATTCAGGCAACTGGTGCCCGGCTTTTTCCATAAAAAAGCGACGGCATCCAGACGGAAAATGCGGATCCCTTTATCGAGATAGAACCGTACGATACGGATGAATTCCTTCAACACTTCGGGATTACGGAAATCGAAATCGACCTGGGTATGACTGAAGGTGCACCAGACATATTTGATGCCGTCGTGGGTTTCGGTTTCCCGCAGCAAGGGACTGGTGCGCGGGCGTACTACCTGACTTACCGCTGTGTCGGCAGCAGTGGTATAAAAGTAGTCATGGCCCGGACCTTCCCCTTTGATAAAGTTTTTGAACCATTCTCCGCTGCTGGAGCCGTGGTTAATCACCAGGTCCGCCATCAAGCGGTAATCGCCAGCGATTCTCTCTATATCCTCCCAGTCACCGAGCGCCTTGTTGACCTGGTAATAGTCCATCACGGCAAAGCCATCATCGGAGCAGAAAGGGAAAAACGGCAGTATATGTACGCCGTTGATATAGCCTTTAATCTCGTGGTTGAGGAAGCGATATAAGGTCTTCAGTGGTGCTTCGCCCTGACGCTGCACACTGTTGCCGTAGGTAATGAGCACCACATCAGATTGATCCCAGTTGTTTTTATGGGGAACCGACTCGAAAAAAGTCTCGTCGAGACCCATTATTTTTATGATGTCATCACTTAGTTCAGGCAACGATAAATCAGGCAGGCTGTCCTGATAAATCGCCTGCAGATGATAGAGAACGGTTTCATGCAGCTGATTAAGCTGCTCGTCAGTCACGGTCATGAAGCATCAGTCCTCAGGCAGAAAATTCCTGGTAATCGGCTTCAACCGCCTCATAGAGCCGGTCAAAAATATCCGGCAGTGCACTCTGCACCCGGCTCCAGCTTGGTGTAAACGGCGTTTCCATCGGATTTTCCAGAAACATCTGGCCGGCGTCCATAATGTTTTTGGCGAACATTTCTACCGATTCCTCTTCCTGGTGTATATCGAAATTGAGGCCGTTCATGACAGCATCATTGCGATAGGTTTCGACAAAGTCCAGTGCGATACGATAGTAAGTGGCTTTAAGGCTGCGAAAAGCTTCAGGAGATAACACCACGCCCTTGGTTGCCAGTTTCCGGAACAGGGATTTGGCGATATCAATCGACATTTTTGACAGGCCGCCACGCTGATCGTCCAGTGACAGATTTTGATGTTTGTGATCATAAGCATCGGCAACATCGACCTGACAAAGCCGGTTATTGGCATAGTTACGATGCATCTCTGATAACACGCCGATTTCCAGTCCCCAGTCACTGGGAATGCGGATATCGGTCAGCACGTCCCGGCGGAAGGAGAATTCACCTGCCAGCGGATAGCGAAAGCTGTCCATATATTCCAGGTAGGGATGGTGACCAATTACGGACTTAAGCGCCCGGATAAGCGGCGTGACCAGTAGCCGGTTGACGCGACCGTTGAGTTTGCCGCCGGCAACACGGGCGTAATAACCTTTACAAAATTCATAATTGAACTGTGGATTGGCGACCGGATAAATCAGTCTTGCCAGTAATTCACTGGTGTAGGTGACGATATCGCAGTCATGCAGCGCGATGGACTCGGTTTTGCCGGAGGCCAGAATATAGCCCATGCAATACCAGACATTACGCCCTTTACCCAGCTCCTTTGGGGCCAGTCCCAGCGACTGTAATTCAGCGTCAATGGCTTTGAGACGAGGCCCGTCATTCCACAGAATGCGATGGTGCTGCGGCAAGTCAGAAAAGAATTTAATGGCATGACGATACTGTGCTTCATCGGCGCGATCCAGCCCAATGACGATTTCCGAAAGATACGGGACGTTTTTCAGCTGCTGCACAATATTAGGCAGGGCTTCACCTTCCAGTTCCGAGAATAAAGATGGCAGTAGCAAGCCCATCGGCCGTTGTTTGCTGAATTGCAGCAGGTCACTCTCCAGATCAGCGATGTGGCGGTGAGTCAGGTTGTGTAAGGTAGTGATAATCCCATTCTGGTAAAAATCAGCCATGATTGCCTCGGGGTAATGTGGATGAATCGGAATGCAACGTTGCATCGATAATTTGATTGACACCTTCCGCCCAGCCTTTGGGTCCGGTGTGGCTGGAAACAACAAGCTTGTCAGTGCGCTCAATGGTGGGCAGGGGGTGAACCGGCGAACGAATCAGCAGGGCATAATCAGCCTGTTCCAGCATCGCCTTATCATTCTGACTGTCACCGATCGCCAGTGACACCATTTGAGTATCAGGGCTTGCTGTCTGGTATCGCTGTTTCAGCCATTGAATAGCGCGCCCCTTATCGCAATCGCCCGAGACATGCATAAAACGGCCGCCTTCGAGAATATGGGCACCGGCCTGCTTCAGGTCATTAATGAACTGCTGTTTAAGATTGCCATTACCCTGCCAGGCGATGGGTTCACCGTATTGCCGGCGGGCGGCACGGGCAGCAGCATGCACATTGAGCCCGGTCATGGCGATAATGCCGTCAATACCGACTTCGGCAAAGGTCTTGAACTCGCCCTGGTAACGGCTGCGGGTTTGCTCGATTAATGATTGCCAGTGAGAGCGGGGTGCCACAAATTCTTTAAGCCAGTAGCCGTTTTTTTCGATGGTATCCGCAGGTTGCTGTTTAAAATAGCCGACAGGGATGAATATGGCAGCACCGTTTTCAACGATAAAAGGCTGACTGTTGTGCAGACTGTCACGAAGCAATTCAACTTCAGCCTGGGTTTTACTGGTCACCGGTATCACCGGAATATGGTGGTTTTCCAGTGCCAACAGCGTTGGCACCGCTTCATCAAAATGATAGTTGTGATGATCGAGCAGGCTGCCGTCCATGTCAGTGAAGACCAGCCATTGTTTTTTCGTCATGGGCGCCAGTGTGGGCGGCTTTGATGTCAGTTTGATGATTTGCCGGTTCTGATCCAGCTCAAACAAGTAGTTGACTCGCGAAGGCAGCGTTTTCAGTGTGTGTTGGGTGATGCGTTGATAGAACTTGATGAACCGAGCCAGTTGTGAAGCATCCATGATCTGATGCTGAGCACGGCTGCTGTCACGCAGTTTTTTTTCCTGCTCCAGACGCCAGTCATAAACGCACTGAAAATCCGGTGCTTTCAGCATGACCCAGATATCAATCAACTCGAATAATTTAGGATAAAACAGTGCCAGCTGTTCATTAACATAGCGACGCCAGCGGCCATGCGGGTCTTCGCTGGACTCCAATTCATTAACCGGCTCAGACAGGGAGTCTTCAGTTTCGGCACTGGCACCGAGACACCAGCCCTCCAGCACAATCACATCGACCGGCTCATTTATGCATTCGGCAAACTCCGGCGGATAACGATCATCAATCGCTTTATTGAAGCGGGGAATCAGTACCGGTAAATGCTGGTGCAGCAAATCACTCAGCGTTTTTCTGGCCAGCGGAATATCGTGTGTGCCAGGGACCCCGCGTGTCGAGAGCAGTGGATGAATACCCTGTGCCAGTCGTTGGCGTTCGGCACGAGTAAAGTAGAAGTCGTCTAAAGAGAGAGACAGGGCACGTAAATGGTGTTGCTGTTCCAATAGATAGACCAGGCAAGCAGCCAGCGTACTTTTACCTGAACCCTGAGCACCATTGATACCGACGATAATCGGGCGCCCCGCACCATTGTGGTGCGTTTTGATGGCATCAGCAAGCGGCGCAAACCATTCCGTGATTTGCTGCTGGTAGCCTGCGGGGAGGCGGTGCTGTTGGAGAAAGCCGCTGAGGTCGATGTTCAGCATATCCATATCTCTTGTTCTTCATTGAAGCGATGATGAGGAGCAACGCAATATTCGTACCGCTGAAGTAAAAACAGCTTTTATCAGGCTTTGTCTTTGCCCCCTTTAACTTGGATGGCTGCAATGTGCATCTTCACATTGATGCACTTCTATCGTGATATGAGACAGACGATCAAACTCGGATAACAGTGCTTTGTAATACGCCGTTGACTGAGGCTTGGCCGTGACAATGGTAAAAATAGCGGCATAGTGATGCGGACTGATATGCCAGATATGGAAATCGGCAATGCGGTTATCAGCATCTTGTTCGATCCGCCGCTGTATGGCTTGCCGATAGTCTGCATCGATACTGCCATCCAACAGAATCGGACTGGTTTCCCGAATCAGGCCCACCGCCCAGACCGTGATGATCAGCGCACCGACGACACCCATCACTGGATCCAGCCAGGTCAGCCCGGCCAGTTTAGCTGCAATCAATGCAATGATTGCCAGTACCGAGGTCAGCGCATCAGCCAGCACATGAACATAGGCCGCTTTCAGATTGTGATCGTGATGATGCTCAAGTTCACTGTGGCTATGATGATGATCTTTTAACAGCACGGCACTGACCACATTGACAGCAAGACCAAGAAAAGCGACAGCAATCGCTGCATTCAACTGAATGTCATGCGGATTGACCAGCCGTTCCATGGATTCAAGCACCATCAATACCGCGACCACGCCGAGGGCGATAGCACTGGTGAATCCACCAAGCACGCTGACCTTACCGGTGCCGAACGCAAAATCAGGATTGTTCGCGTGTTTCGTGGCGTAGTGATAGGCAAACAGGGTAATCAAAAAAGCGGCAACGTGCGTCGCCATATGCCAGCCGTCTGCCAGTAGCGCCATGGAACCGAAAGCCAGACCGGCGATGATCTCGACCAGCATCGTTACAGCCGTCAGCAGTAAGACATAACGGGTTCGTTTCTCACCGTGTTTATTGACGATGACAAAGTCATGATCCTGCTGCCAGCGTTCGATAGTGTGCTGATGCATGTTGCCCTCAGGAACCGATATTAATGATATTCCTATGCTATCAGAGTCATCAGGCCTGAATCAGTTGCAAAAAAAAGGGGTGAACATCAGTTCACCCCAAGTTCAGCACGTAGACAAGAGAGAAATTACAAACAACATGCAGCTGAAAAATTGTTTGTAGTCATTCTGTTGCATCAGCTGTGCCATAAATTTTATTCATTTAATTTCAAAGGTTTAATGTTTTTAGCCTAGCTCAATGAGCATTTTTGTGCACATTCTGAGTGCATTTTCACCTTCCCCTGCACTAACTTAAACCGCTACTTTGTCAGGCATTGATCAAGGTAACTGATTCGCTGAAAAAATTGAAATAAGCGAGACGCTCAACCAGTATTTTAAATATGATCATAAAGTCATATTTTTATCTGTATAGCCCTGTGCTAATGTCCGAATAACCATAATAAAAACAGTATTAATTATGCATTTTAATGCATATATCGGATGGAGAGAGGCAATGAGTTTAAACACAGAGTGGGCAATGCAGTCCATTCAACAGATTATCGACAAACTGAAGCACAAACCTGGTGCGATGTTACCCATTCTGCATGCTATCCAGGATGAGCTCGGTTACATTCCGGATAAAGCTGTCAGTCAGATCGCCGAATCACTGTTGCAGACCCGTGCCGAAGTGCATGGCGTCATCAGTTTTTATCATCATTTTCGCACTACCCCGCCGGGGAGACATACCATAGAAATATGTCGAGCCGAGGCATGTCAGGCAATGGGCTGCCGCAGTCTTGAGCAGCATGCTAAAAAAACACTGGGCATTGATTACCACCAGACGATGGCCGACCGAAGCTTTTCACTGGAAGCGGTGTATTGCTTGGGTAATTGTGCCACCGCGCCCTCAATTCGCATTGATGATGTTATTCACGGGCGGATCAGCCTCGATAAATTTGATGCCCTCATCGCTGAGCATCAGAAAGACATGAAGGAGGCCGGCTGATGACCAGACGAATTTATGTGCCCTGTGATACCACCGCGCTCTCTTTAGGTGCAGATAAAGTCGCCGATGCCATCCGGCTGGAAGCTGAAAAGCGCGATATCCCGATCGAGATTATCCGTAATGGTTCCCGCGGCATGCTATGGCTGGAACCGCTGGTGGAAGTTGAGACCGATAAAGGTCGGGTCGGCTATGCTGCTCTGGAACCGGGGCAGATTTCAGCGCTGTTTGAGGCGGACTTTGTCAATGGCAGTGATCAGCATCCAAGTTACATTGGTCTGGTTGAAGCAATGCCTTACCTGAAAAAACAGCAACGACTGACTTTTGCCCGTGCCGGTATTACCGATCCCGTATCGCTTAAAGATTATGAATCTCTCGATGGTTATCAGGGCCTCAAAAATGCGCTGAAACTGGAACCTCAACAGATCGTGGATGAAGTCAAAGCTTCCGGTCTGCGTGGCCGCGGCGGTGCCGCGTTTCCGACCGGTATCAAATGGCAGACGGTACTCGATACCCCATCCGAGCAGAAATATATTGTCTGCAATGCCGATGAGGGTGACTCCGGGACTTTTGCTGACCGACTGGTGATGGAGTGCGACCCGTTTATGCTGATTGAAGGCATGACCATAGCGGGGCTCGCGGTGCATGCGACGCAAGGTTATATCTATCTGCGTTCCGAATACCCGGTAGCGCATCGACTCCTTAATGAAGCCATCGACAAGGCTTATGAAGCCGGTTATCTGGGCGCCAATATTCTGGGCTCAGGCAAGCATTTTGATCTGGAAGTCCGTCTTGGTGCCGGCGCTTATATCTGCGGTGAAGAAACCTCGCTGTTGGACAGCCTGGAAGGCAAGCGCGGTCTGGTCAGAGCCAAGCCGCCATTACCGGCCATTATCGGGCTGTTCAGCAAACCCACCGTGGTGAATAACGTCCTGTCACTGGCAGCGATTCCCTACATTCTTGATAAAGGTGGCCAGGCCTACGCTGATTACGGCATGGGCCGCTCTCGTGGCACATTGCCTTTACAACTGGCCGGTAATGTTAAACAGGGTGGGCTGGTGGAACTCGCCTTCGGCATCACGCTGCGTGAACTGATGGAAGACTTCGGTGGCGGCACGCTGACCGAAAGACCGCTCAAAGCTGTTCAGGTGGGTGGACCTTTGGGTGCCTATATGCCCGCGAGTCAGTGGGATACACCGGTCGATTATGAAGAATTCTCTGCTGTTGGCGCCGTGCTCGGTCACGGTGGTGTAGTCATGTTTGACGACAGTGTCGACATGGGGGAACAGGCGCGTTTTTCGATGGAGTTTTGCAAAGTCGAATCCTGCGGCAAATGTACTCCTTGCCGGATCGGTTCCACCCGCGGCGTCGAGGTCATCGATCGCATCCGTGACGGCAACAATTCGGATAAGAACTGGGTATTGCTGGAAGATCTCTGTGAAACCATGATCGACGGCTCTTTATGCGCCATGGGAGGGATGACCCCGTTCCCGGTTCAGAGCGTGATGAAATATTTCCCCGATGAGCTGAAAGCTCAAGGAGAGTCAGCATGAGAGTAGAAAAATTCAACCCTGAGAAAGATTACGGTACCCCGGCGCGTTTATCGGAAACGCTGGTGTCGGTGCAAATTGATGGTATCGAAATCAGCGTGCCGGAGGGCACCTCGGTGATGCGCGCAGCAGCGCTGGCTGATATCAATATTCCCAAACTGTGCGCCACCGACAGTCTGGATTCTTTCGGTTCCTGTCGTCTGTGTGCGGTGCAGATTGAAGGCCATCGCGGTTATCCGGCTTCCTGTACCACCAATGTTTACGATGGCATGAAAGTCACCACCCACAACGAAAAACTGGGCAAGCTGCGACGCAATGTCATGGAGCTGTATATTTCCGATCACCCGCTGGACTGTCTGACCTGTCCTGCCAATGGTGACTGCGAACTGCAGGATATGGCCGGCGATGTCGGTCTGCGGGAAGTACGTTACGGCTATAACGGCGAAAACCACCTCGACAGTAAGAAAGATGAGTCCAACCCGTATTTCAGTTTCGACCCCAGCAAATGTATCGTCTGTTCACGCTGCGTGCGTGCCTGTGAAGAAACGCAGGGCACCTTTGCTTTGACCATCGACGGCCGCAGTTTTGACTCCAAGGTTTCAGCCGGTCAGAACCAGGACTTTATGGATTCCGAGTGCGTTTCCTGCGGTGCCTGTGTTCAGGCTTGCCCGACCTCGACCTTGATGGAAAAAAGCATTATCGATATGGGCCAGCCTGAACACAGCGTCGTGACCACCTGTGCCTATTGTGGTGTCGGCTGTTCCTTCAAGGCGGAAATGAAAGGCGATAAAGTCGTGCGCATGGTGCCTTACAAGGGCGGCGATGCCAACCATGGTCACTCCTGTGTGAAAGGCCGTTTTGCTTTCGGTTATGCAACCCACAAGGATCGCATTAAAACGCCGATGATTCGCAACGCGATTAATGAACCCTGGCAGGAGGTCAGTTGGGAGGAAGCCTATGAGTTCACTGCCAAAAAACTCAAAGCAATTCAGGCCAAGTACGGCCGTGACAGTGTCGGTGGTATTACTTCCTCACGCTGTACCAACGAAGAAGCCTATCTGGTTCAGAAACTGGTACGCACTGCGTTTGGTAATAACAACACTGATACCTGTGCCCGCGTCTGTCATTCACCGACGGGTTATGGTCTGAAAGTCACCATGGGCGAATCCGCCGGTACCCAGAACTTCGATTCGGTGATGAAATCTGATGTCATTATGGTGATTGGCGCCAACCCGACCGATGCCCACCCGGTATTCGGATCGATGATGCGTCGGCGTCTGCGTGAAGGGGCGCAGCTGATTGTCGCCGATCCACGCCATATTGACCTGTTGAAAACCCCGCATCTGAAAAAAGCCCAGCACCTTGCCTTAAAACCAGGGACTAATGTCGCACTGATCAACGCAATAGCGCATGTGGTAGTAACAGAAGGTCTGGAAGATAAAGCCTTTGTTGAAAAGCGCTGTGAAATGGACAGCTACAATGCCTGGCGCGAGTTTATCAGGCAGGATCGTCACTCTCCTGAGAGCCTGGAAGCCGTGACCGGTGTGTCGGCCGCTGCGGTTCGTGAAGCAGCGAAAACCTATGCCATGGCTGAAAATGGTTCCATCTACTATGGTCTGGGTGTCACTGAACACAGTCAGGGTTCTACCATGGTGATGGGCATCGCCAACCTGGCGATGGCTACCGGAAATATTGGCCGGGAAGGTGTGGGTGTGAACCCGTTGCGCGGTCAGAATAATGTGCAGGGTTCCTGTGATATGGGCTCGTTCCCGCATGAGTTGCCGGGTTACAAGCACGTTTCCAATGCCGAAGCCCGTGCGCATTTTGAGAAAGTCTGGGGCGTGCCGATCGATGACGAACCGGGTCTGCGTATTCCCAATATGTTTGACTCGGCGATCGCCGGGACTTTCAAAGCGCTCTACGTGCAGGGTGAGGATATCGCCCAGTCCGATCCGGGCACACAGCATGTGGAAACGGCGCTGCGTTCACTGGAATGCCTGATCGTGCAGGATCTGTTTCTGAACGAAACTGCCAAGTTCGCCCATGTACTGTTGCCGGGTTCCTCTTTCCTGGAGAAAAACGGCACCTTTACCAATGCAGAACGTCGTATCAACCGGGTTCGTAAGGTGATGCCCGCGGTCGCAGGTAAGGAAGACTGGGAGATCACTATGGACTTGTCCAATGCACTGGGCTACCCGATGCATTATAATCATCCGTCAGACATTATGGATGAGATTGCCAGCCTGACACCGACCTTTACCGGTGTGAATTACCAGCGTCTGGATGAACTGGGCAGTATCCAATGGCCCTGTAATGATGACAATCCAGTCGGTATGCCCACCATGCACGTCGATGACTTCCCGATTGGTAAAGGCCGTTTCAGTGTGACCGAGTATGTGGCGACGGATGAAAGAACCAATAGTCGCTTCCCGTTGCTGCTGACCACCGGTCGCATTCTGTCGCAATACAATGTGGGTGCTCAGACCCGTAGAACTGATAATCAGGTCTGGCACGATGAGGACAGGCTGGATCTGCATCCTCATGACGCCGAAGTCCGCGGTATTAAAGAAGATGACTGGGTGGGCATTAGCAGCCGAGCCGGCCAGACTGTTTTGCGGGCCCGGATTACGGATAAAGTATTGCCCGGTGTTGTCTATACCACCTTCCATCATCCGGGCAGTGGGGCGAATGTCATCACAACGGACAGTTCCGACTGGGCAACCAACTGCCCCGAATACAAGGTCACTGCAGTGCAGGTCGAGCGGGTCAGTCAGCCGTCGGAATGGCAGCAGAATTTCAAATCCTTTGAAGAACTGCAGCTCAAACTGTTGCACGGTGATGAGAGAAAAACACATGCATAAACAGGTATCAACAGATGCAGATTAAAGACGAAAATGCCATCAATCTTGAGGTCGCCGTTCATGAGGATGAACGCACCCCACGCTGGACCTACGACGATATTGCCGTCGAAGTGCCGGTGGCGTTGGTCTATAACTACATCTCGCATGCCGTAATGATGGCCACGCCCAATGATTTGCAGGATTTCGCGCTGGGTTTCAGCCTGACCGAGGACATCATTGCCGATGCCGGTGAAGTCAGTCATATCCATGTGCAAACAGGTAAAAATGGCATTACCGTTCGACTTCAGATCAGTGATGAACGTTTTGAAGCTTTACGTGAACGCCGCCGTAATATGGTCGGCCGTACCGGTTGTGGTTTGTGTGGTGTTGAAAGTCTGAAACAGGCCATCAGGGCGATTGAGCCGGTGCAGAGTGTGGCGGTCAGTGATGAAGCCATTCAGAAAGCCCTGGCTGAGGTTAACCAGCACCAGCCACTGCAACAGGCCACTGGCGCGACACATGCCGCCGCCTGGTGTGATCTGGCAGGCCATATTCTGCTGGTCAGGGAAGATGTTGGTCGTCATAACGCGCTCGATAAATTGATCGGTGCTTTTACCAAAACCGACTATGTCGTGCATGAGGGGTTTGTGCTGGTCACCAGCCGCGCAAGTTATGAAATGGTACAGAAAAGTGCCAGTGCCGGTTTTGGTTGCCTGGTAGCGGTATCCGCACCGACATCACTAGCCGTTGAGCAAGCTCAGGAAGTGGGGATGAAGCTGGTGGGCTTTGCCCGCGATGGTCGTCATATTGTCTATCATGATCCCGATACCGAGGATCAGCATGAAAAAGCCCGTCGGGCTGTTTGAGGATTTACCGGAATGAGTCACAACCAACTCGATACGCTGATTCGTATGATCAATCAGATCGCGGCCAATAACGGGGCTTATCCCCATGATGAAGCGTCGGAGCGCGTGGCCAACCATGTCCAGGGTTTCTGGGCTCGCAGCATGAAAAAGATGATCATGGATTATCGGCAGTCGGATGGTAAAGATTTAACTCCGATTGCCGGTGAGGCCGTTGATAAATTGCAGGACAGCATTTCAGTCGGCTAAGCGCAATACAGATTCTTACCGCCGCCGGTAAAGGCAGTTCAACTTGCTTTATTGTTCACTCCACTTATGAATACGCGTGGCGTTTTCTTCTGTCGTTACCGTGTCTTTGTTCGTAATGACTGAAGTGTTTCCTCATCGCGACACTGGCACGCCGACGTTCTTCGCCTTTGCGTCTGTCAGCATAATGCTTGTAGGTGCACTGGCAGTGAGCAGCATCACAAGCTTCGACCGGGAGACTCACTGCTTCACGAGCCAGAAAACGTTTCCCACGCAGTGCCCGGGCAGCGCTGCAGGCATGCGAACAGGGCTCAATACTGACGGCATGGAACCGGGTTTGAGCAGGACTGTTTGACGTCTTATCTGAACTCCGTCGCAGAGCAGCGCGGCTGCTTTTGGGCTCGGGCCAGAACCAGATCAACAAGAGCAGTAAGGGAACAAGCAAAAGATATAGCCAATCATTCATTGCATGACTCCTGTCAGTGAGACTGTTCCGGTTTGATGATTCTCCTGACAACTTTAAATATAGCACAAACAGTTTTTTAATTTATATCAATACCTTGCTTTGTTTTTGGGCACGCTGAAATTGTCTGATAATTGTCGGGCAGCCGCATTAAGACTGAATGAAATGCGCCCGCTTGTTTTCATTCAATCGGACAGGGTTGGCGAGCATCGTCAATGTGGACGTAGACGATTTCTGCCGTTGCCACTTGCAGCGTTTGCTCTTGACCTGATTGTCTGCGTTCCACATAAACATTGATATCAATGGTGACAGAACTGGTGCCGACTTTGGCAACGTCGGCATAAATACTGACAATATCACTGACCAGAACCGGGGCAAGAAAACGGAAATCCTTGACCGCCACAGTGACGACCCGGCCACCGGCGCGCCGGCTGGCAACAATACCGCCGGCAATATCGCACTGAGACATCATCCAGCCACCGAAAATATCGCCGGCGACATTCACATCGTTGGGACGGGCCATGATTCTGAGAATGGCGTGTTCATCTGGCAGGTTGTGGCTCATAAGTGCTCCTTTGTTCTCAATGCATTGCATCTCGGCGTCATCCGGCCGGGGTGCCGTGTTATTCTACTCATAGCGATAAGACATCTACCAGCAGACGTCATCCAGAGGTGATTTGATTGCTGGTAGGTGGAAAATATCAGCTGCCTTGGTGATAATCAGCTTGAACTGTTGTCTTGTTCAGGGCAGAAATAAAATAAAGAGAGGGAAACAATGCGGATAAGGCGGATTCTGGTGACCTTGAGCTGCGTGCTGATGATCACGGCCTGCTCGGTCGATACACAGGAAGAGTGGCCTTTATTTGGTGGTAATGAATTGCATCAGCGCCACAGCCCGCTTACGCAGATCAAGCCTGACAATGTGGCTGATCTTGAACCGGCCTGGGAATTTCACAGTGGCATTGAAGCCACTTTTCAGGCGACACCGATTGTTAAAAACGGTGTGATGTATGTTTCTCTGCCCTTTAATGATGTCGTTGCGCTGAATGCCGCCAGTGGCGAGCGTTTGTGGCGCTACCAGCATGACTGGGATGAAACCCGCAAGATGTGTTGCGGTCCCGCTAACCGTGGTGTGGCCGTGGCGCAGGGGCGGGTGTTTATGGGCACAGTCGATGGCCGTTTGATTGCCCTCGATGCCCAAACCGGTACGAAGCTCTGGGATGAGGATGTCACCAAAGGTAAGAGCGGTATTCGTGAAGATATTTCTATACTGGAAGGCGACACAGAAGGTGAAGTCTCCGGTACTTCCGGCGCCGGCCTCAATATGGCACCAATGGTTTACAAGGGCAAAGTCATTATCGGTATCACCGGAGTCGGCTATGGCTTGCACCTTGATTCACCTGATCCCAATGCGCCACTGGGCGCGGTTGTCGGCATTGCGGGTAAATACGGACGCCGGGGGTTTCTTGCTGCTTATGACATTGAAACCGGTGAGCAGTCATGGCAGTTCGACACAATTCCGGAGCAGGGTTGGGAAGGTGATTTCGTCGAAACCACCCCCGATGGTGAAGTCTTACCTCGCGATGTAGAAGCCGAAAAAGCAGCTGCCGATGATTATGCCGATGCCTGGCGCTATGGTGGTGGCTCGGCCTGGAGTACGCCAGCAATCGATCACGAGACCGATACCCTTTTTTTTGGTACCGGTAACCCATCACCGCAAATGGAAGGTTCCTCCCGTCCGGGTGACAATCTCTATACTTCCTCTCTGGTGGCATTGGATGCCACGACGGGTGAGTTGAAATGGTATTTCCAGCAGGTTCCGCATGATATGTGGGGCTACGATGTGGCCAGTCCGCCGGTGTTGTTTGATGTCAGACGTGATGGTGAATCGATTCCTGCCGTCGGGCAGGCCGGTAAAACCGGTTGGTTTTATGTGCTCAATCGACAAACCGGTGAATTGATATTCAAAAGTGAAGCCTACGTGCCTCAGCAGAATATGTTCCAGTCACCTTCCAAAGCCGGTACCGTGATCTATCCAGGAGTGCTGGGTGGTTCCAACTGGTCACCTGTCTCGCTGGACCCTGAGCGTCGTCTGGTCTTTATCGCCGGTATTCACTGGCCGGTTACCTACAGTCTGCACCAGCTGGAAGCCAAGAATGGTGAAGCCGGTGTCCAGTATTCCTCCATGTCACCGGTGAATACCGACGAGCGTTATGGCTTGCTCAGTGCCATCAATATCGATACCGGTGAACTGGTATGGCAGCATAAAACTCCCGATCCCTTGTTGGGCGGTGTGCTCAGCACAGCCAGCGGGCTTGTTTTCAGTGGTGAAGGCGGTGGTGAGTTATTTGCCTTGGACGCTGAAACAGGTAAAAAACTGTGGTCAGCGTCAACAGAGGCTGGTGTCAATGCGCCACCGATCAGTTATCAGATCGGTGGCAAACAGTATGTGGCGGTTGTAGCGGGCGGAAACAAACTGTTCGGTTTCAAGGGTGGCGATGCACTGAAAGTCTGGGCGCTGCCCTAAGGCCCTAGGCTGCTCAACCTTTTTTCGACGCAACCACCATCTTGATTGGAGGTCGCAATGGAAGCAGCAAACAAACGCTCCCTCCGGCAGCTTCTGTTTCAGCGGCAGACGGATTTCCAGTTAAGTGCCTGGCTGCTTCTGCGGCTACTGGCACTGATCTATCTCGCTGCCTTTGCTTCTCTATATGGGCAGATGGCCGGTCTGGTCGGGCCGGACGGTATCCTGCCTTTTGAACGTCTGCTGGATCGGGCTTATCGCAGTGAAGGCTGGCAGGCCTGGCTGCAACTGCCCAACCTGTTCTGGTTCAATGCTTCCGGTTTCGCATTAAAGGCTGCAACGCTCGCGGGTTGTGTCTTCTCGCTTTTGTTGCTGTTTGACAGGTTGTCACAGCTTGCGACCATTATGCTGTTCATACTCTACCTGTCGCTATATCACGCCGGGCAGATTTTTCTGAGCTTTCAGTGGGATACCTTATTGCTGGAAGCGGGTTTTCTGGCTATTTTTCTGGTTTCCGGCCCGACCATGTGGTTGATTCTGCTTTATGAATGGCTGTTGTTCCGGTTTCGTTTTATGTCGGGTTTGTCCAAGCTGCTTTCAGGCGATCCCAGTTGGAGCAGTTTCAGTGCGTTACCGCATTATTTTGAAACTCAGCCCTTACCGCATATCGGTGCCTGGTATGCTCACCAACTCCCAAGCTGGTTGCACCAATTCGGCGTCGGCTTTACTTTTTTTACTGAGTTGCTGGTACCGTTTTTTATTTTCATGCCCAGGCGTTGGCGTATCACTGCAGCGCTGATCACGATTTTCATGCAGCTCCTGATCATCGCAACCAGTAACCATGCTTTTGTCAATTTTCTGGTTATCGCGATCTGCGTACTCCTGTTAGATGACCGTATTATCCGCCGCCTGCTACCCAGTTGGCTGCATAAGACCGGCAATGGTGAGGTTCGTGAGCCGGGGGCAATTAAAACGGGACTGACGCTGGTCTCCGGCCTGTTGATTGTCTTTGTCAGCACCACTGCTTTTTATATGTATGCCAGCCGCAGCTTTTTACCCGAACCGGTGATGAAGCTAGCTAACTGGACGCAAAGCTGGGGCATAGGTCATATCTATCATATCTTTCCTACCATGCAGACATCGCGGCAGGAACTGGTTATTCAGGGTAGTAACGACGGGACAAGCTGGCAGGATTATGAATTTAAATTCAAACCCGGGGCGGTATCTGATAAACCCGGCTTTATCGTGCCCCATCATCCTCGCCTCGATTGGATGATGTGGTTTGTTCCTACCCAGTCTGGGCGTCAGTTACAGTGGTTCAGGCAATTTCAGAACCAACTTAAAAAAGGCTCGCTGCCGGTAGTTGATTTGTTGGCACATAACCCGTTTCCGGATAATCCGCCGCGATTCCTGCGGGTTCAGGCTTATGATTACCGCTTTACCAGCGCTGAACAACGTCAGCAAAGTGGTGACTGGTGGCGACGTGATTATCTCGGTTTATTTCCTTATGTCGCGCCCAGAAGGCCATAGTTAAATTTTCTTAGCCTATTGATTGCGAGAGGTTACGATGCACTTTCAGATCGGTACATCCGGCTGGGTTTATCCACATTGGCGGGAAAAATTCTATCCGCGTGACGTGCCTGAGTCGGAATGGCTTGACTATTACGCCCGGCATTTAAACTGTGTCGAACTGAACCGTAGTTTCTATCGCCTGCCATCCACTGACAATATCAGGGAATGGGTTGAAGCCACGCCCAGGGACTTTCAGTTTTCAGTCAAAGCCAGCCGCTACATCACTCACATGAAAAAACTCAAGGATCCTGACAAGACGCTCAAGCCGCTACTCGATGTGGTTGAGGGACTGGGCGATAAACTGGGTCCTTTATTGTTTCAGTTGCCACCGCGCTGGTCGGCTAACCCGGATCGTCTGGCGCAATTTCTGGAAGCTGTGCCTGATGATCTGCAGGTAGCGGTCGAATGTCGCGATCACAGTTGGCACAGCGATGAAGTCATGGATTGTTTAGCAGCTTATAACGCCGCGTTTTGTGTTTATGATCTTGATGGTTTTACCAGCCCACAGGTGACTAGTGCCGATTTTACCTATCTACGTTTGCATGGGCCTGAGGAGGCTTATTCCGGCAGTTATTCAAAGGCACAGTTAAAGACGTGGGCGAAGTGGCTTAAGAAGCAGCCTGTGAAGCATGCTTTTGTTTTCTTTGACAATGATCAGGAAGGCCATGCTGTAAAAAACGCACAGGCATTGAGTGATATGTTGAACAACTGAAATGTCCAGGGATGATGGCAGAGCGCTTATATCCACATCCGCGCACGCATAATCATATAGGCTGCAATGCCGAAGCTGACGCCCGATACAAAGGCGAAAATATTATCAAGCGCAAAAGGAATGGATAAACCCGAACCCAGATAAAGGAAAGGCATGGCATTGTAAATAGGATTGGGCAGCATCGTTAACCTCCCTGTTAATTATGGTGAGCTATTTGAAATACAGAGACTGAAAGCAAATAAAACAGCGACAGTATCGACCTCAATATTTCGGTGATGAGTCCATGCAAGGAGCAGCAATATAATGGCGACATCCCTGTCCAGAATCTCATCTTCCTTTGACGGGATTCGTATTCCCTTAAACACAGAGTCGTCGATCTCCCGTCAGGGAACTACCCCTTATTTGTGGGGAGGCAGGGCGGGGAGAGGGTGGAAGCGTGAAAAAAAAGCATCATGATGTCGGGAGTGACAATCTTATTGGATTCCCCGAGTGGTGAGCCCAGGCCCCCGGCAGTTGAGACTAGTGACTCACCAGCGGGGCACGATTGTCAGCGAATGACGCGTGCCCGAATGTTTCTTCCTTTGACTTTACCGTTGGCGAGGTAATTCAGCGCTTGCCGGAAAGCAGATTCATCCACGGCCACATAACTGGACAGTTCAAAGATATCAATCTTGCCGATATGTTTCCCCGCCAGACCGGCATCGCCGGTCAATGCGCCCAGAATATCACCGGGACGGAGTTTATTCTTTCTGCCGGCATCAAGTTGAATCGTGACCATTGGCGCTTGTAGTGAAAAATGCTTATCAGTCTTCAAGGAAGAAAGGACATCGCTGGGACAAGGCTGTTGCCGGTAATCTTCAATCGCGTTGATCCGGGGTGTTTGTGACGGCGTGACAATACTCACTGCCAGACCTTTTTCACCGGCGCGGCCGGTGCGTCCGATTCGGTGAGTATAGACTTCAGGATCGCGGGGCAACTCATAATTGATAACCATCTGCAGCGACTTGATATCCAGACCGCGTGCCGCTACATCGGTTGCCACCAAAACCGGGCAACTGTTATTGGCAAAGCGCACCAGCACCTGATCCCGTTCGCGCTGTTCCAGATCGCCGTGAATGGCAAGTGCATTAATTTGTTTGCCACGAAGCAGGCTGGCCACTTCATCACACTGTTTTTTGGTATGACAGAAAACGACACAGCTTTGTGGCCGGTAGTGCTGAAACAGGGCCAGCAGGGTTGCCTCACGCTGCTGTTCTGTGACCTCATAAAACGTTTGTTGAATAATATCTGCCTGATGCTCTGACGTGACAGTTATTCGGGCCGGATCACGTTGAATGTGGCGACTGATTTGCTGGATACCCTCAGGGTAGGTGGCAGAAAACAGCAGTGTCTGCCGTGATGCCGGCGTCTGAGCGATAATATCCTGCATGACATCGGCAAAGCCCATATCCAGCATGCGGTCTGCTTCGTCCAGCACCAGCATTTTGAGGCCATCCAGCTTGAGGGTATTTTTACGCAGGTGATCCTGTACCCGCCCCGGCGTCCCCACCACGATGTGCGCGCCGTGTTCCAGTGAACCGATCTGAGGTCCCATCGGTTTACCACCACAAAGCATAATCAGCTTGATATTGGGCATGAAACGCGCGAGTTTACGTATTTCGGTGCCGACCTGTTCAGCAAGCTCCCGGGTCGGACATAAAACCAGCGCCTGAACACCAAAAAAGCGTGGATTAAGCACATTAAGCAGGCCGATGCCAAAAGCAGCGGTTTTACCACTTCCTGTTTTGGCCTGAGCAATGATGTCCTGACCTTTGAGGATAAGTGGCAGTGTCTGAGCCTGTATCTCGGTCATGGTCTGGTAACCCAGCGAACTGAGTCCATCAAGCTGTGTTTTCGACAGCGGCAGGGATGTGAAGGCGGTCATAATGGCTTTATTTACAGTGAAGTGGATTGGCAGATTTGCCTGGGAGCAGAAACAAAAAAGCCCTGAAAAGGAATTTTCAGGGCTTTCCGGAATCTTGTGTGGCTCCCCGAGCTGGACTCGAACCAGCGACCCAATGATTAACAGTCATTTGCTCTACCAACTGAGCTATCGGGGAACAGAAAGATGCGTATGATAGAGGCTGAGACCGGGGGCGTCAAGGATTAGCGGCAATTTTTTGCAATTACAAAATGCAGAAGCGGCTATGTCGGGGTAAGTGTTTGATTTTCTATTTTGTGGGCAGGTAAGGTTTCTGGATGTTGCGCTAAGAAATTACGGTTTACAGGAGGTTTGAATGGAGTTTCTGGCACCGGTCAGTACCACAGTTATGGCCGTGATATGGGTCATTTATCTGCAACTTTTTTTTGTGCAATATCGTCGCAACAGCCGACCTTATCTTGTTTTTCACCATGCTCAGAATGATAATCCCGATGCACTTTGCCTGCTGGTTAATATGGGGGAGTTACCTGTGCATGTGCAGACGGTACAGGCCGTGGTTTACTTTAAAAATGGTGAATCCATCACCACCACTGTCACCGACTTTGAGCGTATCAATACGGAACAGCATAATGTTCAGCAGAGCCTGAGGCAGGGACCATTGCTGTCAGGCGGCTATCTGGTGTTGGGTACCTTCAGGAATATCTTATGTGGTGATCAGGATGAGAGTGAGGGTAACCGGCGTATGGACCAGATAGAAGGCTTGGAGTTACGCGTTGCTGTGATCCACGGCCCCAGTCGCTTTCCTGTTGGTGCCAGACGGTCATTCCGAATCGAACATCAGCCACAACCCCGAATACAACCGGCCAATATTCATACAGAGCAATTAAGCAGGAAGCGCGATCAGAACACCGTGAGAGAATGGATTGAGTGTGATTTGAACCCCCGAAGGAAGGGGAGTTCGGAATCGGACAGTTCTTCACAGGAAGAACTGTCCAAAAACTAGGGCTTGCTGATCTTTCATCTCCGCCGTTGTTGTGACTGAAAAAGCGTCAAACAAGGCGCAAAGTGTGAAGTGTAGCCCCCCTACATGAGCGATTTGCAACGCGGGGTGACGCTTTTTCAGCCTCAACCCGCAGGGCTGGGGCTATTTTTGCGCCCAGCTGCGTTGTCAATCGCTTATCTAGAACAACTACACTGCGCGCTTTCCGCCTTGCTGGACCCCAAAATAGCTCCAGCAGTGGTGGATATGAAAGATCAACAAGCCCTGGGTTTATTTAGCAATAAATGCCGCTATTCTATCAAGCGCCTGACGCAGGTTGTCTTCGCTGGTGGCAATTGACAGGCGTACATGGTTTTTCAGGCCAAAAGCGGTGCCGGGCACCACAGCAACGCCTTCATCAACCAGTAGTGCTTCGGCAAAGTCCATATCGTCTTTCAACGCTGGCTTCTGTTCGAGGACACCGGCAATATTCGGAAACACATAGAAGGTGCCATGGGTCTCCAGGCAGTCAATGCCGTCCATGCTATTCAGCGTCGATACCACAAAGTCATGGCGTTTTTTGAATTCAATCAGCATGTCATTGATGCAGGACTGGTCACCATTGAGGGCTTCTACCGCCGCAGCCTGTGAGATGGAAGCCGGGTTTGAGGTGCTCTGCGACTGCACTTTTTTCATCGCTGCAATCAGATCAGCCGGGCCTGCTGCGTAGCCGATACGCCAGCCTGTCATGGAATAAGCTTTAGAGACGCCATTCATCACCAGGGTTCTGTCATACAGATCGGGATTCGCATTGACGATATTGCAGAAGGGCTCATCTGCCCAGTAGATATGCTCGTACATATCGTCAGTGGCAATCAGAATATCCGGATGTTTGCGAAGCACTTCGCCCAGCGCTTCCAGTTCAGCACGGCTGTAGGCCATGCCGGTCGGGTTGGACGGACTGTTGATAACAAACAGACGGGTTTTATCCGTGATCGCCGCTTCCAGCTGTTCGGGGGTAATTTTGAACTGATTTTCCTGACCGGCTTCGATAATCACCGGCTTGCCGTCAGCCAGCAAAGTCATATCCGGGTAGGAAACCCAGTAAGGGGCGGGTATGATGACTTCATCACCGGCCTGTAAATAAGCTTGGGCCAGGTTGAAAAAGCTCTGTTTACCACCGACGGAAACCAGAATCTGCTTGGCTTCGTAATCAAGGCCATTGTCGCGGGCGAACTTTTTAATGATCGCCTGTTTCAAATCAGCTGTGCCATCAACGGGCGTGTATTTGGTCATACCGCTGTTGATTGCCTGAATGGCAGCCTGTTTAATGTGCTCTGGTGTATCAAAGTCGGGTTCACCCGCACCCAGACCAATCACATCCTTGCCTTCGGCCCTGAGCTCGGCAGCGCGGGCAGTGATGGCAAGAGTGGGGGAGGGTTTGATGTTTTGAACGCGTTGGGAGAGCTTGATAGTCAAAATCTTTCCTTCAGTAAAACGTTACTAAATTTAACCAAAAAAGGCCTATTTATCTTTCATCTCACAGCAATTCAAGAGAGCTGAAAGATAAATAAACCCTTGTAATATACGCCAAACTAAATCGATGCTAAAGACGTATGAGTAAAGAATTGCAGTTAGTCAGCGAGTTTTCTCCGGCCGGTGATCAGCCGACCGCAATCGCTGCTTTGATCGAGGGCCTGGAGAACGGTGAAATGTGGCAGACCCTGCTCGGGGTCACCGGTTCGGGCAAGACCTTCACCGTGGCTAATGTTGCGCAAGCCGTTCAGCGCCCGGTCATGGTGCTGGCGCCCAACAAGACCCTCGCCGCCCAGCTTTACAGTGAAATGAAAGACTTTTTTCCACATAACGCGGTGGAATACTTTGTTTCCTACTACGACTACTATCAGCCCGAGGCCTATGTGCCGTCATCGGACACCTTTATCGACAAGGATGCATCGGTCAACGAGCAGATTGAACAGATGCGTCTTTCAGCCACCAAAGCTATGCTGGAACGGCGCGATGCGATCATTGTTTCCAGTGTGTCCTGTATCTACGGCCTGGGCGAAAAAGATGCCTACCTGGAAATGGTGCTGCATCTGGTCCAGGGGGATGTTATCGGCCAGCGCGATATTCTGCGCCGGCTGACGGAGCTGCAGTACAGCCGTAATGACATTGAACTGCATCGTGGTACTTATCGGGTTCGCGGCGAAGTCATTGATATCTTCCCGGCGGAATCCGAGCGTGATGCGGTCCGGGTCGAATTGTTTGATGATGAAATCGAGCAAATCAGCTATTTCGATCCGCTGACCGGTGAATTGCTGCAACGTCTGAGCAGGATTACCATCTACCCCAAAACGCACTATGTCACACCACGTGAAAACCTGCTGAAAGCCGTTGATGCCATCAAGGAAGAGCTTCGCGAACGATTACAGCACCTGAATGAGCAGAACAAGCTGGTGGAAGCCCAGCGACTCGAGCAACGTACCCGCTTTGATATCGAAATGCTGCTGGAACTGGGCTACTGTAACGGCATCGAGAATTACTCACGTCATTTGTCCGGCCGCAGTGCCGGCGAAGCGCCACCCACATTATTCGATTATCTGCCGGATGATGCCGTATTGGTGATCGACGAAAGTCACGTGATGGTGCCGCAGATTGGCGCGATGTATAAAGGTGACCGTTCGCGTAAACAGACACTGGTGGATTACGGTTTCCGCCTGCCTTCAGCACTGGATAACCGGCCGCTGATGTTCGAGGAATGGGAAAAACTGGCACCGCAAACGATTTTTGTATCAGCGACGCCGGGTAAATATGAACACGCGCATTCCAGCACCATCGTTGAACAGGTCGTTCGACCGACCGGTCTGGTCGATCCGCAGATCGAAATCCGACCGGTAACGACGCAGGTCGATGATCTGCTATCAGAGGTCAATAAACGCAGTGCAGTTAATGAGCGGGTGCTGGTCACCACATTGACCAAGCGTATGGCAGAGGATTTAACCGAATATCTGCGCGAACATAATGTCAAAGTGCGTTACCTGCATTCCGATATCGATACGGTGGAGCGGGTGGAAATTATCCGGGATCTGCGGCTGGGGGAATTTGATGTGCTGGTGGGCATCAACCTGCTGCGGGAAGGTCTGGATATTCCTGAAGTCTCGCTGGTCGCTATTCTGGATGCTGACAAAGAAGGCTTCCTGCGCAGCGATCGTTCGCTGATTCAAACAATAGGCCGGGCTGCCCGTAACCTGAATGGCAGGGCGATTCTCTACGCTGATGAAATCACCGGTTCCATGCAGAGAGCGATTGAGGAAACCGAGCGGCGGCGTGAGAAGCAGATTGCGTTTAACGAAGAGCACGGTATTACTCCGCAGGGTATTAAAAAAGCAATTCGAACCGGGATGGATGACGCGTCTGAGCGTGCCTCCAAGAAAGAGTTTGCCAAAGTCGCAGAAGAACAGGCGCAGTATGCTTCACTCACGCCGCAGCAATTGGCCAAACGTATCAAACAGATTGAGCAGGCCATGTACAAACATGCGCAGAATCTTGAGTTTGAAGACGCTGCCAGATTGCGTGATGAACTGGAACATCTGCGAAAAGTGGCACTGGGACCGGTGGCGGTTTAAAGGGCTTGCATTATGAGACAGGCTGCGTATAATTTCGCAGCTTCCACGGCAGGCACGTAGCTCAGTTGGTTAGAGCACCACCTTGACATGGTGGGGGTCGGTGGTTCGAATCCACTCGTGCCTACCAGTTTTCTAAAAGCACCCAGGGGTGCTTTTTTGGTTTTTAAGGCCCCTCGTATAGGCCACAACCACGGATATCAAAGATGATTTCAGTCACCCTTCCTGATGGCAGCCAACGCCAGTTTGATCACCCCGTTTCCATTCACGATATCGCTTACGATATAGGCGCCGGCCTGGCCCGTGCAGCACTGGCAGGCAAAGTCAACGGCAAACTGGTCGACACATCCCATGTCATCAGTGATGACGCCGAAGTCGCGATTGTGACCGAGCGTGATGAGGAAGGGCTGGATATTATTCGTCACTCCACTTCGCATCTGATGGCTCAAGCTGTTAAACAGCTCTACCCCGAGGCCCAGGTAACGATTGGTCCCGTCATTGAGGACGGCTTCTATTACGACTTCTCCTATCCTGAAGGCTTCACTCCTGACGATCTGAATAAGATCGAAAAGCGCATGGAAGAACTGGTCAAACAGGATTTACCCGTCAGCCGTGAAGAAATTTCGCGTGATGCCGGTATCGACATGTTTCGTGACATGGGCGAAATCTATAAAGCCGAGATTCTGGAAGATATTCCCAAAGATGAAACCCTGTCCGTCTACCGTCAGGGCGATTTTGTCGACTTGTGCCGCGGTCCTCACGTGCCCAGCACCGGCAAGCTGAAAGCCTTCAAACTGATGAAGCTGGCCGGCGCCTACTGGCGTGGCAAATCGGATAATGAAATGCTGCAGCGGGTTTACGGCACGGCCTGGCCCGATAAGAAAGCGCTGAAACAATACCTCCATCGCCTGGAAGAAGCCGAGAAGCGCGACCATCGTAAAATTGCCAAGAGTCTGGATCTCTTCCATCTACAGGAAGAAGCAGCCGGCATGATCTTCTGGCATGACAATGGCTGGCAGATTTACCGCGTGGTAGAAAACTATATTCGTGACGTCCTGCGTGACAACAATTATCAGGAAGTCAGGACACCGCAGGTCGTCGACCGCAGCCTGTGGGAAAAATCCGGTCACTGGGACAAGTTCGGTGACATGATTTTCAGTACCCATTCGGAAAGCCGTGATTATGCGGTCAAACCGATGAACTGTCCCTGCCATATTCAGATTTTCAATCAGGGGCTGAAGAGTTACCGTGATCTGCCATTGCGTATGGCCGAGTTCGGTTCCTGTCACCGTAATGAACCGTCAGGTACCCTGCATGGTCTGATGCGTTTGCGCGGCTTTACTCAGGATGATGCGCATATTTTCTGTACTGAAGATCAGATCCAGTCAGAAGTGGCGACTTTTATTGAATTGTTGCATGAAGTTTATGCGGACTTCGGTTTTAACGAAATTATCGTCAAGCTGTCCACCCGCCCGGAAAACCGGGTAGGAAGTGATGAAGTCTGGGACAAGGCCGAGCATGCGCTGGAACAGGCTCTCAATGCTGCTGAACTGGACTGGGATCTGCAACCGGGTGAGGGCGCATTCTATGGGCCGAAAATCGAATTTTCGCTGAAAGACTGTCTGGGACGGGTCTGGCAGTGCGGCACGATTCAGGTCGACTTCTCCATGCCGGGACGACTCGATGCCAGTTATGTCGCCGATGATGGCAGTAAACAAGTACCTGTTATGCTGCATCGTGCTATCCTTGGCTCGCTGGAACGTTTTATTGGTATTCTGATTGAAGAGTATGCCGGTGCCTTCCCAACCTGGCTTGCCCCTAAGCAAGTGATGGTGATGGGTATCAGTGATAAACAGGCTGATTACGTCAAAAAAGTTGCTCAAAATTTGCAGAAACAAGGCTTTAGAGTCGATACAGACTTGAGAAACGAAAAAATTGGCTTTAAAATACGCGAGCATACACTTCGCCGCGTTCCCTATTTATTAGTTGTCGGTGAACGCGAAGAACAGAATCAAGCCGTGGCGGTACGTACACGCAAGGGTGAAGATCTCGGCGCAATGTCGCTTGAAGACTTTACCAGCTTGCTGCAGGAAGACGTCGCTCGCCGCGGTCGAATTATTTTAGAGGACTAGAACATCGCTACAGATCAAAGACGGCTGAATGGTGAAATCACAGCCAAAGAAGTACGATTGACGGATTCTAATGGTGAGCAACTCGGTATTGTTCCTTTAAAGGATGCAATTCAAAAAGCCGAAGATGCCGATTTGGATTTGGTGGAAATTGCCCCACAGGCAAAACCACCGGTTTGCCGTATCATGGATTACGGCAAGTTTTTGTTTGAGGAAGGCAAGAAAAAAGCTGAAGCTCGTAAAAAACAAAAACAAATTCAGGTTAAGGAAGTTAAATTCCGGCCTGGCACAGAAGAAGGGGATTATCAGGTAAAACTACGCAACCTGATACGTTTCCTTGAAAGCGGTAACAAAACCAAAGTTAGCCTCCGCTTCCGCGGACGTGAAATGGCACATCAGGATCTGGGTCTGAAATTACTCGAACGAGTGGCGGCAGATTTAGACGAGATTTCCAGTGTCGAACAGCGTCCTAAGAAAGAGGGTCGGCAAATGATCATGGTTTTGTCACCAATCAGTAAAAAATAACTACATAAATTTGAATGCGGAGTTGTAAACACAATGCCTAAGTTAAAAAACCACAGTGGTGCCGCCAAGCGTTTCAGACGCACTGGCAGCGGAAAATTCAAGCGTTCACAAGCTTTTACCAGTCATATCCTGACCAAGAAAAGCACCAAGCGTAAACGCCAGCTGCGTTCTACCCTGACTATCTGTAAAGCAGATCATATGTCAGTGCGTAAAATGCTGCCTAATCTGTAATTAAGGAGTTTTCCGATGCCAAGAGTAAAACGCGGCGTAACTGCACACGCACGCCATAAAAAAGTGCTTGATCAAGCTAAAGGTTATTACGGTCGTCGTAAGAACGTCTATCGTGTTGCCGTCCAGGCTGTCACCAAAGCCGGTCAATATGCCTATCGCGACCGTCGTCAGAAAAAACGTGTCTTCCGTACCCTGTGGATTGCCCGTATCAATGCGGCTGCCCGTGAATGCGGTTTGTCGTACAGCCGTCTGATTGATGGCCTGAAAAAAGCGTCAATTGAAATCGATCGTAAAGTACTGGCTGATATCGCCGTGCATGACGAAGCGGCTTTCGCAGCTATCGCGGAAAAAGCAAAAGCAGCTTTGGCTAAATAAATCGCCTGCAAAGAGCGATAGCCATCGTGCTGTAGTGACTAAAAAAGGGCCGCAACCACGGCCCTTTTTTGTTTCTGATGAGGGGGAAATATGGCTGAACTGTCGTCACAGTTACAGGCTTTGGAACAAATTACGGCAACAGCCAGACAGGCTGTAGCGGAAGCACAGGATAACCGGGCGCTGGATAGTGTCCGGGTCGAATATCTGGGCAAAAAAGGCAAAATTACGGCTTATCTGAAACAGCTGGGTAACGTCAGTGTTGAAGATCGTCCGGTCATTGGTAAATCGGTGAACCTGTCCAAACAGGAAGTCACCGATCTGGTTGAACAGCGTGGAAAAGCGTTAGCGGAAGCGGCGATGGAAGCAGCTTTGAAAGCGGAAGCTGTGGATGTGACCTTGCCGGGACGTCATAGCGAAGTTGGCGGTCTTCATCCGGTTACGCGTACCCTGCAGCGGATCGAGCGTTATTTCCGCAATATCGGTTTTGATGTCGCTGAAGGCCCCGAAATTGAAGACAGCCATCATAATTTCACCGCATTGAATATTCCGGAGTCTCATCCGGCACGTGCCATGCACGATACCTTTTATTTCGACGCCGACAAGCTGCTCCGTACCCATACATCTCCCGTTCAGGTCCGGGTGATGGAAGAAAGTCAGCCGCCATTGCGACTGATTGCCCCGGGCCGCGTGTATCGCTGTGACTCTGATTTGACCCATACCCCGATGTTTCATCAGGTTGAAGGTCTGATGGTGGATGAAAACATCAGCTTCACCGATCTGAAAGGCGTGTTATCGGACTTTCTCCAGGCCTTCTTTGAGAAGCCGTTGAAAGTGCGTTTCCGTCCGTCCTATTTCCCCTTCACCGAACCTTCTGCCGAAGCGGATATTGAGTGTGTGATTTGCGGTGGGGAAGGCTGCCGAGTCTGCAGTCATACCGGCTGGATTGAAATCCTGGGCTGCGGCATGGTGCACCCTAATGTGTTTGAACACGTCAATATCGACAGTGAAAAATATCTGGGCTTTGCCTTCGGCCTGGGTGTCGAGCGGATGGCGATGCTGCGTTACGGTGTCAATGACCTGCGCCTGTTCTTTGATAACGATCTGCGCTTCCTCAGTCAGTTCAAATAATCGGCAGGATAATTAACAATGAAGTTTAGTGAAAAATGGTTGCGCGAGTGGGTGAATCCAAAACTGGAGACCGCTGCGCTGGTAGAAAAGCTGACCAATGCCGGTCTTGAAGTCGACGCGGTTGAACCGGTCGCCGGCGCATTCAGTGGCGTCCTTGTAGGTCAGGTTAAAACAGTTGAACCGCATCCTGATGCCGATAAATTGCGCCTGACCAAAGTCGATGTCGGTGATGCCGAAGTGCTGGAAATCGTTTGTGGTGCCAGCAATGTACGGGAAGGACTCAAAGTACCTGTGGCCGTGGTCGGTGCCGTATTGCCGGGTGACTTCAAGATTAAGAAAGCCAAACTGCGTGGCGTACCTTCCTTTGGCATGTTGTGTTCTGCCAAAGAACTGGGTTTGACTGAATCAGCAGAAGGTCTGATGGAGCTGGCTGATGATGCCCCTGTCGGTGAAGATTTTCGGGCGTATCTGGATCTGGATGATGTGTCGATAGATATTGATCTGACGCCCAACCGCAGTGACTGTCTGGGCGTGGCTGGTGTTGCACGTGAAGTCGGGGTGTTAACCTCAACTGATGTCTGTCAGGTTAACTGTGATGAAATCAAGGCAACAACAGACACGACCTTCCCGGTCACCGTATCCGCGAATTCGGCCTGTCCGCGCTATCTGGGCCGGGTGATTGAAAACATCAACCCACAGGCAGAAACCCCGGTGTGGATGCAGGAAAAACTGCGCCGTAGTGGCCTGCGTAGTCTGGGCCCGGTGGTTGACGTCACTAATTATGTGATGCTGGAACTGGGTCAGCCGATGCATGCCTTTGATCGGGACAAGCTCAACAGTGGCATCGTTGTCAGACTCTCTCAGGGCAGCGATAAGTTGACCCTGCTTGATGGTCAGGAGATTGACATTCAGCCTGAGACACTGCTGATTGCTGACGAGAACGGTCCGCTGGCGCTGGCCGGGATTATGGGTGGCGAGCATTCCGGCGTCACCGAAACCACTAATAACCTGTTTCTTGAAGCGGCCTTTTTCAGTCCTGATGTGGTTGCCGGTAAAGCCCGTGGCTATGGTCTGCACACCGATTCATCGCATCGTTTTGAACGGGGTGTTGATCCGGAACTGGCGCAGCAGGCGATGCAGCGTGCAACCGCATTGTTACTTGACATTGTCGGCGGTGAGCCAGGTCCCGTGACCGAAGTCATCAGTGAAAGGGATTTACCGAAAGCGGTATCGATTCACCTGCGCGAAAACCGTATCCGGCGTGTACTGGGTATCACGCTGGAAGCTTCGGAAGTCTCAGAGCAACTGAGCCGCCTGGGACTGACACTGAACCGGGTCGACGACGGCTGGCAGGTAAGTGTGCCCAGCTTCCGCTTTGATCTTGCGATCGAGGTCGATCTGATTGAGGAACTGGGTCGTCTTTATGGTTACGACAGACTGCCGGAAACCCGCCCCCAGGGTACGGTACTGACCAGCAATATTACTGAACGACTGACTCAGCTTGAGCGTTTACAACATCTCCTGGTTGACCGTGGCTATTTTGAAGCCGTGACTTACAGCTTTGTTGAGCCCAAGCTGCAATCCCTTTTGGCGGAAGAGGATCTTGCGCCAATTAAATTGGCCAACCCGATCTCAGCTGACCTTTCCGTCATGCGCACTTCATTATGGCCTGGCCTGATACAGGCACTGGTTTACAACGCCAACCGCCAGCATGAGCGGGTGCGTTTGTTTGAGGTGGGACGGGTTTTCAAAGGGGATCTTGAGAATATTGAGCAGGAGCGCCGTATCGGTGGCCTGATCTATGGTGAAAGATACAGCGAACAATGGTCAGAAAAAGCCCGCAAAGTAGACTTCTTTGATGCCAAAGCCGATGTTGAAGCCTTGCTGGCTATCACCGGCGGTGAGATTCGTTTCCAGTCTGAAACACATCCCGCCCTGCACCCCGGTCAAGCGGCCAGAGTCTATAAAAATGGCAAGGCGATCGGCTGGCTTGGTGCCTTGCATCCGAAACTGCAAAAGCCGCTGGATGTAAATGGCCGTGTTTATCTGTTCGAACTGAGTCTGTCTGCTGTATTATTGGCGCAAATACCTGAATTTACTGCCTTATCTAAGTATCCGGCGATTCGCCGTGATTTGGCCCTGTTGGTCGCTGAGTCAGTAACAGCCGGTCAAATAGAAGATTGCCTGAGCACGATCGATTCTGATATTCTTAAGTCATTTCAACTATTTGACGTTTATACTGGAGATGGCGTCGAGGTCGGTAGCAAGAGCCTCGCTGTGGCTTTTCATCTCCAGCACGGTGAACGTACGCTCAAAGATGACGAAGTCGATGCGCTGATCAAAACTGTGACTGACAAGCTGGAACAGTCAGTCGGCGCAACGATAAGATCTTGAATAAATATTATTAAAAGAAGAATTTAGAGGTTTACATGGCACTGACTAAGGCCGATATGACGGAACAACTCTACGACGAGCTGGGTTTTAATAAACGTGAAGCCAAGGAACTGGTGGAAATGTTTTTCGAAGAAATTCGTACTGCACTGGAAAAAGGTGAGCAGGTTAAATTATCCGGCTTTGGTAATTTTGAGCTCAGAGACAAGAGTGAACGGCCTGGTCGCAACCCGAAAACCGGTGAAGAAATCCCCATCTCCGCCCGTCGTGTGGTGACTTTCAGACCCGGCCAAAAACTGAAAGCGAGGGTGGACAGTTATGCTGGAAGCGAGTAATAACAACGAATTACCGCCTATTCCGAGTAAGCGCTATTTCACCATCGGTGAAGTGAGCGAACTGTGTGGGGTCAAGCCCCACGTTCTGCGCTACTGGGAACAGGAATTTTCACAACTCAAACCGGTCAAGCGTCGCGGCAATCGCCGTTATTATCAGCGCCATGATGTGATTCTGATCCGTGAAATCCGTGGTCTTCTTTACGAACAGGGTTTCACTATTGGTGGTGCCCGCCAACAGCTGGGCGCGCCTGGTGAAGTCAAAACGGTGACTGGCGCCAAACAGGATCAAAAAGATCTGGTCCGTGAATTGTTGAGAGAGCTGGAAGATTTACGCACCTTACTCAATTGATCCGCATATCAGCATCCAGAACAAAAAAAGCCCCATTGGTTTCCAATGGGGCTTTTTTAGTATGTCGTCACTGCAGCCTAGGAATAGCCTGTTATCTAGTCTCAATACCGATGTAGACTGAGCTGGTTTTACACAGATTTCTTTTGCAAGCATGCCGCTGTCAGATTAGTATTGAGATTCTTGCGCGCAACAGAAACAGTTGGTCTCTCGATGAGCTTCGCTCGGCGAATCTGCAAAACCCTACCGCTAATATTCGGACTGACGATGCCGCTGCTGTCGAACGCAGAGGACGTGGTTGTGATGGTCAGGGATCAGTTCGGACAACCACTCTCTGATGTGGTGATCGAACCCGTCACTGATGATATCGTCTCTGCTTCGGATGCCGATCCCGCGGTTATGGATCAGATCAATAAACGCTTCCAGCCCGAACAGTTAGTGATTCGCACTGACAGAAAAGTCGATTTCCCTAACAGTGACAACATCCGTCATCATGTTTATTCATTTTCCAGAGCCAAGACCTTTGAGCTGAAGCTCTATGCTGACAAACCAGAAAGCCCGGTCACCTTTCCCAAACACGGTGTCGTGGTTCTGGGCTGTAATATTCACGATACGATGATCGCCTATATTTTTGTTTCGCGCTCAGCCCACACGACAGTGACCGAAAGCAGTGGCAAAGCGACGCTGGATAAGGCGCTTGCTAATAAATTCAATATCTGGCACAAGCAGCAGGCAATCGGACCTGAGCAGATCATAACGATTGATTTGACGAGCATGCCAAGGAACGAACAGGGACAGTATGTTCTGGAGATAGAAACCAGGGAGCCGGAACCCACCAATAGTTTCGAGGATACCTTTAGTGGAGTATCTCAGACGGATCAAACTTCGGAATAAGATCTTTCTTCTCTGTGCCCTGTTGGTGCTCCTGACGACCGTCCTGATTCAGGCCAGTTCCTGGTGGACCAGCAGCAAATTCAATGAATCTCAGCTTCAGCAGGACGTGCTCAAAGCCAAAGCCGTCATGAGTCAGTATCTCGATTCGCAGGCCAAGATGCTGGTCACCGCGGCGCGAATTCTGACTGCTGACTTCGGCTTCATTCGCGCTGTGGCGACATCCGATGAAAAGACCATCAGAAGTGTTCTGGAGAATCATGGTGAGAGAATCGACGCGGATCTGATGATGCTGGCAGATATGTCGGGAAAGCTCATTTCTTCCAACAGTGAGCATATCTCGTTCGAAAACCAACTCAGCAGTCATGCGGCCAAAACACTCATCAACAATCCTGCCGAGGCGCTCTTTGTGACCTTTGGGGAGCATCTCTATCAACTTATTCTGTTACCGGTCAAAGCCCCCCATGTCATTGCTTACTCCATTGTAGGGTTTGAGATTGACGAGCAGGTGCTAACCGAACTTAAAACGCTGACGGGACTTGAGATCAGTTTTTTTCAGGAAGATAGTCATCTGCTCAGCTCGACAATCCGAATGAAGAGTTTTGCTGACTTTCGCCAGCAACTGGAAAATCAGAATTACGGTAAACTGTTGTTCAGTCGCCCGGCGTTTTTCACGGAGGAGTTTGAGCTTGATTCCGCCTCCAGAGAACCTGTGTCGGTGATGTTAGTGAGCAGCCTGGTGCCGCTTTACAGACAATACGACCGGATTTTGCTGAACAACGCCACACTGGCTGTGGTGGTTTCCCTGTTTGCTTCATTGCTGAGCATCTTTTTTGCAAGAAGTCTCACCGTGCCGTTGCAGCGCTTGTCTGTACTCGCCGGTGAATTTGCGCGCGGTCGTTATACTGAACGAGTCAACATCAGTGGTGGTCAGGAAGTCGAGGCGCTGGAGCAGGCTTTCCAGCATATGGGTAAACAGATAAAGCAGCGTGAAGATGAAATCCGTTTTCAGGCTAACCATGACACCCTCACCAAACTACCCAATTCGCAGCATATCAAAACCCTGTTACGCACAGCGCTGGAAGCGGATTGCGAATATCTTTTTCTCGCTATCAGTATTCATAACTTTCGTCAGATCAACGATCGTCTGGGGCCGGAGACGGCCGATGCCTGTCTTATTGCACTGGCGGAACGACTCAGCTCCATGACGATGGGGATTGTTTTCTCAGGTCGCCTGGAAGGGGCCGAGTTTTTCTCAGTCATCAGCGTTGACAAGAGCCAGACACCGGTACAGATTGCCGATCGTTATTTAAGTGAGCTGGAGGATACTTTCAAAGTTGCCGAACTGAATATTAATCTGGATTTGCATGCTGGTGTCAGCCTCAACAGCCAAAGTGGCACCGATCCGGTCACGATATTGCGTCGAACTGCCATTGCGCTAGATGCCGCGAGTAAGCAGAAACAGCGTATACATTTCTATGAAGAAGGCGAGGACGAAGTGCACATGCAGCGGCTCGCAATGATGGAAGCATTGCGTAAAGTCATTATGTCTGGTGGTGATGGACAGCTGTTTATGGTGTATCAACCTAAAATCTATCTGCACGGAGAGCGTCAATTCAAAACCGAGGCACTGATTCGCTGGCGCCGCGATGATGACCGTTTTGTTTCTCCTGAGATCTTTGTCAATCTGGCTGAAGAAGCCTCATTAATCATCGATCTGACCCATTGGGTAGTCGGGTCAGTATTGCGTCAACTTCAGGATTGGCAGCAGCAGGGTATTAATGTCGGCGCGGCCATCAATGTGTCAGCACAGGATCTGGCTCACCCCGATTTTGAATCATTTATAAGGCACTGTTGTGAGGAGTTTGCGGTCGCGCCGAACTGTATCACACTGGAAATCACTGAACGCGATATCATGCATGACGAAGCTTCGGTGATAATGTCCCTGCGTAGTTTGAAGAAGTCCGGCTTCAGCATTGCCATTGATGACTACGGTATCGGTCAATCATCCTTGTCTAAACTGAAAGGCTTGCCGGTGGATGAAATCAAACTGGACAAGAGCTTTATCATGCACCTTAATCAATCTCCCAAGGATCAGCTGATTGTGCGTTCGACGATTGAGATGGCGCATGGTCTGGGCTTTGAAGTGGTCGCGGAAGGGGTTGAGAACGAGGAAACGCTTGTACTTCTTAAACAATTTGGCTGCGACCAGGTTCAGGGTTACTTTATCTCCAAACCTATCCCGGCAGACGCCGTGTCAGACTGGCAAAAAAATTATGTGGAAAACGATCTTTTTAATTTACGCGCTCATCATACCGGGACTGGTCAGCGCCGCTGACGGCAAATTAATCGCTACTCCCGGTGTCTCTCAAATTGAGGGGGCTGCGGGTGGTGGACTGGTGCCCTGGGCACAACTGGCCGGTTATGCCAGCCGCGATGAGATTGCTGTGAATGCCTTTGTCAGTCGGGGCACACTGGATGACTATAGCCTGGATGTCTATGGAGCGCAGCTCAATCTGTATGATCGGCTTGAGTTCTCACTGGCAGAGCAGGAGTTTCACGTTGACGCGCTCAACCTGAATATCCGCCAGCGGGTTCTGGGCGCCAAAATGCGTCTGTACGGTGATATTGTCTACAGTCGGTTCCCTCAGTTGAGCGTCGGCATGCAATACAAGAAACTGCATGATCCGCTGGTTGCCAATTTGCTTGGCGCTGAAGATGATTCAGGCACAGATTATTATATTGCTGCCTCCAAGCTGCACCTGGGCGCTATCGGCGGTTTGAACTGGCTATGGAATCTGACCGGCCGCTACACCGAGGCCAATGAGATTGGTTTGCTCGGCTTTGGCGGTGAGGACAAAGATCATGACTGGATGCTGGAGGCTTCCACTGCTGTGTTATTAGGTCGGCATATTGCCGTAGGGATTGAGTACCGGCAGAAACCGGATAATCTGGGTCTAAGGGAGGATGACTGGAAAAGTGCTTTCATCGCCTGGGTTCCCAATAAGTATTTGAGTCTGACAGCGGGCTATATTGACCTGGGCAGGGTAGCCGGTAGTGATGATCAGGACGGGCTTTATTTCTCTGTAATGGGTAACTTCTGATGCGATGTTCTAGTGTGATTTTCACCTTGCTGTTAATGACGGCATGCGCAACGGGAAGTGGGCAACCCACACTCTATGACAAGCTGGGTGGTGAGCAGGGCGTCGATAAAATTGTCAATCATCTGGTTAAGAATATCGGCCATGATGAGCAGGTTTTTCATTACTTTGCCGAAGCCAACGTCAAGCGGTTTAAAAAACATCTGGCCTGGCATTTATGCGATATCAGTGATGGGCCCTGTGATTACACCGGGGACAGCATGCAGCAAATTCATGACGGTATGCAGATCAATGAGCGTGACTTTAACCATCTGGTGGATTTGCTGATTGATGCCATGTATAAGGCCGATGTGCCTCATCCTGTGCAAAATCAGCTTCTTGCGCGGCTGGCACCACTGCGGGCTGACATTATTTATCGTTAATGGACGATGCTGGTCAGAATGGAATCTGGTTCTCGGCTTTTAATCACGATTTGATTACGTCCCTGCGCTTTGGCTTCATAAAGAGCCTGATCAGCATATTCAACTAACGTCTCCGGTGTGAGCTCCGAGGATAGGGTGGCATAATCTACAAAACAGGCACCGATACTGATGGTTAGCGCGATCTCCCTGTCTTTGAAGTGAAACTGCTGTTCAGAAATTTTATTCTTCAGGCGCAGCAGGTGATTCTGACAGTCCTCAAAAGACAAACTGGCTGCCACCAGGAATTCTTCACCGCCGTAACGTCCCAGCACATCATATTCACGCAGACAGGTTTTGAGCCGTCGTGCCACTTCAGCCAGCACCCTGTCGCCAGCAGAATGCCCATAGCTGTCATTAATCGTCTTAAAGTGATCAATATCCAGCAGTGCTACAAAATAGGCTTGACCACTGCGTCTGGCCTCAGCATGGTGGCGATAAAGCAGCTCCAATGCGGTAATCCGGTTTTGTAATTCTGTCAGGTTGTCATAACTGGCGCGATGCAGCAGTTTTTTATGCAGACTCTCCATTGGCATAAACAGGCGTCTGGAGAAAAACAGACTGAACAAAGTAATCAGGCTGACCAATACCGCGGTTACGCTTAACATCACGATACTGAAGCGATCGAATTGCTGATGAAATGCTGATAAATCGGCGCTCATCAGCAGAGTGACATCGTCTTCAGGCAGTGCAGGAACCGTGACTTCTTTATTAAGAAAACGCTGTCGCTGCCAGGGGGAGGGTAATAAAGTTTCCGAGGTTTGCGGGTCTAATTGCTGAATAAGCTGACTGTTAGTGGTCAGGTAATAGCCTTCCGATGCCGAGTGCAGGGTGAGATCCAGGCCCGTAATGGATTGGATGTGCTCCAGTTTGTTGATGTCAATGGCACTGCCTGCAATCGCATAACCCACAATGTGAGGGGCTTTGATGGCTGACAGATAGAGCCAGTAATAACCTTTCTCCAGAGCCAGAATATGCGGTTTTTCAGGATTTTGCTCCAGCAAAGCGTACAAACGATGAATTTCATTTTCATCGATCTGTCCGCCGAAGCTGGAGAGTCCATTACCCTGACGGTCAGTAATCAACAACAGATCCAGGCCTACACGTTGCGCATGGTTGTCCAGCATGCTTGCAATGGTGTCGGGATCGCCGTCAGCGACAGTGCGCCGAAAACCAAAGTCAGTGATGATGCCTTTAACTGCAGTAGTATGCAGTGCTTCTTCGGACTTCAGGTAGGCATTCAGAAAATAGTCCGCTCGAGCGATTTGATTATCTGTAACTGCCTGACTGTAACGTTGCCCAATCCACCAGCCGCTCAATAATATGGTGCAGCTGGTAATGGAAATGATCACTACACATAGCCAGTATGTGAGTCGGGTGATTGAAGCCACGTTAAGTTGTTAGTTTGCTATTTGCCACCTGCTGATGCTAATCCCTGGTCATCAATAAGACAACTTTTACTGATTGCTGTGACGATTAAATGACGAACAGGTCGACAAACTGATCTACCGGCATCGCGGACAAGCTCGCTTCATCCAGACATACCTCCAGAATGGCTTTTTGCTGACGCTCAGGAAAGCGGCGGGCCAGGTTGGTTTTATATTTCCTGACCAGTTCCGGAATGCCTTCAGCACGACGACGACGATGACCGAGCGGATATTCCACTGCGACTTGCTCTGAGTGCGAACCGTCCTTAAAGAGCAACTGCACAGCATTAGCGATAGAACGCTTCTCGGGATCAAGGTAATCCTTGGTATATTCAGGATTTTCAACGCAGACCATCTTGTCGCGCAATGCATCAATACGCGGATCGGCGGCGACAGCATCTTCATAGTCAGCCGCAGTCAGGCTGCCTTTGAGCAGGCCCACAGCGGTCATATACTGCAGGCAGTGATCCCGATCTGCTGGGTTATTCAGTGGTCCCTGTTTATCGATAATGCGAAGGGCTGATTCATGGGTGGTGAGCACGATCTTGTCGATTTGTTCGATTTTCTGCAGCGTGTCGATTTTGTCTGCCACCTCAGGGTGTAAATGGAAGGCACATTCGACCGCCGTCTGGGCATGGAACTCGGCCGGGAAGGCGATTTTGAATAAGACGTTTTCCATCACATAGCTGCCATAGGGACGTTGGAATTTGAAAGGCTGACCTTTGAAAAACACATCATAAAAGCCCCAGGTTTTAGCCGTCAGTGCTGTCGGGTAGCCCATTTCTCCCTTCATCGTCATCAAGGCCAGTCGCACAGCACGGCTGGTCGCATCACCGGCCGCCCACGATTTACGTGAGCCGGTGTTGGGACTGTGGCGATAGGTACGCAGGCTCTGGCCATCTATCCAGGCGTTGGATACCGCGTTGATAATATCGTCCTTGCTGCCCCCAAGCAGACCGGTGACGACGGCGGTGGAGGCTATCTTGACCAGCACCACATGATCGAGGCCGACCCGATTAAAGCTGTTTTCCAGTGCCAGTACACCCTGGATTTCATGGGCCTTGATCATCGCAATGAGCACATCACGCATGGTGATCAGAGGCTGATCATCCTTGCGCTTACGCGACAGGAAATCGGCAACAGCGAGAATGCCACCGAGGTTATCCGAGGGATGGCCCCATTCGGCGGCAAGCCAGGTATCGTTGAAGTCGAGCCACCGGACCATGGCACCGATATTAAAGGCTGCCTGGACTGGATCCAGTTGGAATTGTGTACCCGGCACTTTGCTGCCATCAGGGACAATGGTGCCCGGCACGATGGGGCCTAATAGTTTGGTGCAGGCAGGGTAGGACAGCGCCTCAAAGCCACAACCCAGGGTATCGAGCAGACAATAGCGGGCCGTATCAAGTGCTTCTTTGCTGGTGACCAGGTAGTCACTGACATAATCGGCGATTTCAACCAGTACCTTGTCTGGAGCGGGGCGAACATTGGAAAAAGCAGCGGTCATAACAATCGTTCCTCAGTGTATAACGGCTTCAGCCGCGTTCTCTAATCGGGGTAAACGGCCGATTGGCCGGGCCGGTATATTCGGCGTTGGGACGGATGATCTTGTTATCAATCCGTTGTTCGATAATGTGAGCGGCCCAGCCGGTGACCCGCGAAATCACGAATATCGGGGTGAAGAATGGCGTGGGAATACCCATCATGTGATAGCTCGATGCGCTGTACCAATCGAGGTTGGGAAACATGTTTTTCTCACGCCACATTACCTGCTCGATGCGTTCGGAAATATTAAACAGGTTGCTATTGCCACCGTCTTCACACAATCGGCGTGAGACGGCTTTAATGGCTACATTACGCGGGTCGGAAATGGTATAGACCGGATGCCCGAAGCCGATAATGATTTCCTTATTGGCGATCCGTCGCATGATATCGGTTTCAGCTTCGTCCGGGCTGGTATAGCGCTGAATGATTTCCATTGCTGCCTCATTGGCACCCCCATGTTTGGGGCCGCTTAAAGCCCCAATCGCACCGGTAATAGAGGAATAGAAGTCCGCCAGGGTGCCAGCAATCACTCTTGCAGTAAAAGTCGAGGCATTAAACTCGTGTTCTGCATAGAGCACCAGCGATTCATTCATCGCAGCAATGTGTAAATCGGAAGGCGCTTTGCCGTGTAATAAATGCAGGAAGTGCGCGGCAATCGAATCATCATCGGTGTCCAGCTCAATGCGTTTGCCATGCAAACTGAAATGATGCCAGTAGAGCAGCGCGGAACCGAGGCAGGCAATCAGCCGGTCGGCAATATCCCGTGCACCTTCGGCGCTATGATCGGCGCTTTCCGGTTCCAGCGTGCCCAGCATTGAGGCCGCGGTACGCATGACATCCATCGGATGTGCGGTTGGCGGCAACTGCTCAAGCACGACTTTCAGGGCATCCGGAATATTTCTCAGCTTGCTGAGCTTGCGGTGATACGCATCGAGCTCGGCCCGATTGGGCAATTGACCGTGAATCAGCAGAAAAGCGATCTCCTCAAAACTGGCCTTGGCAGCCAGATCCAGAATGTCATAACCGCGGTAATGCAGATCATTGCCACTATGGCCGACAGTACAGACCGCTGTAGTACCGGCAGATACCCCCGCGAGGGCAACGCCTTTTTTCTTTTTCTGAACTTGTGTCATGGTCTTCTCCCCGGCAGCCCGGCTGCCTGCTAAAACACGGATTTCATTTATTTATCATTGTTGCTGTAGAGCTCGTCCAGCTTCTTTTCATAAGCGTGGTAATCGAGATAATCGTAGAGTTCATTGCGGGTCTGCATCAGATCGACCACATGCTGCTGGGTCCCGTGCTCACGCACGGACTGATACACCTTAAGCGCGGCGGCATTCATCGCCCGGAAGGCGGAGAGGGGATACAGCACCAGGCTGACATCATGGGCAGCCAGCTCATCCACAGTGAACAGCGGGGTGCTGCCAAATTCGGTGATATTGGCCAGTACCGGTACTTTCACCGCCTCGGCGAATTGTTTATACATACCCAGTTCGGTCATCGCTTCCGGAAAAATCATATCGGCACCGGCCTCAACACAGGCACAGGCACGATCAATGGCCGATTGCAGACCTTCCACTGCCAGCGCATCGGTGCGGGCCATAATCACAAAGTCATCGTCGGTTCTGGCATCGACTGCTGCCTTGATGCGATCCACTATTTCCTGCTGGCTGACGATCGCTTTGTTGGGGCGGTGACCACAACGTTTGTTCTGGACCTGATCTTCAATATGAACGGCGCCGGCGCCGGCACGAATCATGGCTTTCACAGTGCGGGCAATATTAAAGGCACCGCCGAATCCGGTATCGATATCAACCAGTACCGGCAAGTCGGTGACGTTGGTAATGCGCCCGACATCGGTGACCACATCATCCATGGTCGAGATGCCCAGATCCGGCAGGCCTAATGAGCCGGCTGCGACGCCGCCGCCAGAGACATAGAGGGCCCGATAACCGACCTTGTCTGCCATGCGGGCGTGATAGGCATTAATGGCACCTATCACCTGTAGGGGATGTTCTTCGGCAACCGCTTGTTTGAAACGGGCGCCGGCTGAAGTTAATGTCATTGTCAGTCCTTATCAGAAAAAGGCTTTATCCGCGTCGGCCGGCAGTGCTACACCGGTTTGTCTGGCGCGCTGCAGTAATTCCCAGAAATAGCGGTAAGTCGCCCGGTCATGTAATTCACCGTCGTACTGGATCGGCCCCCATTCAGCTTGTTGTGCGCTGAGCAGAATATTGGCTGCCGCGATCACTTCGCTGTAATCGGGTTTCATCGCATCGACTATCGCCGTGATCTGGGTCGGATAGATGCTCCACATCCGCAGAAAGCCGAATTCATGACGGGCGCGTGCTGCATCGGAATATGTCACTTCCTCGTTTTTTAAATCCAGCGTGACGTTATGCGCTGGTATCACACCATTAGCCAGCGCTGCTGCGACCACTTCGGCCTTGGCTCTTGCCAGCAGTTTGTGATCAAACTGTCCCGGGCTACGCATTGCTGTGGCTGATATAGCGCCATGATGGGCGCTGACAAAGTCCATCAGACCAAAATCCAGTACCTGCACCCAATCTAATGCGGCAATCTCATGCACATCCCTCAGTGCACCGTGGGTTTCAATTAGTACGTGTACCGGGATTTCCCGCTCAATACCGTTTTGCCGGGCGACTTTCTGGAGAAAGCCAATCATTTCTGCCACCTGATCGACCGAGGTCGCTTTGGGAATGGTGATATAGCTCAGCAATTGTCCGGCACCCGGCACCAGGATCTCGATATCCTGTGCCCAGGCATCGTGGGTGTAATCATGAATACGGGCACCAGCCATTTTGTGCCGGTTTAAATCCGAATTAAGTACCCGGACGATCATCTCGGCATGTTCTTTTTCTGTCCCTGCGGCGGCACCGTCTTCGCAGTCACAGGTGATATCGAACACCGGACCGATAGTGTCCTGCAGTCCCAGTGCTTTGCTGATCAGCTTTTCACTGCCGGCAAAGTGCTCACAGCTGGGAATAATGGGGAAAGCGCGTTCGCCTTCGAACAGCGCTTCGCTGGGATGCGTCAGTTTAGTCATATTCATAGCCTGCTTTTCCTTACGCCTTACGCGGCATTAACACGGTATAGTCGAGATCGAGCACGACATTGGGGTGATACTGGCGTTTGCCATCAATATCGATATGGGTGGAGTCGAGACTGTCAGCCGTCTGGTTTTTCAGGCCGACCATTCTCAGCCGAAGCGCGCCCAGATCAGAACGACCCGGAAGAGTCCATTTCTCCAGTACTTCAGTCCAGGTATAAAAAGTATCGCCGCCGAAACTGGGGTTGGCATGTGTGCCAGCATTGATCGCGGCAATAAACAGGGCGTTCTCCAGTCCGTCATAGCTCAGTGCCCGGCAAACGGAAATCACATGACCGCCATACATCAGCCGTTTGCCGAAAGCGGACTGCTGCATCATCAGATCATCAAAATGCAGTCTGGCATTGTTCTGATAGAGCTTGGTGGCGAGTGTATGATCGCTGTCATCGACGGTCATACCAGCCGGGTGATTGAGGCGTTCACCCACCTCAAAGTCTTCCCAGAAACGCGATGAACCCGTGACGTCGGCTTCAAAGTCTTTGGCATCCAATTCAGCCGGGATGACTAATTCCTCTGCAGATACCACCTGGGTGAGTTCGGGAACGACCGCCTCGGGAGCAGGGGCGTCCGGATTGTTTTTATGCACCATGACCCAGCGAACCCAGGACAGCACCGCTTTGTGATTCTGATTAAAACTGGTCGACCGTACAAAAACGATACCGTTCTTGCCACTGGAATTTTGCTTCAGACCAATGACTTCGGTTTCTGTTGTCAGCGTGTCACCGGCGTAAACCGGGTGCTGGAATTTAACTTCTGCATAGCCCAGATTAGCGACTGCATTGACCGAAATATCCGGTACGCTTTTGCCAAAGGCAATATGGAAAGTCAGCAGATCATCAATCGTTTTATCTGCAAAACCAAGCGAATGCGCTACCGGCTGCGCGCAGTGAACAATATGCCGTGAGCCGGTTAAGGCGATATACAGTGACGCATCACCTTCCGTAATGGTACGGGGTGTCGCGTGGACAATGACTTCACCAAGCTGAAAGTCTTCGAAAAAGCGGCCCTGATTAAATTGTGGCTTAGTCATTATCGAGCTCCAGCTCCTTAATCATGTCACTGAGTAAAAGAAAACGCTTGGCGGCGGTGACATGATGGTGTTCAACCAGTTTGCCGTTAACCAGTACGGTACCGCGTCCTGCCTTGTTGGCCTGACTCAGGGCTTCAATAATTTCCTTGGCATTTTCGACTTCAGCCGGTTTCGGTGTGTAGGCATCATTGGCGTAAGGAAGCTGGAAGGGATGAACCAGCGATTTGCCATCAAAACCCATATCGCGGCCGATACGGCAGGCATATTCAAAAGCCTGCATATCTTTCAGGTCACTGTGAATGCCATCAATAACAGCACGGCCATACGCACGTGCTGCCAGGACGACCCATGACAGGCTGGTGCGAATGGCGGTGCGTTCCAGGGTAGGTCTGGCATGCAGATCGGAAATGAGATCCGAAGTGGCCATAACCATACAAGCGATACGATCCGAAGCGCGGGCAATTTCCTCGGCATGCAACACGGCAAGCGGACTTTCAATCATCACCATAATGGGCGTTTGAGTATTACCGGCTTCTTCCATCGCATGGATGGCGGCCATGACATCATCCTGGCTTTCGATGCTGGAAAACAGAATGGCATCAGCACCCAGGTTGGCCACAGCGGTGACATCTTCATAGCCCCATTCGGAATCCAGGTCGTTAACCCGAACCACGACTTCACGGTTACCGTATCCGCCCTGTTTTAACGCGTTGACGACATTTGTTCGGGACTCTTCCTTGGCAGAGAGGAGGATAGGGGCACCCAGATCCAGGATGATGGAATCCACCTGCAGACTGCGGGCCTTCTCCAGGTAGTGCGGGTTGCAACCCGGCACATAAAGCATCGAACGTCGTGGCCGGTAGTAATTAGTCATACGGCTTCTCACCTTATTTATTCAGCGCCATGCTGAGCGTGTAATGATTCTATCCCCGTTTTTTTGAGAGTGTCAATATTTATCTTATGTCTTATATAAGATATAAAACACTAGACAAGTTTAAAGAACTGTTATAGATTAACAATCACAGCGATGACGCCTGATTAAAGAAATAACGGATCAGGGCTTGAAATGATTAAAGTCAGTAGAAAAGTCAGAATATTGCTGAAATGGTGACACGAATTACATGTGTCTTATATAAGAGTGGTTTGGTAGGCTATGAGATATGTTCGATAACCAAACAGGAATGATCATGAGCAAATCAGCGAGTGCGCCGGTTTTTAAACCACTCTATGAGCAAATCAAGGTGTTTCTGACCCAGAGTCTGATCGCCGGGGAGTGGAAACCCGGCGAGAGCATCCCCAGCGAAATAGAGCTGGCGGCCAGGTTCAATGTCAGTCAGGGCACGGTGCGTAAAGCCATCGATGCACTGGCGATGGAAAATATTCTGATTCGTCGCCAGGGCAAGGGCACTTTTGTCGCCACCCACAAAGAAGAACAGAGCAAACTGCGGTTTTTGCGTCTGACCTCGGCTGATGGCCATAAGCAACCATTGAATAATCAATTGTTGTCATGCAGACGGCTTAAGGCCACCGCTGAAATTTCACAGCTGACCGGGCTCAAAAAAGGGACAGCCGTAATTGAGGTTCAGCGTCTGCTGACCTTTTCCGGTGAGCCCAAGATCCTTGATTACATCATCGTCCAGGCCAAATTTTTCCGTGGCCTCAACAGCAGCCGGATAAACGACCATAACGGCTCACTTTACAGCATGTACGAGACGGTTTACGGCATTCCGATGGTGCGTGCTGAAGAAAAGCTGACTGCGGTGGCTGCCAGCGCGGACGAGAGTGAGTTGCTGCATGTCCAGACCGGCTTCCCGCTGCTCAAGGTCGAGCGGGTGGCCTATACCTACGGCGACAAGCCGATGGAATGGCGCGTGGGTCTCTGCGTCACCGACCAACATCATTATATGAACGAACTGGAGTAAGCCCGATGACAGACAACCAGCCCAGCTACAAACAGCGCGCGCTTGATTACCATGAGTTTCCGCGGCCCGGCAAACTCAGCGTGGAATCAAGTAAACCCTGTGCAACCGGGGCCGAGTTGTCTCTGGCTTATACACCTGGCGTTGCCGAGCCTGTGCGTGAGATTCACCGCGATCCTGAAACAGCCTATCGTTATACCAATAAAGGTAATCTCGTCGCGGTTATCACCGACGGCACGGCGGTACTGGGCCTAGGTAACGTCGGGCCATTAGCGAGTAAGCCGGTGATGGAAGGTAAAGCCGTGCTTTTCAAACGTTTTGCCGATATTGATGTGTTTGATATTGAAGTCGATGCACCTTCGGTAGAGAGCTTTATCGAGACCGTGGTCAACATTGCCCCGACTTTTGGCGGCATTAACCTGGAAGATATTGCCGCCCCCCATTGTTTCCGTATCGAACGTGAACTCAGACAGCGACTCAATATTCCTGTTTTCCATGATGATCAACATGGCACGGCGGTCGTTATTTGTGCGGCGTTGATTAATGCGCTGGCATTACAGGAAAAAACGCTGGCCAGTGCCAAAATTGTTTTCCTTGGCGCGGGTGCTGCCGGTATGGCGACAGCCAGACTGCTTAAAGCGATGGGGGCCACCGATATCACGCTCGTCAATAAATCCGGCGTTCTATATAAAGGCGTCAGCGGTGTTAGCGAAGAAGTGACAGACTTGCTCAGAGACACGGCGGACAGAACACTGGCTGATGCCCTGAATGGGGCCGATGTATTTATCGGTGTGTCGGCAGCCAATGCCTTGCCGGCTGAACTGTTAAAAAATATGGCTGCCAGGCCGGTGATCTTTGCGCTGGCGAATCCTGATCCTGAAATCCTGCCGGCACAGGCCCTGGCCGTGCGTGATGATCTGGTAATGGCGACCGGCCGTTCTGATTTCCCGAATCAGGTGAATAATGCCTTGTGTTTTCCTTATCTGTTCCGCGGTGCGCTGGATGCCAAGGCGCCACAAGTCAGTGAATGCATGCAGATTGCCGCCGCTTATGCATTGGCAGAACTTGCCAGAGAGTCGGTGCCGGACTCGGTATTGCAAGCCTATGAGATGGACACTTTGGCATTCGGTCCTGAGTACATTATTCCCAAGCCTTTTGATCCTCGCTTATTAAAGCGTGTGTCAGAAGCGGTTTGTGAAGCCAGCTTGCAGGAACAGGCTGCGCTGGCGCAAAAAACAGGCTCCTAGCCTGTACTGATATAAAGGGGGACCGGATGGAATATCCCAATAAACAATACGCCGAACCTTATGCAGATGTGGATTTCTGCCGGGTATTCAATAACACGGTGCTCGGTGATTACTGGCCGGGCATCCAGCTTTATTACCCGCCGGTCAAATATGCCCCGTCACTGGGTATCTATGAGGATCTGGAACAGGCTGCACAACGCATTAAAAAGCACGCCTACGAGACCCATGCCCATACGCTGATCTTCGACCTGGAAGACGGTTGCCGCCAGAAAGAGATGAGCCGGACTTTATTGCGGCAGGAACTGCCGGGACTGCGCCAACACAATAAGAACGTGACGATTGCGGTCCGGGTCAATCCATTCCGTACCTATGAATACGAACAGGACATGGATCTGGTTCGTGATATGGGTGACTGTATCGATGTGGTGATGCTGGCCAAGGCCGGTGAAGCCTACGGTGCCGCAGAAGTGCGGGATCTCTCCAATCTGCTGGTCAGCATTAATAACAAGATCACCATTCAGCCGATTATTGAACATCCCAAGTCGCTCAAAATTGCGCCGGAACTGATGCAGTACAGCACCGTAAAACATGTGGTGTTCGGTATTCACGACTTTTCCAAGGCGATGGGGATTCATATCACGCCGGAAAACTGGACTGAAGAGCTGAAGCATTTTCTGTATCAGATCATGTTTGAAGCCAGGATTGCCGGTAAGGGCGTGATCGGCGGGGTGGAGACGCTTATTGGCTCCTCCAGCATGCCGCAAAAATTTGTCGAACCGCATGATGTGAGGCGCTGGCTGGACTTGCATGGTGAAGAAGAGTCAAGAATTGTCTACAAACATGCCTGTGAAGAGTCAGCCATGGGTCTGACCGGCAAGCAGGTGATTCATCCCGGTCACATTCATTTATGTAAGGTCGCCTACACGCCATCCCCCACCGATATCAATCAGAAAATTGCCATCCTCAGGGCTGCGATTGAAGCCGATGCGCTGCTGGGCGGTGCCATCAAATTTGAAGGGGAAATGCTGGATCCGCCGATGTTCGGTAAGGCCTTGCAGACCCTGTTACGGGCCAATGCCCTTAAAGCCCTGGAACCGGAAGATCGTCAGTTTGCGATAGAGGTCCTGCAGTTGATGCCAGCCCAGGTAATTCGTGAAAACTGGCCATACGGAGCGATTTTATGAGAAACCTGCCTGCTTTTCCGCATTGGCACTGGCAAGTGCCAAGCCATTTCAATATTGGTGTGGCCTGTACCGACAAGCATCTGGCCACTACATTGGGCCGGACCACGGCCATGATTGTCGAGGATGATGACCTCGGCACCGATCAAATCAGCTATGCGCAGTTATCACGGCGAACCAATCAGTTTGCACAATTACTTCGCAATGAGGGGATCCAGGCCGGTGAAAGAGTATTGATCCGTCTGCCCAACTGCCTGAATTACCCAACTGCCTTTCTAGGGGCGATGAAGCTGGGTGCGGTATCGGTGCCCACGTCAACGTTGCTGACCGTTGAAGAAGTCATATACCTTGCCCAGGATTCCGGTGCGCGGGTGCTGGTTACCGACAAAGCTTTCTGGCAGCAGCTCAAGACCGAGATTCATCAGTGTCCGCAGATAGAACTCGTGCTGTTATCCGGACAGGGGGAGACTGAAGTGACAGACGGCATTAAAGTGATGGAGATGGAAGCTGCTGTCTCGGCCGTTGATAAATGGCTGCCACCCAAAGAGACATTGGCTGAAGATCCGGCTTATCTGGTTTATACCTCAGGCACCACCGGCTATCCCAAAGGTGTTTTGCATGCGCATCGGGCAATGATTGGCCGCACACCGGCATCCAGCTACTGGTTTGATTTTGCCGATAACCAGCAAGACAGAATTCTGCATTCGGGCAAGTTCAACTGGACCTATGTGCTAGGCTCGGGTCTGATGGATCCGCTGTATCAGGGCAAAACCGTCATCGTGCATGAAGGCAAAAACGATGCGACTCTGTGGCCAAAACTGATTGCGAAGCACGAAGCCACGATTTTTATCGGTGTACCGACGATTTACCGGCAAATCCTGCAGAAAACCGAATTCAGCAGGGAAGATGTCCCCAGTCTGAGACATTGCATGAGTGCCGGTGAGCATTTGTCCGATGAGGTGCTGACACAATGGAAACAGCGTTTTGGCATCGATATCTACGAAGCAGTAGGTATGTCGGAATTTTCCTATTATCTCTGTGAAACCAAATCACGCCCCATCAGGCCCGGTTCGGCCGGCTTTCCACAGCCAGGGCATGATATCCGGCTACTGAATCCGGACACCCTTAACCCCGTTCCTACAGGGGAAGAGGGCATGATTTGTGTGCCTGATACAGACCCCGGATTGTTTCTGGAATACTGGAATATGCCCGAGGAAACGGCCAAGCTGCGCCATGATGGCTGGTTCTTTACCGGTGATTATGCGCGCTACGATAAAGACGGTTATGTCTGGTTCTTGGGACGAAAGGACGACATTATCAAGAGTTTCGGGTACCGGGTGTCGCCCTATGAAATAGAGCGGGTATATAAATCACATCCGGCCGTCAGTGATTGTGCTGCGGTGGGCGAGGAAATCGCCAAAGATAAAATTCTTGTCGTGGTTTACGTCATCCTGCATCAGGATGAAGACATCAGTGCCGATGAATTGCATGATTTCGGTCAACAGCACCTGGCTGCCTATAAAGCACCGAAAAAGGTTTATATCGCTGATGATTTTCCCCGTACCAAGAACGGTAAAATTCTGCGCCGGGAAGTCAGTCCCCGGATAGCGAAGGGACAGTCCAGTCGTTAAATTTTTGTTGATCAATCGATGCTTTTCAGCACATGATTAGCGCATGAAAGACAACGAAAAGCATGAATCTGAGCACGGTCGGAAAGTTTTTTTCGTCTCTGACAGAACTGGACTCACCGCTGAATCCTACGGAAAATGCCTGCTGGCACAGTTTCCTGATCTGGAATTCGAAACGATTACTCTCGCCTTTGTCGACACCGTTGAAAAAGCCGAAATCGCGCGCGATCAGATAAATGAAGCGAGTAAAGAAGCAGATTTAAAACCAGTGGTCTTCAGCACCCTGGTTCAGGATCAGCAGCAATATATCATTGAAAGTGCTGACGCCTGTGTGATCAGCCTGTTTCACAGCTTTATAGGCTCCCTTGAGGGTTATTTTGGTGTAGAATCCTCGCAAAAAGCTGGGGTCTCGAGAATCAAACTGAGCGATACGACCTACCAGCGCAGGCTTGATGCGATTGATTTTTCGCTGATGCATGACGATGGCGTTCGCCCTGATCAATATAAGGAAGCGGATGTCATCCTGGCCGGTGTATCCCGCTGTGGTAAAACGCCGACCAGCTTGTATCTTGCGATGAACTTTTCGCTTAAAGTGGCAAACTATCCGTTGACGCCGGAGGATTTGGGGTCAGATGAGTTGCCAGAATGTCTGCAGGACAATGTTCATAAGCTTGTCGGATTGACGATTAAACCGGTCCCGCTGAGTCGCATCAGACGCCAGCGTCGTCCGGATAGTAACTATTCGTCACTGGAAATCTGCCAGGCAGAACTGGAAAAAGCTCAGGGGATGTTCGACAAAGTCGGCATACCGGTTTTCGAGACCACAAATACTTCAATTGAAGAAATCTCCAGCCGTGTTGTCCGTGCCCTCGGGCTCGGCAGAGAACGGGTGCGTGAATCAGTTTTAAAATTTAATAAATTAAAGAAAGCAAGGTAGTTATTACTATGACGGAATACGTTGTCTCTTTGGATAAGCTGTGCATGGAGGATGTCGGCAGAGTTGGTGGCAAGAACGCCTCATTAGGCGAAATGCTGCAGAATCTGGCACCACTGGGTGTAGCTGTCCCGAGTGGTTTTGCGACAACCGCCGATGCCTACAGAGAGTTTCTGGCTCATGATGGCTTGCAGGACCAAATCAACGATCTCTTGCGTGATCTTGATGTTGATGACGTGACTGCCTTACAGAAAACCGGTCGTCAGATCCGCGACTGGATCATGACTATCCCGTATCCGGCGGCGATGGAAAAGGCGATTGACGAAGCCTATGTAGCGCTGGAAAAAGAATACGGTGCTGAAACCAGTTATGCCGTGCGTTCTTCTGCCACTGCTGAAGATTTGCCGGATGCGTCTTTCGCCGGTCAGCAGGAAACCTTCCTCAATGTTTCCGGCCTCGACAACATCAAGAAACAAATCCGTGAAGTATTTGCGTCTCTGTTTAATGACCGTGCGATTGCCTACCGCGATCATCAGGGTTTTGATCATAGCGAAGTCGCTTTGTCTGCCGGCGTTCAGAAAATGGTTCGTTCTGATATCGCCAGTGCCGGTGTGGCCTTCTCGCTGGATACCGAAAGTGGTTTCCGCGATGTCGTCTTTGTGACTGGCAGCTACGGTCTCGGTGAAATGGTCGTGCAGGGTGCCGTGAACCCGGATGAGTTTTATGTGCATAAGGGAACGCTGGCTGCCGGCCGTCCCGCAGTACTGCGCCGTACCGTGGGCCAGAAAGCCATCAAAATGATTTACTCCGGCGATAAAGCCTCTCCGGTAAAAACCATTGATGTGGAAGAAAATGACCGTCTGCATTTCTGCCTGACTGATAAAGAAGTCGAAGCATTGTCGGAAATGGTGGTCACCATTGAGAAACACTATCAACGTCCGATGGACGTTGAGTGGGCCAAAGATGGTAATGACGGCCGCATTTATATTGTTCAGGCCCGTCCTGAAACCGTCCAGAGCCGTAGTAAAAACATCCGTGAATCCTACCTGCTGAAAGAGAAGGGCGAACTGCTGTCCGTCGGTCGCGCTATCGGTAGCAAAATTGGGCAGGGTAAAGTGCGTCTGCTTAACAGCCTGGATCAAATGGACAAGTTTGAAGCCGGTGATGTCCTGCTGACCGATATGACCGATCCCGATTGGGAACCGATCATGAAACGGGCTTCAGCCATTGTTACCAACCGGGGTGGCCGTACCTGTCATGCTGCTATCATCGCTCGTGAACTGGGCATTCCGGCAGTAGTTGGCTGTGGCGATGCCACCGAGAAGGTCGCTGAAGGCACCCAGGTCACTGTGTCCTGTGCCGAAGGTGACGAAGGCAATATTTATAACGGCCTGCTGGAATTCGAACATCGCGTCGAAGAACTCGACAACATGCCTGAACTGCCAGTCAAGATCATGATGAACGTGGGTAACCCGGATCGTGCTTTCAGCTTTGCCCAGTTGCCACACAAAGGTGTGGGTCTGGCTCGTCTGGAATTCATCATCAACAATATGATCGGTATTCACCCGAAAGCGCTGATGAACGCCGATGAAATGGAAGGCGAAGTGAAACAGGCCATCGTTGAGCGGACCACTGCCTACGGTGACCCGGTCGAGTTTTATATCAGCCGTATTGCCGAAGGCGTATCAACCATCGCAGCTGCCTTCTATCCGGAAACTGTTATCGTCCGGATGTCTGATTTCAAATCCAACGAATACGCCAACCTGATTGGTGGTCCGCTGTTTGAACCGCATGAAGAAAATCCGATGATTGGTTTCCGCGGTGCGTCACGTTACAGCTCTGAAGACTTCGCTGACTGCTTCAAACTGGAAGTAGAGGCAATGAAACGGGTCCGTGATGAAATGGGGCTCACCAACGTAGAGCTGATGATTCCGTTTGTACGCACGACCAAAGAAGCTGAATCCGTCATCAACATCATGAAGGAAAACGGCCTTGAACGTGGTAAGAATGGCCTGCGCGTGATCATGATGTGCGAACTGCCATCGAATGCTGTTCTGGCTGCGGACTTCCTGGAATATTTTGACGGGTTCTCAATCGGCTCTAACGATATGACTCAGCTAACGCTGGGGCTGGATCGTGACTCTGCACTGGTGGCCGAATCTTTTGATGAACGTAACCCGGCAGTTTTGAAAATGCTCGACATGGCAATCACCGCCTGTCGTGATGCCGGTAAGTATGTCGGCATCTGCGGTCAGGGCCCATCTGATCACCCGGATCTGGCGGAATGGTTGCTGGAACGCGGTATCAGCAGTATCTCACTGAATCCGGATACTGTGGTCAGCACCTGGCAGAGACTGGCGGAAATCAGCGCTAAAAAATAAAAGCGATATTTGGCAAAGCCCGGTCTATCCATTCAGGCCGGGTTTTGCTAATATACACGCCGTCGTTAACCAAGTCCTTTCGGACACTCCCAAACGTTAACACTCATACAGTCGGGGCATGGCGCAGCCTGGTAGCGCACCTGCATGGGGTGCAGGGGGTCGTAGGTTCAAATCCTACTGTCCCGACCATTAATTTTTTTATCTAAGTCTCTCATTCCAGAGAACCTCCCACCAGACATTAAAAGTGTGACTTGTGTCACACTTTATAATGAGGTAAGTTTGCCTCAGACAATTGATTCGATAGGCAGGGATAACCGCCCACTTCACGTGAGGATTGTATGGAAGCAAGAGCCGAGTCTGAATGTGGCCAACTAATGAGCTGGGGCTTATTTGAGGTCATTGAAAGCGGTGAAAAACACATTATCGGGCATGCCAGCGCCTATGGGTTTGATGTCATCACCCAGGAACTGGCCCATGTTGATTTCAATGCTAAAACCAAAACAGGGATTGCGGTCACCAAGACCGGCATTCTCTATCACTTGCAGGGTAAGCCCCTCAAATTCGGTGTCAAGGGACATCAGCAACTCAGAGAATTTGTGCAGATACATAACTGCAGCATCAAAGTACTTAAAGTCTGATTCTGCTCTCACTGTTTGCTTTATTGATGTAGCTTGATCCATTTCACGTAAATTTCGCAGCAAACTGATAAGCTCATTCTCGAACTATCAATGACAGTTCACTCCACCTTCTAAACCAGTTCATTCCCGGTGAACTGGTTTTTTTTTGCCCTCACATGCAGCGCCACCTTTTTAACCTGTTTTATCAAGCAAAACATGCTGGCCAGGATGAGCTTTATTGCAGACTGAATCGTCAAACGTTTTTTATGCAATTTTTTCCATGGATAGAACAGGGATAATACCAGTCAGACCTTATGCTGACGGTCACTGACCTGTCGTCAGCTCCTATCTGCGCGAATCTCCTCTCTGAGGAGTGGGGTGGCATCTTCGGATGCCACCCTTTTTTTATATTTTATTATGTATGTTATTTTTTTACCTACAAGATAAGGTGGACGGGTAGACCTGATTACATAGTGCACACTGGTTACCTATCTAAATAAGCAATTACAGAAAAATATCAAATCAAAAAATGATTGGTCCTGGAAATCGTTTACTGTAAGATTGTATGTATATTTTTTACATACATGTAACCATGGCAATCTGGCAACCGCATCTTCAGACAGAAGCAGGAAAAAAATATCTCGGCATCGTCAGGGCGCTGGAGACGGATATCTATGCCGGACACATCAAACCGGGAGACCGACTGCCATCGCAACGCGCTATTGCCGAGGCTCTGCAGGTTGACCTGACTACTGTGACCCGTGCGTTCAATGAGGCCCGCCGCCGAGGTCTGGTAGAAGGCAATAAAGGCGGTGGCACCTATATCAGGGATTCGGTACAGCAGCAGTTAATAGCGGAAAAACAGTCCATGCTGGATCTCAGCATGAATAACCCGCCTCAGCCACTGAGTGCTCAATTGCATCAGCGCTTACCTGATGGCATTGCCGGGCTGATTGCCGATGAGCGCAGAATGCTGCAACTGCAGTATCAGGATAGTGCCGGAAATCCGGCTGATCGCGAGGCTGCTTTGTATTGGCTACAGCAAAACAAAACACCGATTGATCCCGAGCGGGTGTTGATTGCTGCCGGGGCACAAAGCGCGCTTTATGCCATTTGTAAATGTCTTGTACCTGCCGGATCAACTTTACTGACACCGGAATACAGTTACCCCGGACTTAAGGCGGTTGCCGTGCAACTGGGTATTGAACTGCAGGCATTGAATTGTGATGCTGAGGGCGTCAGCCTGGAGGCATTTGAAGCCGCTTGTCTGGCGGGTGATGTAAAAGCAATATATCTGATACCGGCTTTGGATAACCCGACCACGATCACGATGCCCTTGTCGAGAAGACAGGCGCTGGCCGATATTGCCCGCCGCTACCAGGTCGCCATTATCGAAGATGATCCGTATTCACCGCTGCAGACTCAATCAATACCGTCATTTGCGAGTTTACTGCCAGCCCAAACCTGGCATATTGCCACATTATCGAAATGTGCGACCCCGGCGCTGCGCGTCGCCTTTGTGTTAACACCGGGTAAACAGGACAGTAGCCACTTGGCTGCTGTTTTACGAGCGACGAATTTAATGGCGCCACCATTAATGTGCGCGCTGGTCACCCGCTGGATTTATGACGGTACGCTGGACGCTATCACTGATGCTATCCGATTGGAAAACAATCAGCGTCAGCAGTTGGTGGCAAAGCTGCTGGCAGGACATTGTTTCGCTGCAGATAAAGATGGCCACCATATCTGGCTCACTCTGCCTTCCCACTGGCAGGCTGATAACTTCAGCAAAGCTGCTTACAGTCAGGGCGTAACGATTGTGCCGTCCAGCCAGTTCGCCATTACCCAAACACCTATCGAAGCAGTCAGAGTTTCCCTGGGTATCGCTACGGATAGCGATGCACTCAGGCATCCCATAAGCATTCTGGCCCGTTTATTAAACCAGACCGAGCAGCCCCAACGGGTGGTCGTGTAATGACCATCAACAATTTTTACAGCGAACAGGTAAATTTATGTCCGTGAATGATATGCATGATGTCGAGAGTGCCTCGAATATTTACGAAGAAGTCGCCGACTGGCACATCAATACCGGCGAAGAGAAAGTAGTGGCCAAGCGTCTGAAAGGGCGTTTCCGTTTGCGTAAATGGATGGGCATGTCGGTATGGTCGCTGTTTTTT
>Ga0189276_10156_pt1 | contig 80683 bp, 79 predicted proteins | sample N26A31minimetaG_FD_130321 | JGI IMG/M metagenome (GOLD analysis project Ga0189276, IMG submission 130321) | Marine microbial communities from the Costa Rica Dome - N26 A3-1 mini metaG | ecosystem: Environmental > Aquatic > Marine > Oceanic > Photic zone | place: Costa Rica: the Eastern Pacific... | reverse complement strand
GCACTGGATGATTTCGGTACCGGCTACTCTTCACTAACGCATCTCCGTTCCTTCTCGGCAGATACAGTAAAGATTGATAAAAGCTTTATTCAGGATATGCTCGACGATCCCAATGATTATGTGATTGTCGACGGTGTCATCGGACTGGCAGAATCCTTTAGTCGTGAGGTTATCGCTGAAGGCGTCGAATCCAGGCAGCATGGTCTGATGCTCCTCGCCATGGGTTGTCATTTAGCACAGGGGTTTGGCATCGCACGTCCCATGCCGGCGCCCGAGTTCCCTGTCTGGCTCAAACGATACCGACCGGAACAGAGCTGGCTGGATTATGCCGCCAGAACGCGGTCACTCGCTGATAATAAATCCACCTTGTTGAGCCTGACTTTCAAGCAATGGCATGCCCGCTTTATTGCCAGGCTGGATGCAGCACCGGACACAATGCTTGACTGGCCGATTATGGATACCAGCCGCTGTCATTGTGGCGTCTGGATTGAAGCCGGTCGCAAAGAGCAACTATTCAAGGCCAGCACCCTGTCAGAACTGAGTCTGGCGCATGATGCCTACCACGCTAATGCCAATGAGATTTTTGCCTTGTATCAGGAAGCTGAATTTGACAGGGCAAGGCAAGCTGTTGACAGCTTCAGCCAAGCCTATGAAAGAATGCTGTCAGCGATAACGGCCTGTCAGGCGGAAGAATTCAACTCGGATAAAGTCGTGGCCGGCTATTCAAGAGGCTACCTCTAGGGCTTGTTGATCTTTCATCTCCGCCTCTGTTGTGACTGAGAAAGCGTCAAACAAGGCGCAAAGCGTGAAGTGTAGCCACCCTACTTAAGCGCTTTGCAACGCGGGGTGACGCTTTTTCAGTCTCAACCCGCAGGGCTGGGTCTATTTTTGCGCCTGGCTGCGTTGTCAATCGCTTATGTAGAACAACTACACTGCGCGCTTTCCGCCTTGCCGGACACAAAAATAGCCGCCAGCAGTGGTGGATATGAAAGATCAACAAGCCCTAGGACTGTTGTTTCCCTTCGAGGCGACGCTCTATTGAAGCCAGCTTTTCATAAGCCTGAGATTCATTATTGATATTTTCAACCAGGCCGCGATGAATCGCTACGGAGACGGCTTCCTGGTTATTGAAACGGGCACCGTTCTTGAAGATAAAGTCCACCAGTTCGCGGGCCGGCATATCCAGGTAAAACGCCAGGTTCTGGGTTTCCTTGGAAAAGAACTTCAGGACATCGGGGTGGGTATGTTTCACCGTCAGAATGGCAAGATTATCAATCAAAACCAGCTCGTAACGGGTTTTCTCAGACAAACCGTTGTCCTGTACGAAACGCAAGCTGGTCAGGCCAGTCAGCTCGTAAAAGGCATTTTGAACTTTGACTGATGGCGCCTGCCTGTCGGCAACCAGTACTTTCAGCCATTTCAGACGATGCCTGGCGAGAGTGATAATGCTCTTTTCCAACAAAGTTCGCCACCTCCCTCAAGTTAAGCCTTGAGTATTAGAGCCGAAATCCATTGTAAAGTTTATCGATAGCATTTGGATAGCGGCATTTGACTGCGCCAGAAATTCGTATTGGCAAGTTACTCCGGCCCGACCTAAACAAGCTAAGCAATTGATCCGGTATCTAATCCAAATCAACCACTCTCTGACTACTTTACATTCCTGTTTAATACGCGGAGACTCTGGCTGAGAAAGACCTGCCGGCAGAGTTATTCCGAGGTCTGAAAGATGAGTTGTTTTCCTTCAGCGTTATGCAAATCGGATTATGTTGAAATTTCCTTTTATTCTGTTCGCCCTGCTATTTTCTTCTTTTGCCGCTGCCAATGAAGCTGGTGCCAGTCCTGATTCACATCTAGCCCTGCTGCCTGCAGGCGCTGAAGCGAGTCTGCTGGTGGCCGATGCCAAAACGGGTAAGACCGTCTACAGTCATGGCACAGACATTTTAAGGCCGCCTGCCAGCGTGCAGAAAGTCATCACTGCGCTGGCTGCAAGATTAGAACTGGGTAATGCGTATCGATTCAATACCGATATCGAAACCAAAGGTAACGACGTTATCTTTCGTTTCAGCGGGGATCCGTCACTGCGACGTGATGATATTCGCAGACTGATCGGTTCGCTGAAACGTGAGACTTCCATCATTCGCGGTAATGTTTATCTTAATGGCGCCGCTTTTGATGATTTCGAACTGGCTGACGGCCTGCCCTGGGATAATCTGGGTATCTGCTACAGCGCCCCCTCAAGCAGTATTTCGCTGGATGATAACTGCGCTGTGGCCAAAATGGTGTTCGCGGACAATAACCAAACCCAAATCGATTTCCAGATCTCACGTGATGCACCTATCAGCATCGTTGAAAAACTGGAGCTGACCGACGGCCTGGAAAAACGCTACTGCAAATTCAAACTGATGGCTGATAACACCAATCAGTACACCCTGGGTGGTTGTTTAGGCCGGCATAAAATCCCGCGTTTCCTCAGCTTTGCGGTTCAGAATACCGAGCTTTATGTGGCTGAAATGATCCGGCGCGAATTGAAACATGCCGGTATTGAGTTGCAGGGCGACATTATTCGTAATGATCGGGCATCCGGAAAAATTATTGCGCGTCATGAGTCAGAAGCGCTGCCGAAATTACTGGATGAAATGTTGAAGGATTCGGACAACCTGATTGCTGACAACCTGCTCAAGGCCGTCGGTCGCAGCTACTATGAAGAACCTGGCAGCTTTGATAACGGCGTGTCGGCGGTTAAGGCTGTATTACAGGAAAAGGCCGGCATCGATTTGAGCCATGCTGCACTGGCTGATGGTTCCGGTTTGTCACGTAATAACCGGATGACGGCTTCGCAAATCATGGCCGTATTACAATACGTATACGCTCACCCCGAACTCAAACTGATAGACGCAATGGCTGAAGCAGGTAAAAGCGGCACCCTGCGCTACCGCTACAGTCTGCGTGGGGATACTTTCAAAGGGCGCGTAAAAGGTAAGACCGGTACCTTATACGGGACTTACAATATTGCCGGCATTATGACCGCCGCATCAGGTCGCCCGCTGCTGTTCGTACAAATGGTCACCAACTATCATCACCCTGATTATCACCAACACGAGAAACGTGAAATCAGGAACTTTGAAAAAAAATTCTATCAGTCAATCTACTCAATGAAATAAACCATTCCTCCGGTTCAGAGATTCGCAATCCTGCCGCCGGAGATGTAAAATTCTGCGCTTCAGGCAATTCAGGAATTTTGGAATTTAAACATGGCGCAATACGTTTACAGCATGAATCGTGTCGGCAAAGTCGTCCCGCCGAAACGCGAAATTCTTAAAGATATTTCTCTCTCATTCTTTCCCGGTGCCAAGATTGGTGTACTGGGTCTTAACGGTGCCGGTAAATCCACATTACTGAAAATTATGGCCGGTATCGACCAGGATTACATTGGTGAAGCCAGACCGATGCCCGACATCAATGTCGGCTACCTGCCGCAGGAACCGGAACTGGATGACAACAAAACCGTGCTGGAAGTCGTCGAAGAAGCGGTGTCCGATGTGAAACAAGCTTTGGCTGAACTCGATGCGGTCTATGCCGCCTATGCCGAACCCGATGCTGACTTTGATGAACTGGCTAAGAAGCAGGCTAACCTGGAAAACCTGATTCAGGCTAAAGACGGTCATAATCTGGACAATGCACTGGAGCGTGCAGCTGATGCATTGCGTCTTCCGCCCTGGGACGCCAAAGTCGGCACTTTGTCTGGTGGTGAACGTCGTCGTGTCGCTTTGTGCCGCTTACTGCTGGATCATCCAGACATGCTGTTGCTGGATGAGCCCACCAACCATCTTGATGCTGAATCGGTGGCCTGGATTGAACGGTTTCTTCAGGAGTATCCGGGTACCGTGGTGGCCATCACGCATGATCGCTACTTCCTTGATAATGCGGCCGGCTGGATTCTGGAACTGGACCGTGGCCGCGGTATTCCATATGAGGGCAACTACTCTTCCTGGCTGGAGCAGAAAGATAAACGGCTGGAACAGGAAGCCAAGGAAGAAGCCTCGCACCGCAAAGCGATTAATGCTGAGCTGGAATGGGTGCGTCAGGGTGCCAAAGGTCGTCAGGCCAAATCCAAAGCGCGTCTGAAACAGTTCGAAGAAATGAACTCGCGTGAATTCCAGAAGCGTAACGAGACCCAGGAGATTTATATTCCGCCCGGTCCACGTCTGGGTGACAAAGTCATTGAACTGAATAATGTGACAAAGTCCTACGGCGACAAACTCCTGTTCGAAGATCTGAGTTTCTCGATCCCGGCGGGTGCCATTGTCGGTATCGTCGGTCCTAACGGCGCCGGTAAATCCACCCTGTTCCGGATGATTGCCGGTGAAGAACAGCCGGATAGTGGCGAAATCGAAATCGGCAGCAGCGTACAGCTGTCTTACGTCAATCAGTCACGTGAGCTGGATGGCAAGAAGACCGTGTTCGAGGAAATATCTGACGGTGCCGATATGATAACCGTTGGTAACTATCAGACGCCGTCACGTGCCTACTGCGGCCGCTTTAACTTTAAAGGATCGGATCAGCAGAAATACGTCAAAGATCTGTCCGGTGGTGAGCGTAATCGTCTGCATATGGCCAAGCTGTTAAAAGAAGGCGGCAATGTGCTGCTGCTTGACGAACCGACCAATGACCTCGACATTGAAACCCTGCGGGCTCTGGAAGAAGCACTGCTGGCCTTTCCCGGTTCAGCCGTCGTGATTTCGCATGATCGCTGGTTCCTGGATCGCATCTGCACGCATATTATTGCTTACGAGGGTGACTCCAACGTGGTTTTCTTCGAAGGCAACTACAGTGACTATGCTGAAGACTATTTCAAACGCTTCGGAAAGGATCACCAGCCTGAACGGATTAAGTACCGCCGTATCAGCTGATAATGGGCATGCACTGAGCTTTCCGTTTATCCGCAGATTACGCAGATAGGCACAGATTATTCTTAAACTCGTCAGATATTGAGTGAAAAACAGAACTCATGTTGTTACACGACGACTTAAGCGAACCTTTTTAATCTGTGAAAATCAGCGAAATCTGCGGATAGCTATTTTTACTCACGCTTTCTGTGCCTTATGTGCTTAAACAGGCTTATTTCTGACTGATAAGCGGCTCATGCATCATTGCGGGTGTCCGCTCTTCACCAACAATACCCTGACGTACCAGAAAATCCCCGAAATATTCGCCTTCCTGGCGCTCCGCTGCAAACTGCTGAATCATCGGTTTCAGGGTGTCCAGTATGGTTTTTTCATCAATATTTTCCAGATACAGGCGGTTCAAACGCCGCCCGCTGAAATCGGCGCCCAGATAAAGGTTGTATTTGCCCAGCGCTTTACCCGTCAGGCCGATTTCACCGAGATAGGGTCTGGCGCAACCATTGGGGCAGCCGGTCATACGAATATTGATGAGTTGGTCTGGCAAGCCGGCATCGACCACAATCTTTTCCAGCTTATCGAGAAATTCAGGCAGATAACGCTCCGCTTCTGCCATTGCCAACCCACAGGTAGGTAAAGCGACACAGGCCATTGCGTTCAGGCGCAGGGCTGTGCCTTTGCTGCCGTCATCCAGTTGATATTTTTCAACCAGCGTTTCAATCTCGGCACGTTGGTCCGGACTGATATTGGCAATCATCAGGTTCTGATTACAGGTTACCCGGAACTCCCCCTGATGAATCGCTGCAATTTCACGTAAAGCGGTGCGCAATACACCCTGTTCCGTATCGGCGACCCTCCCCCCGGGGACGTATAAAGTCAGGTAGGCCTGGCCGTTGTCGCCTTCTGTCCAGCCAAAACGATCGCCGTTATGCTTAAGCTCAAACTCTCTGGCTGTCTGCAGGGGCTGACCATGATAGTGGGCAAACTGTTCGATAAACCAGTCCAGACCGTTATCATCAATCGTGTATTTAAAGCGGGCATGGGCACGGTTACTGCGATCGCCGAAGTCACGCTGTATTGCTGCAATCGCCTGGCAGGCATCGACGGCCTGATCAACCGGTACAAAGCCGGCTACCGTTGCCAGTCGCGGATAGGTGCCCTGCTCACCGTAAGACATACCGAAACCACCACCGACAGCGATATTGAAGCCCTGCAGCTCGCCATTATCGACAACGGCAATCAGACCGATATCATTGGCCAGCACATCACAATCATTGTCAGGTGGGACCGCAATCGCAATTTTAAATTTACGCGGCAGATAGACATCCCCATAGAAGGGTTCTTCAGGTTCGCCGCTCTGGTAAACCTGATCCTCACCCAGCCAGATTTCACCATAGGCGCCGGACTGCCAGCACAACCGGTCACTAATAGCCTGAGCGATCTGATAAACCTCGGCGTGTATCGCTGACTGATGCGGATTAATCCCGGTCACCACATTGCGGTTCACATCACCGCAGGCACCTTTGCTGTCGAGCATCAGCTTATTCACCTGTTGCATCAGTGTTTTCAGATCTTTTTTCAGAATCTCATGGAATTGAAATGTCTGACGTGTGGTCAGGCGTAAAGTACCGTTAGCACAATCACCGGCAATCTCATCCAGCCCCAGCCATTGCTGAGGCGTTAATACCCCGCCCGGCAAGCGCAGGCGAACCATAAAAGAATAAAGCGGCTCCAGTTTCTGATGACGACGCTCGTCACGCAGGTCACGGTGATCCTGCATATAACTGCCATGGAACTTGAGCAGCTTATTATCATCATCGGAAATAGCGCCTGTCGCCCGATCGGCAAGGCCCTCTTCTATGCGACCACGCAGGAATCGACTGTTCAGTTTTAGCAGTTCAGCTTCGGGTAATTTATCGTTCATTCATTAACCTAAAATAGCTTTTGGAATGCTGCTCGCCTATACGGCAGCAGCGCTTCATGATCAGTAAACGTCGCGTTGATAACGTTTGTCGCGGGTAAGCTGACGCAGATAGTCATTGGCTTCATCACGGTTTTTGCCGCCTTCTTTGCTGATGATGTCGAGCAGGGCTTCATTGACGTCAGGCGCCATGTTATCGGCATCACCACAAACATAGATATGCGCGCCTTCCTGCAACCAGCGCCAGATATCAATAGATTTTTGTCGGAGTCGATGCTGAACATAAACCTTCTCTTCCTGATCCCGTGAAAACGCAACATCCAGGTTTGTCAGCAGACCGGATTTGCGCCACGACAGCCACTCGACCTGGTACAGAAAGTCACTCAGAAAGTGCTGATCGCCAAAAAACAGCCAGTTGCGACCCTTGGCCCCACGCTCCTCACGCTCCTGCATAAAACTGCGGAATGGCGCGACACCGGTACCGGGCCCTATCATAATGATCGGTACATCATCGTCAGGCAGCTTGAAGTTCTTGTTGCTGTCGATATAGACCGGGACTTTGCTGTCCTCAGTCAGCCGATCCGCCAGCCAGGTCGACGCCACACCGGACCTGTCACGCTCATGGGCTGAGTATCGCACTGCAGCAACGGTAATATGCACTTCGTCTTCCACCGCGGCCTGACTGGAAGCAATCGAGTACATTCTCGGCGGCAGCTTGCGTAATAAACCGACAAGCTGGTCAGCATCAAGATCCGCAATGTGGAATGCCTGAACCAGGTCCAGCACATCCCTGCCCGGCAACCAGTCATTTAATGCCGCTTTATCTGCAAGCAGATCATTTAACGTCTCTGAGTCGGCTAATTCAGCCCACTGCTCCAGCATCGGGCGGGTTAACAGGGTAACCTCACGCTGATGCAGTAATACATCGCTGAGCTTCTGCTGTTGATTATCAATTTCCACCATCGCTTCAGCATCGAAACCCAGCGTCTCGATCAGACTGGCCACCAGTTGTGGATCGTTCTGCGCATAGACACCCAGCGCATCCCCCGGCTGATATTGCAGGCCCGAGCCCTCCAGTGACAGCTCCAGATGCAGCACTTCCTTATTTGAGCCGCGCCCGCTTAAAACCTGTTTTTCCAATACTTCAGCAGGAAATGGATGCTTGCGGTCATAAACTGTCTTTTCTGCTGATTGGGCCGCTAAATTGACGGTCGGTGTGGTGCTGATAGCAGCAGTCGCAGAAAGCGCCTCAATCAGAGCATTAATCCAGCGCTCAGCAGCGTCATCATAATCCACATCACAATCCACCCGAGGCACAATGGCAGAGCCGCCCAGCGCGGCCAGTCTGGCATCAAAATCCTTGCCGGTCTGGCAGTAGTATTCGTAGCTGGAATCGCCCAAGGCCAGCACACTGTACTGCAACTGCTTGAGTTCCGGCGCTTTCCGGCCGTGCAGAAACTCATAAAGATCGAGTGCATTATCAGGCGGGTCGCCCTCGCCGTGGGTAGATGACAACACGGCCAAGTATGTTTCATTTTTCAGTTGCTTGGGCTTGTAATCAGCCATATCAAACACATTGGCCTCAATACCGTTTGCCTGTGCTTTTTCAGCGAGCAATTTTGCCACATCTTCGGTATTACCGGTTTGAGAGCCATACAGAATCGTCAGTTTGACCGCGCTTTGTTCGCTTGCATCAGGTATTGATACAGCTGAGGTCTGCATCGCATCCTGCGCTGCGCGAAAGCCAGACAGGTAGCCTGAAAGCCATTCGACCTGCCAGCTTTCCATCCCCGCCAGCAAATTATTAAGTTGTGCCAACTGCTCATCAGTGAGCGGTGCATTATCTAACCTGATATTCATTCCTGATTAATCTCTGTCTCTATGACTGTGTTAGTAAGAAAGTAACAAAATCGTTTATAAATATAAAATATATATTTTGACTTTATATATTCATAATTAAAATATAGATTGCATCTGGCCATGGACTCAGGCTTATTTTCCAAACACAATTTCAGACTGCTATTAATATCAATGACAATCCATGCCTTGTGAATGCTCCGTGATTGACAGGGAGTTTTTACGAGAATTCGTCTTTAAATCAATCAATAAAAAGTTTGCATTTTGGATCGCCAGGCGTACTATCGATTTTACGTGTGTTAGGAAGGCGATGTGGCCAAATACGGATGGCGCCGCCAATACAGCATGGTCATTAACAGGGAGCGCGTTAGACGATGCACACCGTGGATGTTTTCCAGTGGTTTAATCGCCACAAACAGATCATCAATTTTTCTGCTGGACCATTGCTGGTATTGATGGTGGCTGGTGTCGGCCTGTTTGTCTATAGCACCGGCGGCATCAAGTATGTCTATTCCCACTCCATGTACATCCCTATCGTACTGTCAGGCATGGTCTACGGTATCAAGGGTGGCATTGCTGTCGCCGTTCTAGGCGGGCTGGTACTTGGCCCCTATATGCCAATAGAGGTGGTGAGCGGCGAAATGCAGGCCACTGTCAACTGGCTTTACCGAACCGGTTTTTTTATTCTTATTGGTGCCTTGAGCGGCACTGCCAGCGATACGGTCCGCGCTTACCTCAACCACCTTTACTGGGTATCTCGTCATGATTTGCCAACACAGCTACCTAACCGTCTGGCGTTGATGGATGATCTCAATGGCATAAAGCACCAGCCCTACCCGCAGCCAAATGCCAGAATACTTCTGGTCTTATCTGTTAACAGCACCATGGAGCTTAAAGCCGCTTTCGGACACGATGTCATTGAGAGCATTATCCGGCAAACAGCACATCGCTTCAGTCATCTTTTAACCGATCGGGGGCAAGTTTATCGCGCCGATACTGAAGAAGTGAGTGCACTGATTGAACAGATTGAGTCACATCGCGTAAATGATCTGTTAGTGGATCTAAACCGCTCGGCAAGGCTTCCCTATCAATTCCAGGGCATTCCGGTCCATGTCGACTCCCGCATGGGCTATGTGGCTATCAACGGGCATCATGATGACCCCGGCATTTATCTGCAACAGGCTGAATCCGCTCTAAATGCCGCCAATGACACCTTACTGGAGTTTGTGGAATATCAGCCTTCAATCAAGCTTGCCACCAGAGAAAATGTGTCACTGCTGGGCGAATTGATGAAAGCCATCGATTTAAATCAGCTTAAACTACACTACCAGCCCAAAATAGATATTCATTCAAATAAAGTGCTCGGAGTTGAAGCCCTGATGCGCTGGGAGCACCCAAGCCGTGGCAATATTCCGCCGGGCACTTTCATCCCCTGCGCTGAAAGAAGCACCCTAATTCATTTGTTGACCCATTTTGTATTATCCGAAGCCATGCGCACGGCACTGCATTTCCAGGAACAATCACTTGCCGTGCCGATTGCAGTTAATATTTCTGCCTACAACCTCTGCCAGCCCGATTTTGCCGAGAATATTTTTAATCTTTTAAGTGAGTATGGCCTCAGTGGTGAATATCTGGAACTGGAAGTGACCGAAAGCGCGCTGATAAAAGATATGAACCATACCATCCTGGAATTGACCAAGCTCGCCGACGCCGGCGTTCAGATTGCTGTGGATGATTTCGGCACCGGCTACTCTTCCCTGCAGTACCTGCACCAGTTACCCATTTCCCATCTGAAAATCGATCAGTCTTTTGTCCGCCGTCTGCCACAGTCTCAGGACGCCATTCATATTGTTGAAGCCACTGTCAGCCTGGCACATAAAATTAATCTGACGACCATTGCAGAAGGGGTGGAAAACGCTTCTGTCATGCAGTTTCTTGCTGATATCGGATGTGATATGGCACAGGGTTATTTTATTTCCCGCCCAGTGGCAGACGTTGATTTCATCAAATGGCATCGACAACATCAGGGACGTTTTGACTGGCATCACTAAACCAAAATTATTTAGTGAAAAAGCGAATTTTTTGCTTTTCCTCTTGTCATTAATACTGTGCTGCTTGCCATAGCAGCATTTTATCCTTGCTATATCTTGGTTGACTTTGGATGGCACGCTCTGTGCCATCCATTTTTTAGATCTGACTATGAAAACCGCTCAGAAAGCCCGCCTTAAACTGCGTTGTCCGATATCTCTCGGAAGAGAGCATCAAGTTACTGTGCCCGCAGGCTGGTTTGATCTGGTTTATCAGATGTGTGCCGAGATAGAAGACATCGCTCAGCAAGTCAATCAAAAACGGCGACAGCGTATGTTTTTGCCCCGCATTATTTTTATTGAAGAGCATATGGGTAAGCTGACCTGCGAAGTCATCAACGCTAATAAGGATATCGCTGACGTTATCAAAAAAGCACAGATGCGTTCAGTACAGCGCTGCATGTACTGCGGTGATGAGGCACATCAGTTTCGCCGCGGCGGCAATCTTATCACCTGCTGTGACAGACACCGCTCACAATTTTCACTTTAGTGAATCAGGGGTGATTTTGAATGCAACTGTCATAGACCTGTGTTTCGACCTGATCCTCATTCAGTGACCCATCAAAGTTAAAAGCCAGGTTAATAGCCAAATCGACAATACGGAAAAATTCGCTATTTATAAATTCAGGCGGTGTTTCCTGCTGCATCTGAGCTTTGGTTTTACCTTCAAGACGCTGCACAAAATAATCACCCGTCAAAGAGGCAATCATGCCGCATTGTTTATGTCCGTCTTCGGCCAAGGTCACTGTTGTGGTAAAACATGTCACAAGCAGTGCTGCAGCAGGAAGTAGTTTCTTTCGCATGAGATTACCCCGTTTTTTTTCACGCATCGTTCGCAACTAGACTGCGATAATGGTGATAAATATCCGCAACAAAAGATAAATTAACAAAGGAAAACAATGAAAGCTTTGCTTATTATCGCTCATGGCAGTCGCAGGCAAGCATCCAACGCGGAAGTGATCGCGCTGGCCGAGCAACTGCGTGCCCATCAACAAAAAGACTACGATCTGGTAGAAGCGGCTTTCCTGGAGCTGGCGGTCCCCTCTATTCCCGAGGGTGTGGCTCACTGTGTGAGACAGGGAGCCAATGAGATAATAGTTTTCCCCTACTTTCTCAACTCAGGCCGCCATGTCACGGAGGATATTCCGGAGATTCTGAACGAGGTCAGACCCCACTACTCCGACGTCTGCATTGTGCTGAGTCAGCATATCGGTGCTTCGCCGGCTATGCCGGATCTGGTGTTACAGACTGCTGGGAAAACAGCCATCAATCATGCATAAAACTGCCTGAAAACTGATGGCCGGGACGGCGTTGTTTAAGTTTGATGATCAGGGTTCTGATAGCTTTATCATCTGCGGAAAACACATAAGGTGCCAGTTCCGCCAGGCGGCCCTGAATATAGGGTGAGGTTTCCGGATCGTCAACAAACATCTGTGAGCGTATTTCACATATTTTCCGGATTCCGTCGGCAAAGCGCTCTACTTCATACGCCGGGGTATTATCTTCACCAATCACCCAGCCTCTTGTCTTCCACTCATTGAAACAGTCATCAGCCAATGAGCCAAAAGCCGGCTCAGCACTGGCAGGTAGATTAATCAGCGTTAAACAAATAGCTAGTTGAAAAGCGTGTTTCATTCAGTCATCCCCGTTTTCATCAACGGACCCGGATGACTCAACTTAAGTTCCTGTTGCCGGGCTCTATAGGGCGCCAGATTGACTGAGCAGTTCATGCATGCGCTCAGCCAGCAGACGATAGCCTCTGGCATTCGGGTGAATGGGATCGGCTTTGAGTGCAGTGTCAGACTCAATGTCTGGGATGATGTCATTTTCCAGTGGCACCTGCAGCGCGTGAGCGACTTCCTGGTAAACCGGCGCTGCCTTGAGGAACAGGCCCGGCTTTGGCACTGAGAGCATCACGACCTCGGCACCATGCGCCCGGATGCGTTCAACCATACCGGTCAGATTCTGTCTGAGTTCCGATTCACTGAGCTTGCGGATCAAATCGTTGCCACCATGACAAAGCAGAACCAGTTGCGGCTGATGCTGTGTAAGCAGTGTTTCAATTCTGGCCAGCCCTTCGCGGCTGACTTCCCCTGGTACGCCGGCATTAATCACAGTGCGACCACTCAGTTCTGTCAGTATGGCAGGATAGCTTTCTGTTTGATGATCTGCTCCGGTACCAAAAGTAAGACTGTCTCCAAAAGCCAGAATGACTGCATCAGACGAAAGGCTGCGAAGCGATGTTTGGCTGCTGTCACCACAGGCAGGCAGTAAGGTCAGACTGACAATCAGCAGCCCGGCACTTAGCAGCCTTTGAAAATGCATGTTTAATGTACCGCTGAGGGAAACAGTCGTTGGAAGTTAGCGGTTGTGGTGGCGGCAATATTCTCTACCGTATCCCCCCGCAGTTCGGCCAGAAACTCGGCTACATGTTTGACGAAAACCGGTTTATTGGTTTTGCCACGGTGCGGCACCGGTGCCAGATAAGGAGAATCGGTTTCAATCAGAATCCGATCCAGCGGCAGTTTCTTCGCCACATCCTGCAGTTCTCTGGCGCTTTTAAACGTCACAATACCCGACAATGATATATAGAAACCGATATCCAGAGCGCGTTTCGCGGTTTCCCAGTTTTCGGTGAAACAGTGAATGATGCCACCGGCTTCTTCTGCCTTCTCGTTCTCGAGAATATCCATGGTGTCTTCACGCGCTTCGCGGGTATGGATAATCAGCGGTTTCTGTGTCTGTCTGGCGGCTTCAATGTGGACCCGAAAACGATCGCGCTGCCATTCCAGATCACCTTCACTGCGGAAATAATCCAGACCGGTCTCACCGATGGCGATCACTTTAGGATGCGAAGCCTGGGCAATCAGTTCTTCGACACTGAACTGTTCCTCTTGATCCACATTGGGGTGGATACCAACACTGGCGGTCACCTGCGGGTAACTGTCGGCTATGGCTTTGACTTCGGTGCAACTGGCTTTGTCGATAGCAATGCAGAGAATGTGTTCGATACCGTTATCACTGGCTTCTTTAACCATGGCGTCAATACCGCCCGGCTCCTCAGCCAGCATGTTGAGGTGACAATGAGAGTCAATATACATAAATAATTTTTGAGTTTTGCTGGGTAACGACTGGCGTTACATGGTGTAGGTGGCTTTATCGGATTTCAGCTTGTCCACCAGGTAGTTTTCAATTTTGCCACGAACCAGTGAGGCACCGCCGTCAATGTCACTGAAATGGACACCGATACCGGCAGCCTGGTTTCCCTGGGCACCACGTGGCGTGATCCAGACGATGTTACCGGCAACCGGCAGCTTTTCTGCTTCATCCATCAGGGTAAGCAGGATAAACACTTCCTCGCCAATCTGATAGCTCTTATTCGTAGGAATAAACAGACCGCCATTTTTCAGAAACGGCATGTATGAATGATAAAGCATGTTCTGATCAGTAATTTTCAGTGACAGAATGCCTTTGCGTGGATTCATTGCCATAGCTGTTACCCGTGGGTTTCCTTGAGCTGACGGATCTGGTTAGCGTGTTGCATAACCGTCACCATAAAATCCTCTATTAACAATATCTTGTTCAGATTATTTTGAGACGATATTAACTTTATTGTGTCAGTGATGCAATCCATGATCGCCCAGTACTGGCGCAGGATCACATCGGGGGCATTATCCCTGGCCAGCAGCAGATGACTGATTTTAGTCTGCATCATATTTTGAATCTGGTACAAAACTGATTTCAAATCAAATTGTTGCCATTCAGCAGCCATTTGAACTGGGTTGGCTTTGGCCTGCATTAACAGTCCGATGTCCTGCGTCACCTGTCGGCTTTGCTGCAATCCGGTTTCACCTGCGGCCATCGTCGCCAGCGGTGCGCCATGACTAAGCTTAAGTAGCGATAGCCATTCCTGCTCGGAAAACTGCATATCCGTATGCTGTAACCAGACCAGCGCCTGTTCCGTGTCCGGCGTCGCAATGACCAGGCTTTGGCAGCGGCTCTTGATGGTAATGGGCAATTGCTGGCTGTTCTCAGAGAGCAGAATCAGTACCGATTCAGGTTGCGGTTCTTCCAGTAATTTCAACAAACTGTTGAATGCAGAAATATTCATCTGATCTGCTGCAGTAATCAGCACCGCCTTACCACGAGACACTTTGGGCATGAGTGTCTGGCTCTGTTTCAAATCACGGATCTGGTCAACCTTGATTTGCTTACCGGCCTCTTCCGGACTGACTTCCTGATAATCGGGATGAGAGCCGGCTGCCAGCAACTGGCAACTGTGACACTGGCCACAGGCATTAAAATCCGTATCCGGCTGAGTGCACAGCAGACTGGTAACCAGCCTGTCAGCCAATGCCCGTTTGCCTACACCAGCAATGCCTGAAATCAATAAGGCATGTGGCATTCTGCTTTGCTGCTGCATTGTCTGCAACTGATGCCAGGCCTGCTGATGCCAGCTGTACTCGACAATCTCGGTCATGGTGATAATAACGCGTTCAGTATGCTTGAGATCTGGGATTGAATCGCCTCAATCTCCCGACTGGCATCAATGATTTTGATTCGTTCCGGTTCTGTCTCAGCACGTTGCAGGTAGCAGTGGCGAATTTTCTCAAAAAAAACGGCTTTTTCCTGCTCGAAGCGATCTTTCTGCTGCTGACGTTTAACAACGCGGGATTGCCCGACAGACACCGGCAAATCGAATAACAAGGTCAGATCAGTCTGAATACCCTTCAGTGTCCAGTCTGAAATCGTCTGAATCCGATCGCGTTCAATACCTCGTCCGCCGCCCTGGTAAGCAAAAGTGGCATCAACAAAGCGATCGCACAATACCCAATCGCCTCGCATCAGCGCCGGCTTAATTTTTTGATGGATATGTTCTGCCCGGGCGGCAAACATCAGTAATAATTCTGTATCTTCACTCATGCCAGCCTGACGCGGTGCCAGCAGTAACTCCCGGATCTGTTCACCCAGTTCAGTCCCGCCCGGTTCACGGCTGACGACAACCCGCTTTCCCTTTGCTTCCAGAAAGTCCCGGATAAAATTGATTTGCGTGGATTTACCCGCGCCCTCAATACCTTCTATGCTGATGAATTTTCCGTTCATTATTATTTGAGTTGGTAGCGTCTGACTGCCTGGTTATGCTCTTTCAATGTCGCTGAAAACTTATGTCGGCCATCTTCACCGGTGGCAACGAAGTACAGACTATCGCCATCAGCCGGATGCAATGCCGCCTCAATTGACTCAACACTGGGCAGACAAATCGGCGATGGTGGTAGTCCACTTCGGGTGTAGGTGTTATAGGGGGTATCACCACGTAAATCCTTTCTTCGAAGGTTACCATCAAACTGCTCGCCCAAACCATAAATCACGGTAGGATCTGTCTGCAGTCGCATGCCTTTTTGTAATCGGCGCACAAAAACGCCGGCTATCTCTGGCCTTTCTTCAGCGATGCCGGTCTCCTTTTCAATGATCGAAGCCATAATTAAGGCTTCGTAGGAGGTTTTGTAGGGTAAATCCTCTGCCCGGTTTGCCCAGGCCTGTGCCAGCGTTTGTTGCATTTGCTGATAGGCACGGTGCAGAAAGTCCAGATCAGTGGTTCCTGACGGGAAATGATAGGTTTCGGGCAGGAACCAGCCTTCCCCGTTTTTATCGGGCGCGCCCAGTTCTGCCATAACATTGTCCAGACTGCCGGTTTCCAGCGTTTTGACTATTTTGGGGTGGGCATGCAGTGCAGCAATCATTTCCCGGGCAGTCATGCCCTCAATAATTGTGAAAGCATTCATGATCACCTTGCCGGAGACCAGTTTTTCCAAAAAGGCAGGCAGCGTTGTTTCTGCTTCAATCTGATACTCACCGGCTTTGATTTTATGTGCCTGGTTGATGAGGCGGCCGTATATTTGAAGATAGACAGGAGGCAACTCCGTCAGCCCCAGTTGTCTTAAATTCTCACTAATCGATTTGAGACTACTGCCAGGCGTGACGGTGTAGGTCATATCATTATCCAGTGCCAACGGTTCATTAAGAAAACGTTGATATTGCAGGGCCAGATAAGTACAGATAACAGCCACGATTGCGGCAGGTAGCAGCACCTTGAATAACAGGGTCTTTTTCATATTAACGTTCAGCTTGTCTCAGCTCGGATTGCAGGCGACGTGTCAGCATGCCATGAGACCAGTGCAGCTCAGGCTCGATGAGTCGGGTCAGTGGCCAGATTTCAATAATGCTATTGGTTAAGAACGATTCATCCGCCGACTGCAGATCAGCGACTGTCATTGCTCGTTCAATCACAGGAATGTCGAGTTTTGACGCCAGCTTGATGACTTGGCCGCGCATAATGCCGGCAATTCCGTTTTGTTTGATAACGGGTGTGATTAACTGACCGTTATGAACCACGAACAGGTTACTCATGGTGCCTTCAACGAGCTTGTCGTTGATATCGAGCATCAGACCTTCTCGGATACTGTCATCCTCCCATTCACTACGTGCCAGGACCTGCTCAAGACGATTCAGATGTTTGATGCCTGCAAGATCAGGGTTGATACCCAGTCGATGCCGGCAAAGATGCGCCGTGATGCCTTGCTGACACTCATCGGGATAATCTGGCATGGGATGGGAGGAAATAATGCGAAGTGGTTCAGCCTCAGCAGGCGCTTTGTAGCCGCGGCCGCCACTACCACGGGTCAGTATGATTTTAATCACACTGTCTTCTGCCGTTTGGGCACAGAGTGTCGCCAATTCGACCTGGAGCTTGTCTTTGTCTTGAAAGGGAATGGCAAGGCGTTCACAACCCCATATCAGACGCTGCAGATGCGCCTCCAGGAACTCCAGTTTCCCTTGACGGAAAGCCAGCGTTTCAAACAGACCGTCGCCATATTGCAGGCCACGGTCTGTGACAGGGATTCTGTTATCGGGTTGTCCGTTTATCAGAATCACTGAGCGCTACTCTGGACTCAGCTCAGTTTTTTGAAGATAACTGTACCGTTTGTGCCACCGAAACCAAACGAGTTCGACATGGCAACATTGATCGGCATTTGCCTCGCAGTATGGGGTACATAGTCGAGATCACAGGCTTCATCAGGGTTGTCGAGATTAATCGTCGGCGGTGCGACCTGATCCCGAATGGAGAGAACACTGAATACCGCCTCAACCCCGCCTGCGGCCCCTAACAGGTGACCAATCATTGACTTGGTGGAACTGACGGCAGTTTTCGCTGCTGAATCACCCAGGGCCTGCTTAATCGCCATGGTTTCTGCCACATCACCGGCTGGTGTCGAGGTGCCATGAGCATTAATGTAATCAATTTGTTCAGGGTTCAGCTCAGCATCTTTCATCGCATTTTTCATGCAGCGGGCCGCGCCTTCACCACCCTGAGATGGCATGGTCATGTGGTAAGCATCACTACTCATACCTGAACCGACCAGTTCGGCATAGATTGTCGCGCCGCGTTTAACCGCATGTTCATATTCTTCCAGTACCAGCACACCGGCACCATCACCCAGAACAAAACCATCACGATCCGTATCCCAGGGGCGGCTTGCCGCTTCAGGAGCATCATTTCGTGTCGACAGCGCGCGTGCTGCGGCAAAACCGCCCAGACCTGTTTTTGAAGTGGCCATTTCCGCACCACCGGCAATCATCACATCGGCTTCACCGTATTGAATCATGCGACCCGCCGCAGAAATGCAGTGGGTACCGGTTGAACAGGCGGTAACAATTGCTGTGTTAGGGCCTTTCATACCATACATAATCGACAGATTACCGGAGATCATGTTGATGATGTTACTCGGTACAAAAAATGGGGAAATTTTGCGCGGGCCGCCGCTCAGATAATTATCGTATCCGGCTTCGATGCCCGGTAAACCACCAATACCCGAGCCGATAACCACACCGATTCGTTCCGCATTTTCCTCAGTGACTTCCAGACCTGAGTCTTCGATGGCCTCTTTCGCCGCTGCAATGCCGTAGTGGATAAACGTATCCATTTTTTTAGCATCTTTCTTGGGAATGACTGTGGTGACATCAAAGTTTTTCACACTGGCGCCGAAACGCACACTGAAATCTGATACATCAAACAGCGTCAACGGTGCTACACCACTTTTACCGGCAACAATATTGTCCCAGCTTTCTTTCACTGTCAGGCCAACAGGAGTGACGGCGCCCAGGCCAGTCACCACAACACGTCTTTTAGACATCAGGATTACCCCTCAAAACCTATACTCGCTCAAGATAATATAGTCACATTTCCACCGGGGTGCTGTGTTCAACTTCACCACACAAGGGCTTCAACAAGACATCATGAGAATATGAAACGCAGCTATATTATGTTGATAGAGCACTGCTGCTATACACAACATAGCCGCCTAGCATGCGTGCACACTAGACGGCTATCTTCAAGCCTTCAGCTATATTAAGACTGGTGAGCGTTAATATATGCAACAGCTTCTTTAACTGTAGTGATTTTCTCAGCTTCTTCGTCTGGGATTTCACATTCGAATGCTTCTTCCAGTGCCATGACCAGTTCTACGGTGTCCAGAGAGTCAGCGCCCAGGTCATCGATAAATGAAGCGTCTGCAGTGACTTCATCTGCGTTCACACCCAGTTGCTCAACAACGATTTCTCTTACGCGAGCTTCGATATCACTCATAACTAATGTTTCCTTTGGTGGTTAATACATCAAACAATGTGCTGGCATTTTATAGTGCCAGCACCATGGAGACAAGCTAAACGCCGGTATGCGCAACTGTCTCATCAATAAAAATCAGTGCCATCAAATACTTAGCGCCGATTAACTCATATACATACCGCCGTTTACATGCAGGGTTTCACCTGTAATGTAAGCGGCACTGGGGCTGGCCAGAAAAGTGACTGCTGCGGCAATTTCTTCAGGTTCACCCAGTCGTTTAACCGGCACCTGCTCCAGCAGTGCGGTTTTATGTGCTTCCGCCAGGCCACTGGTCATATCGGTGTCAATAAAACCGGGGGCAACCGTATTGACGGTAATGCCGCGGGCACCGACTTCACGGGCCAATGACTTGCTGAAACCGATCACACCCGCTTTCGCGGCAGCGTAATTCGATTGTCCGGCATTACCCATTGCGCCGACAACCGAGGTGATAGTGATGATTCTGCCCCAGCGGGCTTTAGTCATGGCACGCAGGCAGCGCTTGCTAAGCTTAAAGATCGGCGTCAGGTTGGTGTTGATGATGTCATCCCACTCTTCGTCTTTCATCCGCATCAGCAGGTTGTCGCGGGTAATGCCGGCGTTATTTACCAGTACATCCGGCGCACCGAATTCAGTTTCGATGGCTGAGACAACCGCTTCAATCGCATCGGCATCAGTGACATTGAGCATCACACCTTTACCATTAATGCCGGCTTCATTGAGGAAGCTGCTGATAGTCTCTGCACCGTTTTCAGAAGTGGCAGTACCAACAACTGTAGCGCCCTGCTCACCCAGGCTCAGCGCAATTGCACGACCAATACCACGGGTAGCGCCAGTCACCAGCGCAACTTTACCTTCCAGGCTCATCATCCTTCTCCCAAAGCTTGTTGTAATTTTTCCAGCGTGGCCGGATCAAACAGTGGCAACGCGGTCAGGCTTTTATCAATACGTTTGTTGAGGCCAGCCAGCACTTTACCGGGACCACTTTCTACCACCGTGTCTACACCCTGCGTAGCAAACCACTGTATGGTTTCAACCCAGCGAACCGGACTGTAAAGCTGATCTGCGAGCAACTGTTTCAGTTCAGTCGTGTCATTGGCCGCAGTCACACTGGCATTATGAATGACCGGTGTTGAGGGCATGCGAATCTCAATCTTGTCCAGCTCTGCAGCGAGTTGCTCTGCTGCCGGTTTCATAAGCTCACAATGAGACGGGACACTGACGGGTAATTGCAGGGCACGCTTGGCACCTTTGGCGGTGGCCAGTTCAATGGCCTGTTTGACGGCTGCTGTGCTGCCGGCAATCACAACCTGCCCCGGTGAGTTGAAGTTAACCGCTTCTACTACACCCTGAGCAGAAGCCTCTACACACAGGCTACGCACGATATCATCATCAAGTCCCAGGATAGCGGCCATCGCTCCCTCGCCAGCCGGTACTGCCTGCTGCATAAATTGACCGCGTTTTTCGACCAGTTTAACGGCATCGGCAAAATCCAGCGCCTCGGCGGCAACCAGTGCGGTGTATTCACCCAGGCTGTGGCCGGCAAAATAGGCTGGTGTAATATCTGAAACAGATTGCCAGACGCGCCACACAGCAACGCCGGCAGTTAACATAGCCGGCTGAGTGCGATCGGTCTGATTCAGTTGCGCTTCCGGGCCTTCTGCGACCAGTTGCCACAGGTCATAATCAAGGACTGCTGAGGCTTGCTGGAATGTGTCGCCGACAATCGCGAATTCGGCGGCCAAATCGGCGAGCATGCCAACTGACTGTGAGCCCTGTCCGGGGAAAACGAATGCTGATTTCATCAAAAACCCTCTGAATGATCAGTATTTAATCAGTGCTGAGCCCCAGGTGAATCCACCACCAAAAGCTTCGAATAATAAGGTTTCGCCACGTTTGATCCGGCCGTCACGAACTGCGACATCCAGTGCGAGGGGAATTGACGCGGCTGAGGTGTTGCCATGTTCATCGACGGTCACCACGACATGATCCATCGACATGTTCAGTTTACGTGCGGTAGCGGCAATGATACGAATGTTAGCCTGGTGCGGAATCAGCCAATCGATATCCTTTTTGTCCAGATTATTGGCCTCTAAGGTTTCATCGACAATGGTACTAAGTGTTTTGACGGCAATTTTAAACACTTCATTGCCCTGCATATCAACATAGGCGGTGTCTTCGTTAAAATCATTGGACCCCGGTCCGGTAGGGACATGCAATAACTGATTGAAATTGCCGTCAGAGTGGATATGGGTAGAAAGAACGCCGGGTTCTTCCGATGCCTGCAATACCACGGCGCCGGCACCATCACCAAACAACACGCAGGTGTTACGGTCGGTCCAGTCAATGATACGGGAAAAAGCTTCTGCGCCGATCACCAGCACGTTATTCACGCCGCCGGCTTTAATAAACTTGTCGGCGACGGTCAGTGCATAAACAAAACCGGTACACACAGCCTGAATATCAAAGGCCGGACAACCACCAATGCCGAGTTTTTCCTGTAGCAGTGAAGCAGTGCTGGGAAAAATACGTGTAGGCGTTGTGGTGGCCACGATGATCATGTCGATATCGTTTTTACTGATGCCGGCCGCTTCCATGGCTTTAAGACTAGCCTGATAAGCGAGGTCTGTCGTTGTCTCGTCATCAGCAATGATATGACGTTTTTTAATGCCTGTTCTGTCCGTGATCCATTGATCGGTGGTGTCCACCATCTTTTCCAGATCGTGGTTGGTCAGCACTTTCTCAGGCAAATAGCTGCCAGTACCGGCAATGCGGGAATAAATCACAGCACCTGCCCCTCCAGCAGCACATCGAGATGCTTGCTGATATTTCTGGGTACATCTTTCTTGGCTTCGATGATGGCAATATCAATCGCGTTAGCAAATGCAAAAGCATCTGCCCCGCCATGACTTTTGATGACAATGCCCTGCAAGCCAATCAGATTGGCGCCGTTGAATGCACGAGGGTCAAGCTCACGCCGGAACTGTTTGAGCACCGGTGAGGCGATAATGGCAGCCAGCTTGGTGAGCCAGTTACGTGTAAATGCTTCACGCAGATAATGACGAATCATGTGGGCCACGCCTTCACTGGCCTTCAAGGCCACATTACCGACAAAACCATCACAGACAAGTACATCAACTTCACCATGATAGAGGCCGTCACCTTCTACATAGCCCTGGTAGTTGAGATCAGTCTGTTCCAGCAATCGTGACGCTTCTTTAACACGCTCGTTGCCTTTGATCTCTTCAGAACCGATGTTGAGCAAACCGACGGTTGGATTCGGCTTGCCATCAACCAGTTCAGCAAGAACTGAGCCCATCACGGCAAACTGCACCAGATGCGCGGCACTGGAATCGACGTTCGCTCCCAGGTCCAGAACATAAGTATGTCCGGTCATCGTCGGCAAGGCCGATACGATGGCAGGACGTTCGATGCCGGGTAAAGTTTTAAGGACGAAACGGGCAGTTGCCATCAGTGCACCGGTATTACCGGCACTGACACAGGCCGCGGCCATCCCCTCTTTCACCAGATTGATGGCAACCCGCATCGATGAGTCTTTTTTGCCCCGCAGCGCCTGTGACGGCAGATCATCCATTTCCACTTTCTGCGAGGCATGATGAATCTGCATGCGCGGGTCATCCAGCACATTATGCTGTTGCAGGTGGTAGGTGAGAGTGTCTTTGTCACCCACGAGGATGAAGTTGACCTCGGGATGTTTTTTCAGCGCTGATAAGGCAGCGGGGATCACGACCTCAGGTCCGTGATCCCCGCCCATCGCATCAATTGATATCGTCAGGCTCAATGTCTATCCAGGCCTTATTCGCTCTTATCCGCAACGACTTTACGACCGCGGTAATAACCGTCGGCTGATACGTGGTGACGACGATGCAGTTCACCGGTGGTTGCCTCTACAGACAAGGTTGAACCATTGAGTGCATCATGTGAACGGCGCATGCCGCGACGTGAAGCGCTCTTTTTGTTTTTTTGAACAGCCATTAGTTAACTCCTAAGCCTTAATTTAAATTCAGATCATTTTTTTGTTTTCAGTTCAGACAGAACTGAAAACGGAGATTTCGGCTTCGCCGGTTTCTCCTCATCTTCTTCATCCCCTGACAACCTGGCCTCATCAGGCAGGCAGTCATAATCATGCTTTGGCACCAGGGGTAGTGCCAGAATCAATTCATCTTCAACGACTGAAACAGGATCCGTCAGTTCAGTGTCATCAACTACCCAGGGTTCGTACTGGTCGGACAGTTTCTCAGCCAGCTTTTCATGGCGAACCACACCGAGCAGACTGTCGATTGCCATTGGCAATCTCATTTCCTGCAGGCAACGCTCGCAACTTAAAGACAGGGTGGTCTCGAAGTGACCTTCCATAAACGGCGTGCCGGTCTCATCGATATCAAACTGCATCCACACTTTGACCACACCGTCAGTGTGACGTAAGGATTCAGCCAGCCGCGTCATTTCAGCCAGGTCCACTTCGCCCTTCAGTTCACGCCCGGTATTGGCAAAACGAAACGGATCAATCTCTTTTGGTAATTGCTGACGCATAATCGACGGGATTATATAAGAATTGTGACTAAACAGCAAAACGCATCAAAGCAAGCTGCATGCCGCATCAAGCGTTGTTATGCAACTCGATGACCGCGTTACCCTTTTCTTTTGATTGTTTATTGGCATCATTACGTAACGCATCGATGTAATACAGATAATTCGCATCAATATCACCGGTAATATAATTGCCATCAAAACAAGATGTATCAAAGTATTCCACGTTGCTCTTCTTGTTAATGGCTGAAACCAGATCCGGCAGATCCTGGTAAATCAACCAATCCACACCGAGCTCTTTGGCGATCTCTTCGACATTGCGATCATGTGCTACAAATTCGGTGACTGAAGGCATATCGATACCGTAGACATTGGGAAAACGCACCGGTGGTGCGGCGGATGCCAGATAAACTTTTTTGGCACCTGCGTCCCGGGCCATTTGCACAATTTGTTGTGATGTCGTGCCACGAACGATCGAATCATCGACCAGCAGTACATTTTTGCCGCGGAACTCCAGATCAATCGCATTCAGCTTCTGCCGAACGGATTTTTTACGCATGGTCTGACCGGGCATAATAAAGGTACGGCCGATATAACGGTTTTTGATAAAGCCTTCGCGATAAACCACACCCAGATCGTAGGAAAGTTGAAGCGCGGCACTGCGGCTGGTATCCGGAATCGGTATCACTACATCGATATCATGGTCCGGATAATCACGTTTTATTTTCTCAGCCAGCTTGGTCCCCATGCGCATCCGGCTTTTATGAACCGAAATACCATCCATCATCGAGTCCGGACGGGCAAAATAGACGTATTCAAAGATGCAAGGTGATTTAACCGGATTCTGTGCGCACTGATGCGAATGGAAATTGCCTTCGGTGTCGATAAAGACACACTCACCGGGCTCGACATCACGCACCAGTTCAAAGTCCAGAATATCAACCGCGACACTCTCAGATGCCACCATGTATTCGGTACCTTTCGCAGTTTCCCGCTTACCAATAACGACCGGACGAATACCATAAGGATCACGGAATGCCAGCACACCGACACCAGAAATCATCGCGACAGCGGCATAGGCACCACGACAACGGCGATGCACTTCTTTCACCGCATTAAAAACATCATCAGGCTGGGGTTTGAGCTTGCTGCTGTTCTGCAATTCATGGGCCAGCACATTGAGCAGGACTTCTGAATCAGAGTCGGTATTAAGATGACGGCGATCGGTCTGGAACAGTTCTTCTTTGAGAATCTTGGTATTGGTCAGGTTACCGTTATGTGCCAGTGCAATGCCGAAGGGCGAATTAACATAAAACGGTTGTGATTCAGCGGAACTGGAACAACCTGCTGTGGGATAGCGGATATGGCCAATCCCCATTCTGCCTTTCAGCCGGATCATATGACGGGTATGAAACACGTCTTTAACCAGACCGTTATCCTTACGCAGAAAAAACTTACCTTCCTGGTCACAAGTCATGATGCCGGCGGCATCCTGACCCCGGTGCTGCAACACGGTCAATCCGTCGTATAAGGCCTGGTTAACCTCAGAATGACCTACAATACCAATAATTCCGCACATAAATTGCCCTGTCAGGATTTAGTTGTAGTTGATGTGTTGTGCAATCTCTGCCGGTAAAAACTCCCGGACCCAGAGTGCCAGTTTCACAAAGTGATCGATAAGCAGTGAGTTCTGCCACCATGTATCGGCAGGCATGGGTGTCGCACCTGCAGCCAATACCAAAATCGTTATGATCGCGAGTCCCCGCAGTAATCCGAAGACAACGCCCAGCGATCGGTCGGTGCCGGTCAGGCCGGTTTTCTCAACAACCTGACAGATAACATGGTTAACCAAGGCCCCCAGAATCAACGTCACGGCGAATAAAGTGAAGAACGCCAGAAACAGCCTGATTGATGGGGTGGAAATGTAATTTGCCAACAGGGTTGATAGATGGGAATGGAACATCAGGGCGACCCAGAATGCCAGGATCCAACTGATCAGCGAGAGCACCTCTTTCATAAACCCACGGACGATACTAATACCGGCCGAGAGGGCGATGATCCCGATAATCAGGTAATCAACCCAAACCATATAAACTCCGCAAAACCCTGCGTTTTAAAGTGCGAATTCTAACAGATTGGTCAGCAACAACCCAGCCATTTTTACAGTTATATTGCAGAGATAGTTGAGACCACAAATCAGGGATTATGTTGCAGGATTTGAGCATTTAATTTGAGTTTCTGACTCAATGTCTGAGCGGTCTGCTGCAGCTTGATTCGATCAGTAACAGGCTGCAGTCTGACACGATAGATCAGGGTGCCTGCACTGGAAATTGTCTCGATCATTGGGTCATACCCCATCTGTTTGAGCTGGGATGATAAAGCATCGGCGTTTTCGCGTACCGAAAAACTGGCCAGCTGCAGCACCCACTTTGGTTCAGCCGTTGAAGATTCTGCAGGCTGACTCTCAAGTTTTTGCTGCTCTGTAACCGGTTTAGGTTGAGGCGCTGGTGCGGGCTCAGGGGCCGGTGCAGGTTTTGGCTCAGGCTTGGGAGCTGGCTCCGGCTGAATTTCTGGCTTGGCCGGCGCACTGCTGGCTTTTTCTGCTTCAGTGATTGGCTGTGACTCAACTTGAGCTTCCGACTGAGACAGACCCTGCGGATCAAGCATCGCCTCTTCAACCGGCTCAACTATATCAACATCTTCAGGAATCGGTTCTATCACAGAATCAAAAGCGATCGGCTCTTCCTGCGGCTGAGCCGGCTGATTCTGCTCTACTGTATCGAGTAAAAACCAGGCAATGACACCGATCAGGCAAACCAGTAGTACTGCGCCCAATAAGCGTTGTTGCTGAATCAGTGTCATTGCCTGCTCCCGAAGTTATCAGTGTCGTTTCTGAGGAGAGTTTACCTCATGATAACTGGATTTTTCACTGGCAATAACGCTTTCGGCTTCACCACTGGTCTCGGTACCGTGCGGCATATGTTGCAATGCGACTTCCAGCACTTCCGTGATCCAGCGAACAGGTAATATTTTAAGTCCCTGCTTGACGTTGTCCGGAATTTCTCTGAGATCTTTGACGTTATCATGCGGGATCAACACCGTGTCGATGCCCCCCCGATGCGCAGCCAACAGCTTCTCTTTGAGCCCGCCTATGGCCAATACTTCACCGCGTAATGTAATTTCACCGGTCATCGCCACATTCGATTTGACCGGAATGCCGGTAATCGCTGATACCAAGGCAGTGCACATTCCCACACCGGCACTGGGACCATCTTTCGGGGTCGCCCCTTCCGGCACATGAACGTGCAAGTCATGGGTTTGCAGGAAGTCTTCGCTGATTCCCCACTCAGTTGATCGTGAACGGACAACGGTGGTTGCAGCCTGAATCGATTCCTGCATCACATCGCCCAGTTTACCGGTGTAAGCGGATTTGCCTTTACCCGGCATGACTGCCGATTCAATTGTCAGTAATTCACCACCGACTTCAGTCCAGGCAAGACCAGTGACCTGACCAATACGATCGCTTTCTTCAGCGACGCCATACTGGTAATGGTAAACACCGAGGTAATCTTCAATATTATTGGCGGTTACGACCAGTTTATCTTTGCTTTTTTCCTGCAGAATCTGTTTGACCAGTTTACGGCAAATCTTGGAAATCTCACGCTCAAGACTACGAACCCCAGCCTCGCGGGTATAGCGACGGATGATTTCCATAATCGCGTCTTCAGTAATTTCTACTTCGTCTGCTTTCAGGCCATTCTGCTTTATTGCTTTTGGTAACAGGTACTTAATCGCAATATTTAATTTTTCATCTTCGGTGTAGCCCGCCAGACGAATAATTTCCATCCTGTCACGCAAGGCATCAGGAATATTCAGTGTGTTGGCTGTACAGACGAACATCACATCGGATAAGTCATACTCGACTTCCAGATAGTGATCAGCAAACGTCGAGTTCTGTTCAGGGTCTAAAACCTCCAGCAGCGCTGAAGCCGGATCGCCTCGAAAATCCTGTGCCATCTTGTCGATTTCATCGAGCAGGAAAAGCGGATTTTTCACTTCTGTCTTACAGATATTCTGAATGACTTTACCGGGCATGGAACCGATGTAGGTGCGGCGGTGACCACGAATTTCAGCCTCGTCACGTACCCCACCCAATGCCATCCGCGTATATTTACGGTTAGTGGCACGGGCAATCGATTGTGCGATTGATGTTTTACCCACACCGGGCGGGCCAACCAGGCAGAGAATTGGACCTTTAAGTTTCTTGACGCGTTTCTGAACGGCCAAATACTCTAAAATACGCTCTTTGACCTTTTCCAGACCGTAATGATCTTCTTCCAGTACGGTTTCGGCTCGGTCCAGATCTAAAGTGACACGCGAGCGTTTTTTCCAGGGTACTTCCAGCAGTGATTCGATATAGTTACGAACCACGGTCGCTTCGGCTGACATGGAGGACATCATGCGCAGTTTTTTCAGCTCCGACTCAGCTTTTTCACGCGCTTCAGCGGGCATACCGGCTTTGTTGATCCTGGCTTCGAGTTCGTCCGTTTCATTTGCGGTTTCGTCAATTTCACCCAGCTCTTTCTGAACGGCTTTAAGCTGTTCGTTCAGATAATATTCGCGCTGGCTTTTCTCCATTTGTTTCTTAACGCGATTACGAATGCGCTTCTCGATTTGTTGAATATCAATTTCACCTTCGAGAAAGGCCATCAGCTTTTCAACACGCGCTTTGACGTCACTCATTTCCAACAGGCCCTGCTTGTCTTCAAGCTTCAGACTCATGTGGGCAGCGACGGTATCTGCCATGCGTGAAATATCATCAATGCTGGACAGCGAGGCAATCACTTCCGGCGGGATCTTTTTATTGAGTTTGACGTATTGTTCAAACTGACCCATCAGCGTGCGCATCAGCACATCTGATTCACGATCATCAGTCGTGTCATCGACAAACGCAGCGACTTCGGCTTCAAGGTATTCAGTGTTTTTGTTGAAATAGGCCACTTTGGCGCGCTGTGTACCTTCAACCAGCACTTTGACTGTGCCATCAGGCAGTTTCAGTAACTGCAGGATATTGGCAAGTGTTCCCGTCTCGTACAGACCATCAGATTCCGGTGCATCTTCAGATGAGTCTTTCTGGGCCAGCAGCAATACCTGCTTATTCTCATCAGTCGCGACTTCCAGAGCCTTGATGGATTTATCCCTGCCGACAAACAGCGGAATAACCATATACGGATAGACAACAACATCACGCAACGGCAACACAGGCACGACTTTCATGCTGTTATCGTTGGTAGTGGTTTTTACTTCATTTTCCATTAGGGAACCTCTTACAAGTGCCAGTGGCACTCAAATCAAACATGGTTTCAATATGGGGACAGTCATTCGGATATCAAGCGTTGAGTTGTATTATTTACTCAATTAACTGAGGCCGGTCGACCTGTTTCCATACTTGCAGTTAGATGTATTTTGCAAGCTACCCGACAGCTGTTCAGGCCTATTAATCAGAAGTTGAACAAAACTGTGCGAATAACGGATCAGATGAGATGACAAAGGCGGGTTTCACCCTACCCTGAAGGCAGTTTGCCACTGCCATCAGAGAGAATGAGTATGCAACAGTTCAGAGAATTGTTGCTGCAGATTGTTAAAGGAGCTTATTTATCACCGGATGCCATATCTGCACTCTGATCTTCGTACATCAGAATGGGCGGATTTTCGCCGGCAATGACACTCTCATCAATAACGACTTTTGAGACATTGTCCAGTGATGGCAAATCAAACATGGTGTCGAGCAGTATATTTTCGATGATGGAGCGTAAGCCACGGGCACCGGTTTTGCGTTCCATCGCCTTACGGGCGATAGCACGCAACGCATCATCACGAAACTCCAGTTCAGCACCTTCCATTTCGAACAGTCTGCTGTACTGTTTGGTTAATGCGTTTTTGGGTGCGGTCAGAATCTCAATCAGCGCATCTTCATCCAACTCGTCCAGCGTTGCGACAACCGGCAGACGGCCGACAAATTCAGGAATCAGGCCATATTGAATCAGATCTTCCGGCTCGACCGAGCGCAGGGCTTCACTCAACGGCCGCTGATCGTCCAGACTCTTCACTTCAGCAGAGAAGCCAATACCGCCTTTATGGGTACGATTGCGGATGACTTTATCAAGACCGGCAAAGGCACCACCGCAGATAAACAGGATTTTGCTGGTATCCACCTGCAGGAATTCCTGTTGTGGATGTTTACGGCCACCTTGCGGTGGTACCGAAGCGATAGTCCCTTCAATCAGTTTCAGCAGCGCCTGCTGTACACCTTCACCACTGACATCACGCGTGATGGATGGGTTATCAGACTTGCGCGAAATCTTGTCGATTTCATCAATGTAAACAATACCGGTTTCGGCTTTGTCGACATCGTAATCACATTTCTGCAACAGCTTCTGAATGATATTTTCGACATCTTCACCCACATACCCGGCTTCGGTCAGCGTGGTAGCATCCGCCATGGTAAACGGCACATTAAGCTGTCTTGCCAGGGTTTCGGCCAGCAGTGTCTTGCCACTACCGGTAGGGCCAATCAGCAGGATATTACTTTTCGACAACTCAACATCGTTGTCTTTGTGACCGCTGCGCAGTCGTTTGTAGTGGTTGTAAACCGCCACAGACAGGTAGCGCTTGGCTTTTTCCTGGCCAATGACGTAGTTGTCGAGTGCTGAATTAATCTCGCGCGGCGTCGGCAGTTTGGTCTCTGCTTCATCAGCAGACATTTCCTGCATTTCCTCACGGATAATGTCATTGCAGAGATCGACGCACTCGTCGCAGACAAATACTGATGGCCCGGCAATCAGTTTTTTGACTTCATGCTGACTCTTACCGCAAAAAGAGCAATACAGTAATTTGTCGTCGTTGTTCTTGTCGTCGCTCATAGCCTTACTACCTTACACATCTAGTTCTAAAACCTTTATCGGCGCTTCAAGCCGTTTCTGCAGGACGATTAGTCAGTACAGAATCAATTAAACCATATTCCACGGCTTCATCGCCATTCATGAACTTATCCCGGTCGGTATCATTACGGATGGTTTCAATATCTTGACCAGTGTGATGAGCCAAAATTCCATTCAGGCGTTCACGGATACCCAGGATTTCCTTGGCATGGATGTCAATATCAGAAGCCTGACCCTGGAAACCACCCAGTGGTTGGTGAACCATAACCCGGGAGTTGGGCAGACAATAGCGTTTGCCTTGCGCACCGCCTGCCAGCAGAACTGCGCCCATACTGGCGGCCTGGCCGATACACAGGGTGCTGACGTGCGGTTTGATAAACTGCATGGTGTCATAAATGGCCATGCCGGCAGTGACGGCACCACCCGGTGAATTGATATAAAGATGAATGTCTTTGTCCGGATTCTCAGACTCCAGAAACAGCAACTGAGCAACAACCAGATTGGCCATCTGATCTTCAACCGGTCCCACCAGAAAAATCACACGCTCTTTCAGCAGGCGTGAATAGATATCATAAGAACGTTCACCCCGTGCAGTCTGTTCGACAACAATGGGAACCAGTGCGTTTTGTATACCTGGGAATTCTTCGTTAGAGAATTTGTTTGTCATAACCGTCCTATTTTCCGGATCCTAATAAAAAATCAGCCCGTGCCCAACAAATATGAGCACGGGCTGCATTCCAGATCAGCGTCGTCAATTAGTTGGATACAGCGTTAACGACGTCTGAGAATGTTGATGTACTCTCTTCTACTTTAACATGGTCGAAAATCCATTCAACAACCATATCTTCTACCACGGTCATTTGGATTTCTGACAGTCTTTCCTGGTTGTTCATGTAGTAGTTAACAACCTCTTCCGGATCTTCGTAGCTGGCAGCAATATTATCAATAGCTTGCTTAACACGATCTTCATCCGGCTTGATTTCGTTGTCTGAAATAATCTTACCAAGCAGCAGGCTGAGCTTAACCCGATTTTCTGCATTGGGTTTGAAGTTTTCCAGATCAAAGGGAATACCTTCGACGTTGACGCCCTGGCTACGGAGATTATTTTTTGCCTGCTCGGCCAGATACTGCGCTTCACGTTCAACTGGTGCTTCCGGCAGGGCCAGTTCGTTTTTCTCGGCCAGCATGTCCATAGCGCGACGTTTGTTCAGGGTTTTCAGTGCAGAAGTCAGTTCGCGTTCCATATTGGCCCGGACTTCTTTCTTCAGTGCTGCAATCCCTTCTTCAACACCACACATGGCGGCGAACTCTTTATCGAGCTTAGGCAGTTTTTTCTTGGCAACCTGTTTGACGGTAACATCAAACTTGGCTGTCTTACCCTGCAAATGCTCTGCACGGTAGTCTTCAGGAAAAGTCATGGTGACTTCCACTTCCTGATCGGCTTTTTTACCAATCAGTTGTTCTTCGAATTCCGGCAGCATTCTGCCTTCACCCAGTTCGATCAGTACATCCTGACCTTTACCGCCCTGGAATTCTTCCCCATCGATGGTTCCAACGAAATCAATGGTGACACCGTCGCCTTCTTTGGCACCGCGCTTCAGGGGTTCCCAGCTCATGCGTTGTTCACGCAGCGTTTCAATCATTTTATCAACGTCTTCATCGGTGACTTCGGCCACTGTTTTTTCCAGTGTCAGGTCATCCAGTTTGATGGCGTCAACTTCAGGGAAGACTTCGTAGTTGAGGGTATAGATGAATTTTTCGCCCTCTTCATCCATGCTGTCGATATGAGGTGGGCCGGCAGGGTTGATGCCTTCCTGAGTGAAAGCTTCACGCATGCTTTCCTGTACCAGTGAATCGATGACATCACGTCTGGCAGCAGGACCATGAGAACGTGCCACCATATTCATCGGCACTTTACCAGGGCGGAAACCAGCCATCTTGACACTCGGTCTGATTGACTTGAGACGCTCCTGTACTGCTTTTTCGATATTGGCATCTTCGACTGTCACCGTCATCCGGCGGCCGAGTTCGCTCACATTTTCTACAGTAACTTGCATTATCTACCTCAAACATGGGGTGAAGACATGAATGGCGTTCACCATCTGCCTCATTGTTATTTGGTACGAGAGGAGAGACTCGAACTCTCACAGGTTACCCTACTGGAACCTAAATCCAGCGCGTCTACCAATTCCGCCACTCTCGCAAAATCTGGTTATCAAACGGTGTAGTCCGCCTGAAGAAGTCCGACATTATAGCTAGTCGGCTATGATAAAACTACCCTTGCATCGCCAAAATGGTTAAGCCCATGTTCGCCTGCTGACAGAATTGCTGAAATGCCAGGAAATCACTCTCAGTCAATGGACGACCACTGGCATTCCGGTCGGCGAAAAAAATCCCGATAACTTTGTTTTTCACAATAGCGGGCATCAGCATATAAGGTGGCTTACCTAAAAGGCTTAAGGTTTCCCGTGACAAGGTACCACCGAGTTGTGCTGGGTCGCCCGGTAACAGCCTGGGTTTCTGGCTTTGGATAATCTGGTGAAAGATGTTCTCTGCACGACGAACATCAATATTGAGCTGGTCGCGTAAGGTATCTGCATGCTCTCCCAGCAGATATTTACAGCTCAGATGTGTCCGCTCTGGATTAAGCATGGCAAACATGGCTCTGTCGGTCCCTACACCGCGGTAAATCCCCTCCAGTACCATTTCGAGAATAATGCCAATGCTGGGACGCTCCTGAACGGTTGCAGAAATTTCCTGCATTACTGTCATCTGGTAATGAATATCAGGTTCCGGGAAACGGGTTGGTTCTGTTTCTTCAACATAAGCTTCGGGATTATCCGTCTGCGACTCACCAGCCAGGTCTTCATCCTCGGTTTCCGGTACAGGAATAAACTCGCTGGCCGCTTTGCTGCCATACAGCTCGGTGACTTGCCGGGCTTTTAGGGCGTTGTTGAGGACGGTTTGCTGTAACTTGTCCGGCTTAATATCGAATTGCGTGGCCAGTTCGGCAATGGCCTGTTGAGCTTCATCACCATCCCAGCCCGCTTTTGCTGCATCAGCCAGCGTCAGCCCGGCATTAATGCAGGCCGCTTTGTTTTTATCAATGCGCCCGTGAAGATAATCATTGACCACTTCACCAAGATGCCATTCATGACTCAGTGCTTTGGTTAATTCGCTTAATTCGAAGCCGAGCACCTCCCGCTCAGCTTCAGGTTCAGGCACGCCCGCCTCTATTTTTTCCAGCAATTCATCAGCCTGCTTGTCAGCAAAAGCCCAGAAAGCCATCTTGCCCAGACGCGATAGTAAAGTAGCGACGAACAGGTCTTCCGGATCACCGGCCTTGTTAATTCGAGCAAACTCCTGTGCCTGGGTCGCTGCATGAAAAGCACTGGCCATCTCATCAATCAACTTCTGCCGTTGATGGCCGCGAGTAAGATTATCGACAAGCACCATCGACAGGGTCAGTACGCGCACCTGATCAAATCCCATCACCATGACTGCACGAGAGACGGTGTTAATCGTTTGATTAGTGGGGTTGAAATGAAAGCTGTTGACGGCTTTGAGTACCCTGCCCGTCAACGAGGCATCACGTAGGACGACATTGGCAACATCAGAAGCGGAGGTGTCATTGCTATTCACCACCGCACTGACTTCAGCTACCGTACCTGAAAACACCGGCATATCTTTTTCACTAAGCTGTTTAATCCAGTTCTGGACAGCTCGACTGTTTTGCGCGGCCAATCTTAATCCTGCTTTAATATAGTTTTTTTGTTTGCTACGCCATGCGGTACATGACCGGTAGCGACATGTTCCTTGGCTGAGTGGCAATGCTGTTCCTGATCATCAAAGAAGATATCAGCACCAAAGGCTTTGAGAAACTGACCTTTGGGTTTACCGCCCAGAAAGATGGCTTCATCGATCCGGATATCCCAGGCCCGCAGGGTTCTGATCACACGCTCATGGGCAGGCGCTGAACGGGCTGTGACCAGGGCGGTACGAATGGGTGAGTCATTCTCCGGATATTCGGTCTGAATACGGTTAAGCGCCATCAGGAAGTCTTTGAAAGGGCCGCCGGGCAAGGGTTGTCTGGCTGTTTGTGTTTCGTTTTCAGTGAAAGCTTCCAGCCCTTTTTCCTTGTAGATTTTTTCTGAATCATCAGAAAACAGCACCGCATCACCATCAAAAGCAATGCGCAGCTCGGCCGATTCACTGTTGTTGCCGACATTCGACGGCAAAATAGTGGCTGCAGCAATACCGGCATCCAGTGCCATGCCCACATCTTCCGGACTGGTTGACAAAAACAGGTTGGCACCAAACGGCGCGACATAACGATAGGGACTACTGCCGGAAGTGAAGACCGCGCGGATAATAGAGAGCTTATGGTGCTGGATCGAATTGAATACGCGCAAGCCGGTGTCCGCACTGTTACGGGACAGCAGAATGATTTCTACTTTCGGCGTTTTGGGGTTGTTGTCGTTGAGTGCCAGCAGTTTACGGGCGAGATTGAATGCCCCGCCAGGCGCCAGCGGCACATCTTCTTTTTCAATTTGATGTCGGCAATAGGCCTCGGTGCCCTGCTCTTCAAATATCCGGTGGCTCTCATCCAGGTCAAATAAGGCCCGGGAGGAAATTGCCACGACAAGCGGTTTGGTTTCCATCAGGATGTCGTTTCTCTTAATACTGCCTGACCATTTTTTCGGCCAATCCTCAAAATTCTTTTCCAGGCTTTAACACTACTATCTGACATCTTCGGCGCTTCCAGTATGCCTTGCAAGTCCTGTTCTAGCGTTTGCAGTGTCGACACATAGTCCGGTTTACCCTTAGGGAAATCACTGTCACCGGTAAACACGACGCGGTAAAAAACCGGGATTTTCGGTGCCAGCTGCTGCAGTGCGTATTTTGCATTCTGGATGTGATGCAGGGGGTTGGCAAATTTAAAACTGCGACCTTCAATGATTTGTGTCCATTGATCGATTTGCTCAGCACCAAACAAGTGGCCAGTCATAGAATAAGTCTCAATGAGCAGTAAACCGCGTTCTGTGAGAATGAGTCGATCCAGTTCCAGCAGTCCGCCAATCCCATCCGGGATTACAATAGAACGCACTTCTTCGCGCTTATAATCGCGCAGGATTTTGTCGAGATGACGACCTTTTCGGGTTTTACCGAGACGGTAGCGAACGATAATGACGAACAAAATAAATAGAACAACAGCGGCAATCAACAGCAGTTGCATGGTGGAGTCTGGCTTGTAAATAACTGTGTCCCCTTCCGTTTAGCAAGGCCGAATTATACGAGATCGCCTTTATTTTTGTACGCTATTTGCCGCTGAGGATACCGGGTGGCATATGCGTAACCGGATCCTCATGAATAATGACCTCAGCGTCTTCAAACAGTGCAGCGATCTTGTTTTCCAGTTGGTCGGCTATCGTGTGAGCCTGTTTCAGCGGTAAGTTTTCATCTAATTCAAGGTGCAGTTGCACAAAGACCGTATTGCCGGACTGGCGGGTTCTGAGATCATGAAAACCAATCGCGTCCGGATGATTGGTGATCAATGCTCGAATTTTCTTCCTGTCCTCATCCGGCAACTCATGATCCATCAATAGATTCACTGCCTCACGAACAATCTGCCAGGCACTGTGAAGAATAAACACGGCAATGGCGATGGCAAACAGGGGGTCGACAAAATCCCAGCCGTAAAAAGTCAAAACCAGGGCAACGATGACACTGCCATTAACCAGAAGGTCGGTTTTGTAATGCAGAGCATCAGCTTTAATGGCGGTCGAGTCCGTGCGTCTGATCACATAACGCTGAAAGCTAAGCAAGACTATTGTGGCGAGGATGGACAGCAGCATCACGCTGATACCGAGTCCCAACCCTTTTTCAAGCGGCTGAGGATTAATCAGACGACTGATACCCTGAAGCAGTAAGATACCGGCAGAACCGGCAATAAACATCGACTGCCCCAATCCTGCCAGTGCCTCAGCTTTGCCATGGCCGAAGCGATGCTCACGGTCAGCCGGCTGCAGTGCGTGATGGACGGCAATCATATTGATGACCGAAGCCAGTACATCGAGACTGGAATCGACCAGGGTGGCAAGAATGCTGACCGAGTCACTGATAAACCAGGCGATTAATTTCGCCAGGATCAATATCACTGCCGTCGTCACAGAGGCATAGGTCGCCAGGCGTAATAAACGCGCTCTCTCAATCTGTTGAGGCTTATTCATGGAGTCAGTATAGTTAACCGGGATATTCAGGCTGAGTCTAACAACAAAGCCGATTTTATGCTCAAATTCAACCAGGACCCATCTATGGCATTCATGACGGTGCAAACCGCTCCCTTTGATGATCAAAAACCCGGCACATCCGGCCTTCGGAAAAAGGTCAAAACCTTTCAGCAAGCCCACTACCTGGAAAATTTTGTTCAATCGACTTTTAACGCACTGGGCGACTGTCAGGGCAAAACGCTGGTCGTGGGAGGCGACGGACGTTATTACAATCAGACTGCCATACAAATTATTCTGAAAATGGCTGCAGCCAATGGTTTCAGCCATGTCTGGGTAGGCCAGAACGGGATTCTGTCGACACCGGCTGCGTCCTGCGTTATCCGCAAATATCAGGCTTTCGGCGGCATTATTTTGTCAGCGAGTCACAACCCCGCTGGCGAGCATGGCGACTTCGGTATTAAGTTCAATACCGCCAATGGCGGCCCGGCCCCCGAGTCAATCACCGGTGCCATTTTTAACAACAGCCTGGCAATCAGCGAGTATCAGATCAGCGACAGCGATGATATTGACCTGGCTGAGCTCGGCTTACAGAAACTCGATGACATGCGTGTCGAGGTCATTGACTGCGTCGCAGATTATGCAGATTTGATGGCACAACTGTTCGATTTTGACGCAATCGCTGAATTACTGACCCGGGGCGACTTCCGCATGCGCTTTGACGCCATGCATGCCGTGACCGGGCCTTATGCCAAAGCAATTCTGGAAAAGCGGCTGGGTGCCCCCGAAGGTACAGTCATTAATGGGGTACCGTTACCTGATTTCGGACAAGGTCATCCGGACCCCAATCTCACCTACGCCGAAGAACTGGTAGCAGAAATGTTCTCAGACAATGCGCCGGATTTCGGTGCTGCCTCTGACGGTGACGGCGACCGAAATATGATTCTGGGTAACAATGTGTTTGTCACCCCTTCTGACAGTCTGGCTATCCTTGCTGCCAATGCGGCGCTCATCCCTGCCTATCGTAATGGTTTGAAAGGCGTAGCCCGCTCCATGCCCACCAGTCAGGCTGTCGACAGAGTGGCAGAAAAACTCGGTATTGAAGCCCACGAAACCCCGACTGGCTGGAAGTTTTTCGGCAATCTGCTGGATGCCGATCGTGCCACGCTGTGCGGTGAGGAAAGTTTCGGCAGCGGTTCAAATCATATCCGGGAAAAAGATGGCCTCTGGGCTGTGTTGTTCTGGCTCAATATCCTGGCAGTCAAAGCCTTGCCGGTGGCTGAAATCGTCGAACATCACTGGCAGGAATTCGGCCGCAATTTTTATACCCGGCATGATTACGAGTCGATTCCGACCGAACAGGCCCTGGCTTTGATGCAACAGCTTGAGAATCAATTGAGTGCACTGCCCGGACGACAGTTTGATGGTCGGACGGTCGATTATGCTGATAACTTCAGCTATCACGATCCGGTGGATCACAGTGTTGCCGAAAAACAGGGCATTCGTATCGGCTTTAAAGGCGGCGATCGGATTATTTATCGTTTATCCGGAACCGGTACCGAAGGGGCGACCTTGCGGGTCTATATCGAGTCCTATCAGGCCGATCAGAGTAAACAACATTTGGACACACAGCAGGCATTGGGCGATTTGATTGAATTGGCTGACCAGATTGCTAAGATTCGCGACTTGACCGGTCGTACCGCACCGACAGTGATTACCTAAAGGCTTTATAACGAATGCAACAACTTATCCTGGGCTCAAGCTCACCATTTAGAGCTGAGCTGCTGAACAAACTTGGGCTGACATTTATCCAGGTCTCCCCTGATATTGACGAAACGCCCATCCCCGGTGAGACACCTGCAGCACTGGTTCAGCGTCTGGCTGAGGGTAAAGCGCGGGAAATTGCCCGTACCCATCCCGAGGCATTGATCATAGGCTCCGATCAGGTCGCCGTCATCGACAATGATATTCTGGGTAAGCCCGGCAACCATCAGAATGCGATGACACAGCTCAGACGTGCTTCCGGGCGGGAAGTGACATTTCTGACAGGTCTGGCTTTACTGAATGCCAAAAATGGCCATATTCAGTCATCGGTGGAACCCTTCACGGTTCACTTCAGAAACTTGACTGACAATCAGATTGATTTCTATCTGAAAAAAGAACAACCCTATCAGTGTGCAGGCAGTTTTAAATCCGAAGGCTTCGGAATTAGCCTGTTTTCAAAACTCGATGGGGATGATCCCAACACACTGATAGGGTTGCCATTGATTCGGCTGATTGAAATGCTGCAGCACGAAGAAATCGATGTGCTGCAACTCAATCACTAAATGTCTTTACTCAGCGACTTCTGCTTCTTTTTTCATTTTCTCAGCATTACCTGCAGCCTGTGCCTGAGCAGCCAGATTATTCATGGTTCTAGTCATCAACTGACGCGCTGAGCGGGAACGCATTTTCTTGGCCATACCCTCTACTAAACTGGGTTCTACATTGTTTTCAGTCAAGTGGAGTTTCAAATCATCGAGGTGGGTTTCGCAGTTCTGCATGACCTGATTAGCCGCATCCTGTCCACTCTCGAGTTCCGGATAAGCTTCCAGACGCCCCTGCATCATGCAGCTATTGTACTGGGTAAGGATGCTGTACATTTCGTCTGAGGCCTGCTCTGACAAATCAGCCGGGGTGACATAATCCTGAGCCAGCGCTACGGTCGAGGCGGTTAACAAGGCGGCAGAAAATAAGAATTTGTTCATTGCTACTCCGATATTACTTATGGTTTAGTACGCTATTGCCCAGCATCATGGACAGGCAATGCGGGAAATAATTCCCTGATGATACATGAACCGCTTTGATTCGGCAGCAAGGCCTGTTTAAGAGACAGAAACCGCAAGAAAGCAATACCATACAACCAATAAAAATCAGATAGATAAAGCACTCCCTTAAAAAGTTTATGAAGATAGATTTTAATACTGACCCCCGTTTATGGCAGCTCAATGAATGGCTGACCGCGGTGCTGCCTTATGGTGAATTCAAGCTGGAAGTGGCTTCAAGCGATGCCAGTTTCCGCCGCTACTTTCGGGTCTACCAACACGAAGTTAGCCGGATCGTGATGGATGCGCCACCAGAACATGAGGATATCGACTCCTTCGTTGCCATCGCCGAGTTTCTGTCCGGCTTTGATATCCATGTGCCTCGTATTTTCGCCAGGAATATGGAACAAGGTTTCCTGCTGATCAGCGATCTGGGTAATACCTCCTATCTATCCGCACTCAATGCAGATTCTGCCGACCCGCTTTATCAGGCCGCTATCGATGAAATCATCAAAATGCAACTTACACCCAGTGACGATTTGTCACTTCCTGCTTATGATGAGGACAAATTACGCATCGAAATGAATTTATTTCCGGACTGGTTTCTGGAGAAACATTTGTCGCTGTCAGCCCCACCCGATCTGGCGACAGTATTTGACTTGCTTATTGCTAATGCCGTGTCACAACCGCAGTATTTCGTTCATCGTGATTATCACAGCCGCAATCTCATGTTAGGGCCAGATAACGAAGTGGGTGTGATCGACTTCCAGGATGCAGTAACCGGCCCGGCGACTTATGATCTGGTGTCACTGCTGCGCGATTGTTATATCGAATGGCCCCAGGCCCGACTTGATAACTGGCTGGATTACTATTTTCAACAAGCTCGGGCAAAACAACTGCTTGCCGGTGTTGATAAAGCCGCCTTTATCCGCTGGTTTGATTTGATGGGTCTGCAACGCCACCTGAAAGTACTGGGCATCTTCTGCCGGCTCAATTACCGTGATGGTAAAGCCGGCTATATGAATGATCTGCCACTGACCCTCAAATATGTTTTGCAGATAACCGGCCGCTATCCGGAATTAGCTGCCCTGCATCAGTATTTGACTCACTCCCCGACCATCATGGCCATCAAATGAAAGCAATGATTCTCGCTGCCGGTCGCGGTGAACGTCTGCGACCGTTGACTGATACGACACCCAAACCTTTAATTCAGGCCGGGCCGAAACGCCTGATTGAATACCTGATTGAGCGTCTGGTCCAGGCTGGTTTTGACGATCTGGTGATTAACTACGCCCATCTGGGTGAACAGTTTCCCCAAGTGCTGGGTGATGGTCAGCGCTACGGTGCCAGAATCAGCTACTCACCGGAATGTGACGGTGGTCTGGAAACCGCAGGTGGCATCATTAATGCCCTGCCATTGCTGGGGAATGAGCCCTTTCTGGTCGTCAACGGCGATATCTGGACCGACTTTGACTTTGCTGGGCTGGCCGACTTTAAACTGGCAGACGACAAGCTCTGTCATCTGGTATTAGTGGATAACCCACCGCATAACCCGGATGGGGATTTTGTGCTGGATGAAGCTGGCAATGTCTCAAATGGTAATGGCGAAAAAGCCACCTTCAGTGGCATCGGTATTTACCGGCCAGCTATGTTTGCCGGTCTCAGTAATGACAAAAGGCCTCTGAAGCCACTATTTAACCATGCCATTGTCCGGCATCAGATGAGCGGGCAGCTTTATCACGGTCGGTGGTCTGATATCGGGACGGTTGAACGGCTGGAAGCGCTCGAGGCGGAATTACTCGCCGATCAGAAATTCCAGTAAGGCTTTCTGGGCATGGAGCCGATTCTCGGCTTCATCCCAGACCACGCTTTGTGGGCCGTCAATCACTTCTGCACTGACCTCTTCGCCACGATGGGCAGGCAGGCAGTGCATGAATAAAGCGTCTTTATTCGCCAGCGCCATAATGCTCTGATCTACCTGAAAGTCGGCAAAAGCCTGTTCGCGTTTGCGCTGTTCTTCTTCTTGACCCATGCTCGCCCAGACATCAGTTACGACCAGATCAACCCCTTCGGCGGCAACCTTGGGATCATTGAACAGATTCACTTCAGCCTTGCATGAATCGACAATCGCTGCGTCCGGTTCATAACCTATGGGCGTGGCGATATTCAGCGCGAAACCAAACTGTTCGGCAGCGTTGATATAGGAATGACACATATTATTGCCATCGCCAATCCACACCACTTTCTTGCCGCGGATATCACCACGATGTTCCTGGTAAGTCTGCATATCTGCCAGCAACTGACAAGGGTGAAACTCATCGGTCAAGGCATTGATCACCGGTACCGATGAATATTTGGCAAAGGTTTCGATCTTGTTGTGGGCAAAGGTGCGAATCATCACCGCATCCACCATGCTGGAAATCACACGCGCTGAATCTTCCAGTGGTTCACCACGACCCAGTTGCGTGTCATCGGGTGACAGAAAGATGGAGCCGCCACCAAACTGGATCATGGCCGACTCAAAAGAGACACGGGTACGGGTGGATGATTTTTCAAAAATCATCGCCAATACCTTACCCTTCAACGGTTGGTAGACATCCCCGTGTTGATGCAGTTTTTTCAGCTCACAAGCACGTTGGATTAACAGCTTCAGTTCAGCCGGCGTCAAATCTTTCAGAGTCAGGAAATGTTTCATTTTCAGGCAACGCTCTCAACAGCGTGGGATGACAAAAAGTCGAGCACCAGTTTGCAGACTTTATCGACGATTAACTCAGCCTCTTCAGCATTGATGATGAGTGGCGGCAATAATCTGATAACAGAATCTGCTGTCACATTAATCAACAGGCCTTCAGCCAGCGCTTGCTTTACCAGTGGGGCACAGGGCATGCTCAGCTCAATGCCGAACATAAAGCCGAGTCCACGGATATCTTTTACCCCTTCATGACCGGCCAGTTTGTCGCGGAAAGCGTTCAGCATCTGTTTGCTGATGGACTGAACATGATCGAGTAGACTTTCGTTTTCAATGGTTTCAAGCACTGCAAGCGCTGCGCTGCAGGCTAGCGGGTTGCCGCCAAAAGTAGAACCATGGTTTCCGGCTTGCAGGACCCCCACGGCATTACCGGCAACCAGACAGGCACCAACCGGCATCCCATTACCCAGACCTTTTGCCAGGGTCATCACATCGGGTGTCATATCTTCATTATGCTGGAAGGCAAACCACTCACCGGTCCGTCCAACACCGGTCTGGACCTCATCCAGCATCATCAGTAATTTGCGTTGAGTACAGATGGCTCGGACACCAGCCAGAAAGTCAGGGTCAGGTACTTTTACGCCCCCCTCGCCCTGAACCGGCTCAACCAGTATTGCGACAGCTTCCGGCCAATGACCTATCGCCATCCGCAGTGCATCCAGATCGTTATAAGGCACACGCACAAACCCGGGCAGCAGCGGATCAAAACCGACCTGCACCTTGGCATTACCGGTCGCAGTCAGTGTCGCCATGGTACGACCATGGAAGCTGCCGTCCATCACGATAATAACCGGCTTCTCTATGCCTTTGCTGTGACCATATTTACGGGCAATTTTAATGGCAGCCTCATTGGCCTCAGCACCGGAGTTAGAGAAAAACACCTGCTCCATGCCGGACAGGCTGACCAGTTTATCTGCCAGTTTAGTCTGTAGAGGAATATGGTACATGTTAGAGGTATGTACCAACGTTTCAGCCTGATGCTGGATAGCTTTGGTCACAGCAGGATGACAATGGCCAAGATTGCAGACAGCAATACCACTCAGTGCATCAAGATACTGCTTATTATGGATATCTGTTAACCAAGCGCCTTTTCCACTGGCGAAAGCGACATCGAGTCGCCCATAAGTCGGCATTACCGAATCTGTCATGGCTGAAAACTCCTTGCCGTGACGGCATGAAAACCGGGTCTTTTCAGACCTGCTGAAACGAAAAATGGCAGTTTCTGACGAAACTGCCATCAATCAAAAAAGCGGTATTCTATAAGTTAACGGGAGAGAAGTAAACTTACGTCCCTCCCGCTGTACTTATGCCGCGTAGTTGGCTTCGACGAAGTCCCAGTTAACCAGGCCCCAGAAGGCTTCCAGGTATTTAGGACGTGCGTTGCGATAATCGATGTAGTAAGCATGCTCCCATACGTCAACAGTCAGCAGCGGCGTCTGACCTTCAGTCAGTGGGCAACCGGCATTGCTGGTATTGACGATAGCAATACTGCCGTCTTTCTTTTTGACCAGCCAGGTCCAGCCTGAACCGAAGTTGGTGGCAGCAGACTTGCTGAAGTCTTCTTTGAATTGGTCGAAAGAGCCAAAGGTTTTGTCAATATCCGCAGCCAGTTCACCTGATGGTCTGCCTTTGGCGTCAGGTGTCATGCAGTTCCAGTAAAAGGTGTGGTTCCAAACCTGTGCTGCGTTATTGAAAATGCCGCCGCTGGCTTTAGTGATGATTTCTTCCAGTGACAGGCCTTCAAATTCAGTACCGGGTACCAGGTTGTTCAGGTTATTCACATAGGTTTGGTGATGCTTACCATAGTGATATTCAAGCGTTTCAGCTGAAATCGTAGGTTCCAGTGCATTTTGTGCATAAGGAAGTGGTGGCAATTCAAAAGCCATATTTTTATCTCCTAAATGTGAAAAAAATAACCGAGTAATTAAGTCAATTAGTCTAAAAGAGCCCCTGCGCTATAGCAAGTGCTCATAGGTAGTAGTGCCCATTCTTCAATAGCTGCTGCCGTAGCCTGACACTTTAGTAATGACAGCGAGGCCGGTGCTAAATTCCGCCGAAAATCGACTCTGATGTCAGATCCAGTCCCATCAGAATAGCATCTTCCCTGCCTTGCTCTGCTGGATAATATCCCCGACGTATCGACATTTCGTTAAACCCCAGCTGTTGATAAAGCTGTTGAGCGCGAAAATTAGACTGTCTGACCTCCAGTATGACCAGGTTGGCTGAACGTGTCTGGGCATGGTCGATTACATGTTCAAGAATGCGACGGCCAAAGCCCTGACGCTGCATTTCCGGTCGCACACAGATATTGAGCAAATGCGCTTCATCAATAACCAGTTGCACGATGGCATAACCGATAATGTCATCAAAAGCATCACAGTAGACCCAGCCAAAATGGCCGGCATCGAGACTGTCCGAAAAATTCTTTTTGCTCCAGGGAAAGCGGTTGGCCGCTTTCTCAATAGCATGCACCTCAAACAGGTCGTCTTCAAGCATGACACGCGGGAGCATCATCGGCGGTTACCTTCAGAACACGGTTCTCAATTGCTGCAAGGCCTGCCATGCAGCGACTTTACATGGCGGCTGTTGCAGCATCTCATCCAGGCTGAAACAGGTTGAAACAAGCGCCTGATACTGATCGAGAGTCTCCGACTGCTCAGGCGCGAGTTCAGGCGCTACCTGCGCTATCACTGCTTTACCCATCAATAACACTGCCTTATTAGCGAGTGAGGTGGTATCGATTTGCCTGAAATCCTCTGCAGATAGCACCATCACCTGTTCCGTATCGAGCGAGACCGCTTTGAGCATCGCATTGAGTAAACGCTGTGCTGTCTCAGAAAGCCGGGTATTTTCCATCACCAACAGCAGAACATGCTGTCTACCAACGCTTATTGCGGCAGTCGCAAGCTCAACTGAAGGCATCGTCTGCGACTCTTCACGGACTAGCGGCTCTGAACGGCGCAAAGCCCAGGCCTCAATGCCCATATCTGCCAGAATGCGTTGTTGTGAGTTGGATAACTGCATCAGACCTGTGGGTGCGCTCTTTCTACATGGGCCAGGATTTTATTCAGCGCATTCAGGTAAGCCTTGGCCGAAGCAATCACGATATCGGTATCAGCGCCCTGACCACTCACAATCCGACCGCCTTTTTCCAGCCGTACATTGACTTCACCCTGGGCATCCGTCCCCGTCGTGATATTGCTGACCGAATAAAGCTGCAACTCGGTATGACTCTGCACAATTGATTCAATCGCTTTATAGGCCGCATCAACCGGGCCGCTTCCACTCATCTGGGTATGCACTTCATCGCCATCAACGGACAAGGTCACCGTTGCCACCGGTGTTTCACCGGTTTCACTGCAGACTTTCATTGAAACCAACGCAATACGCTCATCGATCGTGGCGACCACATCACTGACCAGGGCCTGCAAATCCTCATCGAAAATTTCATGCTTTTTATCTGCCAGCTCTTTAAAGCGGGTAAACGCGGTATTGAGTTCGACTTCAGATTCCAATTCAATGCCCAGCTCCTGCAAACGACTACGGAATGCATTACGTCCTGAGTGTTTTCCCAGCACCATACGATTAGTATTCCAGCCGACATCTTCGGCACGCATGATTTCATAAGTTTCGCGGTTCTTGAGCACACCATCCTGATGAATACCGGATTCATGGGCAAAGGCATTGGCACCGACAATCGCTTTGTTGGGTTGAACCACAAACCCCGTCACCCCGGACACCAGCCGTGACGCGGCCAGAATATGCTGAGTATCAATGTTGGTATCGCAGGGGAACATATCCTGCCGGGTTCGAACAGCCATCACCACTTCTTCCAAAGCGGCATTACCGGCCCGTTCACCGAGACCGTTAATGGTGCACTCGACCTGACGTGCCCCGCTCATCACTGCCGATAAGGAATTGGCTACAGCAAGCCCCAAGTCATTATGACAATGAACAGAAAATACCGCTTTGTCCGCATTGGGGATGCGTTCTCGCAATGTGCCGATCAAAGCACCAAACTGGTGTGGCAGGTTATAACCGACCGTATCAGGAATATTGAGCGTGGTAGCACCGGCATCGATCACCGCTTCCAGAATCCGGCACAGAAAATCGATATCGCTGCGACCGGCATCTTCCGGTGAAAACTCTACATCGTCGGTATATTTGCGGGCATGCTTTACTGCTTTAACGGCATTCTCGACAACCTGGTCCGGTTCCATTCGCAGTTTCATTTTCATATGAATCGGCGAGGTCGCTATAAAGGTATGGATGCGAGAAGCATTCGCGGGTCTCAGTGCTTCACCAGCGCGATCAATATCCGCTTCCAGTGCCCGTGACAGACTGCAAATCCGGCTGTCTTTGACCGCTTTGGCCACGGCCTGAACAGCCTCAAAATCGCCTTTACTGGCGATGGCGAAACCTGCCTCAATCACATCCACACGCATGCGCTCCAGTGCTTTGGCAATTCGGACTTTTTCATCCTTGGTCATGGAAGCGCCGGGGCTCTGCTCACCATCACGCAAGGTGGTATCAAAAATAATTAACTGGTCACTCATGTTCCTGCTCCGTGTGCAGACTATTCTATTCAGGTCCATTCAAGTGGACTTATTGAGTTCTATATCGCCCCTCAGGGCAGTCGCAGCAGGGTTGAAATGCGATTTATTTCGGCCATTGTCGGGCATGTTTGCGATTGAAATAAAACACATTGATGTGCAGGACTTTACAATAATATAAGGGCGTAACCGGCCTTCTGCCAAGCTATTTACCGCTGGAACGCTCACTGCGATGTTGACGGAGTTTGACCAGTGTCAGTACCGGACCCGATACGGCATAAATCAGGAAAGCAGCAAACAAAACCAAGGGCGGATCGTTAGCAATCAGAGCAAAAATCAGCACCAGGGCCAGCAGTTTAATAAAGGGGACCCGGTTTTTCAGATCCAATTCTTTAAAACTGTAATAACGCATAGAACTGACCATCAGAATCGCGGCAAAGAAAGTAATCGGTACCGCGATATTGCTGATCACCGCCGCATCAAAACCACGATCTGTACCCAGCCAGACCCAACCCGCCACAAGCGCGGCGGCTGCAGGACTGGGCAAGCCCTGAAAATAACGTTTGTCAGCCGTGCCAATCTGGGTATTGAAACGCGCCAGACGCAATGCGCCGCAGGCCGCGTAAATGAAGGCAATCATCCAGCCGAACTTACCCATATCGAGCAAAGCCCACAGAAACACCACCAGGGCCGGTGCAAGGCCGAAAGCGACCATATCCGCCAGGCTGTCGTATTCAGCGCCGAAAGCACTCTGGGTATTGGTCATACGGGCAATACGACCATCAAGCCCATCCATGATCATGGCAACAAAAATAGCCATGGCTGCGGCATCAAAATCCTGCCTGATAGCAGCGATGATGGCATAGAAGCCAGCAAATAATCCCGCTGTGGTGAACAAATTCGGCAACAGGTAAATACCGCGTCGCTGCTGTTTGTCACTACTGACCATGTAAACACTCCCTGATAGCTGATGAAGGCATTATGACATTTGCGGCTTGCAAACAAAACGGGGACGGCCGTTTACACAACCGTCCCCGTCTGTGACGCTGAAAATGGTTAATTAGTTTTTAGACTTATCAACGATTTTCTGGATCCAAGGCATCATTGAGCGCAGTTTTTCACCGGTTTTCTCAATCGGGTGTTCCGCGTTCAGACGACGCATTGCCGTCATTTCAGGGTAGCCGGACTGACCTTCCTGAATGAACTGTTTAGCGTATTTACCTTCCTGGATGTTTTGCAGTGCTTCGCGCATTGCCCAACGGCTTTCTTCATTGATGACTTTCGGGCCGGTCACATACTCACCATACTCCGCGTTATTGGAGATAGAGTAATTCATGTTGGCGATACCGCCTTCATACATCAGATCCACGATCAGTTTCAGTTCGTGCAGACATTCGAAATAAGCCATTTCCGGCTCATAACCTGCTTCGACCAGGGTTTCAAAACCGGCTTTAACCAGTTCAACAGCACCGCCGCACAGCACCGCTTGTTCACCGAACAGATCGGTTTCAGTTTCATCACGGAAGGTAGTTTCAATAATACCGGTACGACCACCGCCGACACCTGATGCATAAGACAACGCGATGTCTTTCGCTTTACCGGACGCATCCTGTTCAATCGCAATCAGATCAGGAATACCGCCGCCTTTGACGAACTCACTGCGAACAGTGTGGCCCGGGGCTTTAGGCGCGATCATGATAACGTCCAGATCACTGCGTGGTGCGATCTGGTTGTAAACAATCGCAAAACCATGAGCAAAGGCCAGTACCGCACCTTGTTTCAGGTTCGGTTCGATTTCCTGTTTGTACAGCTGAGACTGGAATTCATCCGGTGTCAGAACCATCACCAGATCAGCGCCCTTCACAGCTTCCGCCACATCATCAGAGACTTTCAGACCCTCGGCTTCAGCTTTAGCAATGGAAGATGAACCGGGACGCAGCGCGACAGTGACATCAACGCCGGAGTCTTTCAGATTGCAGGCGTGGGCATGGCCCTGGGAACCATAACCGATAATCGTGACTTTCATGCCCTGGATAATGGACAGGTCACAATCTTTATCGTAATAGATGTTCAAACTCATGATTGAATTCCTTAGATTTTTTTCTAAAAAGCGAAAGGGTGTTACTTAGAGGTGCAGACTTTTCTCACCACGGGCAATGCCAGTGACACCGCTACGCACGGTTTCAATGATTTTGTGTTCAGCCAGGGCATCAATAAATGAGTCCAGCTTGACACAGGCACCGGTCAGCTCAATGGTGTAAGTCGAAGTGGTGACGTCTATGATGTGGCCACGGAAAATATCCGACAGGCGCTTTACATCTTCACGCTGAGCCATGGATGATGCTTTGACCTTGATCAGCATCATTTCACGTTCAATATGAGGACCTTCTGTCAGATCCAGCAATTTCACCACATCAACCAGCTTGTTCAGCTGCTTGGTAATTTGCTCAATGATGCGTTCAGTACCCGACGTCACAATAGTCATACGTGACAGCGTCGGGTCTTCAGTGGGCGCAACAGTCAAGGATTCGATGTTGTAACCCCGTGCAGAGAACAAACCGGCCACACGCGACAACGCCCCTGCTTCATTTTCGATCAGGATGGAAATGATGTGACGCATGTTAAGACAGCTCCCTCTCTGGGTCTTGGGGTGGTTCACAGTAAGGCGACATGTGCATATCGTTATGTGCCTTACCCTGAGCAATCATCGGGTACACGTTTTCGGTTTGATCCGTGACGATATCAAAGAACACCAAACGATCTTTCATCGCAAAACCGCGTTCCAGTTCTTTACGCAGATCTTCCGGCTTCTCGATACGGATACCGACGTGACCGTAACTTTCAGTCAGTTTCACAAAGTCCGGCAACGATTCCATATAGGAATGTGAGTAGCGGTTTTCATAGAAGAACTCCTGCCACTGACGCACCATACCAAGGTAACGATTATTCAGCGCCACGACTTTGACCGGCAGACCGTATTGCAGACAGGTCGACAGCTCCTGAATACACATCTGGATACTACCTTCGCCGGTGACACAGATAACGGTATCGTTCGGATAAGCAAACTGTACGCCCATGGCTGCAGGCAGACCAAAGCCCATGGTGCCGAGGCCACCGGAGTTGATCCAGCGATTAGGCTCATCAAAACCGTAATACTGGGCCGCCCACATCTGATGCTGGCCCACGTCCGAAGTCACATACGCCTCGCCGTTAGTGATCTCATGGATCATTTCAACCACCATCTGCGGCTTGATCTTGTCGCTGTTACGGTCGTAAGACAGGCATTTCATCCTACGCCAGCCGTTGATTTCCGCCCACCAGGCAGCGATGGCCTTTTTGTCAGATGACTTCTTGCTGGTTTCCAGCAGGCCGTTCATTTCCTGCAGTACGTCGGGCACACTGCCAACGATAGGAATATCCACGGTAATGGTTTTCGAAATCGATGACGGATCGATATCGATATGAATGATCTGGGCATCCGGACAGAATTCAGCAATCTTTCCGGTAACGCGGTCATCAAACCGGGCGCCGATAGCAATCAGCACATCACAGTCGTGCATCGCCATATTGGCTTCGTAAGTCCCATGCATGCCCAGCATACCCAGGAACAGCTCATCACTGGACGGGTAAGCCCCCAAACCCATCAGGGTGCTGGTAATTGGATAACCCAGCTTGCGAACAAACTTACGCAGTTCTTCAGAACCTTTGCCCAGTACCACACCACCACCGGTGTAGATCATCGGTTTCTTGGCAGACAGCAGCAGATCCACCGCGCGCTTGATCTGACCACTGTGGCCTTTCAGCGTCGGCTGATACGAGCGCATCTGCACTGTTTCCGGATAATGGTACGGAATCTTGATATTCGGATCAGTGATGTCTTTGGGCACGTCAACCACAACCGGGCCGGGACGGCCGGTGGTTGCGACATAAAATGCCTTTTTGAAGGTTTCTGCCAGGTCATTGATATCTTTGACCAGGAAGTTATGTTTCACGCACGGACGCGTAATGCCGACGGCATCAACTTCCTGGAAGGCATCACTGCCGATATTGGCCGTCGCCACCTGACCGGTGATGATAACCATCGGAATCGAATCCATATAGGCAGTCGCAATGCCTGTGACGGCATTGGTAGCGCCAGGGCCTGATGTGACTAAGACGACACCAGGCTTGCCTGTAGCCCGTGCATAACCATCTGCTGCATGTGTCGCAGCCTGTTCGTGGCGCACCAGGACGTGTTTGACATCCTCCTGGTTGTACAGTGCATCATAAATATGAAGCACTGCACCGCCCGGATAACCGAACAGGAAATCGACACCTTCGTCTTTGAGACACTGAACCAGTATCTCGCCACCGCTTAATTCCACGTGTTTCCCTCTTAATCTCGTCACGAGAAGCTTAAAAACATCAAACGTGTAAAGTTACTTGTAATGCGTGATAAGGTCAAGAACAAGCGCTGTTGCCCTTCGAGCGCTATTCACAAGTTTTTCAGCTCAAGCTATTTGCTATGGCATAATTCACGCCTATGACACAAATAAAACCAACCGAAATTACACTTACCCGTCCCGATGACTGGCATCTCCACTTGCGGGACGATTCAGCACTTGGCCGCACTGTTCCCGACACGGCTCGCGTGTTTGCACGCGCGATTGTGATGCCTAATTTACGCCCGCCGGTGACGACTGTCGATATGGCTCAGCAATACCGGCACCGTATTGTGGCCGCGCTGCCGGAAGACAATGCCTTCCAGCCCTTGATGACCCTGTATCTGACAGACAACACCCAGGCCGATGAAATTCACCGCGCCAAAGACAGCGGGTTCGTCCATGCTGTCAAACTTTACCCGGCCGGTGCAACCACCAATTCCGATGCCGGCGTCACCGATTTGAAACACTGTCACGCGGCACTGGAAGCCATGCAGGATTGCGGCATGCCATTGCTGGTTCATGGCGAGGTCACCAATGCAGATATTGATGTATTCGACCGTGAAAAAGTTTTCATCGACCGCGTGCTGGAACCCTTATTAAAAGACTTCCCCGCCCTCAAAGTGGTGTTCGAGCACATCACAACCGCTGATGCCGCGGTATTTGTCGCTGAAGCCGAAGATCGCATTGCCGCCACAATCACGCCACATCACCTGCTGCTGAACCGCAATGATTTGCTGGTCGGCGGTATCCATCCGCATCACTACTGTCTGCCGGTCCTGAAGCGTAATACGCACCAACAGGCACTGATTCAGGCCGCTACCAGTGGCAGTCCGAAATTTTTCCTGGGTACAGACAGCGCGCCACATCCACGTGCAGGTAAAGAAAACAGCTGCGGTTGCGCCGGTATTTACAGTGCGCATGCCGCGATCGAACTTTATGCGGAGGCCTTCGAAATGGCCGGGGCGCTAGACAAGCTTGAGGGCTTTGCCAGCTTCCACGGGCCGGATTTTTACGGCTTGCCGCGAAATAATGACAACATCACCCTAAGCAAACAAAGCTGGCAGGTGCCGGAAACTCTGCGCTTTGCAGACAGCGAACTGGTTCCGATGCGTGCCGGCGGACTCATTGGCTGGCGCCTAACGGCCTGATTTCTGTCTCCTGCCTTTGTGCTTTCGCAGGTACATCAGCTGGTCGCCCTCGGCCAGCAAATCATCCAGTTCCTGATGTTTATCCGGATCAAAATGCACAACGCCATGAGAATAGGCAATCTTGTAGTCTAGTGTCTGCTCACGGTTTTCCTGGTTTACCAGATCGGCAAAACGCGAGAGGATCTTGTCGACAGCCGCCGTTGTGGCATTGGGTAATAACAGTGCGAATTCATCCCCCCCTATCCGGGCGGCGATATCGGTCTGCCGGCAAACCTGCTTCAGCATCGTGGCGAATCTTTTCAATGCCTTGTCGCCTTCAGCATGACCGAAACGATCATTAATCGGTTTGAATTGATTGAGGTCGAGGAATACCAGGCTGACAGGTAAATTCTGACGCCGGCATAAACTCAGCGCCTGGTTGGCTGAAGCAAAAAAGCCACGCCGGTTAGGAATTTCTGTCAATTCATCAACCGTTGCCAGTTGTACGGCATGAATTTCGTGCTCAACGATTTTTGCCAGATCTTCAAGAATCAGTTTTTCACGCAGGCTGAAATGGCGTGGGCTTTGGTCCAGCAGGCATAGCGTACCGAGTTTACTGCCATCACCATACCGAATCGGGTAACCCGCATAAAAACGGATATACGGTTCCCCCTGTACAAGCGGGTTGTCGGCAAATCGCCGATCCTTATGCGTATCCTCAATCACAAAGGCATCATCACCAAGAATAGCGTGACCGCAGAATGATACATCCCTATCTGTTTCCGTCAGACTGGCTCCCTGGCACGACTTGAACCACTGCCGGTTCTCATCAACCAGACTGACCAGTGCAATAGGCACTTCAAACACGTGCAAAGCAAGCCGTGTCAGCCTGTCAAAGCGTTCGTCCCTGTCGGTATCCAGAAGATTCAGTGATCTGAGGGTGACAATCCTTGTTTTCTCATCAGCCGGTTTAGCTGGCTTTTGCATAAACACTCCGTCTGCAGTTTTGTTCGCAACATAACATAATCAGACAGCCGAAAGGGCTTAAGAACTTCCCGTTATTCAACCTGCCGGGCCGCACAAACAATAAACCCCGAGCGACAGCTCAGGGTTTGCATGCCTGGATAAAAATACTGACCCGGCTTACAGCGGTACACCGATACGATGTGCCACTTCCTCGTAGGCTTCGATCACACCACCGAGCCCTTGTCTGAAGCGATCTTTATCGAGCTTCTTACGGGTTTCAGCATCCCACAGACGACAGCCATCCGGGCTGAATTCATCACCGAGATAGATACCGCCTTTGAACAGACCAAACTCCAGTTTGTAATCCACCAGAATCATGCCGGCATCAGCAAATAACTTCTTCAAAAGTTTATTAACTTTGAATGTCAGGTCTTTCATTTTATTGACATCTTCTGCTTTAGCCCAGCCAAATGTTTCAATGTGGTATTCATTGATCATGGGATCATGCAGCGCATCATTTTTCAGGAAAAATTCGAAGACCGGCGGGTTGAGTTCCATTCCGTCTTCCACGCCCAGACGACGAACCAGACTACCGGAAGCGACATTACGCACCACACACTCAACCGGAATCATATTCATATTCTTGACCAGCGATTCGGTCTCATTGAGCAGTTTTTCAAAATGAGTCGGAATCCCGTTATCGCTAAGATACTGCATGATGAAAGCGTTAAACCGGTTATTAACCTCACCTTTTCGGCTCAGTTGCTCAACCTTTTCCCCGTCAAAGGCGGAAGTGTCATCTCTGAAACTCAGGACAACATAGTCATTATCATCAGTGGCAAAAACACTTTTGGCCTTGCCTGAATACAGTTCTTGTTTCTTTTCCATTGCTATTCTCTTTATCGGGTGACCAGTTCACGCCAGCCGAAACCGGCATCCTGTTCAGCAACACCTATCCAGCTTTCCTCACATTGCAGAGCTTTGGCCAGTAATGGGAGGACTATCGACGGGCAGTTATTCTTTTCCGAGATGTGCATCGCCATAATGTGCTGTAATTTTGAGGTGTCAATTTTCTCAAGTAATGTGGCAGATTGCACGTTATTTAAATGCCCGAGTCTACCGCCGACACGACGCTTCAGGTGCTCGGGATATTCGCCCTGCTCCAGCATCGTCATATCGTGATTGGTTTCCAGCAGCAGGCCGTCACAGGCGTTTAAGGTGTCTTCTATCAACGGCGTGATCGAACCGACATCCGTCAGCAAGCCCAAACGGTGCAGTCCATTACTGAAAACGAACTGGCTGGGTTCACGCGCATCATGCGGAACCGGAAACGGCTCAACCTCAATATCATTGATCGTGAAGCGTTCATGGCAGTTGAACTCACGGATGTAATCACGGATATCAGCAGACAGGCAACCAGCCGTACCGGGTGTCGCGTAGACCGGCAGACGATGCTTTCTCGCCATGACCCTCACACCGGCCATATGATCGGCATGCTCATGGGTGATCAGGATCGCCGTCAATGAACGAACATCAATATCAAGCTGCTGCAGTCTTTTCTCGGCCTCACGAGCAGAAAAACCACAATCAATCATGAGTGTGGTTTTTCCGTGCGTGACTATGGTTGCATTGCCTCGACTACCGCTACCGAGGGAAGCAAAACGCATTAGGGGGCAAGTTGCTCCTGAATCAGGTTCAGCAGTCGCTTGGCCGTATCACTGGAGGTGCGCTTTTCTTCAGCATCCAGCACCACAACGCGGGTGTCTGACGCTTCTGAAATCAGCTTGATGTAGTAATACTCTTCCGGTTTTTCTTCCACTTCGTCGCGCCAGAAAGCCAGGCCGCTGAAGAAGCCCTCTTCTTCCTGCTCGATTTCCTTGAATGGATCGATATAACGCACAAAGTAATGGCCGAGGCTGCGATCGCGGTCCTCAACTGAAAAACCTTTACTGTCCAGAACACGGCCGATACGACGCCAGGCTGTCTGGAAATCCTGTTCGATGAACAGGCTTTGCTGGCCATTTTCTTCGTCAATCAGCAAGACACGTGCGGTTTCTTCCGGTGGCGGTGCCGGTTGTGCGATACGCATTTCCTGCACATCTTCCTGGTACAAGGAACCGAGATAATCGGCCAACTGACGCAGCGTAGCCTCATTTTTCTGGGTGTTACTGCGGGTTTCATCCACAGCGCTCAGATACACTTTGGATTGTTTTGAGGTATCACCACGTTCCATCCGGATACGGTAAGCATAACCATCGGCATCCGCGGTGGTATCCATCAGGCCGATACGGCTGTCGATACGTTCAATGGCGAGTCCCTGCGTTTTCCAGAAGTCCTGGATGCGCTGCCAGGTGACTTCTCTCTCACCGGGAACAACCAGATGACGCTCGGCACCCTCACCAGCCAGTGAAGGTTTCTTATCAGCCTGAATATTGTATTTGGCCGCGAGTGGGTTGTTTGAGGCTTCCTCAAACTCGGAATAGGTGGCAGTTGAATCTTGATTGCCGGCGATATCATCGTTGATCCGATTGGTGCTCAATTCAGGGGGGACATCCAATGGCGGCATGGTTTCAGCACGGCGATATTCCTGCGTATTATCAGGAACCACTTCGTCCAGGTTAGAAAATGCGCCACAAGCACTCAGTACGGACGTCATCATGACGACCAGCGATGTTTGTTTGAAATGTTTCGCGTTCATTTAATACAGTTCACCCATTAATTCTAATTCAGGACACCCGCCGTAATGAGGGCCTCGCGCACAGACTGATGGTATTTCTCCGACAATACCGTCATGGGCAGACGAATCCCTTTCGGAATCATTCCCATTTCAGCCAACGCCCATTTAACAGGAATCGGGTTAGCCTCGACAAATAAAAATTGATGGAGGGCAACCAATTTCTGGTTAATTTCTCGTGCTTTGACTTCGTCACCGTTGATCGCAGCCATGCACATTTCATGCATCAGAGCCGGTGCCACATTCGCTGTGACGGAGATCACTCCACGACCGCCAGCTAGGATAAAGTCAACGGTATTCGCGTCTTCGCCGGTGTAAATTTCAAAGTCTTCAGTCGACAATTGGCGGATCTGCTGCACCCGCGACACATCACCGGACGCTTCTTTAATACCAATAATATTACGAATCTCAGATAAACGCCCGACTGTTTCCGGTAGTAAATCAGAAGCGGTTCGACCGGGGACATTGTAGAGAATTTGCGGAATATCAACCGCTTCAGCAATCGCTTTGAAGTGGAGATACATGCCTTCCTGGGTCGGCTTGTTGTAATAAGGTGCAACCAGCAAGGCTGCATCAGCACCCAGGTCTTTGGCGTATTCAGTCAGTTCAATTGCTTCCGAAGTGGAGTTGGCACCGGTACCAGCCAGCACTGGAATGCGGCCATTGACCTGTTCAACCACTTTGCGGATCACTGCACAGTGTTCGTCGACGCTCAAAGTGGCAGACTCACCGGTCGTGCCGACAGCGACGATGGCATCGGTTCCTCCGCTGATATGAAACTCAATCAGCTTTCGCAGGCTGTCATCATCGAGTGCACCATCTTCATGCATCGGTGTGACAAGCGCTACCATACTGCCGCTATACATAATCTTTGAGACTCCGGAAAAATAACAGGCATGGTACTTTGCCTGCCTGTTGATGACAAGATCATCGGTGATTGTGTAAGGTACGTTTCTCCCTAAATCGTTTCAAAACAGGATGATCAGATGAGTCAAGTTGCAGTGGGACAAAAGGTCCCTGACTTTGAAGTGCCGAGCACCGGCGATAAAACCTTTCGCCTCTCCGACTTTCAAGGCAAAAATGTGCTGATTTATTTCTACCCTAAAGACAGCACTCCTGGCTGCACCACCGAAGGCCAGAACTTCCGTGACAACATCGCGTTTTTTAATGAACACGATACCGTGATTGTCGGTGTCTCACGTGACAGTCTCAGAAAGCATGAAAATTTCAAAGAAAAACAGTGTTTCCCCTTCGACCTGTTATCAGACGAAGATGAAACCGTCTGCAAACTGTTTGATGTGATCAAACTGAAAAAAATGTACGGCAAGGAACATCTTGGCATCGAGCGTAGCACCTTCCTCATTGATAAAGAAGGCGTATTGCGTCATGAGTGGCGTAAGGTCAAAGTGAAAGAACACGTCGATGAAGTTAAAGAAGTTGTATCGGCACTTTAAATACCTATTTTAAGTTGATGGTTTGATTCACAATTTAAAGCACTTTTTTGGACCATTAATTTTCTCTTCACTTGCACCAGCGCCCCATTCCGGTGCGTCAGTTATAGACTGATGCACCGGAATATTCAGCGAAAACATCTGCTTAATTAACTGGCGCAGGATTTGCTCAGTCTTCCCTGATTACAACAATAGAGAAAGACCATGAGCAATTTGAAAAGCCTTTCCATGAATCTCAGTCGGGCAGAAAAAAAATGGCTGTCCTGGTTTGGCGCTACCGGCAAGCTGGCCATGACACGGTCCTGTTTCCTGAACCGTCACAACTACAACGCAGTGGAAAAAACCTTCGAAGGAATTGCTGCTACCCGAGTCAAGCTGCTTCAGCAGTGGGCTGCCAGCCAATGGGAGCAGATGGAGTTACTTGCCGAACAGCTGCTTAGCCATTATCCCGACATCAATACCAACACGCTCAACGACCGACTCACGTCCGCACCTGACTTTTCAGAACTCTTTGTCATTGATAATAACGGTATCGTCAGCCACGCTACTTACGGTGCCCACATCGGCCAAAACGATCTGGATAAAAACGCTGTAGAAAAGGGCCTGAACGAAGCCTTTCTGCATGGTCCCTATATTGACCCTCTTACCTTGAAGATCGGCCCTTCCAGTTCCAAATTCCATGATGAAGTCACGTTGATGTTCTATCAGCCGCTGATCCGTGACGGCGAAAAGCTGGGCGCCGTCTGTGGTCGGGTGCCCAATGATGTGCTGGGTGATTTGATTCAGCGTGAAGCCGGCCATATTTACCCTGAGTCAGGTGATAACTATATATTCATGGTCGAATCCCGTTTTGAGCCCAGCCTGCAACAGGGTATCGCCCTCTCCCGCTCGCGCTTTGAAGATAATACCTTCTCCCATGGTGAAAACCTGAAAAGCGGCATTCACACCAACTGGGGTACGGTCAGGGTCAATCGCCATACCGAATTCGATATCCGTTTTACTGATCCGGCGACGGGTCAGCTTCACCCCGGCGTTCGTGAAACCATCCGTAACGGTAGCAATCTTTTTGTCACCTATCCCGGCTATTCAGACTACCGTCATATCCCGGTCATCGGTAAAGGCGTCACTTTCCAGCTCAAAGGGTCACCGGATCGCTGGGGCATGATGTGTGAAGGCGATCTGGAAGAGGTTTATCGTCGTCGATCCATTAATGTCAGTCTGATGAAAGGCTTTGTTTTTTCGATGCTGGCGCTGCTGGGTGTCAATGCCGGCCTGCACATGCTGACCGGACTGCCGGATCTTGTCATCACCGGTATTTCTGCTGCCATGCTGATTGTGATTGCGATGCTCTATAAAAAGCTCACAACTAATACGCTGGCTAACCGGCTGGATGAAATGACGGAGGTTATCCGCACCATCGCCGAAGGGGAAGGTAATCTGGCCCAGCGGCTGGATAGCAAGCAGATGGCCAATGACGAAACCGGTGATATGGGTCGCTGGATTAACAGCTTTATCGATAATCTTGACGGCATTGTCGGGCAGGTCATTAAAACCAGCAGCAATGTGCGCCAGACCAATGAAGCGATGCTGGAAACCAATCGTGAAGCCTTCAGTGTTTCCAATGAAGTGGCCGAGGCGATTGAGAAAATGCTGCAACTGCTCGAAGCCCAGATTGAAGATATCGGCAGCGCCTCCAATACCGCAGAATCAATGAAGCAGGCCATGGATGAAGTCGTTCGTGATGCCCGTATTCAATTTGAATCCGTCCGCAGCGGCACTCAGGAAATCCGTGATGTGGTCGAAACCTCGGCCAGAGCAGTGCAGAACCTGCACAGCCGTACTGCTGAAATCGGCAATATCATTGGCGTTATCTCCGAAATCACCAATCAGACCAACTTGCTGGCGTTAAACGCCGCCATCGAAGCCGCCCGTGCCGGTGAGCATGGCCGGGGCTTCTCCGTGGTTGCAGATGAAGTTCGCGGGCTTGCATCACGTACATCGAACTCGGCTGAAGAAATCCAGCAAATGATTGAAACCATGCAGTCGGAAACGCTGGAAGCCGTCAAATTTATGGAGTCCGGTGTCGATAATGTCGACCGCAGTCTCAAGAAAACGGAAGAAGCGTCGTCTGAAAATACCCAGTTACATCAATTGGTAGAACAGATGTTTGCCACCATCAAGCAACTGGATCAAAACAGCCAGATCCACGGTGAGACAGCAAGGGATGTCGGTCACTCGGCCGGCCTGATGACGCAGGCGATTGATGCCCTGCAACAGCGTTCCGTGATGGTTCGCAACACCGCCCGCAAACTGACTCAACTGGTGGGTGTGTTTCAGGTCAGTCAGCGCTAGTCATTTCCATTAATCGTTTTCCCCTGCCGTGGATAGGGATATCTGCGGTTTTTTTATTGTCATCTTTTGTAAGGGCCTATCCCGAATCTGTAAGGAGGCACGATGAAAGATATGAAAATGAATCTAGAAAAACGCCCGCACACGGTCGCAGGGATCTTTGAATCAGAAGACCAGGCCAAACACGCTGAAGAGTCTTTGATCGATCAGGGGCAGTTCCACTCTGAGGAAGTGCAATTACTCAAACCCGGTGATACCCATTTACAGGACCGACTGGAACCAGAAACCAAAGCCATCGGTAAAGAACTTATCCTGTGGCATTACATTCTGGGGGCTGCCGGTCTGGTTGCGGGGCTTATCATCGCCGCCATTGTCACCACTATCGGTCCCACCTTTACACAGTCCAGCCCGATGCTGACCTATCTGGTCCTGGGTATGTTTGGTGTCTTCTTCGGCATGATTGCCGCTGGGGCCTTTACCGTTCGTCCGGACCACGATCCGCTGATCAACGAAACAATGGAAGCAACCAAGGATAATAAATGGGCTGTTATCGTTCAGGCCCGTGACCGTGATGCACAGCAACGAGCACGGCAACTGCTTAGCCCGTCAGCAATTTCTGTGATAGACACACTCTGAATCCCGTTTCAGCTTCAAACTGAACCTGTCGTCGGTGGTTGTTTTCTGCCATCGGCGACAGTATGATTGCCGGCCCCTGCTCCTGAGCAGTCAAAAAACCGTTTGTTGCCTCACTGAAAAAAATATTTTTTCAGCACCAAAATCGTTCAAAACTTGTGAACTGGCGGCCCCACTTCCTTGAGCTGGGATCGACCTCAAGTTATCCACAAAAAGTGCACAATTTATGTGCAACTTTTCCACTTGCCAAGACTCAAAAAACACACTATCTTGTGGTTTAATCATTTCAAAACCACAATCTCTAGTGGTTTCCGTGATTTTTGATTTTTCACCAAATATGCAGGGAATTCATTATGGCGAGCGAACCAGCACAATCCATCAACAACGCTGCCGAAAGCGGCTACAGCGTTATCCGTCGCAACGGCAAAGTCACCGATTTTGACAGCAGCAAAATCGCCGTGGCGATGACCAAGGCCTTTCTGGCCGTCGAAGGCGAAGCTGCCAAAGACAGTCGTCGCATTCACGACACCGTTAAAGAGCTGACCCAACAAATCACCGATAACCTGCTGCGTCGTCTTGATGAAGGTGGCACCGTCCACATCGAAGACATTCAGGACCAGGTCGAACTGCAACTGATGCGCACCGGTGAGTACAAGGTCGCCCGTTCTTACGTGCTTTATCGTGAGAAACAGGCTGAAAAACGCGCCGAAGAAGAGAAAAAACATCCATCACCAGCGAACGAGACGACCCTGCATGTCACCGCCGCTGACGGCAGTCGCCAACCGCTGGATATTGACCGCCTGCACGATCTCATCACCGAAGCCTGCCAGGGCCTCGCTGAAGTCGATCGTGAACGTATTCTGCGTGACACCCAACGTAACCTGTTTGACGGCGTCAAGCATTCCGACGTTGAAAAAGCCCTGGTTATGGGTGCCCGCTCCTTCATCGAAAAAGATCCCGCCTACAGCACTTTGGCCGCTCGCCTGCTGATGGACGGTATCCGTCGTGAAGCCCTGAGCTTTGTTTACAAAACACACAGGCAAGCCAAGCAACATGAAATGGCCGATATCTATCCGGACTATTTCAAAACCTATATCCACGCCGCGATTGAAAACGAACTGGTCGACTCTGAACTGGGCCTATTCGATCTGGAACGTCTGGGTAAAGCACTGAAACCGGAACTGGATTTCGAATTCACCTACCTCGGCCTGCAAACCCTGTACGACCGTTACTTCATCCACCATGACGGCACCCGCTTTGAACTGCCACAGGCGTTCTACATGCGTGTCGCTATGGGTCTGGCGATTAACGAAATTAACCGTGAAGAACGGGCGATTGAGTTCTACAATCTGCTCTCCAGCTTCGACTTCATGAGCTCCACCCCGACCCTGTTCAACTCAGGCACCCTGCGTCCACAGCTGTCTTCCTGCTACCTGACCAGCGTACCGGACGATCTCAGCGGCATTTACAGCGCGATTCGCGACAATGCCCTGCTGTCCAAGTTTGCCGGTGGTCTGGGTAATGACTGGACCCGTGTCCGTGGTCTCGGTGCGCATATCAAAGGCACCAACGGTAAATCACAAGGTGTGGTCCCGTTCCTGAAAGTCGCCAACGACACCGCTGTCGCTGTGAATCAGGGCGGTAAACGTAAAGGCGCGGTCTGTGCTTACCTTGAAACCTGGCACATCGACGTTGAAGAATTCCTGGATCTGCGTAAAAACACCGGTGATGACCGTCGTCGTACCCACGATATGAACACCGCCAACTGGATTCCGGATCTGTTCATGAAACGGGTGGCCGAAGAAGGTCAATGGACCCTGTTCTCGCCGGAAGAAGTCGAAGACCTTCACGATCTGACCGGTCTGGACTTTGAAAAGGCTTACACCGGCTACGAAGAAAAAGTGGCTCGCGGCGAAATCCGTAACTTCAAGCAAATGCCGGCTGTTGATCTGTGGCGCAAAATGCTGGGCATGCTGTTTGAAACCGGTCACCCCTGGGTTACCTTCAAAGACCCCTGCAACATCCGTAGTCCGCAACAACACGTCGGCGTCGTTCACAGCTCCAACCTGTGTACCGAAATCACGCTGAATACCTCAGACAAGGAAATCGCGGTCTGTAACCTGGGCTCGGTCAATATGCTCAAGCACATTGACGAGAACGGTCAGCTCGACAAAGACAAGCTGCAGAAAACCATTCGCACCGCGATGCGCATGCTCGACAATGTTATCGAGTACAACTACTACAGCGTGCCGCAGGCGCGTCACTCCAACCTGCTGCACCGTCCGGTCGGTCTGGGCATCATGGGCTTCCAGGATGCGCTGTACAAACTGCGTCTGCCTTATGCCTCTGATGAAGCCGTCCGTTTCGCTGATGAATCAATGGAAGCCGTCAGCTACTACGCACTGGAAGCCTCATCTGATCTGGCCGCCGAACGCGGTAAATACCAGACTTATGAAGGCAGCCTGTGGAGCAAAGGCATTCTGCCTATCGACTCAATCAAACTGCTGAAAGAGTCACGCGGCGAATACCTGCAACAGGACGAAAGCCAGACCATGGACTGGGATATGCTGCGCGACAAGATCAAACGTCAGGGCATGCGTAACTCCAACACCATGGCGATTGCACCGACAGCCACCATCTCCAATATCTGTGGAGTCAGTCAGTCTATCGAACCGACTTATCAGAACATCTTCGTTAAATCGAACCTGTCCGGTGAGTTCACCGTCATCAACCCGTACATGGTGAATGATCTGAAAGAACGCGGCCTGTGGGACGACGTCATGATCAACGACCTGAAATACTTCGATGGCAGCCTGCAGGACATCGACCGTATTCCGGACGAACTGAAAGCGCTTTACACCACCGCATTCGAAATGGATGCCCGCTGGTTGATTGAAGCCGCTTCCCGTCGTCAGAAATGGATTGATCAGGCACAAAGTCTCAACCTGTACATGGCCGAACCATCAGGTAAGAAGATGGACAACCTGTACAAACTGGCCTGGGTACGTGGTCTCAAAACCACTTACTACCTGCGCTCGATGGGTGCGACCGGTGCTGAGAAAACCAGCTCTGCTCCAACACCACCGCCATCAGCCGAAAAGCCAAGTGGTCCAAAAGCAGTTGCCTCTGGCCCGACAGCAGCGCCTGTCGCCAGTGCTGCAACGGGCAGTTCGACCCTGGCCAGTGCGACTGCAGAAGTTGAGATCGAAAACGAAGACTTCCTGGGCGAAGGTATGGAAGCACCGAAAGCGTGCTCAATTTTGGAACCAGATTGCGAGGCATGTCAGTAATGTTGAATTGGGATGATCCATTCTCAGCACCGATAGCCGGTACCGCTGAGGCAAAAAAAGAAGAAGAGAAAGCAGAACAGGCCGAAGCTGCGGCTCCCGCAGCCAACGATCTCACCGAAGCACCCGCTTCGGCTGAGGTCAGAGAAATGCCGCTGAGCAACGTCAAGCCGGTCAATGTCGATGATAAACGCGTCGTTAACGGCGACACCGACATTAACCAGCTGGCACCGTTCAAGTATCCCTGGGCCTGGAACTACTTTCTTAACGCCAATAAAAACCACTGGACGCCGCTGGATATCAACATGGCGCAGGACGTTCACGACTATCGTCACAAACTGACGATGGAAGAACGCCACGTCTATGAAAATGTGCTGTCCTACCTCACCACCTCCGATATTCTCGCCATGCGTAATATCGGTCTGGCAGTGATGGAAAAAATGGCAGCGCCCGAGCTGCAAATCTACCAGGCGCGTCAGGTGTATGAAGAAGCCCTGCATACCTGGACCTACCAGCACTGTATCGAAACCATCGGTCTGGACCAGTCGGAAATCTACAACCGCTACCGTGTGGTGCCGGAGATTTACCAGAAGATCAAACTGGCCAATGACCGTCTCGACACCGTGCTGCGCAGCGATATCGACCTGCGTGATCCGGATGAACTGGAAAACTTCGTCATGTCCTACGCCTTCTTCGGCGGCATCTTCGAAGGTTCATGGTTCTACAACGGCTTCTCACCGATCTTTGCCCTGCAACGCCGTGGCCTGATGAAAGGCACCGCCGAACAGCTGCAATACATCATGCGTGACGAAGTCATGCACGCCTCGTTCGGTATTCGCGTGGTCAAGCAGATCATTAAAGAAGAAAACGTCAAACTGGATCCAAAGAAAATCCAGACCATGTTTGAAGAAGCCGATGCGGCCGAAGAAACCTACGCCGGTTACATTCTGCGAGACCCCATCCTGGGTTACTCAAAAGAAATGCACCACGGCCAGTTCCGCTACACCGCCAACCGTCGTGCCAAGCAGCTTGGCTTTGAAGAACCGTTCCCCGGTGCCGAAGCCACCCTGCCCTGGCTCGACGAACAGGCCAATATGCGGAAGGAGAAAAACTTCTTCGAGACCAAAGTCACCGAGTACCAGACTGGTGCTGGTCTTAAGTGGGACTAAGAAGATAACTACAAATAAAGCCGACCTTGAGTCGGCTTTTTAATTAGGAAAAGCTAATAAGAATTTTGAGGATGACACTGAATGGAATCACTGTTGAATACCTTATCTAACAACCCCTTTCTGAATGTTGTTTTTTTATGCTTGGCAATTTTTAGCATTCTGTTAAGTGTAATTTTTTACCTAAAGAGCAAGAAAACAAAAGATCCGAGCTACCTTGTCAAAAGTTACAGCTTAATTGAAAATCACGTCACTACTATTGATGGTCTGGAAATATTATTTAATGATAAGAGTATCAGCTGTCTAACACTAACAAAGCTATCGCTATGGAATAACGGTAGACAAACTATCGACCGAACTGACATTGCTCCTGCCGATAAGCTTAGGATAGAACTAACAAGCCCAGGAGAGATCATAAGTGCGAAGGCAACGTCGGTTTATGACGAAGCGAACAATATCGACGTAGTCGTAAACAATAACTCTGCTGAGATAACTTTCGATTTTCTAGACTATGGCAATGGTGCAATATTTCAGATTTATCATACCTGCGCTAGCGACCAGCAACCTGAGCTTGTCGGCACCCTTAAGGGTGCAAATAAAATTAAATACGGGAAATACAAAGAGTTATTCCTAACTGAGAAAGTTCTTCATCCATTTGACTTATTATTCGAGAATCTAAAAATTGACCCAGAAAATGGTAACTTAGGCAAAGTGATAGCAGTCATCCTTTTACCTGTCGTATTACCTCTAGTGTTCATCTTCGGCCCTATAGATGCCATTGCGGCGTTCATGAAAAGAGCTCCCAAACTTTATGATTTGTCAGATGAAAGCACAGAAAGTACTGTTTTGTAACAACAGAAATCAATAGTGTCAGACACGATAGAAATCATTCTGATAAATCAAAATTACTACTAATTATAGAAGTATCACAATGCAATAGAACGAGATTAATTCGTGGAAGATGACCTAAGTTATCGAGCAGGAGCAATGCTCAAATCCGAGAAGCCGCTGAGATTATTTGGCGTTCAACGCTCGATTCATTTCCTCAGGGGGGTGGCATCCCGTGCATCGATGTCTTTGCCAGCGTTCTATTATTTTCTTGGCGCTAAATCCACTGTAGAAAACATAGATCACAATCAAAATTATGAGTTAGAAGTCGCGCGGTCTTATTCTGGATTCTCAGATTTGAACACTGTATCGCTGGCATGCAGAAAAATATTTGATCATTCTGTTAGTAATGATCTGACAGGTGCTAATTTCGGCAAAACGAAAGATAACATTATAAGTGAACATGCTAGATATTGGTCTGACACTTCTGAAAGGTCAGTAGAAGAGTGTGAGGATGCCCTTCTATTCCTGCGAGAAGTTTTTCAAGAATATGCTAAAACTGATCAGAACCTACTTATTCAAAAAGGTGATTTGGCTAAACGTATTGGGCTTCTAAAACAGCATGCAGATCGTGAAGCTGCACATTTATCCCTTGAGAATTATTCTCTAGATATTTTAGATATTGCTCACTTCACAGCTGCCATTGTTATTTGTGGAGAAATTATTAGAAGCTTCGACTCTCCCTTGCTCAAAGATGATTACTTTGATGAGCTTGATTTAACCTCATACCAAGTAGCTAAAAGAGTATTCCCTAGCATAAAAGATTTTAGACTTTTCAAGACTATGGAAGTCAGTAAGCAAGCACGCTCTTATTGGAAGCTTCGAAAGATAGAAAAAGCGTCTAAGTGTTTAGATCAGCTTCAATGGGCGTTGGGATAATGGAGTATACTATAGGGCAGACCCCAAGCGTCTTTTTAAGCAGGATTATTTCTTCTTACGACGCATTCCCCGTTGGATAGCACAGTAAAGCTGGTAAAGAATATACGGGGTGATAGCCAATATCACTGCTTCTGTACCCGTCATTTTTTCACCTGCCAGTACAAGAATAATGATCAGCAGAAATCCGACAGCCAAGAGCTTGAGCAGCTTGATCGACTCTTTCGCTAAAACCTTCTTCTGCATTTTGCTTCCTTCTCTAAAATTTCAAGAGTCCTGAGAGGACTCAATCACCCAACGGGTAATCTACTCCTATACTTGGTGCCCTATCAATCGATTAGGCCAGCCAAGCCGATAATCATTCGATGATTAAAACTCAAAGGCGCTATATGCCATGCCGCATTAGCCAATGCCGCGGCATGACTGCCTATGAAAATTATCCCCAATAACGTACCCTAACTTCCCTAAAATCATATCGACCGGCGATATGAGATAATTCAGGAAGGTAAATGAAACAAATCACCGTAGAAACTAACCCGAGCGAAGAGAAACTAAAGAAATTAGGCGTCAATCACTGGCCTACATGGCAGAAAGAAGTCTCTGTATTCCCCTGGAGCTTTATCACCACTGAATATGCCTACATCCTTGAAGGGGAATGCGTGATGACACCTGAGGATGGTGGTCCAGCGGTGACATTCAAAGTGGGTGATTTGGTGATTTTCCCGAATGGTTTCAAAGGCACCTGGGAAGTGACAAAGCCTTTCAAAAAACGCTTTAAACACGCCGATGGCAATTTGGCAAAATGCTTCTTGTGCCGTGTAAAAATTCTGGTCAACCGTATCAAGTCACTGTTTGGCTAATCGACTTTTTGTGTCTAACTAATATTAACGAGAGAGAAAATGAGCGAAAACGCCCCTGCTGAAAAAACATTCCAAGAACGTTGTGATGAGTTTATTGCCCTTGCTAACCAGCAGCATGCAGAAACCGAAGTAGATAATGTGAACGCGGCAATACTGTTTTCTGCTGCCCGTTTTACCGTCTTTAGTACTGCACGTCAGTTTGATGATGTTGAAAAGTTAAAAGAAGAAAAACAAAAAATCGTTGATTACTTCTCTCAGCGTTACAGAGAGATGATGGAGCAAAACCTTGAGGAATATATGGATCGCTTTGACGACTATAACCCAAAATAAGTTGAAATAAGGTAGGTTGGGCTGAGGGACGAAGCCCAACAATTCCAACCTTTTAAACAAAAAACCACCGTTGGGCTTGATAAATTCAGCCCAACCGACATTCGATGATTTCACAAGGACTGTGATTGATACGTTATCGACGTGCTGATGTGGCAGGTGCCACATATTTCTTTACGGTCAATCTGCTTGATCGACAACAAACACTGTTAACCGATCATATTTCCCTGCTGCGTCGCTGCATTCGAACCGTAAAACATCGTCATCCATTTAAAATTGATGCCATGGTGGTACTGCCCGATCATTTGCATGCCATCTGGACTTTACCGGATGGTGATGCCGATTTCTCCAAACGCTGGATGTTAATCAAATCAGCGTTTTCACGATCACTACCCAGGACCGAAAATCTCAAACCAAGCCTTGTTAAAAAGCGTGAACGTGGAATCTGGCAGCGCCGGTTCTGGGAGCACCTTATTCGTAATGAAGTGGATTATGAGCGGCATGTGGATTACATCCACTATAATCCGGTAAAGCATGGCTATGTAGACAAAGCGGCAGACTGGCCCTTTTCAAGCATCCATCGGTATATTAAAGATCGATATGTAGGCCCAGACTGGGGTGTTATTGACTCGATTGCTGACCTGTCAGTTGGGGAAAGGTGATTTGTTGGGCTTCCTGTATCAGCCCAACCTACGTTTGATGCTTGTCCAGGGATTGTGATTGATGTGCGTGATCAACGTGTTGAAGCAATTCAGGTAGATAATTCGTTCAACTCCAGACGCTGTTCAATGAGCGCTTGACGCCATCATAACTAGGGGCACATGATGATTGAGGTTGTTTACTACCGATGGAAATCATCAGGGAGTGCTGAATATGAAGTACTTCATCATCGCAATGATGCTCTTAGGATCATCCTCAGCTATAGCTTCTCAACATAACGGTAAAACAACATGGGCATTCGTGACTGTTTCTGATGCGGTGAGTCATAGTGGCAGAACTGACTCGTCTGGCTGCCATCGTGACACCAAGGCGGGAACCAGACACTGCCATTAAGCTAGTCAGATAGATTGGGCTGACACAGGAAGCCCAACACTTTCCTGCCTCAACACCACAAACCTCCATTGGGCTTCATAAATTCAGCCCACCCTACATTGATTTAACCATCCCCTCCTCGCTCAGCATCTCTAGGCGAATATCTAAACACTCACATTAACCAGGAACAATCCGCTGTTCCCGGCGTCATGATAAGTAAGGGTCGTAAAAGAAAGAACGGATCCTTTCTGTAATCTCTCATCATTAAATTGCATGTGGAGTACATAACAGCATCTCATCAATAAAGGAGAAGCCAACATGTCTCACAAACACACCAAACGGCCAATCAGTCTCATCATGGCCTCTGCCATCATGACCGGCTTGACAGTCACTGCTTGCTCGGACTCTGAAGCCCCTGACACTGCCCCACCAGACGCTCAAGCGAATGGCACTGAAGCCCCTGAGCTCAGTCACAGCGAGGTACTCTCTGGTCTGGAAAACCCCTGGGATATTACCTTTTTCAATGACGGAACGATGCTGTATACCGAGAAATGTCGTGGCCTGTCGGTGCGTCAGCCTGATGGTCAGGTCAATCATCTGTTAGGCATGAAAGACACCACGGATTACGCCACAACGGAGAAAGACCTTATCTGCAAGGGCCAGGCCGGGATGAACGGTGTTGAAATTGATCCAAACTTTGAGGACAACCGCTACATCTACGTTTACTCAGCCTCTGACAAAATACCGCCGGCGACTAACCGCGTGTTGCGTCTTAAACTCAATGAAGACTTCACCAAAGTCTCTGATCGCACAGATATTATTGAAAACATTCCGTTCAAACCGAAACCCACTGATCATCCATTCGGTGAGGCCGGCGCGCATAATGGCGGCCGAATTCAGTTTGGTCCGGATAACCAGTTCCTTTACGTTACGACCGGCGACAATCACAACAGCCGGATTCCACAGGATCCGCAATCGCTGGGTGGCAAGGTGCTTCGAGTTGATCGTAACGGCGATCCCGCACCGGATAATGGTTTATCTGACAAATACGATCCAAAAATCTATACCTATGGCCACCGTAACGTTCAGGGTCTGACATTTCACCCTGAAACGGGTCAGCCAGTCGTCACAGAACATGGCCCATGGCACTCTGATGAGGTCAATATGCTGTTCGCCGGTGGCAACAGTGGCTGGGACCCTAAACCCAATATGGCGGGTCGTGGCGACTGTCCGGATGACTACTGCGGCTATATGCCCAACCAGAAAGAAGGCATGGACCCGGATAAACGGTCTGAATATATGCCAATTACGGATACGGAAACCTATCCGGATGCCATTAAACCTCTCTGGCAAAACAATCAGCTCTCTCAAGGTATCAGCACCGCTGATTTCCTGACTGGTGAGCAATGGGGTGCATGGAATGGCCGTCTTGCCGTTGGTTTCATGGGTATTGGCTTTGGTGGCACCCCAGTCGGTAACCGTATCGATCTGCTGCAAATCTCTGACGATGGTCAGCTTGCTGATGTTACCGAAATGCCTTTACCAATCGAGCCGGGTCGCTTCCGAGCCATCGCTCAGGGACCTGAAGGCGATCTGTATACGGTTATGGGTGAAGGCGTAATCTATCGTATTAGCCCGAAATAAACCGCCTGACGGCACTGCACGGACGCAGTGCGGTTTTCTGCAAGTACAAAAGGAAGAAGAACCCGGCCTTGATGCCGGGTTTTTCATGTCTGGATGATAAGTTTGGGTTGAGGCACGTAACCGAGCATCCCGAAACCAGTCTGGGTGTTGCGTTACGCTATCGTGAAATCAAGCTGAATCTGTAGAAAAAAACGGGCAGGGTTTGCCTGCCCGATTACTAATGTGGACTGGGTTGAAATAACCCATGGTGCCATTTCGTTTCTAAATGGTGTCAGCCACCAAACTTTTCATTTTCGCCAATATTGGGCGTGGTGTTTTTAATATTGGCTTTGGCAAATTCATACAGCTGGAAAGCTTTGCTCTCTTTCGCTTTCCAGTGTTCGCCCATTTCCACTTTCACTTCCAGCATGTCGACTTCTGGGTCCTCCTTGCCTTCGGGAAACCAGGCTGCAATGAAAGAATTCCAGTATTTATCGACCAGCGTCTGGTCATCGATAAGTTTTGCCTTGCCTGAGAGCGAGACATAAACGCCCTCTTCCTGATCAGAGAAAGTCAGGCAGACATCATGGTCCTGGTTTGTTTCTGAAACTTTCTCAGCACTGCGTCGGGTATAGAACCAAAGCGTGCCGTCATACTCATCCTGCACAAGGTGCATGGGTCTGGCGCGTGGCATGTCCTCATCCAGCGTGACCAGCATGCCGACTTTGATATCTTTTATCATTTCCCAAATTTTCTGCTTATGTTCAGGACTGGACATAAATCTAATCTCCTATGTATCACTTAAACAAAAAAGGGGTAGAGACGAATAAATTCGCCCGCTACCCCTGTTAATACGGATCTAACTAATGATTACGCTGACGTTCGACAATCTTGTCCAATTGACGGGTCAGTTTCTGCTCAGCACCGGTTAAAGCCTGTTTCACGTTTGCCCCATCATGGCTGACCACATTCGGTTGGTGCCCTTCCAATCGGGCTTCAATCAGGCAACGGATATCGTCACCGCCTCCGCGTTTGTCACTATTTTTATCGCTTATGTGTACTTCGATACGAGTGAGATATTCATCAAAACGTTTGAGATTATGCTGTAACTCTTCACGAATTGATTCGGCCAGTTCTACTGCACCATGAATATTGTGGTCAGTATTGACTTGGATTTGCATGTACGCTCCTTTTGCGTGATTTGAAATCGTTTCAATTCTTCAAATCTGACCCGTTTTACGGGTATTCATTCCATCAATGTCCATTTGCTGAATCATGGACCTCCCTGTCCACGATGAGGCTTCGCTTTGTTTATTGGCTAACAACCTGCTCGTAATTTTCAAAAGCTTTGTGCAGGTTCTCATCCGGTTTTTTCAGAAACTTCGCTTTGGCATCTTTATTACCAAAGCAGTATTGATTACCGTCCGGACCAGTCCAGTCGACGGAGCAGTCGGTTTTGAATTCTTCACCAGCGACAATGCCCATAGCGCAGCGACCACCGAATTCAGGATAGTCTGCAGCTACAGCCAATGAAGACATGGCAAAGACCAAGGGTGAGATTGTAATCAGGAGTAACTTTTTCATTTCTGCCTCCTTTTTTGGTTCGTGTTCAGATAAACACTCAGTAATATGACTACCAGCAAGCGGTCTAAGTTTTTGAGCCAAAAATGACCCCATGACAGAAAAACCGTCTCAGCAGTCGCCGCTGCCGCGTTGAGCTTGCTTTTTGTTCTTTGAGGTAAGCGCGTAAAAATGTAATGTGATCCCGTTGATTGAATAGCATAAGACTGCGTCTGTGTAAGCTATCAAGGTCATGTTTCATTGCAGCCCCACGACGCCAGCGGCGCTTCATTTTTTCAAGATCAATCAACTTTACTGACCACTTGCCATCCGATTGGCGAACAAAAATATGCTTGGGATAAAGGCAGTTATGCTGATAGTGATGATGATGAAGTTTACTGATACAGCGAGCAATCGAACGCAGCAGTTCTCTGCGCTGAGGTAGCGTTAATGAATCTAAATCAAGCTGATCGAGCGACTGGTAGCCTTCCAGAGCCCGGGTCCCCAGTATGGCCGTATCACCTTTGATAGCAAAGATGGCGACATCCACAGTGGGCAAGTCAACCCTGTGAAGTCTTCTGATATTACGGTACTCACGCAATGCAGTTGGTTGTTTTATGAACAGATTAGTCCAGCTGCGGTAACTGTGTCGAAACTGCTGCTTGAGATAGACCGGAACGACGCCGTCAGGTGTTTCCAACTCGACTTTTCTCACCCCACTCCATCCGCCACGACGGATATTGGGTGCTTCGCACCAGTTATGATCGCCCATCCACAAAGTGTCAAACTCGGGGCTGGTCAGTCCTTGCAAAATCTCCATGATGGCAACCTATTTTTTTTCCAGCACATAAGTACGCCACATGGCGTATCCAGGCAGAAAATCCAGATGCGCTTTGATATCGAAACCGGCTTGTTCGAACTCTTTTTCAACCTGGCTTCTGGGAATCACAAAGCGATTTTGATATTCCCGTCGTGCCCTTTTAGATTCCAATTTGCTACGGCGCCAGGATTTAACATTGCCATCAACCCAGAGAGAAATGATCACCGAAGAGCGGGCTACCCTGTGCATCTCAGCAAGCAGTCTTAGACGGTCCTTGCTGTTACCAATATGGTGAAGCAATCTGATGCAAAAAATGTTGTCGACTGCCCCATCAGGTAAATCCAACTGAAAGGCAGATGACTGAAGCGTTGATATCCGCTTCGTGATAGTGGGTGGACGATGCTGCATGCCGATGTCGATCATGTCCTGGCTGTAATCACAGGCAATGATTTTTCTGTCTTTCTCTTCTGTCAGCAAAGACCAGAAACGGCCTGTGCCACAGGGCAAATCGAGTACAGACTTGGGATTGCCTGCCAGTTCAAGTGCTTTGCGAGCGACTTTCTGGTCACGCCAGTCTGATAACCTTCGCCAGAAACCATCCTGATGTTTATCAAAATAGGCCTGAGCGTGGCGGAGATCATACTTTTCTGAAAAAGTCAGTTTGGGGGCGGTATCGAGTTTATTTGAGTACGTTGAGCTTGCTTTCATGTCATCATCATTCAGTTAGGGTATGTATATTGATATCAGTCGTTCATTAAGAAAGACTTAACCCGTACTGCACAATCATGACCTGGCTGGATCAACATTATTGCCTGCCGAAGCTCGACCAAGCTCGGTCTGCTGCATAACCTGACTCAGGTTTGTTAGGATGGATGAGGACTTCAACGATACAGGTCAATCATGCCGGAATCCCGCCCGGGTTGGGTTTTCTATATTTCTCTGGGTACGCTGCTGGCTTTTGTCGCAATAGCACTGTTATGGCCAGCTGAATTTGCCGAATCAGCTGAAACCGCACTGTCATTCACAACCACCCATTTCGGTTGGTTATATCTGTTTGTTACCACCGGCTTTCTCATTTTCTGTATCGGTATCGCCATGAGTGATTATGGCCGCATCCGGTTGGGTTCAGATGGTGAGGCCCCCGAGTTTTCCTATACTTCCTGGTTGGGGATGATTTTCTCTGCAGGCATGGGGGTTGGCCTGGTGTTCTGGGGTGTGGCCGAACCGATGACCCATTATGCCAATCCACCCTTTGGCAGTGCGGAACCTCACTCGGCTGAGTCAGCCAGTCTGGCGATGCGATATTCCCTGTTCCACTGGGGGTTTCATCAATGGGCCAACTTCGGCATTGTCGGGCTGGCGATTGCCTATGTTCGCTTTCGCCAGGAGCGTCCGGGTCTCATCAGTGAAGCTTTCAGATCCACATTAGGCGACCGGGTCGATGGTGCAACCGGCCACGCTATCAATGTGCTTGCCGTCGTTTCTACCGTGTTTGGTGTGGCCACAACTGTCGGTCTGGGTATGATTCAAATCAACAGCGGCATGAGCTCGGTATTTGGCATCGATTTCGGGGTCGCATCACAACTTGTCATTCTTGGCGGGGTGGGCATCATCTTTCTACTTTGCTCACTCGCTCCACTTGAAAGTGGCATTCGTTATGTCAGTGATTTGAACCTGTGGCTTGCCGCGCTGATTCTGATGTTTGTTTTTTTTGCCGGTCCGACCGACTTCATCACGGCCTCCATGACTAATGCCATTGGTGATTATTTTGCCAATCTGATTGGGATGAGTCTGGTCATGACACCCTACTCCGGCGATGACTGGGTAGAACGCTGGACCATTTTTTATTGGGCCTGGGGGCTATCCTGGGCACCTTTTGTCGGAACCTTCATTGCCCGTATTTCGCGCGGCCGAACCATCAGGGAGTTCGTGCTGGGTGTCATTGGCATGCCCGTTCTGCTTAGTGCCTTATGGTTTGCGACCTTTGGTGGGTCGGCAATGTATTTTGAAATCTTCAAAAATGCCGGCATTGCCGACGCTGTCGAAGTAGAAATCAGTTCGGGCTTGTTCGCCATGCTGGAAGTACTGCCGGCCGCTGACATACTGAGCTATCTGATGCTGGCGCTCATTATTCTGTTTGTGATTACGTCTGCCAACTCGGCAACATTTGTACTGGGTATGTTCACTGCTAAAGGCGTGCTTGTGCCCAAGCGCTGGCTGCGACTGACATTCGGCATTATCCAGGTGCTGGTTGCCGGTGTGCTCCTGATGAGTGGTGGCTTGTCTGCTTTACAGACCGTTTCGATTGTTGCGGCATTTCCATTTATGATTCTGATGGTCTTCATGGCGAGCGCCTTGCTGAAATCTTTACGGGATGAGCAAAGACAGATCGAGCTTCATGAAGCCTTAATGCGCGAGCGGCTGCAACGATTGATAGACCAGCATGACTTACCCGGACTTGATGGTCAGCAGGAAAAACCTAAGTGAAACAGGAAGACCGATGATCTGATATGGTCGCCACCTACCCGGACAAGCTTTTAAACTGAACTTATCTCAATTACAGCCAGTCAATTTTATTTTCCAAACAGGTCATCCACGTGTCATTTATTGTTTCTCACGACTTTATCAAAGCAACCCAGCATGCAGAGTTAAGCCCTTACCGAGACAGGGTGGCTCGTGAAGAAGCCGATAACCGGGGTTATATCAAAACCTCGGAAATGGAAATTGAGCCCCGGCAGTTATCTCTGGCAGCTTTAAAAGATATGGCTGACGTGGCTAACTCGCTGGAGGATGTAAAGTCCAAGCGGGCGATTGAAGCCATTTTGATGGCACGTGATGGCGAGTTTGATGCGCCTATTCCCAACTTCAAAGCCTTTTCATCGACGCTGGAATCCTACCTGAAGCACAAGTTGGTTGACGGCTGGGTCTATCTCAAAAAAGCGGATGGTAAGCGCTATCCTGCGCTGGTGACTGACTTCAGCTATAAACCGGCCACCGCCCATGCTGAAGAATCGCTTTTAATGCATGTCTGCCACCTGTCGCCGAATCTAAAGAAAGGCTATTTCGGCTTCGAGCATGACTACATTGCTTTCGGCCCCGGTGACGTCAATAAAAAACGCATCAACGAGGCGCTGGAGCTCAAGCAGGTCTTTAAGGAAACACCGGCTTTGAAAGCAGAATATGAGGACAGCTATGCCCGCTACTGCCGAGAGATCAAAGATCAGTTTTCCGAACAATTTGTCGCCAGTGGCCTCATTCACACTGACAAAACCCAGGTGAACTCGGATGGTTCGGCGATTGAAACCAAAGTCATTCATGATATGCCGCCCAGCGATGTCAAAACCTATTCGCAGTTAAGAGAATCCTGCCTGGTTGAAGGTGAAGACAATGTACTGGCGATGCCTGAATGGCCATTGCTGCGGGTATTCAATTTAAAAACACACAGCTTTGTCTGGATTCACGCGGATTATCTGACCCGTTACGAATACGATAAATCACTCAAGGACAAACTGATCCTGCCTAAAACGCATCACGATCTGCTGGATGTATTAACCACCAATGTTGATGTGTTCAGCGGCGATATTATTGAGGGCAAAACTGCCGGTAATGTGATTTTGTGTAAAGGTGTGCCGGGTGTCGGTAAAACGCTGACAGCGGAGATTTATTCCGAGTTAATTGAACGGCCATTATATCTGCTGCATTCCGGCTCATTGGGTACCAACGCCAAGGATATTGAAGCTAACCTCAGAGTCATCTTCTCCCGCGCTGAGCGCTGGAACTGCGTGCTGCTGCTGGATGAGGCCGATGTGTTTATCGTCACCCGCGGAGACAATATCGAGCAAAATGCCATCGTTGCCGAATTCCTTCGTACCATGGAGTATTTCAGTGGTTTGCTGTTTATGACCACCAACCGGCCTTCGGATATTGATGAAGCAATTATTTCCCGTTGTGCCGCGATCATAGAGTACGAAATCCCGACACCGGAAAATGCTGCCAAGATCTGGCAGGTCTTTGCCAGACAGTACGAGTTCGAATTACCAGACAAACTGCTGACACAGTTACTGGCCACTTTTGAAGAAATCAGCCCCCGGGATATGAAGATGCTGCTGCGGCTGGTTTTACGTGTCGCCAGAAATATGAATGTCGATCCGGACATTAACCTCTTTCGTCAGTGTGCCATGTTTCGCGCCATTAAAATCACGGAAACCTCTCTGTAATCAACGCCCCTGTTTCTACACAGAGTCTTCAGTTCGTCTATGCCGGCCTTGATATGAGATCGCCGTCTTTTAAACACCACTGAGCGACAATGATTTGAGCAGATCACTGGCTGTCATCGCTAAACGCGGAGCGGTGATACTCCGCCGCTTCCTTCACCGCCCTGACCCCGGTCTCAGTCAATTCTGGTACATCGCCGCCAGCCAGCACTTCCAGAACAGCGTGCACGCCCCGGCTGAGTGAAGTCAGGTTATAGCCGCCCTCAAGCACCAGGGCCAAACGGCCATGACAGTGCTGATCAGCAATGTCCTGCACAATACGGGTGATGACTTTGAAGCCGTCATAAGACAGATTCAGCGCCATATCATTATGGTGGGGATCAAACCCCGCCGAGACCAGGACCAGATCAGGCTTGAAGTACTCAGCTGCCGGCACCAGTATTTCACGAAAAGCCATTTCGAAAGCAATGTCTCCCGCCGTTTCCGGCAGGGGTACATTGATCGTGTAACCTTCGCCGAAACCGGCACCGACTTCATTCAGGTCGCCTGATCCCGGATAAAATGGCGCCGCACAATGTGTATCAAAAAAAAGTACATCGGGATCAGCCCAGAAGATATCCTGCGTGCCATTGCCATGGTGTGCATCCCAGTCGACAATCAGAATGCGTTCGCATCCCAGCTTCACCTGGGCATGAGCCGCCGCCACAGCTACATTATTTAGCAGACAAAATCCTCTTGCCCGCACCGGTTCAGCATGATGTCCCGGAGGCCGAACCAATGCGAAGGTGCTTTGTGAGTCACCATTGACGACACTCTCGACGGCTGCGATCGCATTGCCCGCCGCGGAACTGGCTGCTTTGATGCTGTCTGGGGAGACGGCCGTGGTATCTCTGTCCAGCCAGGCACTCTGCCCTGCCAGCGAAAACAGATGGTCCAGGTATCCGGTGGTGTGCACACGGCCCAGCTGCTCATAAGTCGCGGCCGGACCGGATTTGTACTGTACCCCGGGCACGGGGTTCTCATGCAGATATTTTGTAATGGCTGTCAGCCGGCCGGGGTGTTCTGGATAACTCCATTTGAAATTCAGCCCCTGAAGCATCGTTCTGACCCGTTTCTCAACCCGACTGGGGACAAAAGGCAGATCGACTTCCGGGTTATGGCCCAGCATCACCTCATCAGTAAAGACATTGACACTGCGATCGCCTATCACTTTATTTCCTTTTCCGCTGCCCGCGTGCAACTGTACAGATGACAGCGTTTCATGGCTGCTCTGCCAGGGCGTGCTTTACTGTTTGTGTAAATGCGGCAGCTCTGACTCCGGTCGGTTGAAACCCGAGCCTGCTCCAGACGGCTTTGGCTTCGTTATTGGAAACGGCATATTCAAGTATGAGCTCCTGAACATGGTGAAGTTCAGCATAGGAAAGCAGTTCCCGCATGATGCTTCTGAAAATACCCTGCTGCCTGAATGCCGGCTCCACCCAGACATCATCGATAAAGCCGGTTTTGCATTCCACTTCATCTGCCTGCTCCCAGATGCCCTGGGCATGGCATATGTAGAGATAGCCCATGCCTACCGGTTCGGCGCCTGCAGTGGCAACGACAAGATGCTTATCCAAATCTGCGAGGGAGGTGCTCAGTACATGCATCAGCCTTTGTTTTTCTTCTTCCTTGAGATGCTGATGTGGCCCCCCGGCAACATGAAGTGCCAGTTTGGCAAGAAAATCGACAAGCACCGGTAGATCACTCTCCACTGCCTTGCGGATGACAACATCATCGGTAGGACCCTGCTGTCTCGTCATCTGGAAAGACTCCTTGCCATGCTTCAGGCTGGCGGCTTACCCACCCTTATATATAGAGACTACGCCGTTTCAGGAATTGCTTCGCTGGCATGTGCCTTAATATGGTCTTATGTCCCAACATACAAGCTGAGCCCTGACAATGGAAGACAACATTGCTAAGCGCTTACTAAACAACTGCTGACTATTGTTCTCGACAGCGGTTTAAACCAATTGGGTTTTCCTAAATAGGCTCATGGTTCAAGTCAACAACGCCATCGAGGAGTGCGTGCAGTTAAAATTTCTGAAGCCACGCTTCAACTCAGCACATCGTCTTTAACTCCCTATGAAAAAACATTGCCCCCCATTCATTGCTCCATCTATCCCAGCCCCTTTCATGAAAGGTCAGCGATATTCTATGCTTCTTCGAAAGCCAGAAATCATCGGCATTTGACGGGGTTATCCCTTTTTCACTAAAAAAGTGAAAATTTCCCGATTTCCCAAATATGTGAACTTTTTTCGAAATTTAATTAACGAACTATCAAAACACTGACTATAAACAACATGAATTAAATTGCTGCTCAGTTGCCTATTTTATTAAAACAATTTGTGACTTACACAACGCCTGGGTAGCTCCCTGTCATTTAGAAATGATATGCCAGCAGCGCCCAGCACAAGCATGAAAAATACTGATTTTTATTGGCAAAAAGCTCATTGAAAGAAAACAGGAACTAGGTCAAAGCTGACTTCTTCTCGTGCATGGCACGGTCAGCAGAGCATGCCATTTTAGCCAGTTATAGGAGAAGACCATGATTTCAGAGGAACTCAAGAAAGCAGAATCGATTGAAGAAGTTGTACAGATCATAGATAACGGCGGCACCGGCTTTGAATCACCGGAAGAAGTCGCCGCTAAATATGCTTATCTCTCAGCGATGCAAACGGAGAGGAAGAACAAAGAAGATATCCAGGCTGAGCTACAAACGCTCATGGAAGAAGGCGCGATGTTTGAATATCCATTGGCATTGGAATATGCCGAGTCCTACCTCATTGACACGTTGACTGATACCCCGCGACCTCAGCGTTTTTGACTGGCTCTGCCACAACCAAGATGACATTCAGCGTCGGTAAAGCGGCGCTCAGGATTTTATTCAGTTTTCCGGATAAATGGCTATGTCTCAGGGAAGAGAGGCTGGGGTTGTAGTGGTTTACTGATCCCGGACACCATTTTAGGAGGTAATATGACCTCCGTAGAGGTGTTCAATGACAAAACAAAGAAGAAGTTTTACTCCTGAGTTCAAGCTGGAAGCAGCGAGTCTGG